>Ga0315336_1000309_pt1 | contig 162885 bp, 132 predicted proteins | sample ASW5metaG_FD_204512 | JGI IMG/M metagenome (GOLD analysis project Ga0315336, IMG submission 204512) | Ammonia-oxidizing marine archaeal communities from Monterey Bay, California, United States - ASW #5 | ecosystem: Environmental > Aquatic > Marine > Intertidal zone | place: USA: California... | reverse complement strand
ACGACACGCATACAATGCCGGCTGGAAGCCAGCGCTACGAATAACCGAATGTCCCGTACTTTCCAGAGGTACCCGGGTCTAAATCAATTCGCCTCCAGACACAATTTCAATTGGAACGAGGTACTAGCGAGTTACCCTACAATCCGTGATGCGGTCGCGGCGATCTTTTTTCATGCGATACCACGTAAGAACGAATTGAATACACCGACTCCTCAATTTCGGAACACCAAAAGTCCAAGTAAAACGCATCAGCCTCTAATGCCCTGCCCCGGACCAACCATCGGTGTTTATCGGTGTCCATCGGTGGCTAATTAAAACCGGCTCTGGGGGCAACCGTAAACGTGATATCACCGTCCCAATAGGCACGATTCACCTCTACACCAAGGTCATCCGTGCCATTGCGCCCAATGCTGTAGACAACATATTCGCCAGTCTCCCGCTGACGATATCGAAGGGGTTCATCTCCCGCGTAGAAATCGGTGGGGATTTGCTCAAGAAATGCTGGGACCAGAGCGTCAAGGTCGTCGGGTAAATGGTCGTTCGCCAACCGATACCGTTCGACGGCAATCGCGGTTCGCGCGGTCTGAAATAGCATTCGCGCGCGCCACTCTGCATCCCGCGCTCGGTACATAGGTGGCGTAGTGAGGTATGCCATGGGCGCGATAAACAGTATTTCTTGCTCGTGCCACACGAAATCACCCCTCGACGATAATCGCAACGACTCCATATCCGGTTCACTCCCCCGATCAATGATTTCACCGTAAATCTGAGCAGCGATCATCCGTTCTGCGGCAACAGGGAATAGAAGCGCGTAAAACGGCGTGCGTAGAAATTCGGCAGAGATCTCATCGCTAGCCTGAATGCCCGCAACGCCGAAAATATTGGCGTCTCCTGTACCCACCTGGCCAAAGAAAAACAAGCTCTCACCCACAAACGCGCGATCCATCGGCGAAAGGCCATCGGGCATGCGTGCCGCATCACGCATTGCGTGTTGCAATCGCGCGAGCTGATCTTCCGTGAACGTCGCCCGGTTCATCACATCCTCAATCGCGCGAACGAAAATCCCTTCAATCGCAAATCGTACCAATTGCGAAATCAGCGTAGGCTCATTTGACAACGAATCCACAATCGGTACCATCGCGATCAGCGACTCCGCCGCATTCGCCGTGTCACCAGCAACCGCCCAATGCAAAGCATCGACATACAATTCTCGACTCATTGCACGCAATCGCGAGAGATGGTCGAGTTCGGCGTCATAACCCTGTCGCAGATCAATGGGGTATCGGCTTGATCGCGATCCCTTCGCCGAAATCTCTTTCAGCAGCGGAGCAATCTCGGACGTAACCTCGCCCCAATACGCTTCTGTTTCCGCCCATATTTCCGGAGGAATCGCCTCGGCCCGGTCGACATCTCCGCCACCAACAATCAGGCTATTGTCACGGCGAATCGCCTCTTCCCCTCTTCTAAACAGGGCGGCATTTTCCTGCTCCAAACGATCATATCGACGGGCATAAGCCTCCATCTGTACTTTCGCAACCGCGACATACTCCAAAGCGGCATTCGATTCATCCGGCACCGCTTCATACCATGCATCCAATTCCGCAAACGTCGCAGGAAAACCTTTGCTACGCCAAAGCGCTTCGTAACTCGGTCGTGCCGGCCAGCCCAACCAGATCGCAAACACGATTCCGCCTACAGCGCCCACCCTGAGAATCGTTCGCGTATGGCCGCCGCCGGAATCGCGTGAGTAGTGTTCATGTTGAGATTCATCTTGGGGGTGGCTAACCCCATGCCGTTGCCGCGCGATATCCAGCACAACCGCGATGTACGGAAGCGGAATCAGCGCAGCGCAAGCTAGGCCGGCAATGAGCGTGACCAACGCCGACAGAATCGATCGCTCCGACTCGAATTCCCACATCGTTTGTACCAGCAGCCAGGCAATCAACGCCCAAGCAATTCCCCACGTGACCAAAGCACTGGTCGTAATCACTTTCTTTCGCAGCGCATATACATATGATCCCGCGGTAAGACCGATGAACCCGATCATGAGACCAAGAACCAACGCTTCCACGACCAGCGGATCTTTCGATCCACTCCAGACGTACCAGGTAATCACGCCAACGACACCAGTCAGCACGACGCCGATAGTTCGAGGGAAGAAACCAGTCTTTACAGCCAACAGCGGCCATGCGAAGACACCGACGAGTAGCCCACGACTCATCAGAATCCACACCGCCTCTCGCAGCGACGTCGCACCAGATTGAAGTCCGTCATACACCATCGCGAAGACAGGCGTCCCGTAAAAATGTCCTGCCGTCGCAAGGGCCAACGTCGGCACAAACACCAATCCGACGGCAGCCATCTGTGCGGTTGCTAGCTGGGAAGACGTGAGCGGTAACAGAAACGAGTAGTCGGCGTTTCCGGCATTGGTCCTGAATCGCACCATTCGCGCACTTAATCCCTGAATGATCGCTGCAAACATCAACGAAAGAAAAGGCAATACCGCTCGCAATACCTCGTGGACGCTGATGTCGTCCGGATTTCCCTGATCGGCGATCAACCAACTCCCCACATACATCAACAACCAGCTACCAATCATCACGCCCGGCAGCCACGCCGCAGATCGCCGAAATTCGCACCAGATCTGCGCGGCCATCGGCGACGAAAAAGCCTTGTGTCTCGCAGGCCACAAGAACGATGCTCGATTAGGCCATTCCCAAATCTCCGGAATCCCCACACGCCGACCAATCCGGGTCGCATGCACCGCCGGAACGGAAATGCCGTAAACGAAAACCACACACGCCAGAACGACCAACGGATTTACCCATTCGGATTGCGCGTCGTCGAACCAGACTTCGTTCCGAACAAAGACGATGGCCATGACCGCACAAATCAGCATGACCAGACTAGACAGACCGGCAATCGCCGTGCGAAGCCAATCGAATCCCTGCGCGGTCAAATAAAAGAGAACCGCCAAACCGGCTACGACAAATCCAGGGCTATCGAGAAACAGCATCTGCGACGTAATCACGATCAATACAGACGAACAACTGACAAACAATGTGCGCGCTATCAACGCCACGGCGACACTCGCCCGAATTGATACCGGCAATCGAAGCACGCGACTCGAAAAACCGCCGACGAGTTGCCCGGAATTATTCGTGTTCAGAACGAGAAAAAACGCGATCAGAAAGGGAACGCCCACCACGACCGATGGCAGAAACTCTGGTAGGCGAGTCATCGCATCGATTCCAAGACTGAAGCGAAACCAGTTGAGCACGACCACCGCGATCAATGAAGTCCAAGCCGCAAGCAAGCCCCCCACGCGACACTCTTCCCAAGCCAGCGCCAAGAGCATGTTGCCCAGCCGGCCCGACTTCTTCGATCCCGTGAACCCTGTCATTCCCTGCGCTTGAGTCATCGTTACACCGACGGAGTTACCGGCTTACCCGCTCGAACGCGCGCCACAAAGACAGTGTCCAGCGACGGCCTAGCATGCTCAATAATCGTTGCGCCCGCTGTTTCAAGCGCCTCGCGGGTCGAATTCAAATCCCCCTGACAAACGACCGCCCACTCGCGCCCTTCCCCCTCGCTATGCAATACGCACGGAATGTTCGGAAACTCAGCCACCGATTCCGAAAACGTGAGGACAAATCGCTGATGCGATTCCCGCAATTCATCCATCGGCATCAGCAGCTCCAGCTTGCCCTCGTGCATCATCGCCACGTCGTCCGCCAAACGCTCCACTTCTTCGAGAAGATGCGACGAGAACACCACCGTCCGCCCTTCCTCCGCCACCGACCGCAACACCGCACCAAGAATATCGCGCCGCGTAACCGCATCAAGTCCCGACGAAGGCTCGTCCAGCAACAACAGCTCCGGACGGTGCGCCAACGCTATCAGCAGCCCCGCCTTCGCCTTTCCACCGCGCGACAAATTCCGAATTTTTGCAGATGCATCCAAATCGAATTGTTCAACGAGCCGCTGCGCATACGCCTCATCCCAATTCGGATAAAACGCCTGCGTGTACCGCATCAACTCCTTCACCCGCATCCAACGTGGCAAGTCCCGATCCTCAGACAAATATCCGATGCCCGATAAGACCCCCGGCGGATTCCGCGTAGGATCAAAACCCAACACACACACCGTTCCACTCTGCGGACTCAACGCACCCAAAACATGTTTGATGAGCGTCGTCTTCCCCGCACCGTTCTCACCCACAAGACCAAACACACGCCCACGCGGAATCTCGAGCGACACATCATCCAACGCAACCTTCGAACCAAACCGACACGAAAGATGGCTCACCGAAACAACACTGCCATTCGATTCACTTGTCATCGTCTACGCCTCGTCCTCGTCCGTTTTCTTCTTTAACGCCTGATCCCGATCCCTCAACAGCTCAATCACTTCATCCAACCCAAAACCCAACGTCCGACTCTCCACCAACAACGCATCCAACTGCTCCGACAAAATGCGCCGACGCTCCTCCTCCGTATACGGCGTCGCCCCCGAAGACACATACGTCCCCGCACCACGCCGCTTATAAAGAAGACCCGCCACCTCCAACTCACGATACGCCCGCACCACCGTGTTCGGATTCACCACCAACTGCTCCGCCAACACCCGAACCGCCGGCAACTCGTCATCCGCCCCCAACCGACCCGTAGCAATCAAATGCTGAATCTGCCGCATAATCTGCCGGTAAAGCGGGACCGAATCCCCCATATTCAAAGTAATGTGCAACACGCGCAGGATGCCTCCGATTAAAATTGTATCGATACTATGATACAATTGTGACGATTGTCAACCCTCTAGATGCCCCCCAACACCAACCCAATTGAAGCAGCGCGAAGCGCATCCTTAAGATCCCTTCTCCTCGGGGAGAAGGTTAGGATGAGGGGTCGCTTGGCCCGCACTGCCGACTGGCCACTAACGCCGTTACTTTCTCGAACCTCGCACGATCAGCGAATATGTCCCAATCCCGGAGTCTCTTCCGATCCCGGTGGTCTCGATCATTGCTGGACGTCAGGTACAAACCTTTCGCAATCAGGTTGCATCAAAGAGTATGTGTGCGTGTACTGTAACCATGTTTGGCCAAACTCGCGGAGTCATCCCAGGCCGCTGGCGGACACTCAACTCTTTGCCTGTCCTTAGGACGTTGGGATAGCCCCAGGTGGAGGATCACTAACCATGCGCGTGAAGATCGACGGCTGTTACCTCCTGCCGGTTACTTCTCTGATTGCAATCCTTCTCATCAGCGCAGGTCCTGCCTGTTCCGAAAGTCCACCTCGAGAATCTAGAAACGTTCCCCGAAGCGATTACGCCGACACCATCCGTTTCCTGGAGCATCGCATTCACAACGCGATCAAGAAACACCACTTGCCGAGCATGGCAGCAGCCCTGATTGACGACCAGGACATCGTGTGGGCGGACGCAATCGGGCTGGCGAATATCGAAAAGACTACCCCTGCAAGTGCCGACACCGTATACAGACAATGGTCTCTCGCGAAAGTACTCACAGCAATCGAGACGATGCGCCTCGTGGAAGAGGGCCTCGTACACCTCGACTCCCCCATCACGGACTATCTACCCGAGTTCAAGATTCAAAGTCCATTCGTAAACGACAACCCGATCACCATTCGCAGCATTCTGGCGCACCGATCGGGCTTGCCTCGAAACGGAAACCTACCCGATTCACATCTCGAGACTGCTGTGTTGGACATGCTCCGGGACCAGGTCATGTCGCTAGCAGATTCCGACGTGGCCTTTCCGGTCGGACAGCGTTTCAAGTACTCCAACGTTGGATATGACCTGCTCGGGCACATCATCGAAGAGATCCGGGGACAAAGGTTTCCACTCTACATGCGTGAGCATCTGCTGGGCCCGATCGGAATGCAGCGTAGTGCATTCCTTTCGACCCAACTGCCCGACGGTTCCGAAGTCGCGATGGGATACGAGTTCTTCGACGGCAAACACTATCCCATTCATCGCGGTGAATGTACCGGCTTCCCCTCCGGCAACCTCTACGCTTCGCTCATGGACATGGCCGAGTTCGTGAAGTTCATCTTTCGAGGCGGGCAATCCGGCAGCGCGCAGGTTATCAATGGTGCCACACTCGGCGCTATGTTCGAGAATCAATTCGCGAGCCTCACGGAACCGCAAACCAATGGGCTCGGATGGTTTACCAATCAGGAGCGGTTCGACGAACAACTCGTCTGGCATCACGGTGGAGATTCCGGTACTAACGCCTTAATCGCTATGCTTCCGCAGCGCAAACTCGGTGTCGTTCTCTTCGCCAATGAGTTGAGTTTCTCTGCGGCGTACCAACTCCCGATTGCCGCCGACGCACTCGAACTCATGCTGGAAACTAAACATGGAATCGTCCCGGAATCCAAGACGCGCCACAAGCCTATCAAGCTCGACCGGTCGGCGCTCAGGAAATACGAGGGCAAGTACATCATGTTCGGAGAGGTGTTGGAAGTGTACCGCCGCGGAAAAAAACTGAAGGGCAGCATCCAAGGAATACAAGTGGACTTGGTTCCCATCGGTGAAGACCGTTTCAGACTCACACATTGGTTGATGAAGATTGGTTTGGCGCGATTCTTTCCGGTCGATTTACGCGAATTCGAACTGGAATTCCTCAACGACGTGGCAAATGAGAATGTGAATCTCGTGGTTCATAGCGGACGCGTCCATTCAGAATTCTGTCCGCGATGTCCGGTCGAATCGGATGCTCCCGGACCGTGGGAAGCGCTCCACGGCCAATACGAAATCGTCCACCGTTCCCTGTCGCCCGATGCCAACGAGGAGGGCCTCGGCCATGCGGAAATCACAGTGGAAGATTCCCTTCTGCGCAGCCCTATGGGCGTGCTCCACCCGATTAGCCCGACGAGATTGGTCATCGTTGGGGGGCCCTTCGCCGGAGAAACGGTGACGTACGACCCGGAAACGCATTACCTCCACCACCAGGGCCGCACCTTCAAACCAGTCACGGTCCTATAACTCGGTGACTTGCCGTTGTAGAACGTAGTGGTGAGCCGAGATTCGAACCTACCGCGTTCAATACAGTACGGCGCGATGTTAGTCGGTGTTTCCTGCCCGCTGTCCAAACACCACCAACTCCACGCCGCTGATTCCGAATAGGATGAACACGAGCGCCCAGAAGAGGCCGTTGCCGTAGCCGGGGATTTCGAGTGCGCTGGACAACAGCCATACGGCCAAGTCGATGCCGCGGGCAGCGGTATCAACAACAGACCCAATCCCAGTTCAATCAACCCGTCCATAAACAACAACGGCAATCGGCCCATTTCGCCGTCCCTCTACTCCGACGCAAGACGAAGTGAGCATATCGAGAAAGATTGCTTCAGTTTGCAAACTAATTACGCTTTGTTTCCCACGATGTATTCTCCGTGTGGTGGGTTCGTGCAACGGGGTTGCGCTAGTTAGTGCGTGGTGGGTGTGGTGCGGATTTGGCCGGGACACCATCTGTGTTTATCTGTGTCCATCTGTGGCTAATATTAACTGGCTTTGGCTTGGAAGGCGGATCCTATTTCGGATTTTAGGGAGTCCGTCGACTGGCGTAGGAGGTCGAGGTGTTCTTCGGCGGAGGCGAGGGCTGCTTTCGAGTCGGCGAGTTCGCGGCTGACGGATTCGTGTAGGCGTTCGGCGCGGACGCGAGCGGTTGTTTCGCGTAGGAGTTCGAGTTGTTTTTCGTCGATTTTGGTTTTCAATTTGGATTCATTTGTTTGACGTTTGGAATCGATTGCCGCCAAATCGTGTTCGACTTTTTGTAAGACGCTGCGGTAGTGATCGACTTCGTCACGCAGTTTTTGCCGTTGTTCTTCCCAGCCTTCGTGGGAATCGCTATGCCGATGTTGGGCTTCGTCGAGAGACTGTTCGAGAACGGCAAACCGTTCGGACAAGGCATCGTGACGTGCGTTCGCCGACGCTAACGAGGCGTGTGCTTCGGCGAGTTCACGTTCGAGACTAGGAATTTTCTCGGAAGAGCGAAGAGCGTCTGTAAGGCGATCTTCCGCGTCAGTGCGCTGACTCAATTCCGCGTTGTACAGACTGGTCAGCCGTTCGCACTCTACGTCAAACTGTTTTCGCGAGTCTTCGGTCGCGGCTTTTTGTTCAGCGAGTTCGGCATACAACGCGCTCTCACGTGCGTCGGCTTCCTCGATTCGCTCCTTCAGCGCCGATTCCGCTTCGCGTGCCGCCTCGAGTTCCGAACGCGCGCTCTTCAGCGAACGTTCGAGTACTTCGCGGTCATGGGCATAATCATCGAACGACTCTTTCGCAACACGTTCGGCCCGGTTGATATCTTCTTCGATCGCGAGCACGCGTCCTAACAGCGCACCATCGCGTTTTTCTTCTGAATGGAGTTGATTTTGCGCCGCCGCCAAGCGGGTTTGGGATTCGGACAAACAAGCCGCGTGTTCCGAATTGTTGCGGGCCAATTGTTCAGAAAGACGTTTACATTCAATGTCGAGTTGTTCTTGCGCGACTTGCGTTCGCGCCAATTCGCTACGCAGTGATTCCGCATAGCGTTCCGCCTCAGTCCGCATCCGAATCTCTTGCGCAAGCGATTGATCGCCGTCCACAAGACCGGCTTGAAGCTGACGGTGTTCATCGACGATACCCGCGGCGAATCGAAACATCCGTTCCAATTGCGCGAACTGTTGCTGCAACGTCAACGTCGGACGGATAGCCAGTTGGCCCGGTTGAGGCATGACAAGGATGCACTTACAGAAGCGACACCAGCCCTCCCGGCCCGCCACTTCTTCCTGGTGCACCAACTGTTGCCCGCAGTGCGGACAATCGAATTTCATCATAACGAGATGATCCCCCGGTCAACGGCGGTCAACAGCCATCAACGCATAGCCTAAGTGTACCCGGAAAATCCGGTTTGCATAGGGAGGGTGTGTAAATTTCGCTAGACTCAAGCGCAACGAATTTGCGAATACTTAGAATACGATGAACCGTTCGAAGCTATTGTGCACGAACGAAAAAAAGCGGGACGTAATCGATAGATTACCAGCGTAACGTTACCGTTCCGTCCCGCTAAGTTTCGTTCGATCTCGCTCGACGCGCCATTGATACCGATGCCACAAGCCCGCACCGGTTCGGAGTCCGTCCACTGAAACACATTCAAGGTAGGCCTCTTTGGGTGTTATCCAAAGAATACAATCGCAGTCATCGGTGGTCTTAAAGGGATAGCCGACATGTGTTCCTCGCCATCCGTGCTGACCATCATCATCAATGTCGCCTTCGAAGTCACCTCGAAGTTTTGGGTCCCAGCCCCACAGACCGTCAACATCTGCGCGATTCCAACCACGACGCGGGGCATCGCCCTTCCAGACGACTTTCTGCTCCCAATAATTGCCACGACGAACCCATCGCGCTCGCTGCCAGATCGCATCATCGGGATCGGACAGATCGCGATTGATATCCCGATGCGTGCCCGCCCAACGGTTCAGTCCGTCTTCGTCCAACGTCGAAGGATTCTCCAATGCCCGTAGACAATCCGCCAACGTGACCTCGCATGCCGTCTCGAATTCGCCGTGACTCAGCAGCAGTCGTTGGCAAAGCTCTTCGCGCGTCAAAACTTCCTCTATTCGAGATGCGTCGTCCCACGCATAGCGGCGAATTTCATCGTCCGCGACCCAGGCCCGCATCACGTCCCGAATAGCAGCAAGGTCTGTGTCAGTTGGTTTAGCATTCGCGCCACTATCAGACGGGTGGTCGCTCACACATCCAGCGCCGACAAAGAAGGCCGTGACGACCCATATGCGTGTTTTGGTCGGTTGCATACGAAAGAAGGGTGGAAATGGTCGGGGCGGCCAGACTCGAACTGGCGACCCCCTGCTCCCAAAGCAGGTGCGCTACCGGACTGCGCCACGCCCCGACGAAGAGCACAATTTTAGCATACAACGGCGTGCGTACCCAATCGGCGACGTATGAGGTGTAATGACTCCGCTTGCTTGGGCGCGCAATCACCTCTAGAATTGGCTATTCCTTCTCACTGAGATATTCCCATTATGTCTAGACGCAAACAAACGACTCCTTTTCGCGCCGGTATCATTGGATGTGGCGCCATCACCGAACATCTCCATGCGCCGGATTATGCGGTTTGTGACGACGCGGAAATCGTGGCGTTGTGCGACGCGAATCTCGCGCGTGCGAATGAGATGCGGGAACGCTTTGCGCCGGAGGCGGCGGTCTATTCGGACTACAAGGAAATGCTGCGCAAGGAATCGCTCGATGGCGTCACGGTTACGTTGCCGAACGTATTGCACGCGGCGGCCACGATTGCAGCGCTCAATGCTGGTTGTCACGTCCTTGTCGAAAAACCGATGGCGGCGAGCCTTGCGGAAGCGAAGCGCATGATTGCTGCCGCTAAGAAAGCAAGTAAAGTGTTGATGGTGAATCAATGCCAGCGGCGTTATGCGGTTCATCGCAAGGCGAAAGAAGTGCTCGATAGCGGAATCCTTGGTAAGGTCTTGACGGTTGCCGGATGTTTCGGACACGAAGGTCCGGAGAATTGGAGTCCGTCGGGGAAATGGTTCTTCAAGAAAGACCAAGCGCGTTTTGGCGCGATGGCTGACCTGGGCGTTCACAAGGCAGACCTCATTCGCTTCTTGACTGGTAAAGAAGTGGCGGAAGTTTCGGCGTTCACGGCGTGTCTTGAGAAAAAGGGTTCAACGGTCGAAGACAATTTTGTTTCGTGTCTTCGGTTTTCCGATGGGACCATCGGGACGTTGAGCGCTTCGTGGACGACGAAGGGTATGGACGCAGATTATGTGATTCTGCATTGCGCCAATGGATCGTTGCGTGTGAATGAGATTCCGGGCAAGCCGCTCGTTGCAAATCTAGTCGACCCGGAATGCACGATTGAATTCGACTTGCCGGATGATCTGAGTGCGTACAAAGATTCCTGGGGGTTGGGGGTGAGCGAAGGTTTCGTGCGTGCAGCACGTGGTGAGGAGAAACCGTTTTGCCCAGGCATTGAAGGCGCACGATCGCTCGCGGTCATTCTTGCCTGTGAAAAAGCCGCTGAATCCCGAAAGACCGTGAAAGTAGCTCAATTAAAATGACGACCATTGAAGTCGATCTCGATAATCGAACCTATCCCATCCACATTGATCGCGGTGCGATCGCACAACTTTCGGTCGTACTGAAAGAATTGGACGCGAAAGGATCCGTCGCGATTTGTACAGACACGAACGTCGGCAAATTGTATGGCGACATGATTGTGTCCGCGGTGCGCGAGGCGGGTGTCCAGCCCGTGATGTGCATGACACCGGCCGGTGAGAAGTCGAAGCGCCTCGCGAATGTCGAAAGTTTTATTGGCCGCTTTCTCGAAGCGGGACTTGATCGCGGCAGTGTTGTGGTCGCGTTCGGCGGCGGAGTTGTTGGCGATATGGCGGCGTTTGCCGCAGCGATTTATATGCGCGGCATTCGATTTGTACAAGTACCCACAACCGTCGTAGCGCAGGTGGACTCGAGCGTCGGGGGCAAAACGGGCGTGAATCACGCGCTGGCAAAAAACATTATCGGATCGTTCCACCAGCCCTCTGCCGTAATTGTCGATCTCGATTTTCTAAGCAGCCTGCCGCCGCGAGAGCTTCGGGCGGGACTGGCTGAAGTTATCAAGCATGGTATTATCGCGGACGAGGCGCTATTCGCGTATATGGAAACGAATGCGGACACAATTCTTGCGGGCGATGTAGAAGCGATGCGGTATCCGGTGCAACGTTCATGTGAAATCAAGGCTGCGATTGTTGCGGAAGACGAACGCGAACACGGCGTTCGTGCCAACCTCAATTATGGACACACATTTGGTCACGGAATCGAAGCGGCGAGTAACTACACCACGTTCTTGCACGGGGAGGCTATTGCCCTGGGCATGCGCGCCGCCGCTGCCTTGTCGCGCGACCTCGGACTCGTCGACGCCGCATTCGTCGAACGGCACAATGCGTGCTTATCGAAGTACGAACTCCCCGAAACGTGGCCGGGTATGCCGACCGATGACGTGGTCGATGCGATGCGTCGGGACAAGAAGGCGGTGGCCGGGACGATGAAATTTGTAGTGGCGGATGCGATGGGGCATGTCGCGCACCGTACAGATATCGACGAAGCGCAAGTGCGTAAAGCGCTTGAGATGGTGCAGGGCGCCTGAATCAATGAGTAAAGAAACGACAGCGTTTGGCGGGAATGACGCGGAGAGCTTTTACGACGATGGCTTAACCGCGAGCATGAAGGGCGATCTTGGCCGAGCGATTCAGTGTTTCGAGAAAGCGATTCGTCTCGACCAAACGCTCGCCGCCGCCTATCACCAGATCGCGAAATGTTACTTGCGTCAGGGACGGGGAAAGCAGGCCGTGAATGTATTACAACAAGTGGTCACGAAACGTCCTGATCACGGCGCAGCCCGTCTCGATCTTGGCCAAGCGCTCGTCAAGACCGGCGACACCGAGGCCGCGCGGCAGCAATTCCAACAGTTGATTGTCTTGGACCCGACGAACGCACGCGCGCGTCTGGGCATTGCACAGTCGTATTTCGAAGACGGCAACGGACCGCAGGCGATGCAAGAGGCACAAGCGGCCCTCAATACTGGCGGTAACAATTTTGCATCGCTGTTTCTACTCGGTCGCGCCGCGAAACTCGCAGGCGATCTCACGCTGGGCAATTCCACACTTGAACGCGCGGATAAAATCATCGAGCGCACGGTCGAATCCAATCCGGACGGCCCCGAGGGTTTGTATCTGCGGGGTGAGGTCGCATTTGCGCGCGATCAGTTCTCGACGGCGTTGGAACACTACCGCGATGCACGGGACAACACGGACAGCGATGATGCGGATCGTGTGTTCAGTGCATTTGGCGAAAATTTCATTCGAGCCGATGTCTATGCGAGGATTGGTCTCTGTTACCAGCGATTGGGAAAACTGGATCGCGCCAAGGAAATTGGCGAGGACATCCTGAAGAATCATCCGGAACATGTCGTAGCGAAGACGTTGGTCGGGCTGACACGTGATTAGAATGAAAATGGAAAGCCGGTCGTGTGAGTGACGTCAATCTTCAAGTTGTTCGTGAGTTCTTCGAGCTGAATCTCTTTCGTGTGCTGACGAATTGGCAACAGGACCCGCGAATCCTCGCGCATGGCGATCAAGCGGGACAATTATTTGTGGACAATTCCAACGCGAGTTCCACAAAGCCGTTGCCGTTTGTCTTGCACCCGGATGATTTGGGATCTATCGAACGTGCCGTCGTCGAAATTCGCGCGTGGCATACCGACCGGTTTTATCCCTCGGTGATCGAATCCAATCCGATCTTGACGCAATTCGTGTCTGAAGACAGCTTGGCGCTCGCCCGTGAAGTTTTTCAACAACAGCCCTTTGCGACCATATTGGTCATCTCCGAATTGCCAGCATCCGCGGACCAGCGAAGCCGATCGATAGAGTTGCTTGAGCAGTCGCCTGTTGACCATGTGATCGAGTTTCCACATTTGTTGCACGATTTACTTCAGAAAGTGAATGTAAACGGAAATTATCCCGATTCGCAGACGTTAGAAATGCTTCGTCTACTTAAACGATACAAGCTCACGCGCAACCAGCAGATGGAGTTCGCTTTTTCGACAGAAGCACCAGCACCCGCTTCGTCGCCGATCGTTGAAACATCCGAAGCGGTTCCGGAAGACGCTGACGACACCGATTGACAAATTGAGTAGACGACTGAGGCCATGTGTACCGTAACCATACAACGAACGCCAGAACGATATCGGGTGACGATGAATCGCGACGAGTTGCGATCGCGAGGTCAGGAGATTTCGCCATGCGTGCATACGTCTTCGGATACAGTCTGGGCGGGGCCGATTGATTCTGATGCGGGTGGCACGTGGATCGGAACGAATGAGCATGGCCTGACGGCGTGTTTGCTCAATGCGTATTTCCCGATCGGCAGTGCACCGGAATCAATTCAACGGGGCGCAAAAAGCCGAGGGGTCATCATTCCGGATTTGCTCGCGCATGCTTCTTTTCACGAGTGCGAGTCGTGGCTGGATACGTCGCTCGATCCGACCGAATTCGCCGGGTTTATGCTCGTCGTTGTTTCTGCGGATGCGTGCGCTCATTTTTTGTGGCCGGGTCGGGGCGCGCTTGAACGCATTCCCCATGATGATGAATGGACCTGTTTGACCTCGTCTTTCATCGATTCGACTGACGCGGAGGCCTGGCGCTATTCGGCGTTTCAATCGTGGGTCGATAGCGGATCGATTAGCGATCACGATCTACCGCGTTTTCATTTACAGCAGGACGAAGGTAAAGAATCGTTGTCTCCATTAATGGATCGCGACTATAGCGTGACGCGTTCGATCACGCAGGTAAACGCGATGGCCGACGAAACGCTCGTTCGTTATTGGTCGAACCCAGCCCCCAACACCGATACGTCACGACCCACCACCGCACTTTCCTTACCACGTTCCGCATCTTTACGCACTCACCAATAGTATCCAGTTGAAGCACAGGGCAGCACGTGTCGACAATTATTTGCATAATCGTAGGATGTATTCGGGCTGGAACTACGTACGAGATTCAAGTAGCTCGTCTACGATCTCAGAGCAGACGAGCTGCATCCTCGGAAAGTGGAACGGCCCCTTCCACATATTTCCCTTGAGCGGTACAGATAGGCGTCCGTCGCGATGCAGATATCCGAACCATTCGCCATGTTGTTTGTCGGCGAAATGTTCATACGCCCAGGAATGAACTTTGCTATGCATTCGGCTGTACTTTTCATCTCCAGTGATTTGATAGGCCAGTAGACTCGCAATAATCGTCTCGTTATGGTTCCACCAAAACTTCATGTCGTGCCAATATTCTTGAACGGGAAGTCCATTGATATCGACGTTGTATAGCATCCCGCCAAATTCCTTGTCCCAGCCCCGTTCCCACATCCAATCGAGCATCGTGGTGCCCAGAGCACTGAGTTCAGAATCGTTGTCGCGAATTCGGCTTTCCCGCATGATGAACCAGGCCGCTTCGATGGCATGGCCGGGGTTCAACATTCGACCGTCGAAGTGATCAAGGAATTCTCCGTTTACACCGACGGTTTCCATGACCGCCTTTTGCTGAGTGTTGATAAACTTCGTGCGAATGGTCTCAATCGCCATATCGATTGAGTCCGTCATTTCGGGAAGGTCAAGAGTCTCTCTGAGTACTTGAGAGAGATTAATTAGAATCATGAAGGGACCGATCCCAAGCATAGGCCGTGTATCGGGATCTACCTTTGGGGTTCCACGTTGCCCTTCGATTGCGTCATGAATGAATAGCTTATGCAACGCGATGGCCCGGTCCCGTGCGTCTTCTTCTCCTGTAGCCTGCGCGTATGCCGCAAAGGCCATCGAAGCGAACGCTTCGGTGAACGCATATCGACGTTTCCTGAGGGGGCGTCCGTCTCGGGTCAACTGAAAGAACATTCGGCCATCCGAATCGAATGCGTGCGATCGCATGAAATCCAGTCCGCTTTTCGCGGCGTGGATCCATGCGGGATTCGCTTCAACCCTGTTGTATAGCGTCGAGAGCAACCATGCGAAGCGACCATGCTGCCACATACTCTTGTCGGTATCCAGAAGGCTCCCGTCCTGATCGAAAGACATCATGTAGCCACCATTGACGGGATCGACAGCTCGGTCTAACCAGAACGGTAACGTGTCGTCCAACAATCCCGATCGATACGTGTCATAAAGTTCTTCGAGGTGCTTCTTGTCCATGTTCGCGTATTCCTATGATTCTGAGTGACGCGGTTTGGGTCTTCGGGAAGACAATGTAGGCTATGGCGAATCCAGCCACTCGACCGAGAAAATTCTTGCGGCGATTCCAAACTCACCATGATAGGCTTGGCTCCAGGCGCATATGAAATAGGGACCGATTAGGTGATTGACCGTGCTGTAGGAAAACATTTTTTCGACAATTTGTTTGTTTGCCCACGTTTTTCCGGCATCGCGGCTGTAGTAGATCTGGCCTCGTGTCCGACTATCTTTTTCCGGAGAAGAGCACATGATCAAGTCTTCATAGGTGTCGAGCACCTGCATGCACCGCGTGGCGTCAATCGTCGAAATGAAACCCTCTTCCCAGGATTCCCCGCCGTCATTGCTATAGTGCAAGATCTTCCCAGGGGCATCGCGTGCGATTGATCTACGTACCATGAGAATCTGCTGACCATTGTTTACTGACACCGCAGAAGCTTCGTTGTGATCGAATGCGGTTGCGTCGTTAATCAGACCGCCCAGTTGCCAGGATTCACCATTGTCGTCGCTATAGATGATAGCGCTGCTTGCACTGTAGTCTCTGAACTTCGGGTGGTCATCGCACGGCAAGTAATCTCCGCGAATAGGACCTGCCAAAATGAGACGCCCCGCATAGGGACCCTCGTCGATACGTCGCACTTGTCCGATTAGATTCATGAACGCTAGATAGAAATCGCGTCCACTGCGTCGATAAACGCGGTCAACTATTTGCCGGTGCTCTTTCCGTTCCCAAGTCATCCCTCCATCATCGGAGAAAAATTCCAGTATGATCGATCCGGCTTTTCTGTTGAGCGCGCTTATGTCGATGCCAAGCGCTGATTCAGTTGCTTCAGGGGACTCATAGCGTTCTAGCGTCTCGTCCAAAGAGACGCAGGTGAGCACCGAAATCCGTTCGCCTCCTGACTCAGACGTTCTCAGGAACGGTGACATCGCATAATTCTGCAAGGGTTTGGGGTATAAGTACGTGGGTTCGGAAAATGTGCGGCCCGCATCCTCGCTAACGACGTGCGCGGTCATTTTTTCTGCCCAATCCTCCGACGAATCAAGACGCGCCTGAAAGAAGATATGGATACGTCCGCTGCCGTCCATGACGGTCGATGGCTGGAAGGCACCACCAATCATCCGTTCAGATCCATTTATTGGATACAGCTTCTTCCGCTGTACTTTGAAGACTTGAATGGAATCGCTAATCTGCCCAACGCCGGTGAAGCTGTTGAATTCGGCGAGTATGCTGTCACGTTCTGCGCCTTGTGCGTGGGCCGTAGAAAGCACGTACAAGCCGATAGCGCCAACCGATACAGTATGCAGAATGGAGTGCAATCTTCCGCGGTAGTGTCTTCCCCAACTTTTGATCACCTGGTTCTTGAATCGTCCCATATTCAATTATCTTCTCCATCGTACAACAGTGTTACGCCAACCCTGAGACAGCAGGTCATCGGAGTTTTCCGATTCGTGAGAGTGGTACGCACTAAGGTGTCGTCGGCTATATTTTTCCTGCACGGTTCATTTCATTGGCGAGTGTTGCTTGATAGGCTTTATGTGCGTCGGCGTCTTCTTGAGCGGAAGCGGCGTAATAGATGAAGCCGAGTGCACGACGCGTACGGGTCATGCTCGTATTACCGCCAGCCCAATGCACGGTTAGTGCGTGGTGTGCCAAGAGGTCGCCGGGTTTGGCGTGACAGGGAATGTCTGTATCCGGGTTGGCGCAGATGCTTTGATCCCTTAGCCCTTGGGAGAATCCAAGCGTATTGGTGCGATCATGCGGCAACAGCCCCAATTCATGGGAGCGGGCCGCATAGTGGACGCATCCGTTCTCTTCATCAACATCATCGAGCGCGAGCCAAATCGTAACCGCTTCGCAGGGAGTAAGATTAAAGTAGTAGCCATCTTGGTGTGGAGGTGTCGGCAAACCAACACTCGGGGCCTTGTTGAAGTACTGCATGTTCTTCGGAACGACTTCGTCTTGAAGCACACATTTCGCCAACGCCTCGAACCGGCTCCCAATCATGAGCGACTCGAAGTAGGGGTCATAGGTGTACAACTGTTGAATTTGTTTGAGCGTTTCCGGGCACTCTTTGTCCTCGTAGAAGACATGCTCTTTGGGAAGTTCGTGGAGCTTTTCGGCGATAAAGTGACCGAGATTCTCGTTCAGTATCTCAAGATCCGCTTCTGAGAGAAAACCGCGTTGCGCTACGTATCCTTCGTCCCGAAACTCGGATGCTATTTTATTCTTGTCCATCGTTCTGTCCCTTTGCGGTCAATGAATCGTTCCCACCGCTCAACCATTCGATGTCGAAACGGGCGAACTGTATGTGCTCCGCAGCGTATTTCGCGCCTGTTTCGAAGAGGCAACCCACGCGACCATCGGAAATCCGCGTCAATGCGGAATAGGCAAATAGTCCGGGGAGCATTTCGCGCGAAGTCGTCCACGTTTCCCCTTCGTCATAACTGATGTACGCGGTGCCGCGTTCCCTCTTTTCTTGAGAATTTGGGCCCGTGTAAATCAACCGGCTTTTCTCTCCATCAAGCGGGTCAGAAATTCTGAAGAAACCGGCGTTGCATTGCGGTTCTGGCAGATCGGGCACATCCACCAACGCGGACCATGTCGCACCGCCGTCGCGGCTGGTGGCAGTCTTGCGTAGCTTAGCGCCATCGTGACTTCTGCTGTTGAGCCGAATGCTTCCATCCGCGAGCTCTGCCATGAGGACTTCATTTCCCACGCCGGGCGAGCCACGATCCGCTACGTCGCCGTATTCCCAAGTTTCGCCACCGTCGTCACTGTATACCGCATAGACGTGCCAGTCCTTAAAGGGACCTTGGTTGAACGGAAAAACGATGCGGCCTTGGTGAGGACCTCGGCGAAGAACAATTCCGTTGCCAGGTCCGCTTGCGATCGATGTGACCTTGTCCGGGCGCTTGGTCAACGACGTGATGTCACGCCTGTTGGACCAGGTCCGTCCATCGTCATCGCTGTACATCAATAGATTGCGACAAATGTTGTCGCCGGTTACACCCGGATCGACGCCCCGCTCGCCTCCCGAGCTTGCCGGGTATTGTTGAAACATGAGTAGGATGCGGCCATTGGCAGGCAGCACAACCACGCAGGGATTGTTTAGTGAATTCTTCCCGTCCTCCGCGATTACTTGAAGGTCTTCCCACGTGTCGCCGGAGTCCAGACTACGTTTGAGAACGATGTCGTTTCTCGCGTGATCACTTCTGGACGTTCGCCCTTCGGCGAGGGCAAGAATTGTTCCTTGTGTCGTAGTCGCAACTGCTGGAATGCGGTATGTGTGGTACCCCTCTTCCTGGCCAACGTATACATCAACAAGATCGAAGCGGTCTGCATGAGCCGTCGCTCCCAGTACAACAAATAGAGCGACACACATTACTGACGGGATCAATGACTTTTTCACAAACTTCTCCTTGGCTATCAGAACAAATCGCGACGATTGATTTATGTTATCGTATGTTATAACATACGATAACATAACCGATGGGTACTCGGATATGCAAGCCCGAATTCTCGAAGTAGTGACTTGAACAAAGATCGACCAGGAAACCCAATAACGAGGAGGATTCCCCTTCCATGAGTGTGACTGCTTCTCAGGAAACCTATGAGCGGTTGTTAGATCAATTAGTGGCTGGGGACTACCCGCCGGGAACGCGACTCGTTAATCGCCGGATTGCCAGTGAAATGGGGGTTAGCGTGATCCCTGTCCGTGAAGCACTCAGCCGCCTTGCGAGTGAGGGCTTGGTCGATCATATACCTGGCGCGGGCTCGTTTTCCCGGAAGCTTACGCAGAAAGACATCGCGCAACTCTATTCTTTTCGAGAGCAATTGGAGGCGTTCGCCGTGCGCGAGGCCTCGAAGTTCATTCAGCCATATCAAAGGGATCGCCTTCGGGAGATCATCAGGCAATCGCGAGACTTGGTACAAGAACTGATGGACTGCGACGATGAGGCTAGCGAGGCCCAACTAAATCGATGGCTCCAGCTCGACGCTGCGTTCCATGAAACCATTATCGAGGCGGCGGACAATCGGTGGCTTGCTCAGGCCGTGGGTGGGGTTCGGCTGCTCGCCCATGTCACTCGATCTAAACCGCACAGTTTAGATATACAACAGACTCAAAAAACGCTCGAAGAACACGAGCAGATTGCCGAAGCGATCGAAAGTGGGAATTCAGACGGTGCCGAGGCGTTAATGCGACGTCACATCGTTTTCTCGATGAACAATCTCATGAGCCAACTGGACGTCTAACCTCGTCAACGAAATCGCACGAACTAGGAAAGAAAATGATATGAAACGACTCTCAGGACTCATCGCGGCAACGTTCACGCCTATGGACGATCAATGCGCCATCAACGTAGAACCCATTCAATCTATGGTCGACTCGCTGGTCGATCAGGGCGTGAACGGATTATACGTGTGTGGAAGCACAGGTGAAGGTCCATCGCTAACAACCCAAGAACGACAAATTGTCGCGGAGTCATTTGTCCGTGCCGCCGATGGACGGATACCGGTGGTGGTTCAGGTTGGACACAACTCGATAGAAGATGCACGGGCACTCGCTAAGCATGCCGAAGAAGTCGGGGCGGACGCGATTAGTGCAGTGCCCCCAACCTATTTCAAGCCGAACAACCTCTCAGAACTCGTCGATACCTTAGAGCCGGTGACTGCAGCGGCATCCCAAACGCCGTTCTACTACTACCATATCCCCGTCCTTTCCGGTCTAGGCTTCGACATGCCCGAGTTTCTAAAGATGGCCCGCGCGCAGATTCCGACTCTTGCGGGAATCAAGTTTAGTAGTCGCGATCTCGATATGATGCAACAGTGCCAACGCGTTGATGATGGCCGGTTTAACATCTTGTTCGGCGTCGATGAAATGCTACTGAGTGGACTGGCCGCCGGTTGCGACGGGGCGGTGGGAAGCACCTACAATTTCTTGGCGCCCCTCTTTCAGAACGTGAAAAAGTTCTTTGATTCTGGAGACCTTCCCGCCGCGCGTGCCGCACAGGCGAAGGCAATCGACATTATTCAGGTGCTGATCAGTTATGGTGGAAATCCAGGCCTGAAAGCCGCAATGTCACTATCAGGCCACCCCTGCGGCCCGACACGCTTGCCCCTCAAAGCGGTGCGGGGTGAACGACTGGAGCAGTTGAAAAAGGAGTTGGATGCATTGGGGTTCTCTGAGTGCACATCGATTGGAGCCCATTCGAATGCGTAGCATCAAGATCGTCGGATTCGTTCTCGTTGTCCTATCCATTCTGCCACAGGTCGCGGCTGCTGCGTCATTGGATTGGTCAGAGCTTCCACCGCTACCGAATGAGGACGGCGTGGCTGGCCCCGTTGTCGGCGTGCACAACGATGTCCTTATTGTAGGAGGGGGCGCGAACTTTCCCGACCAGCCGCGTTGGGAGACGGATAAGGTCTGGTACGACCGAATCTATGTACTTACAAAAGCAGGCGATGAATATTCGTGGGTTGACGGGGGCACGCTTCCGACGCCGCGCGCGTATGTTGCGGCGGTGTCCACTCCCGAAGGAATCGTCTGCATGGGAGGAAATAACGGCGACATTGTTTTTGATGACGTGCTTCTCCTTTCATGGGATCCAGCCAACGGAGTGCTTGAACAGACACCGTTACCAAGTCTTCCCAAACCATGTGCATTCGGAAGCGCGACGCTCATTGGTGATGTCATTTATCTCGCCGGTGGTATGAGCGGTTCAGGTTTGGAAACGGCGATGAAGAACTTCTGGTCTCTCGACCTCTTGCAGGCGGATAATCCTGAATCGTTTCGATGGAACGAGTTGGATCCGTGGCCTGGCCCGGAACGGGCTGTGAATATTACGGTGGCCCAGCACGATGGTTTTGTTGATGGTGTCTATGTCATCGGAGGCCGTAAGCAAAACGGGGAAACCGTCGATTTTCTTGCCGATGTATACGAGTATCGGCCGGACATCAACGAGTGGCGCATGCGCGCATCCGCACCGCAACCCATCATGGCGGGCACGGGATTGGAATGGGGCCAAAGCCATATCTTCGTCCTCGGCGGTGCCGATGGATCGCTATGGGACCAAGCAGACATTTTGAAGGATGATCATCCAGGCTTCCCCAAAGAAGCGTTCGCCTATCACACGATAACGGATACCTGGTCCTCGGCTGGTGAGACGCCCGCCAACCATGTGACGACCGTACCCGTCATCTGGAACGGACAAATGATCGTCGCGAGTGGAGAAGTCCGCCCTCGTGTTCGGTCGCCAAAAATATGGACCGTAACACCGAAAGTAGCAACGCGATCATTCGGCGCGATCAACTACGGCGTCCTTTTTGTATACCTCAGCGCGATGGTCGGTGTGGGGCTCTATTTCGCGAGACGAAACAAGACGACGGACGACTACTTTCGTGGTGGTAAGCAAATAGCGTGGTGGGCGGCTGGCTGTTCAATTTTTGCCACCATGTTAAGTTCGTTGACCTACACGGGTGTGCCATCAAAAGCGTATGCACAGGACTGGGTCTATCTCGTGGGCAATTTCATGATCCTCGGGGTTGCTCCAATCGCCGTATTCGTAGCGCTACCCTTCTTTCGTCGAATCGATGCGACAAGTGCATACGAATATTTGGAAAAACGTTTTAACCGATCGGTTCGGCTATTTGGAAGCGCCAGTTTTACGTTGTTTCATGTGTTCCGCATGGCGGTGGTCATGTCGCTGACGGGCCTGGCCCTCGCTGCTGCGACGCCGATATCGCCCACGTATTGCGTGCTGATCATGGGCATCCTCAGCATCATCTATTGCACCATGGGCGGCGTGGAAGCGGTCATCTGGACCGACACCATTCAGACTTTTGTGCTCTTAGGTGGCGCCGTTTTCGCATTCGTATTTCTCATCGCCGGCGTGGATGGCGGTATCGGCGGATTTATCGAAATATCCAGCGAACATCAGAAATTTCATATGGTGAACCTCGACTTTTCTGCCGATAGCTTTACACGCATGGCCATTTGGGTAGTGCTTTTCGGCGCGTTTGGTCAAAACCTTAGTTCGTATACCGCCGACCAGGCGGTCGTGCAGCGCTACATGACCACCCCGGATACCAAACGCGCGGCTCAATCCATCTGGACCAACGCCATCATTTCGATGGTGGCGTCATTTCTATTCTTCTCTTTGGGCACCGCGCTATTTGCCTTCTATAAATCCCATCCCGAGAATCTGGATCCAACCATCACGACCGATCAAGTGTTTCCACTCTTCATCGCGACGGAACTCCCGGTCGGAATCGCTGGCCTCATCGTTGCCGGAATATTTGCGGCCGCCCAATCAACGGTCTCCACAAGCATGAACTCAACTGCGACGACCGTAGTCACTGACTTTCTACGACCAATGAAAGCGTGCCGAAGCGAAGCCGGGTACTTAAAGGCCGCTCAGGGGCTGACCTTAGTGATCGGTGTGCTAGGAACACTCTTCGCCCTTCTATTTCTCAATCCTGATATTAAGTCGATGCTCGATACGTTCATCAAAGTGATCGGTCTGTTTATGGGCGTGCTGGGAGGGCTCTTTGCGCTCGGTGTTCTAACAACAAGAGCCCATGGAACAGGTGCATTGATCGGTGCCATCGTGGGTGCAGCCCTCATGTTCTACATGTGGCGATTCACAGACGTGAATGGGTATCTCTATACCATCGTCGGAATCACAACCTGTTTCGCCATCGGATACCTGACCAGCAGAGTAATCCCTAGCCACGATACCGATCTTGCCGATCTCACACTTCATACACTCAAAGGCAATGGGACGTGAAATTGAAGAGGCATGGGGTTGGCATCGCAATAACGATCGCCGCCGCAGGTTTTCTGGTCTGTGGGAATGCCATCGATACAAGAGTTCATACTCGACAATCGCCGACCAAATTCTTGCACCCTGACCGGCCTACTTACATTCGATCCAACAGTGGGCTATACGCCGGAAAGTTCTTGCATAACGCCTGTGCTGTCGCCAATGCTCTCCGCGGGCACACCTAGCTTTTGCAGCATGCTTAGGTAAAGATTCGTGAGCGGCGTTTCCTCAGCGCACCGTAGATGACGTCCACCTTTGAGTTCGCCGCAGGCCCCGCCCGCCAACAGAATAGGCAGGTCACGCGGCGCATGTCGGTCGCTGTCCCCCATGCCACTGCCGTACATGAGCATCATGTGATCGAGCAACGAGCCATCGCCATCGGGTGTGTTCTTCAGTCTTTCCAAGTAGTAGGACAACATCTCGATGTGGAAGACGTTGATCTTCGCAAGTTTTTCGAGACTCTCCGGCTTGTTCTGGTGGTGTGAAAGCGGATGGTGGGGATCGCGTACGCCGATTTCCGGGTACGTTCGGTTGGTAATGTCCTTGCTCATCATGAACGTAATGACGCGTGTCATATCCGTCTGATAGGCGAGCACTTGCAAGTCCATCATCAACTTGACGTGTTCTTCAAATGATTCGGGGATAGCACCGGAGGGCCGATCCATTTCCGGCATTTCGCGATCGGATTGCTCTTCAGCTCTTTGTATACGCCGTTCAATATCGCGCACCGATTCGAGGTATTCATTCAGCTTGGATTGATCGCGCGAACCGAGATCACGCTGCAAACTTGCGACTTCGCCCGTCACGGAATCAAGGATACTCCGGTCTTTGCGCATCCGGCGTAAACGCGCGCCTTTTTCCGTTGTGTCGCTATCGCCGAACAGACGTTCGAAAAGCGCCCGCGGATTATTCTCTACCGGCAATGGCATGGTGGGCGTAATCCATGACACGGTATTGATGTACGCGCAACTGAATCCAACGTCGCAAGAACCCGCGAGGTCTGTAGGTTCAATGCCTAACTCCAATGACGCGAGTTGTGTGTCCTTTTCGAAATGCCGGGCGGCGATTTGATCCATCGTAACACCGGCTTCGACATCTGCGCCTTCGGTGGGTTTTGCATGCACGCCCGACAACCACGCGCCCATAATGTTCGAGTGACCCGCAAAGGGTTCGCCGGCGCGCACGTTGGCGGGTGAATTATCGAGATTGGTGATGACGGTAAAATCTTCCCGGTGTTTTTCGAGCGGCTTTAACGTCGGCGATAACTCGTAGTCTTTACCGTCTGTCGTTGGAATCCACTTGTCCAACACCGCGCCGTGCGGAATGTAGATCGTTCCGAGCCGTTTGATTGGAGCCGCTGCGGTGTCGCGCGTTGCGGCGAGCGCGGGCACCATGCTGTCCAACAGCGGTAGTGCGAGCGCGGCGCTAGTACCCCGGAGAAACGTTCGGCGTGATAGGTGCTTTTTGGTCACGTACATTAGCTTGCGGTCCTCATTTGAAAGGGTGTGCTTTCGACAATGCCCAAAATGATGGACGACCAACGATAGTCATCCAATGCAGCTTCCCGCGCAATTTCGCGAATGGCGGGCTGATCGTAGTAATCGATTCCGCGGCCGAGAGCGTATATGAGTAACTTCTGGATCGCGGTCAATCTAAACCCTTCATCACTCGACAACACTTTACGCAAATCGGCCGATCCCGCGATGTGCGTTCCGTCCGGCATAACACCGGTCGAGTCCAAGAAGAGATTGTCTTTCGTCTTCGTGCGCCATTTCCCAATCGCGTCGAAGTTTTCGAGTGCAAACCCGATCGGATCCATCTTCACGTGGCAACTCGCACACGCAGGATCTTCACGATGCTTCTCAAACATCTGACGAATGGTCATTGCTTCCGTCATTTCGCTTTGTTCCGGAAGCGGTGGTACGCCGCCGGGCGGCGGTGGTGGCGGCGATCCCATAATGTTTTCGAGCACCCACTTACCTCGCTTCACCGGGGACGTCCGCGTCGCGTATGACGTTACGGTCAAGATACTTCCGTGGCCCAAAATACCACCGCGGTTCGGGTCATCGAGTTTTACGCGCCTGAAATGACTTCCATAAATCCCAGGAACCCCATAGTGCTTCGCCAGCCGTTCGTTCAGAAACGTGTAGTCCGCCGTCAGGAGATCTGAAACGGGCCGATCCTCACGCAACTGACTGGTAAAGAAGAGCTCCGTTTCCTTGCGCATCGCCCGACGAAGGTTATCGTCGAAATCGGGAAATAGATTCACATCGGGCGTGACCGCGTCCACGTTTCTGAGGTAGAGCCACTGGGTTGCGAAATTGGTGACCAGTGATTCAGAACGATCATCCGCGAGCATGCGCGTTACTTGCGCCGCCAGGACATCGGGATCTCGAAGTTCGCCACGCTCTGCAATCCCGAGGAGTTCGTCATCTGGGATGCTGCTCCAAAGAAAAAAGGATAGTCGGGAAGCCAGTTCGAGGTCGCTGAGGTAATAGGCCGACCCCGGTTCTTGTTCCAGTGGATCGGATTCGACGCGGAAAAGGAAACTCGGACTGACGAGCATTCGCTCGAGCGCGAATTGGATACCGTCTTCAAAGCCGCCTTCACTACGGCCCATCTCGTAAAAGTCGAGCAAGGTGCCCATGTCGGAATCCGTCACCGGACGTCGGTACGCCTGGCGCGCGAGGTTGGCGAGAATCTCCGTAGCACAATCAATCTCGTCGTCATCGCTCGACGGGTAGCACGTAAATATCTTCTCACGGCTGCCGCTTTCGTCGCCAACACCAGTAGCGTTATACGGGCCGGCAATCTCGAAATCGATGACACCGGGCTCGACGCCTTTCAGCAGCCCGAGATAATCGTAGAACGCGGGAAACGATCTTGGTCGAGTTCCTTCATAGGCTAAGGTTCGTTTCAAAAACGAAACCGCGACGTTGCGTGTACCGGCTTTCGCGGAAAAACGCACTTCGAGTGTTCGGGCACCCCACCAGTCCGCCAAGTCTTCTTTGTCGGCAGGCGCACCGGCGGCAAAGCCGTTGACCCTGTACGACCATTCCGAACTCTTAGGCTTGCCGATGTTGAATACGCCAACACGGGCACCGTCGAGGCGAACGTCCAATTGTTCGGGGGCATCGCTGCGTTGGAACAGGTCTTGTGGCTGATCGGATCGTGGCGACTCTACGTTCACCTTGATCGCGTATTCGCCATCGAGTGGAAAATGATGGCGAACTGAGAGACCGCCGCGTGATCCGAACGGGAGTTCGTCGCCCATCCGGTCTTCTTGTAACAAAGCTTTGGGGAGCTTATAGATTTTGCTGCTCGGGCGTTGGTTGGGGTCACCGACCGCCAGACGGCTAATCTTTGACGCAGCCATCATGTAGCGTTCCATGAGCATTGGTGAGAAATTGAGCGAATCCGCGATATTGTCGAAACCGAAGTCCGCGCCATCGGTCGGCAAGAGGTCGCGTGTATCGACTTCTAGCCCTAAGACGTCGCGAACCGTGTTGGCATATTCGGCGCGATTGAGCCGATGAACAGCGGGCTTACCAGGATTTGGCGCGATCGCCGCGGCGTCATCCAGTGACGTGATTAGCCATGCGAGTACGGCCTTGCGCGCGCCCTTGGGTGGTTGTGGCCGATCGGACGGGGGCATTTCGTCGGCGCGAAGTTTGTGCACGACTTTTTCCCAGATCTGCGGGTTGTCGCTTACGTGTGCGATGTCGATGTTGTCGAGTCGCAGGTTTCCGGTATTGAGTTCTTCATTGTGGCAGGAGATGCAATAGCGTTCGAGGACGCGTGCGTAGGCATCCGTCTTCTTTGTTGTGTCAGTGGCTGTTCCTTCTTGAGCCGATGCCTGCGGCAACTCCGTCGCCTGGAAGACGAATACGACGACCAATGCAAGTCCAATGGACAGTGCCAAAATCTTCGTGATTGATTGACCCATGTCGCCTCTCAACGTCTTGGATTCCAGGTGAGTAAAGACACACCTACGCCTATTATGGAGAGTGTATGTCCCTGTACTGAATCAGGTCAAGCAGCACCGTCTTTTTGCCGATCCATACTCCGCGTAACTTGTTGACGCATAATATGATAGACAACATTGAGCGTGCCCGCGGTCGAGCGATACTATAGCTATGGCTGAATTGGCTTGTTGCGACCAAGGAATCGTGTGAGATGATCGGAGGATATCCGGTATGAATCCCGTCAAAGTATTTCGCGAGACCCGCTGGTTGATTGGCGTACTGGTGACGGTCGTATTCGTGGCCACCGCGACGAGTGAATCGCTATTGGTGAGTGCGGTCAAGAAGCAGGATCAAGCCGCTGCGCGGGAGCTCATCAAGAACAAGGTCAATGTGAATGAGCCGGAACCTGATGGTGCGACGGCGTTGCATTGGGCGGTGCATCGCGATGACGCAGAGACAGCAAAGCTACTGATCGATGCGGGGGCGGATGTAAACGCGACGAACGACTTCGGCGTGATGCCACTGGCATTGGCGTGCCAGAATCGTAACGCATTAATGGTTGAAGCCCTCCTCAATGCAGGCGCCGATGCGAAAGCAACATTGATGAGCGGTGAATCTATTCTGATGGCGGCGGCGCATGCGGGCGATCGGAGTTCGGTGGATCTGTTGTTGGATCACGGCGCGGACGTAAGCGCGAAGGAACCCGTCCGCCAACAGACGGCGCTCATGTGGGCAATCGGGGAAAAACGTACGGAAATTGCACGGCGGCTGATCGAGCAGGGTTCGGACATCCACGCGACGACGACGCTCGGGTTTACGCCATTGCTATTCGCCGCGCGTGAGGGCGAGACGGAAGTCGCCGAACTTCTTCTTGACGCCGGGGCCGATGTCAACACACGAGCGCTCCCAGAGATTTCGCAGACGTATACCGTTGATCGATCAGAAAAAGAGAAGGAAAAAATTCAAAAAAAAGACAACGGCTTGAGCGCACTACACGTGGCGACAATACGCGGGCATGTCGACACTGCGAAGCTGCTGCTTGAACGCGGCGGAGATCCAAATTATGTCGATCCGGGCTATTCGCCGCTGCATTGGACCGTGACCTCATGGGAAACGGAATTGGACGGCACGAACGGCATGCGAGCACCAAAAGATCATGAGTGGCATACGATGGCGGGCGTGAAGGAAGGCAAGCTAGAATTGGTGCAGGCCCTCCTGGATCACGGTGCCGATCCAAACGCGCGGCTGAAGAAAAACCCGAGCCGGTATGGGTTTACGGTCACGAGTAACCGTCCGACCAACGCGACGCCGTACATACTGGCCGCGTACGCGGGGGACGCCGATGTCATGAACCTGCTCATTGAAAACGGCGCGGACCCCACGCTTGTTCCTGGCAATAAAGCGTCGGCGTTGCTGTGGGCCGCAGGCGTTGGAAGGCATACAGCAGAGAATGTCGCGACGGAAGAAGAGTCGTTGGCCGCAGTGAAAGCGGCGTTGGATCACGGCGCTGACATCAGCGCCACCGACAATAGTGGGAACACCGCGCTTCATGGAGCGGCTTGGATTCGATCACCGAAAGTCGTCCAATTCCTTGTGGAGAATGGGGCGGATGTACACGCGCAGAACAAATACAAACTGACACCAATCGATATAGCCTCGCGTGATGGACGGCTTGCAGGGCTCCCTGGGCCGACCATAGAGGATTCCCCCACGCTAAATATGCTGCGCGATTTGGCAGTCCCGAAAGTCGTCAAAGATTCCATCGAAGTATGGGAGACCTTGCCACCCCACATTCGTAACGCGGTGGAGTTGTTGCTGGAAGGCGAACTGAAGAAACCTGAAGACGCGACGAAGAAAAAGTAATCCGACGGGGCGAACGGAGATCGTAGTGATGGAATTGGTTGTTATTATTCTGATGTTAATCGCTGGTGGTCTTCCTCTCTTACTTCTTTGCGGCCTGGTCCTTATCATGTTCAATATCAATAACAACATTCTTCTCATTCGAATACATCTGGTGAAATTGACGGAACGCCTCAGCGAAAACGCCGAGTGAGACGAAAATAGACCTCGATGGAGGCGAAGCGAAATGTGCTGGTTGATCGAATCAGGTCAACCGCTTTTCATCCAATCTTCCAACTTCAACGCTGCAGTGGTTCGCCGTAGATGTCCACTTCGTCGTACCGCACCCAAGAAGCGTCATAGCCTGGAACGCGGTCGAACCGTTGCGCCTTCGCCCATTCAGGACGAACAGATTCGTCGTAATCCGACGGCAGTTCACCTGACGTGCGCAATGACAGTTCGTCATGCAGGACGCGCATCACCGCACCAAGTCCATCGGGGAACGGCTTATTCTTCTCACGATCCCACTGCACGATTGGCGCTTCATCCGATCCCAACTGCACGCCAAACGCCGACGCGCTATACCCTTTCTGCTCTTCGATGTCGGCATCTGTCATCAAGGTGTTCACGGTTCTTCCCACGGGAACGACGGGGGTATAGAGCATTTTGTTCAGGTAGTCTGGCGATCCAAACCGTGTCGGCAATGGACCCGCGCCCACCGTAACTTCGCCCCGACTGCATACGACCCAGAATCCCGTATCCGAACCATCCGGCGCGACGTACGCTGGCGCGTCGGTGAACACTTCGGAAAACGTGTACTCGACATCAACAAGGCCATCAGCAAACTCAGGCAATCGCGCGCGCGTCGAAACGATGTGGCGTGCGGTACTCACCCACTCCGGTGACATCCACACGAATCGAGGCATCGTGCGTGGCGCCATCGCATCGTGCGCGGAACGAAGCACCGCTTGTAGCACCGGGTCATCGGAAAGGCGGCCACTGGTCTTCCACCGCGAAAGTTTTCGCAACCGTTTTTCCGCGTTCGCGACGACATCGGGGTCGTTTCCGTGATGTTGAATGTGGCGTAGCAGGCTCATGATCGAGTGGTCGCCGACAATCTTGTAGTCGCACACATCATCCGGCAATTCACCGGCGGCGACATGAACGCTTGCTCCTTCGATCTTCACGTTCCAAGCCAACGGCCCATTTCCATGTAAAAACGCCGGAGGGTTGTGGGCAACCTCACACATTGTGAAAGATCCGATCTCCTTAAGATTGATCTCGTGACGCGCGAGGGCACCTTCGAAAGCAGATCTCGCGGCATCGACCCAATCGGCAGACGCATAGGTCAAGTCCCCGATGCCGTCGGCCATCGCTGCGACAACAACGGAGGCACTAGCATCATCGGCAATGGCTCCACCTGTAACGACCGCGAGGATCACGCACACTTGTACAACACGGTTCCGCATATTCGATTCTGCAACCATTCGACGTGCTCCCGTTCTGAATCCAACACCATAGAATACTGACCGTCAAGTGTCCATGCATATCGGCCAATAAATTGTGTATGGTGCCTGCTGAGCTGTGGGCCCATCATTACTTGCTAGCAGCAATTGAATCGGAGATCAGCGCGCTATGAAAAATATCATCCAATCATGGTTGAAAGTCTCTATGCTGGGATTTTTCGGTGCATTGGCATCCGTCGCGCAAGAGGGCGCAACAGGCGGTGAATGGCGCACGTTTGGCGGCGACGTTGGCAGCACTAAATACTCCCCCTTGGATCAGATCGCCCACAACAACTTTGAAGACCTTGAGGTCGCCTGGCTCTGGGAATCGCTGGATACCGAAATCATGTCGCGAGACGGGTCGACCGTTCGACCTGCAAAAATTGCGGCAACGCCCCTCATGGTTGATGGCGTTTTGTACATGAGTACTGCGTTTAGCGTGGTCGCCGCGATAGATGCGGGATCAGGCGAAACGTTATGGACGTATGACCCCGGCAGTTGGCGTGCGGGACGACCCGCCAACATGGGATTCATTCATCGGGGTGTCTCCTATTGGCGAGACGGCGAGGAAGAGCGAATCATCATCGCCACCGGACACAGTCAGCTCATCGCCATAGACGCCAAGAGTGGTGAGCTGATCGAAAGCTTTGGCGACGATGGACACGTGAATTTGTTGGAAGGTCTTAACACACGTGCTCGCATATCAACGCATCAAGTCAATTCGCCACCGACCATTTGCCGCGACGCGGTTGTCGTAGGGTCCGTAATACACGATCGCCCAGCGACGCAGGCGTTCGTACGGGGCGACATTCGCGGGTTCGATGTCCGTACGGGAAAACAGCTTTGGCAATTTCATTCGATCCCGCAAGCAGGCGAAGTCGGCAACGAGACGTGGGAAGATGGGGCCTGGAAGCACGCAGGCAATACGAACGTTTGGTCGCTCATGAGCGCGGACGAAGCGTTGGGGTACGTCTACCTACCGTTCGGCGCGCCGTCGAACGACTTCTATGGCGGTCACCGTCACGGCGACAACCTGTTTGGAAATAGTCTCGTATGCCTCGATGCGGAAACCGGTGAAAGGGTTTGGCACTTCCAAACCGTGCACCATGACTTGTGGGACTACGACCTTCCGTGCGCCCCAAATCTTGTCGACATAACGGTCGATGGCAAAGCCATCAAAGCCGTAGCGCAAGTGAGTAAGACGGGATATTGTTATGTCTTTGACCGCGTGAGCGGTGAACCCATATGGCCGATTGAAGAAGTACCTGTCCCGCAGTCTTCACTCCCAGGAGAAAAGTCCTCGCCCACGCAACCCGTTCCTACGAAGCCAGCACCCTTCGCGCGCCAGGGGGTTACCGAAGACGATCTGATCGATTTCACACCCGAGTTAAAGCAAATGGCCCTCGAAATCGCGAGCGAATATGACATGGGGCCAATCTTCACACCAGGCACCGAGCGCGGCGTGCTGATGACTCCGGCGGATGGAGGTGGAGCGAATTGGATGGGGGCAGCGTTCGACCCCGAAACGTCACTCCTCTACGTGCCCGCGATGTCGTATCACACGCTATTGAAACTGACAAAGCCCGACCCCAACCGCTCAAACATGCGATACCTCATCGACGGCTACACCTCCCGCGTCAAGGGTCCGGAGGGGCTGCCATTAACAAAACCGCCGTATTCGCGCATCACCGCAATCGACTTGAGCACCGGGGATCACGTTTGGATGAAACCCGTGGGCAAAGGAATCGAAAATCATCCTAAACTAAAAGACCTGAACATTGAGCCGACCGGCGGCGGTGGGGCAGCGCATCCGCTCGTGACGAAGTCGTTGTTGATCGCGGGGCACCAGAGCAAATTGTTGGCGTTCGATAAGGCGCGTGGAGACTTGGTGGGCGAAGTAGACTACAAAAATGCCGACGGCACCGTCATCGGCCATGTCACCGGTACGCCGATGACGTATACGCATACGGGAAAACAATACATCGTCGCGGGAGTGACCGGCGCTGGAGCCAAGACCTATCTGGTAGCTCTCGCGTTACCTTGAGCAGCGAACACGAGGGAGATACATCATCATGGAACGCAAATCTGCGACCACACAACTGTCGACGCGGGTTCGTAACGTATTGCGTTCGTTCTTAGCGATTGGACTCGTCACTTCGCTAACCGCTGCTGCGGAAGACGCAATCGAATGGAAAGAGCTCCCTGACATGCCCATCGAGAAATGGGAAGCAGGTACGGTCGTTCTCGATGACAAGCTCTATCTCTTCGGCGGTTACACCGATGGTGTTCGGTCAAGTAAACGCTGCGATGTCTTCGACCCAAGTGATGGCAGCTGGACTCAGATCCAAGATTTGCCAAGCGCCATCACGCATATGAACATGGTGCTCGATGGGCGAACGGTCTGGTATGCGGGCGGGTTCAAAGATGGATACAAAGGCCACATTATCGCTGAAGTTTGGAACTACGATATCGACAAAGACCGGTATACCGCGGCACCGTTGTTACCTGAAGTGCGTGGCGGAGGGGGCCTGGCGCTCGTGGGCCGGAAACTACATTACTTCGGAGGGCTCAAAGCCGATCGCGATACAGACGCTGCCGATCATTGGGTGCTGGATCTCGAAGTATGGGAAGACGGATCAGCGCAGTGGACGAACGCCGCGCCGATGCCCGAACCGCGCAATCAGTTTTCGACGGTTGTGTTCAATGGATTGATCTACGCGATCGGCGGTCAATTTCATCACGACAGCATGCAACTCGATCAGCCCCGTGTAGACATTTACGATCCAAAGACCGACTCATGGAGCATCGGCCCACGGCTACCCAAAGGGCATTCCCACGCCGAAGGCGGCACGTTCGTTCACGATGGCCGCATCTACATGGTGGGCGGCCACACCACTCCGGAAGGCGGACGAAAACAGATCGATCCAGATATTTTGTCGCTAAAACCTGGTGGCCAATGGGAACTGTTCGGCAAATTGCCCATGCCACTTTCGTCTCCAGCCGCCGCAATCATCGACGGGAAACTCTATGTGGGAGGCGGCACGCCCAACGCGCGCAAAGTTCAAGCCGAGATGTGGTGCTGCGATGTACCGTAGCCGGTCATAACATCCAGCCCTCACGGTAAGACTCGTGCAGGTACTGATTGGCAGCAGGCTGATTTGGGAACGTCATGTTCTCCGCGTCCCACATCAATTCCGTGCCCGGCATGCGAAGTGCAATGTTTCCCAACAACGCAATTTCTGTAAGCGGTCCACCGTAATCGAAATCCGACCCCGCTGGTTTCCAACCCTTACACGCCTGTACCCACTCCTGAACATGTGAAAAATTACTCGGTGGACCAGCGACGGATTCCTCGGACTGCCGTTTTCGATTTTTCATGTAGCCATTCATTTTTTCTTCGGGGATAATCCGCCAATCCGAGGCCCCGTGCGACCCGTACACGATCTTGCCCTTATCACCGACCACGAGTGCGCCCACCGCTTTACCCTCCACCCAGCCAGGCACGGGAATCGATTCTTCTCCCGGATCCAATTCGTTGGGATGCGGTGGGGTGTATCGGTCACCGTCATACCAGGTCAGCGCGACCGGTGGTCGTTGGCCGCGCGCGCCAAATTGAAATCGAATCTTTGAAGAATGAGGAAACGTTTCGCCATGGGCATCCGGATCGTATCCGTCCGCTTCGGCGACAATGGTTTCCGGCGCACCGAGATTCAATGCCCAGAAAACGGGATCGACTACATGGCAAACAAAATCGCCGAGGTTTCCAGATCCGAACGCTCTCCAACCGCGCCAACTCGACGGATGATATAGCGGGTTATACTTGCGGAATTGGGCCGGGCCGATCCAGCGATCCCAGTCCAAGGAATCCGGCACGGGGTGATCGTCAAGAATTTGACCGAGTTGATCGATTCGACTGTAGTTGAATGCGTCCTGCGTCGCATGAATTTCGCGTACTTCCCCTATCGCGCCAGACCAAACGCACTCACAAAACTCCCGAATCGAATGGAACGAATGCCCTTGATTACCCATCTGATGTACAACACCCGTTCGATGAGCGGCCTGCCGCATTTTTCGAACTTCGTATATCGTATGCGCCAGCGGCTTCTCACAATAGACATGTTTGCCCAACTCCATCGCCGCTATCGTAATCGCTGCATGAGAATGATCGGGTGTCGCGACGATTACTGCATCGACATCTTTTTCCCGTTCCAACAATCGCCGAAAATCGGTATAGCGCGATGCGTCCGGAAAGTCCTTGTAAACCGGCGCGGCGCGGGAATCATCTACATCGCAAATCGCGGCGATTCGTGCACCGGCACGGCTAGCCGATCGAACGTCGATCGCCCCCATATATCCAGCACCAATCAGTGCAACGTTGACAGCATCGTTCGCCGCCGCAATCGCTTTCCGTCCACCTGTCCGGGATGGAAACACCTGAGGGAATAGCAATCCTGCCGCCGTAATACCAACGGCACCTTTCAGCAACTGTCGACGTGAAACCGGATTCCCTATCGAGCCCATATGGTTATCCTCATTTGAAAGATGGTTCTCGATGATACCATGGCAATTCACGTACGGTACGAATACACCCAGCGCGGATCGAATGAAACCTTCGGCTTTCAACGAATCGTACACACGTGTATGAATGGTCCCGAAGCTATCACGTATTCGCGGGAAGGCTGAACGCCACTTCCACTTCCGCTACCGCTCCAAAAACCAATTCTCCTGCCCCCCATTGACGGGGACTGGCTCTCGTGCTAATCTGGATAAACAGGTCCGAATATCCAAATACTGTCAACCGCTAGAGCGTTTGACACGGTGCGGATGGAGGAGCGCTATGGGACACACGTTAAGGGTCACTATGCTGCGTGCCACTGCCATCGTTGCATGCTTTTCTTGCCTGTTTTTGATGGACCTGAGCGAAGCTCAGGATAGTTCGGACAGTGCACCTCCGATGCAGGTGTCTTCGGCCCGGCTCCTCGATCTCGGAAAACTGACCTACACCAAGAAGTGCGTCGCATGTCATGGCGAGTTGGGTGCCGGGGACGGAGAAGCAGCGTATCTGCTTTATCCGAAGCCACGCGACTTCGTCACGGCCCGCTATCGGCTTGTTTCGACTTGGAATCGAGTTCCAACGGATCAAGATTTGTTCGCAACCATCACACGCGGCATGCCCGGATCGGCAATGCCTTCATGGGCGCACCTCCCGGAAGATACGCGATGGGGACTGGTCCATTACATCAAGAGTCTGTCTGCGAAGCCGTTCGTGATCGGTCCTTCAGTCGAGCCGGAGGATGACGGTGAGTCCGGCTCGGGCGTGGTCGTGATTCCCGCAGCCCCGGCATACGATGACGAGGCTCATAAACGGGCAGATGCGTTGTACCAGGAGAACTGCGCCGGATGTCATGGGAAGACCGGACGCGGCGATGGCGCCACCGAACAAATCGATGACGAGGGATATGCAACGCGGCCCAGGGATCTGACGCAGGGCGTATACAAGGGGAGTCCTGATCCAGCGAGCGTATACCTGCGGATTGTGGCGGGCATGCCCGGGACGCCGATGCCGATGACGGATTGGGCACGCGGCGATGATGGCTGGCACTTGACCCATTACGTGTTGGCGATGTCGAGCGAACGGGAACGCGATCGCAATGAAATGCACCGGTACCCAATCGTTGCAACGCGCGTGGACGCGCTTCCGGAACATCCGGACTCGGGGCTGTGGGGATTGACGCCGCCGGTGAATCTTCATTTGATGCCGCTCTGGTGGCGGGACGATCGGCCTCAGGAGATTACGGTGCGCGCGCTCCATGACGGAGACGATTTGGCGGTGCTCGCGATGTGGCCGGACGACAGCGATGATCACACAATGATACGCACGCAGGACTTTCGGGATGCGGTGGCCATCCAATTTTCACTGACGCCCGATCCGCCGTTTTTCGGGATGGGCGACGAGGGCAACTTCGTCAATATTTGGATGTGGAAGTCGGAGCGGCAGGCCGACCTCGATTCAGCGTTTCAGGATCTGGAAGAGGTCTATCCAAACATTGCTATCGATTCGTATACCGACCTGAAACGGTCACCGCTCGAACAACCCACGCGCCACGCACCGACACTCGAATCCGATCCGGTGTTCGTCACCGGCTGGGGCGCGGGCAATATCGTTTCCGATCCCACGCGGGATGACGCCGCCGAAGACTTGCGCGCTAAGGGATTCGGGACGTTGTCCGCCCGCCCGCCTATCGATCGCTCAGTCGAGGCCGATGGGGTCTATCGGGCCAATGCATATAGCGTTATGTTTCGCCGTTCACTCGACGCGCGCGGAAAAGAGGCGGTCAGCCTTCGTCCGGGCAAGACGGTTCCGGTAGCGTTCGCGGTCTGGAACGGCAGCGCGGGCGATCGGGACGGAAAGAAGTCCATTACGATTTGGCAAGACCTGGTGATTGAGCGATGAGGAGGCGTTGCTGATGAGTGATCATTCGGATCGGAATGACGGTATTCGCCGCCGCGACTTTCTAAAGTGGCTCGGCGTGGGTGCGCTTGCGACGGGGATGCCACTGCGAACTCTTGCTGCGCAGACCGCGGACGAGAATCCGCTCTTGCGATATGTTTCGCGGGACTGGGAAAAGATTTATCGCGATCAATACGCATACGACCGCATGTTCGATTGGGTGTGTTCTCCCAACGATACGCACGCGTGTCGAGCGCGCGCGTATGTGCGCAACGGAATCGTGACGCGACTGGGATCGACGTACGACTACCAAGACTATGCCGACCTCTACGGTAATCACGCAACGGTGAACTGGAATCCTAGACAGTGCGCGAAGGGCTACACGTTTCACCGCGTGTTGTATGGACCGTATCGGCTGCGGCATCCCATCATTCGCAAGGGATGGAAGGCTTGGGCGGATGCAGGCTTTCCCGAACTGACTCCGGAACTGCGGACGCAATACAAATTCGACAATCGCGGCGCAGACGAATTCGTGCGAATTCCCTGGGAGGAGGTATCCCCCTATATCGCGCGGTCTCTGGTGGCAATAGCGAAACGTTATAGCGGCGCGGAGGGTAAGCAGCTTTTGCTCGACCAAGGGTATCAGCCGGAAATGGTCGAGGCCATGCAGGAAGCCGGCACGCGCAGCATTAAGATGCGGGGCGGCATGGGACTCCTTGGCGTGATCGGCAAATACGGGATGTACCGTCTCAACAATTCGCTCGCGTTGCTCGATGCTCACGTACGCGGCGTCGGTCGCGATGAGGCGCTGAGTGGCCGCAATTGGTCGAACTACACGTGGCATGGCGATCAAGCGCCCGGGCATCCTTGGGTACACGGCCTGCAAGCCTCGGATTGTGATTTCAACGATTTGCGTTCGTCCAAGCTCATCGTTATGGACGGCAAGAACCTCGTTGAAAACAAGCTCCCGGATTCGCACTGGTTCATCGAGTGCATGGAACGTGGTGCGAAGATTGTTGTCATTGCTCCCGAATATAGTCCGCCCGCCACCAAAGCGGATTACTGGATTCCGATTCGCCCGGCCACCGATGCGGCGCTGTGGCTCGGCATTACCAAAGTGATGATGGATAAGGGTTGGTACGACGAGGAATTCGTGAAGTCCTTCACCGATTTTCCACTCTTGGTTCGTAAAGATAATCTGAAGCGCCTGCGGGCGCATGAAGTTTTCCCCGGGTACAAGTCACCGCTCTCGCCCGATGGGCCGTCGATGAAGATTCAAGGCCTCACGCCGGAACAACACGAGGCCTTAGGCGACTACGTCTTCTGGGATGAGAAACAACAAGCGCCCCGCGCAATCACCCGCGACGAAATTGGTGCGACCATGACAGGCAAGGGATACGCTCCGGCATTAACAGGATCGTACACCGTGAAGCTGGCCGATGGCGGCGAAGTCGAAGTCGCTACGCTGTGGAGTCTGTACGAAACGCATCTCAAGGACTACGACATCGATACCGTCGTCGAGATTACGCAATCGCCCAAGAATCTCATACTGCAGCTCGCCGAAGATCTCGCGACCATAAAACCAGCCGCCATCCACCAAGGCGAGGGCATCAATCATTGGTTCCATGCCACCGAAATGAATCGTTCCGCGTATCTCCCGCTCATGCTTACGGGAAATATCGGTAAGCGCGGCGCCGGTGGTCACACGTGGGCAGGCAACTATAAGGCGGCATTGTTTCAAGGTTCGCCGCAAACGGGCCCCGGATTCAAAGGCTGGATCGCTGAAGACCCGTTCAACCCCGCACTCGATCCCGAAACGCCGGGCAAGGAAGTTCCGATCCGCAATTACTGCAAGGACGAGGAGCCCGCGTATTGGAACCACGGAGACAAAGCGCTCATCGTCGATACGCCGAAATTCGGACGCAAGAACTTCACGGGCGACACACACATGCCCACGCCTACGAAGGCGATCATTTTCAACAACGTGAATCTGATCAACAACGCTAAGTGGGCGTACGAGATGATCAAGAATGTGAATCCGAAGATCGACATGATCGTTTCGATGGACATCCAGATGACGGCGTCCATTGAATACGCGGATATCGCGTTGCCCGCGAACTCGTGGCTGGAATTTCAAGGACTCGAAGTCACGGCGTCCTGTTCGAATCCCTTCCTACAGATTTGGAAAGGCGGAATTCCGCCAGTGTTCGACAGCAAAGACGACCTCACCATTCTCGCCGACATTTCCAAGGCCGTTGGAGACGAATTGGATGACACTCGGTTCTATGACTATTTCAAGTTCGAACACGAAGGTCGGCGAAACGTATACATTCAGCGATTGCTCGAAACCAGCACGACGACCCACGGGTACGACCTCAACGACATCATGGCGGGCAAATACGGTCCGCCGGGAGGAGCGTTGCTCAACTTCCGCACGTATCCCCGCATACCGTTTTACGAACAAATTCACGACGCCGAACCCTTCCACACGGACACCGGCCGATTACACGCCTACGCCGATGTGCCCGAGGCCATCGAATACGGCGAGAATTTTATTGTTCATCGCGAAGGGCCTGAAGCGACGCCCTACCTGCCGAATGTGATCGTCAGTTCGAACCCGCTGATTCGACCGGAGGACTACGGGGTTCCCCTGGACGCCGAGCACTGGGATGATCGCACAATCCGAAACGTCAAACTGGCGTGGCCTGAGGTGAAGTCGACAAAGAATTTCCTGTGGGAGAAGGGCTTTCAGTTTTATTGTCTCACGCCGAAGACCCGCCACCGGGTGCACAGCGGTTGGTCCAACGTGGATTGGCACATGTTGTTCGATTCAAACTTCGGCGATCCCTATCGGCTGGATCGGCGTGCGCCGTGCGTGGGCGAACATCAGCTCCACATCAACCCACAGATGGCCCGCGACCAAGGCATCAATGACGGCGACTATGTGTACCTCGACGCCAACCCGGCGGACCGCCCGTATATCGGTGCAACGCCGGACGACCCGTTCTACAAGGTAGCGCGCTGCATGTTACGGGCGAAATACAACCACGCCTACCCCTACAACATCGTGATGATGAAACACGCGCCGTTCATTGCGACGGAAAAGAGCGTGAAAGCCCACGAAACCCGAGCGGACGGGCGCGCATTGTCCGCGAACACCGGCTATCAAGCGAATCTTCGATACGGTTCGCAACAATCGCTGACCCGCAACTGGCACATGCCCATGCACCAGACGGACTCGTTGTTCCACAAAGCCAAGGTGTTCATGAAATTCATCTTTGGCGGCGAGGCGGACAATCATGCGCTGAATACCGTGCCGAAGGAAACGCTGGTGCGCATTACGAAGGCAGAAGATGGTGGCATGGGCGGCACCGGCGTCTGGAAGCCAGCCACGACGGGGTATTCGCCCGACAATGAAGACGAATTCATGAAGCGCTATATCGCGGGCGAAGTCCTCGAAAAAGATTTTGATGATCTGTTCTTGAGCTAACTGGGAGAAAACGAATGTCCTACGATAAGCCGGAAGCCGATGATCCCCTCGCATTCGTTGGCATCGGTATGCCCAGCGGACCCGAAGCGGTAACCGACATGGCGTACACGTTCGCCGAAGAATTCGCACGCCTCGGCCATTCCGAAGATGAAATTGTTGTCCTCTTCCGAAACCCTTTCTATCGCGGCGCACACGACGCTTATCAAACGCTAGGCGAAGAGGGGATTCGGCGAATCATAGGCGAGTGCGTTGGCGTTTGGGGGCGGATGCGGCACGTCGTTCGCGATGCGAATAAGGAGACTGGATGATGGCCAAGGTTCATAACTGGCAGCTCGGTCGCGAGATGGACTACCCCTACGAGGGTGTCCATCCGGATCGGCAGTTCGCCTTCGTATTCAATATCAACCGCTGCATCGCTTGCCAGACCTGCACGATGGCATGCAAGTCGACTTGGACATTTAGCAAAGGCCAGGAACACATGTGGTGGGCGAACGTCGAAACGAAACCGTATGGCGGCTACCCCCAGTGGTGGGACGTGAAAACGTTGCGTTTGCTTGAGCAGGCCAATCCTGACGGCAAAGCGTGGACCGGCGAGGTTGGTGGCGACCCGTCCCAACCGTACGGGCAATACGAAGGGCCGACCGTGTTCGAGGGGGCGAAGAAGACGTTGACGCCTGAAAGTTCGCGGGTACTGGGATACTTGCCCACGGATGAAGAATGGAACTCGCCAAACATATACGAAGACAATCCCGCAGGGAAACGTGGCGTTGCAAACCAACTGGACCAGACAGGCGTACAACTGCCCGAACACAAGACGTGGTTTTTCTACCTCGCGCGGATTTGCAACCATTGTTCCTACCCCGCGTGCCTCGCCGCATGTCCGCGCAAAGCGATTTACAAACGCCCCGAAGACGGAATCGTTCTCATCGATCAAAAAGAATGCCGCGGCTACCGCAAATGCGTCGAAGCGTGTCCGTATAAGAAGGCGATGTATCGTGGCAATACCCGCATCGCGGAGAAATGTATCGGCTGTTATCCCCGCGTGGAAGGTACGGACCCGGAGAGTGACGGACAGCCGATGGAGCCGCGTTGCATGGCAGCGTGTATCGGGCAAGTGCGCATGCAAGGGCTCGTGGAAATCGACCCCGACGGCGCTTGGGCAGAGGATCGGCAGCATCCACTCTATTACCTCGTCCATGTAGCGAAGGTGGCACTCCCCCTCTATCCGCAGTTTGGAACGGTACCAAACGGCTACTACATTCCGCCGCGCTGGGCACCGCGAAAATTCCTCCGGCAGATGTTCGGCCCGGGCGTCGATCAAGCGATCGAACGGTATTCCAATCCCGACCGCGAACTGCTTGCCGTGTTGCAACTTTTCCGCCGGTCGCACCAGATTATTTTCCGTTATGAAATCGAAGAAGGACCGAAACTCTACGAGGCGGAACTCCGAGGCCGTACGGTTACGGTTTACGACGACACCGTAATCGCCTTCGGCAAGGACGGCGAGGAACTCTTCCGCACCACCGTTGAAGAGCCGCTACACGTACGCCCCGGCCAACACGCCAACTCGATCTGAGCGTTGTGCGCATATCAAAAAGGAATACAGAATGAACGATACTCTGACCGCCTCCGCGGAAGCCGAACGCGCCTTTTCCAGATCGGTGCTTTACAAAGCACTGTCGTTAGGATTTCTTCCTCCGACGTCTGAGACGATGTCGCGGCTTTGTTGCGAGGCCATCGCCGAGACCTTGGGAAGCGCCGGGGCCACACTGGATCCCAACGCAGAATTCAATCTGTGCGATCTGGCCCACGGCCTCTCCCGGGCACAGGATGCGGACGATGTGAACGCGCTCTCAGACCGCTTCGCCATCTTATTCGGCCACACCGCCAAAGGCGTCGTACCGCCTTACGAAACGGAATACGGCAAAAATGCGCCGTTCTTACAGCCGCAAGAGTTGAGCGATATCGGCGGATTCTATCGCGCATTTGGCCTCACCGTTTCGGAAGCCGCTCATGAACGCGTCGACCACATCAGTTGTGAATGCGAATTTCTGAGTTTTCTTTCGCTGAAGTCTGCCTACGCCCTTGAAGAAGAATTGCGGGACCTGCTCGAAGAATCGGAGAGAGCCCACACATTTTTCCTGCGCGACCATCTCGCGAAGTTTGCGGCATCGTTCGGACACCGGCTCGCACGCGAGGACCCCTGCGGCTTTTATGGAAAGCTGGGCAACCTGTGCGTTGGACTCGTCCGAGCCGACTGCAGACGATTAGGCATCTCGTCCGTCCCGGATAACCTTCCAATCCGTGAAGCCGTCGAAGACCACACGCCGATGGCCTGCGATACCTGTTCCGACTTAGCGCTAGAGACGGCAGACGATTGCTGAGCACAGGACCACGAATGATCACTTCCGAATCGAATCCGCGTACGCCAACCGATACCGCGATCGATGCGTGTCACCAAGTGCAATACGAACCCGCATTGATGGAAGAAGCCGTGATGCTCGCGGTGAAAGATCGGCCGGAGGAGAAAAGTCTTCATCGCGTCCGCGATCCAATCTACGAGATCGCGGACGAAGAACGTCGTAATATCTGCTTCAACGAGTTGCACCGCACGTGGTTCGACCGACTGAATTTACAACGCCCCATCCAGTGCGCACTTGCCGAACGCCCCATTCTAGCATCGACGACACACCGGACCTTCGTCGCAAGAGTCGCCAGACGAAAAGATGAAACCGCGGAACTATTTGTCGGTCAGAAAGACGGAAGCGTACCGGACGTCGAACGACGTTCGATTGGGATCATGTTGCGACCCGCATCCTTTATTAATGCGGACGGCCTTCTCAAACTATTGCGACACGAACTCCTCCATATCGCCGACATGCTTGATCCCGCATTCGAGTATTCACCTGCGTTTTCGCTTGAAGAAGACGCAACGATCCCCGAGACGGCATTCTTGGAACGTTATCGTGCCCTATGGGATGCCACCGTCGATGGTCGATTGGTCCACGCGGGACTGAACGCTCCATCGCAACGCGCCCGGAAATTCGCGGATTTCGCCAAAGTGTTCGGTATGTTCGGTGAGCGGACGGAAGAAGCGTTTTCGCTGCTGTTCGACCGGTCTGGACATACGCACCCACAATTGGTGGCCTTCGCCCACGCGCCCCGAGAATTGCTACGTTAGCCCACTCAATCGTTTGGCACTCTGGATCGACTACGCCAGTCGTCCACCGCGTGCGCGAAATTCGCGCCAGTGTTGCGGCGTTGGAAAGGCAAAGTAACTAGTCTTTCCGTTCGGCGTGCAAGCACGAAGGTCGCCGATACGAATTCTATCCAACGCCTCCAGAACGGCATCGGCGCTTTCGTCGAAGCACTTCGCGTACAGGCCGATCAAGGTATCGTCATCTCGACAAGAAACACGTCTCTGTGCGAGCGGAATCCCCTCATCTATCTTCTTCGCCATGGTGTGAATTGAGACCCCCGTTTTCGTCTCGCCACACCGGTAGGCATGAAACGGAGCCCACAGTCCCGCATACGATGGCAGCAATGAGGCATGACGATTGAGACAGCAGATTTTAGGCAGGTTGAGAAGTGTTTCGCCGAATATATGCGCTTGTGAACTCAAAATCACATCCGGCTGACAATCGCGAATTCGTTCTACGTACTCGGGGGCGTTGATATTTTTGGTCACATCAAAGCATGGAATGCCCGACTCGTCGATCACACTACGAACGGTCGGCCCCCTAAAATCTGCCATCCCTGCAAGTGCGGTCCAACCCAATCGCATCATCTCTATCGGTCGAAGTCGATACCAATTACGTATCAGGTAACGCTCCAAATTCGCCTTAGGTGGCGTCCAAACAATACGCGCCGCACCAACGATCTCGTCATGCGTATCACGGAGCAACGCTTCTACAAAATCAGTGTGAAAGAGCGGGGTTTCTTCGATAGCGAGAAACACTCTAAGTCGTGTACTATTGGCTGCCTGCGTCATTCGAGATCGGGATGCTTCGCGGTGTAACGTCGAACGCGAGACTTGAAGAAGTGGGTATCGTCTTCGAGCGTGTAATGGTCCGCCAAATACGCTTCGAGTACTTCGATTCGAAAATCAATGCCAAGCCAGTTGCAAGTATTGGCATCGCACCCTGTGACCACCCACATCGTATCGCCCCTCGGTTCGGCAGTCTGGAGCGCCGCCTCGATATCGCCCGGGCCGTGGAGTACTTGTTCGCGCATGTCATATGCTTTGAAGTCTTCAGCCTGCGGTATTGGGACTAACATGTTCGCCCCATGGTAATAATACGCAAGCGGCAACGCGCTTTCCGCGATGAATACGACGATCGGTTGTCCTTCGCGTTCATGCGCTTCGATATACGAGGCAACCCGTTTCCAATCTCCAGTTTTTGCACCCGGTTTGTAGGTGTCAACGAGTGCCATGAAACCGCAAATCGTGGCGACGCATGACCACACAGCCGCCACGCGCCATTGCATTGGGTTAGCAAATAATTGAATGACTCCGAACACGCATAAATGGACGAGCAAGAACAGCGTCGCCGTATGGTGGGGTTTCGGTGGCGTCACACCCAACACACTCGTGGCGATCGTGAAAGCAAGCGCTAATCCTGCTAACGAAATCCACAGCGCAAGGAAAATCGGCGTAATCGAACGGCGCCGTCTAAACAGAACCGCTCCCGCGCCCAACACAAGGATCAGCGGAATAAAAAGTTTCCGACTCGGGGTCATTTCAATAAACGGGACGCCTTGTATAGGTAAAGCGTATCGAAAACCACGCTCGATCATAGACAGTAACATCCCGATCCAGCCTCTATTTGTAGGCGTATGCACCTCGTGCATTTGCACCTGATGCACAACGGACAACGCCTCCGGCACGTAGAGCAAGCCAACTATCGCCATCGCGGCCATGTACCATGCAAGGGGTCGCCAGCGGCCCACCCCAAAAAGTGCGCACGCATTCGCGACAAGTAGGAATCCAAAGTACTGATGAGTATATAGAGCCACCAGACTCACGAATCCATATGCGAGTAGATAACGACGATCGAAATCATATTCTAGAAATGCTTTCACGTACAGAAAAAGTAATACCGCCGAAATAAAAAGTAATAGCGAGCTGACGCGCAGCTCGGTCGCTGCATACACCGTTAGCGGATGGACGGAAATCGGAACGATGACGAAACCAGGATGAATCTTGGAAAGTACAAGCCGCACAACTCGAGCACTAACGATGATTGCCAGAACGCTAAACACCACCGATAGCATACGCCCCCAGAACACGGACTCGTTGATGCACCGCCAGACCCAGAGTATCGCGAAATACACCGGCGGTTGGCCTTCGAACCGGTCGGCCTGGTGCAACATTTCCGCGAAGGTGCCGCTTGTAGCGGCCATCGAATAACTTTCATCCACCCAGACACTAAGCGTTGCACTGAGCAAGATGGCGAGCACAATATGTACAGCAACCGCTGCCGGAACAACATACCGCGAAATGCTGCGCACTATCGACATCACGCCGACACATCCCGGTGGAGCGAGATGCGTCGCGGGACTTCGATGCGCGAATTGAATTGCTGAACGTGCCTGGACATGGAGACGATTTCGAAGTGCGCACGCAGCCGATCAAAAACTTTCGACGCCAGACGAACTTTTTTATCGCGGGGCATATCCATCCCGGGAAAGAAGGCCAATTGTGAGACGTCTTCCTTACCCAAAAAATCTAGCGGATGCAGCAAGAACGATGGTTCGACGCATCGCAAACGACATAGCGCTAGCGCAAGATCGAAGTACGCTAGTGCAAGCGTCTCGGAAAACCGGGATAGCCAAAGCAGATAGCTCAGATGAAACGGTGATCGAATCATGGGGATGGTCGTCACCGGAATCTCCAGGATGCGCCCCGAATCCATCTCCCATTCGAATGGCGTTAACGGTTGCAACGCATCGCTAACCGACCCGAATAGATTGCCGCGCTCTTCACGTTCATCGTCGGCCAAGGAGGTGCTGCGAAAGTAATACAATCGCGCCAACGGACCAATAAATGACGGGAGAATGGACGCATCAAACGAATAGCCCATTCCAATGAGTTGTGCGATCAGTTCCGGGCTATGACAAAAACCCGGACCACGAAAACCGACCGGCTCCACGCCAAGCGTATCAACGAGCGCGGCATGCGTATCACCGATTTCTCGCGCGATGGCGCTCGCGTCATAGTCTTGCATCCAGGGTTCGTGGTTGAACGAATGGTTTCCGAACTCGTGGCCCGCCGCATGAATCATTTCGAGCGGTTCACGATTCTCTGGACGAATAACATCTTGACCCACCACGAAAAACGTGATTTCCGCGTCGTGCGCACGGAGAAAATCCAGGACAATAGGCACAAAGACCGGCAAGTACGACGGATACTCCTTCCAACCCTCCTCACCATGGGTCTTCATATACGACCATAGATTGTCGAGGTCCAGCGAAACACTTGCCACCGGACGATTAGACGCAACGAAATCAGGCGACATCATCACGACTCAACGGTGTTGTTGAATTGGCTTGTGGCGCAGGCGTTGTCCAATGTCCGCTCGTGTGCATGTACTCCAACGATTCATTCGCGACCCGCACTACGGCGTTATTGTTTAGCGTATCTTGTCCGCCAAGCTCGTTGTTCACGACCCATATTCGCCCGTCATCTGTGGAACGAGGGTTGCCGGACTCTGGCGGACCATCGATCCACAACCGTTGAACGACCCGCTCACGATTCACGTGAGTAGCCTCAATTCTATCGTCGATATCCGGCCAAATGCTCCGCAATGCCTGGACAAACTCTTCTACGATTGCGTCATCGCTCTTATCGAACCAAGGGGATGTGGGGACATCGTATCTCGGCAACATGAGGACCGTCTTGTCCGCACGATCTTCAGCGCCGATCAGGTTCGACAGTTCCACAATTCCCGTAAACGGCAAGCCACGGTCGATCGGATTCGTGAGGTAAAAAGGCGTACATGGTTTGTCGAGTATCAAGGTCGCGCAAATAACTCCGAGCGGTTCCGTTCGCTTATTGGATTGTGTGTACAGTTCAGGGTTCTGCGGAAGCGTTTCGGGCAACAAGTGGGATGGGAGCGTAGAGACGACGCGGTCGAATTCGAACGCCCCGCTCGCCGTGCTAACCCGCACATGATCAGCGTCGGCATTGTCAGTGTGGGTGACTTCAACGCCGCATTCGATCCGCCCGCCGTTCGCAATAATCCTATCCTCAAGCGCGCTGAGCAGTACCCGAATGCCACCGCCGCGCAAGTACCCCATGCACTCCTTGCCCTGACTATTGTTGCGCGTATTTTGGTAGCGTTGAATGGTTGCCAGCATGAGCGTCGCTGGCACGAGCGGCTTCAACGCGCCAAACTTACACTCCAATAACGGCTCCCAAACTGCCCGGTAGACACCGGCACCGAATACCTTGGTAAGCCATTCGGGCGCGGCAATGCCATCTACACGATCCGGATTTCGAATCAATTGGCAACGAATCAATCCGGTGGCGAGCCGCATCTTTTGAAAAAGATTCAATGCAGGAAAGGTGAGGAATTCCCAGTAGTTGCTCATCGAAATGAGATCGCCACGCCAGAGGAAACCTGTTTTCGTTTCAACCCACTCAAGGTGTGACGCGACTTCGAGGTCTTCTAACAGTCCGATAAGTGAGCTGTCGCTCGACGTGATGACGTGATAGTACTTGTCCCACGTAAAGTCACCATAGTCGTACCACGTCGCAAGACCGCCAAGCTGCGACCCTGCTTCAAACACGGTAACTCGATGCCCCGCTTCACTCAACCGAAAGGCGATCGTGAGGCCCATCACTCCGCCACCAATAATTCCTACGTTCATGAATTCGCCACTTCTCGTAGACGCTCACCGTCCCATTCGTATGATCGCCCGCATCGATCGCACTTCAATAGCGATCCCGCCGATGGAACTGAATTTAGATCGACCAGTCGAGGACCACAAACGCAGACGTGCCCAACGATGCGGGCCGGATTTCCGACGACCAGTGCCTGATCAGGGACATCCCGCGTAACGACGGCACCCATCCCGACCATACAAAACGCACCCAGCTCGAGCCCCGGACCTATCGTTGCATTCGCGCCGATCGTGGTACCTTTCCGCACGCGCGTGGGTAACGTATCGGTCGTCACGTCTGATGTTTCCAACGCAGTCAATTCGCGATTCATACTGCGTGGATAGAGGTCGTTCGTAAAAACAGTACCGGCAGAAATCATGCACATATCTTCAATGGTGACACCGGCGCAGATGTATACGAACGCATTGATCTTCACGTTGTCGCCAACCGAGACGTCATACGCGAGATAAGACTTCTCGCCGACGATTGTATGGTTCCCGATCTGTGCACCATGCCGAATGTGGACATTGTCCCAAATCGCTGTATCACGGCCGATTACGACGCCTTCTTCGATGATCGCGGTGTCGTGAATACTCACGTCAACTGCTGAGCATTGTCTTTCCATGATACGTCCTCAACCGATTCCCACGATCCAGACGATAGCGATCGATAGGCGCATTCGATAACCCGAACCGACGCCAGCATCTCTTCGTGCGTGATTAACGATAGCCCATCCCCCTTCATGACCTGCAAGAAGTTTTCGGTCTGCCGCAAAAACGCTTCGTTCTTATCGTATCCGCTACCGAACGGTTCCCATTCCCCATGACCATTACGGCGGTGATGCGATCCCTGCCACCCCAGCCGAAGCGCACCATCCGTACCATGAATTTCGACATACGTACTGCGATCGAGATTCACGTTCCAAGACAAATGAATCGTACCGAGACTCGCGTGTTCCGAAGAAAACTGTATTGCAGCATCATCCTCTACTGGTGATTCCGTCGCAGATCCGGATACGTGCACACGATCAATATTGCCAAGCAAGTAACGAGCAATATCGACGGAATGCGTTCCGTTGTCAATGACGACGCCGCCGCCCGCAATCGCCGGATCGATGTTCCAGCGGTCTTGCATATTGACCCGCGCACAAAAGCAGTTCTCGTAATACTCGATCGTGCCCAATTGCCCCGACGCGATTAGGGATTTCGCCCGCGCGACATCCGGCACATACCGAAATTTCGATGCCATCATAAGCGTACGACCCGTTTCCTCCGCCATCGCAACCATCGCGAGTGCATCAACGGGCCGCGTCGCGAGCGGTTTCTCGCACAACACGTGAACACCGGACTTGAGCATCTCAATTGCGATTTCCCGATGGAACGCTGGCGGCGTACAAATGATTACGCCGTCAAGTGCGGACTCGTCAAGAAACGTTTGCAAATCGGTGTAGCCTCTACAACCCGCAACTTCCGCCAGCGCATTGGCGGCGTCTTCACGCGAATCCAACACACCAGCAATGACCGCATCTTCGCAAGCCAACAGCGCATCAACATGTGCCTGACTGATGCGACCGCAACCAATCACTCCGATTCGGGATTTCTGATTCGATGATGTCATATCACGAGCCCAATTCTTCCGCCGTTTCGATGACCGCGTCGGCCACAAACCGAACGTCATCTTCCGTATATTTTTCATTCCAGGGCAATACGCAGATTCGACTGAGCGCCTCGGCAATGCCCGGATACTCTTCCTCACGATATTCGACCGGCGGAAGCCCTTCCCGATGAGGTCCGCGAAATGGGAACCCACTCTTACCAAAGGTGTTTTCGTCTCGAAATACCTCACACATAAACGCCGGCTTCTGAATATACCGCGGAGCAGAGAATACGCCACGTTCTTTGAGGCGTTTGCTGAATTCGTCTACGCCACCTTGAATGGTCTCCGGATCGATCCGCAAACAATACTTCCAATACGTGTGCTTCATTTCATCGGAGGTATCAGGAATGGCTACGCCCGGAATACCTTCAATCAACGAGTCCATCAATCGTGCGGTCGTAACCCGCGCGTTAACGTTGTCATCAAGCTTACAAAGTTGAGCCAGGGCCACAGCCCCCTGCAATTCGGTCATTCGATAATTCAGCGCCAAGAAATAGTGATCCGGATTCGGGTCGCCGTATCCCCACGCTTTGTCTATGAAGAGATTGATTCGCCGCGTATACGTATCGTCTTTCGTCACAACCAGGCCGCCTTCGCCGCTCGTCATGTGCTTACCCTGCTGCAAGCTGAAACAACCGATATCGCCCATCGTACCCGCAGGCCGACCACGGTACTCCGTGCCATAGGCCTGAGCGGCATCCTCGATGACCGGTAACCCATGCGACGCCGCTAACTCAAGTATCGGGTCCATGTCGCACGGGTACCCGAAGAGATGCGTCACAATAATCGCGCGCGTCCTATCCGTGATACGCGGTGCAATGGTCTCCGCCGTGATGTTGAATGTCGCTGGATCCACGTCAGCGAAGATCGGAATTGCGGTCTGATACAGGATAGGGGTCAGCGCGCCCATGTCTGTAATCGCCGTCGTGATGATTTCATCGCCTGGTTCAGGATCAATGGCGGCCACAGCCGTGTGGACCGCGGCAGTGCCTGAACTTACTGCACGGCTGAAGTGCACTCCGCAATGGTTTACGAACGCCGATTCCAACTCGCGCACGACAGTGCCTTTCGTACAATTCAGCGTACCGGATTCGACGACTTGCGATAGATTCGCTAGTTCTTCCTCGCCAAACGTGCGACCGGTCGCATCCGCGTCACTCGGCAACGTGCGTTTTTGTCTCGCTTCTTGAATACTCATTCGAAATCCGTTTCGTCCATGGTTACGTTCTTTCTACATCGGCGGAATCAATCGCCGAATCAATCGCGGTTAACGCCTCTTCGAAATTGCATGAGTCCGTATTGGCATTCGATAGCGATTTCCCAATCGAATCGGATCCCAATAACGCTTTGCCCGAACGACGATCGACAAACGTGCGCGCGATAAGGCCTAAGTGACTCATCGCTACTCTCACAGTTCGCATTTTCGAAACGCCGTAAACTCTCGCGTAAAGCGTTGTCGGATACTCGACAACCTGCGCACCCGCGCGCATCGCCGTTAGCAAGTGCTCCGTAACGCCGACAAACCCCATCTTCGTGATGAACTCAGGACGCGCCCATTCCTTTCGGTACACGCGAAAAATCGATGTGTAGCAGTGCAGGCGCGTCGGCGTCACGTAGCTGTAGGCAACGCTCGCGAGCTTGCTCAGCGCAATGCGCCATGCCGGACACCCCTCAACCGCACCTTCCGGATGGTAGGGCGAGGCCGTAGCAATGTCCGCGCCGCTGGACTTGAGTAAATCGATAACATTCGGTAGTTCTTCAGGATTGTATGAACAATCCGAATCGATTACGCACACAATCTCGCCGTTTGCGTTGGCAAATCCGGTCGCGATTGCCGCACCCACTCCTCGATTCTCCGTGTGGCAGAGCAACCGAATACTGATGTTCCCGGAATCAGAAAGTTCCTTGCGCACGAGCGTACTCGTGCCGTCTGTACTCCCATCATCCACGACAATCACTTCAACCACACCGTCAGCAGACAAGGTCTGAGCAATCGGCATGAGTCGGTCACGCAACTGCGATACGGACTCCGCCTCGTTAAATACCGGCACGATGATCGATGCGAGCACAACGTCATGTGCAAGATCTTTCGCATCTCTCGACTGCGTGTTCATGAGCCAGTCACTTTCCCCAAGGGACTTCAGCGCACCAAACCACGAACGGCCAAATCGTTCTCGAAAACAATTTTGTACGTCTATTCTTGGTCCGAATAAGCGCAAATTTCGGCCCAACATCACTATTTAGTTGTAAATATTTAGTACGACTACACTTGCATCAGATTAACCAAATTACGAAAACATGCTATTCAGTCAATAATATTCAGCCATGAACAACTATTGAGCTAAAACTGCCGACGCTCGGTCTACTCGGGTTCGCCATCCCAAACAAATTCAACGCTCGGGACTCGCCAACCGGGTACGCTGCTTCGGACCAAACCCCAGCCCTCGCTCTTGTAGAACAACTGAGCGGAGAGGTTGTCTGCGTCAACAATCGCGCACATCCTGGAGACCCCACGCGCACGAAGTCGGCCCAATGCACTATCCACAAGATCACGACTGATCGACAGACGCTCCCCGGACTCGTCTCTGCATGACCGAAACGCCGGTCGTACTCCGAGCGACAAGAGTTCACCATAGTTCGTATGATCAACTCCATCGGTCCGGCTCTGCATGATCTGAAGAGCCTCGATCACGGGCAAAACCCTGGCAGGTGAGGTGACAATTGATCGCGTCATCGTGAACATGAGCTGCCGCCATCGTTTCCTCATGCCCGTTCGAATAAACCCCGAAGAGTCGTCCGTCGCAACGCAAAAACCAGCAGGCTCAGTTCCTAGATAGGCCACAGATCCGAAGAGAAGTCCTTCGTCAACGAGTGCAGAATAGTAAAAGTCTCGCATGAAGGACTCGCCCAGTAAGATGACTGGGCTTCGGGGGAGAAGCTCTTGGTGTAGCGAAAGAAGATCGTCAATAGGCGCTGGATGGTTCTTGTCAAACTCGATGATGGAATATCGACCCAACTTCCTATTTGCTGCCACGGGCGTCACGTATGCTTTATCCGACGTTTCTTGAAGCGCTCGCTAAACTGTTCTGAATCGTCGAGCTGAATTTTGACCGGCACTTTGTAAGGTGCTAGCCGCTCCTTACAATACTTCTTCAAGCGAACACGAAACGCTTTGGCATCCTCCGCTTCGCAAGGGCGGACGCACGCACACACGATGTTTCCCGTAATGGCATGCGGCGCACCATACACCGTCACTTCAGCCACATTCTCTATTTCCTGAATGACACTTTCAATCTCGGCAGGGTGAACTTTCTCGCCGCCGACATTGATCATCTCCGTTTGTCGCCCGAGAATACGCAGATATTCGCCATCAACTTCGACCACGTCTCCCGTAACCATCCAGCCATCAGACGTAAGTGGGCTCGGCGCGTTCAAATAGCCCAACATCGCGGATTCCGCCTTGATCTGCAGCATGCCATCAACGATGCGCGTCTCGAAGCCTTTGCCCCCCACTTTCATCCAGAGCGAACTTGAGTCCTTCGACCGTGATCGAAGGATCCCCAGCTCCGAAAGACCATAGGTCTGCTGCAGAACAACGTGTGGACACGCTTCACCAAATCGTTTGAGTGTGCTCTCCGGCATCGGCTCGGTCCCATAGGTTACCGTTTGGAGGCTGCTGAGGTCATGGCGCGCATGCGCTCCACTCAAGAGCACTAAACTCAAAAACGTAGGCGAAACCGGGAGAAGCTCCACACGATGTCGCGCGATCGTGGCGAGAATGTTCTCCGGGGTTCTATCCGACACAGTCACAACACATCCACCGTTCGAAAGTGTGTAGAGCAGCGTATTAACGCCACCAATATGGTCGAACAACAAGAACGTGATGGCCCTAAGACGTCGTCGCGGTGTCCGAAACTTATTCAGCAGCTTGGTGAAATCGTGGACCGCCGCTTTCGTCTTACCAGTCGAACCCGAAGAGAACAATACCAATCCCGCGTGACCGACTTCGCGCAACGCATCGTAGTGCGCATGGCTAGCCACACCATCTAGCTGAGCGAACGAAACGTTGTCCGATTGGTCGACGGTGACAGCGATTTCCGCTTCGGCCGTCTGTCCAAGCTCCTCACGCTGCGGGCCGATGGCCGACGTCATCGGTACGACGATGCACGCCCGCTCGATTAGCGCCAACAGCAAAGCGACCGTATTGGGTGAGAAATCACATTCGAATCGAACGACCGAACGCTCCGAGACGCCGCGTTCTGGAAGTGCAGCACACCAATGCTCAACACGATCCAATAACCAACCATAGTCGAATACGCGGTCATTCCACACAACCGCATCTGCGTTGCCAAAACGCTCGAATCCGTCTAACAAAAACCTGATCGGAGAATCAGACTGAGTTTCGCGTTCGTTCACGTCGCCTAGACCCCACCAAGATAGATCACTTGGCCGGTGACAAAATCACTTTCCGGCTGGATAAAGAAGTCGGTAACATTGCAGACATCACGCATTTCACCAAATCGGTGAATCGCCTGTCGACGAATCAAACGATCCAAGGACTCGTCGGGTACACCCTTAATTAGATCGGTCTTAATCGGCCCCGGTCCAATCGCGTTGACCGTCACACCGAACGGAGCAAATTCGCGAGCAAGAATCTCTGTCATCGATACCACCGCGGCCTTTGATGCTGCATAGGCCGCCTCTCCTTCCAACTTGAACGGTGTGGCAACGGTCCCCACATTGACGATGCGCCCCACTTCACGCTTTCGCATCATTTTCGCCGCCTCACGGCAACAAACGAATGCGCCCAGCACATTTGTCTTCAATGTTTTCTCAACGCTATCGGCAGGTGTCAGAAGCGCGTGGTTCATGGAGGCGATCCCGGCGTTGTTAATCAACACATCCAATTTGCCGAGTGATTTGCGCAGGTCGAAGAAGACGGACTTTACCGCCCTTTCGTCAGCGACATCGGCGCAGTAATGATCGTAGCGGTCGTCCACCAGATCGCTTTCTCCGCGGCTGCAACCAACGACGTGAAAGCCCCGGTTCAAGTAATGCTCGGACAACGAGCGACCGATGCCCTTTCTCGCGCCCGTAATAAGAATAACCGACTCGTCAACCACCGGACTCGTCCTCTACGAGTGACGCTAAATATTCGGACAGCGTGAGAATCGAACGAAACGGATTACGTTCTTGACCCAACGCACGTTCGTCCGCAAGCGTTACCGGGATATCGAATTCGTCTTCCGCATTTTCCTCAATGATCGCAAGCAGATGCACTAACCCCATCGAATCCAGTTGCCCATCCCGTCCGAACAGAGTCGAATCGGAGTCTAACTCCAATTTGTCCTCGCATTCAGCCCCAGCGTTAAACTCTTCAACGCCAAGCTTCACAACAGCGAGACTTCGATCCGAAACGATCATTTCAACCTCCGTGTTATCGAGCAGTATTCATGGGCCCGCGCACCATTGCGGCTTAACCAGAAACCCACCTCGATCGGAGGAAATCTGCAATGCGTTGAGCACTTCGCCCGTCGCCATACGGATTCACCGAATTCGTCATGGCCTCGCGCGCGTCCACCGTATCAAGCAGCCGTTGCACTTCCGATAATATACGAATCGGTTCAGTGCCTATCAACTTCGATGTGCCCGCGTCGACCCCTTCAGGTCTTTCGGTCGTATCCCGCATCACCAACACCGGGACACCCAATGAAGGCGCTTCCTCTTGTACACCACCCGAATCCGTCAAGATCAAATATGATCGCTTGAGTACGTGAACGAATTCGAGATACGGAAGGGGCTCGATGAGATGAATACGTGCATCGCCAGCTAAGAGTCGATGCACGGGTTCCCGAACATTCGGATTCGGATGGACCGGATACACCACTTCCACGTCATCATTGCGCGCGACGATCTGTCGAATGGCATTGCACATGCCCTCAAATGCCGGCCCGAAACTCTCCCGCCGGTGTGCAGTCACTACAATGAGCCGTTTGTCCGCGTCCAACTGATCAAACGGTGGAGCGTCTTCGGCTATCGACTGCGCCGCGGCGATCAATAAAGCATCGATTACCGTATTCCCCGACACAAGAATATCATCTTCGGGAATCTGTTCACGAAGTAAATTGTCTCGGGCAACATCGGTAGGTGCAAAATGCCAGTCCGCAACGACACTCGCCATGCGTCGGTTCATTTCCTCCGGAAACGGCGACGACCTGTCATACGTTCGCAATCCCGCTTCCACGTGACCCACCTTAATCCGATGCATCGCCCCAGCGAGACATGCGGCGAACGTGGTCGTCGTATCGCCCTGCGCAAGAATGACATCGGGTTTCAGTTCAGCAATGACCGTCTCCAAACCACCCAACACACCGCTCACAATGCCGGTCAACGACTGGTTCGCACGCATCAGATCCAGGTCGTACTCCGGAGAAATCCCGAAAACACCCAATACCTGATCCAGCATGTCACGATGTTGTGCCGTTGCACACGTATACGCGCCAAACTGATCGGGACGCGACCGCAGCTCCGCGATCACCGGCGCCATCTTGATGGCCTCGGGCCGAGTGCCAATTACGGTTAGGACTTTAGTTTGCGTGTCTCGCGGTTTTTGCATACGATTTGCTAGATGAAGAACGACTACGTCCAATTCGTAACCCTGACACACCAAGGGTCTAATCAACAAGATCGGAGCTTGAATTCTATATCATGAATTCTATCAGAATCATCTACGCGATAAGCGCTGCTACATGCACGCTGCTCCTCGTTACGGCGTGCCGTAACAGCGAAGCGCCGACCGACCAAACGACCCAGATGATCGAAACCGAACTAGGGCCGATCACGAAATCAAGTAATCCTGACTCTCGCTTCGACCCTGAAGTGGGGCGATACGAATCCTTCCTTGCGAACGGATACGCGAAAAACATTGAGGGAGACGACCGTTGGGTAGGCATGAGCGAACTGCGCATGTTCAATCCATCTACACTCCCGACGCGAATCGATATCACACTCTATTTCGACAACAAGGACCCCGTCCAGCTAGACGAAAGCAAGATCGATCCACTCAAGAACGACTTTATCATGGTGATTCCCGGCAACCTCGCCCAACACTTCGAGAAGAGCAATGCCTGGGGCATGCGCATTGTGAGCGATGTCCCCATCATGGTCGACCACATCCTCGTAGCAGGCGTGGCGGGCCCCGGCGACAAATCACTCATGGGAAACTACACATTAAAAGGCGGCGTATCCAATCAACTCGCTCAACCGCGCGCCGCAACCGAATGGTATTTCGGAGACGGCTACGAACTGGTCTACCAACACGAAAGTACCGCGCCATTTCCCTTCAATGAATTCGAGTGGTATCACATCCTTAATCCGGGTCCTGAAGACACAGAAGTAACGCTGCATTGCTACTACGACAACGGTGAATACGACGCATTCGAATTCCTCGTCAAGTCCCAACGCGTTCGCATCGTGAGCAATCGAGGTCTCGTCCGGACAAACCATGCGTACGGCATGATTGTCACAAGTACGAAGCCCATCGTCGTACAAGCCGAACGCTTCATTCGCGATTTCCACGAGTTCCAGGATTGGGGCGCGTGGATACACAATTCGCGTCCCGGCGTTCCCGCACCCTTCACCGGCGGTCAAGTAGGCCCTGGTCGGTCAGCCCCGCCCCAGAGTAATTGATCCAGCCGATTCAGGATTCGATTTGACCGAACCAGTCAGGGCAACGGAATTTCCTGTATTGATAGGTTCTGAGCGTAAACGACCAATGGCCACAGACCAGCAACACGCTGCTGTATCGTGCGCAGTAGACATGCCATTTGCACTCCGTTTATGAATCCGAGGATCTGCAAGAGACTTGTGTGGCGTTGCATTTTCCCGGTATGATACGCGGTCTGTCAAAAAACCATTATTCGCAAGGCGAAGGAGAATATAGACCATGGCTACAAAAGCAGGATCAAAAGCGAAACCGAAGAAGGCCGCTGCAAAGAAGAAGGCACCAAAGAAGGCTGCCGTAAAGAAGACAAGCGCGAAAGCGTCGGCAAAGAAGGCCGCCACGAAGGCGACTTCAGGTGCACGGAAGGCGGCAAAAAAGGCCGGTACACGCGCAAAGAAGGCTGCAGGCAAGGCGCGTTCGCAAAGCCGTCAACGTGGATCAAAGTTGGCGATTAGCGTACTCGATTTGCAGAAGACGACGTTCGACAACACCGTAAAAGCACTGGAGTCGATGCAGAAGCAGACTGAAAAAGTATTGAAAGAGTTGATAGATAGTTCGTCACTGATGCCGGGCGAAGGCAAGAAAGTTGCCGATGAATGGCGTCGCTTGTTGAAACGAAGCCAGGCGGATCTCACGAAAACCGTGGACAAGAGCTTCGATTTGGCCAGTGCATTCTTCGAGCGCGTCCGCCGCGAAGAGGCTCAAAAGGCGAAATCGGAAAAGAAAGCCGCGCCGAAAGCAACAAAGGTAAAAGCAAAATCCAAAGTAAAGCGGAAACCGAAGAAGGCGGCAGCAAAAAAGAAGCCGACGACTACAACCGCTTCGTAACTCCCTTTTTCCGGGTATGAGGTTCGCGACCAGGGATGGGCGCGGCTAACGTAGTAAGGAAGAATATCGTGGCTACGACTGATTCGCGACATACGTTGCCCTATTCAGAGCAACTCGAAGGATATACGGTCAAGTACCGGTTGATGACGGCGGATGATCGGGATTCGGTGTTGGCGTTCACGCAGACACTACCAAAAGAGGATCTCATGTTCCTCCGGATGGACGTGACAAAGCCGGAAGTCGTCGATCACTGGGTCGACAACATTCGACAGGGCCTGACCATCACCGTGCTGGCCCACGATGATGACGATAACGTTATCGGCTATGGAAGTCTGCATCACAATAAGATGACGTGGACACGCCATCTCGGCGAACTGCGCATGTTGGCGAGTCCGGAATACCGCGGCATCGGCCTTGGTAAGCGGCTGACGAATGAAGTGTTTCAAATCGCGAAAGAAAGCGGATTGGAACGCGTATTCGTACAGATTCCCGCGCATCAACCGCATGTCCGCGAAATGCTGGAAAAGATGGGATTCATCGCCGAAGCCTTACTCACGGATTGGCTCATGGGCCAGGACAACGAAACCCATGACCTCGTCATGATGACGCAACGCGTCGCGGACTATCACGTGTAACGCGATTGGACGTATGCATTACCACGCACAGCGTGGGTACGAGTATTATTTCGTCTTCGAGGCCGGGCCCTTTCGGGTCCGGCCTTTTTCGTTTTGGGAGGGATGCGCTCCCGCGCGTCCGTACTCGGGGGACACGCAGGAGCGTGTCCCTCCCTCCCTCACTTTCCTAGACCGTCATCCCGAGCGAAGCCGAGGGATCTACCCGTAGTACGAAGAGCAGTTTCACGAATTCGGAAAGATCCTTCGGCTTCGCTCAGGATGACGTTTTTGATGATTCGCTCGCGGAAGCCAACGCGGAGCTGGCATTTCTAGCGGCGGCGGCCAATATGGCCGCGCCAACAAATATGGCCCCCTCGTCCGCGCAGAAATGTGGCGAGTGACCCGGAATAAATTCGCCGCCGGGTTCTCGCGCACCAATACGAACAAAGCAACCAGGCATGTGTTCGAGGTAACAAGCGAAGTCTTCGCCGCCCATGTTCAGCGCGTGGAGTGGCACGACCGCGTCTTCGCCGAGGAAGGTCGCGCAGGCGGCGCGCGCGTAATCGGTAGCGGCTTCATCGTTCAAGATAGGCGGCGTTCCATCTTTGATAGTGACGTGTGCCGAAACATCGTACATGTCCGCGATGGATTCGGCACGTTTGCGAACTTCTCTTATCAAAAGTTGCCGAGTTTCGTTGGTGATCGCACGAAGGGTGCCCGCCAGGAACGCCGTGTCGGGTATAACGTTTGGTGCTACGCCCGCATTCATGTGGCCGACGGTCACCACACCGGCATCGGCGGGATCAAGTTTGCGCGACACGATGTGGTGTAGCGAGCTGATCAATGCAGCGGCGGCGATAATTGGATCGCGTGATTCATGTGGGCGTGCACCGTGGCCGCCCTCGCCATTTATTAGAATCTCAAACGTGTCAGCGGCCGCAGCGAGGGGTCCGGGCTGCACCACGGCTTTACCAACGTCGTATCGACGATCGACATGAGCGCCAAAGATCATCGCCACCTCGTCCAGCACGCCGGTTTCTAGAATGGCCCGCGCACCACGGCCGACTTCTTCAGCGGGTTGCAGGACAACAAGAACATCGCCTACCGCAGGTTCGTTGGCCAACAAATGTGCGGCACCAACCGCCCATGTGGCATGGACGTCGTGACCGCAAGCGTGCATGACGCCATCATTTTCCGAGGCAAAAGGCAGGCCGGTGTCTTCCTGGATGGGAAGCGCGTCGATATCCCCACGAATCGCGACCATGGGCGCGTCGCGATCGTAGCCCGGGATGCGGGCGATGACTCCTGTTCCTGCGACGCGAGTGACCTCGGCCGATTCGATTCTCCTCAATTCAGCCTCCAACCGAATCGCCGTTTGATCTTCATGCTCCGATAACTCGGGATGCAGATGCAGATGACGCCGCAGCGTCACCAGTCTGTCCGTCATCTCGGACGAAAACTGTTGAACAATTGGTGTGGGAACGGTTTGAGGCATCATTTTGGTCAGTCCCTACGGGATAGTCGCAATGATTTGGTCGTTGCGGCAGCGTATTGAATCGTGCATGGATTTGCAATCTAACCGCTTGGACACATTTGAAATCTTTTTCTTAGGCACAGAGGTCACAGAGAACACAGAGGAAAGGCAAAAATTTATGAGGGCGATTCCTGGACTTGTACTCATACGCTCACTCTGAAGGGATGCGCTGGCTACAATTTCTCTGTGATCTCTGTGCCCTCTGTGGCTAAATCGTTCTTCGACGGACCACTCGGCCATTAATCCCATTTGACCGCAGCCCATGATAGAATCGGCGTTTCCCGGATCGTGAAAGGACATGAACATGCGACAACTCGCTATCGCTCTTCAATTTAGCTTGGCAATCTTCGGCGCGACTGCATATGCAGAGACCTATATTCATGCAGGCGCACTGATCGACGGCGTATCCGATCAGCCTATTAAAGGCGTGACGATCGTGATTGAGAACGATCGAATCGTCGCGGTGCACGACGGGTTTGTGAGCAGTGGCGGCGATGATTCGATCATTAATTTGCGCGATCATACCGTCATGCCGGGGCTCATGGACATGCACGTCCATTTGCATATGCAGCATTCGAAAACCGCGTATACAGAAGACTTTTTCATGGAGCCAAGAGACGCGGCGTTACGCGGTTCGATGTACGCGAAGCGCACGCTGATGGCCGGTTTTACGACCGTGCGCGATCTGGGTGACGATGGACAAAACGCCGTTTCACTCCGTAAGGCGATTGATGCGGGCTGGATCGTGGGACCGCGAATCTATTGCGCAGGAAAAGCGCTCGCCACCACCGGCGGACACGCGGACCCGACGAACGGCCTCAACCTGGATTTGAGAGGCGACCCCGGCCCGAAGGAAGGCGTCGTCAATGGAATCGACGATGCACGCAAAGCCGTACGTCAGCGGTATAAAGATGGCGCGGACCTCATTAAGCTGACAGCAACGGGCGGCGTATTGAGCCTTGCGAAGAGCGGCCAGAATCCGCAGTTTAAAGATGACGAATTGGAAGCCATCGTCGATACCGCGCACGACTACGGAATGACCGTCGCGGTGCATGCGCATGGTACGGAAGGGATGAAGCGCGCCGTGTTGGCCGGCGTTACATCTATCGAACACGGCACATTTATGACGGACGAAGTGATGCGCCTGATGAAACGGCGAGGTACGGTGTATGTGCCCACGATTCTGGCTGGCGTATGGGTCGGCGAAAAAGCGCAGGAAGCGGATTACTTCCCGGCGATCGTTCGACCGAAGGCAGCGCGAATCGGGCCGGTCATTCAAGATACATTTGCGAAAGCGTACAAGGCGGGCGTGTCCATTGCATTCGGTACGGACACGGGGGTCTCGCCGCATGGGGAGAATGCACGGGAGTTCGAGTTAATGGTTGAAGCGGGCATGCCGGAAATGGAAGCGATTCAATCCGCGACCATGGGCGGTGCGCGTCTGTTACGAATCAATGAAGAACTGGGAAGCGTGGAGCCGGGCAAAATCGCAGACCTGGTCGCGGTGCCGGGCGATCCGCTCGCGAATATTAGTTTGATGAAAGAGATGTCGTTTGTAATGAAAGCGGGTACGGTCTATAAAACGCCGGATGGGGTATAGGCGAACATGTTCGGCTAGGGAAAAGGCTGCGACTGCGCTCGGCATAACATCGATTTATTAAGCCACAGAGGCCACAGAGAACACCGAGAAATGATGAACATCGAACCATTAAATATTGAAGGCTACGAATCCGTCATCCATTGCGTGGACTCGGACGCGGGCTTGAACGCATTCATTGCGGTGCACAGTACGCGGCTCGGTCCGGCCTTAGGCGGCATGCGCGTGTTGCCCTACGCAAGCGAAGAAGACGCGATGGATGACGTGCTACGCCTTGCGCGGGCGATGACGTACAAGTCGGCGGTCGCGGATACGGGGTTAGGCGGCGGCAAAGCCGTCATCATTGCGGACCCAGCAAACAAAACACCAGCAATGCTTCACGCAATCGGACATGGAATCGAATCGCTAGACGGTCAATACATCACCGCGGAAGACATGAACATTGGCGAGGCGGACCTCGAAACGGTGCGCGAAGTTACGAGGTGGGTCTCCGGCCTACCGCAGTCGAAAGGCTCAAGCGGTAATCCGTCGCCATACACCGCAGTCGGCTGTCTCGCCAGTCTACGCGCATGTGCGAAGGCTTGTTTCGACGATTCCGCGTTGACGGATAGAACCGTAGCCATTCAAGGGGTGGGCGCTGTGGGATCGGAGTTAGCACGTCTATGTGTTAATGAGGGCATGCGCGTGTTTGCCGCCGATGCGATGCCGGGTCGAGCACAGACATTGGCAACCGAATCGCCGAATATTGAAGCAATATCAAATAGCGACATCCTTGAATACAATTGCGATTTCTTGAGTCCGTGCGCACGTGGAAACGTGATCACCGCAAGCAATGTGTCGCGACTGAATTGCAAAGCGGTCTCGGGCGCGGCAAACAATCAGCTCGCAGATGCATCGTTAGCGGACGCATTGAGTGAACGCGGCATTCTGTACGCGCCGGACTATGTTGTGAACGCAGGCGGTGTTATCAATATCGGGTTCGAGTTCCGACCCGAAGGCTATGACGAAGCCGACGCATTAGCGAAGATCGAAACCATCGAAGACACGTTAACAGAAGTCTTTCGCATGGCCCACGAAGACAACGTATCAACCGTGGCCGCAGCGGAAAAACTCGCGGAACAACGGTTGCAACGGGGCCCCGCTGAAGTTTCATAGCGCACGCATCCAGCGTGTGATACGATTCCAGTCCGTCATATCTAAATTCGACTGACTATCGGGAGACTCCTCAATGCATCCAATTCACTCGCTTGTCTGTTCATTGCTACTGCTCTCTATTTTTGCCTTGCTACCCGTCGCGTTCGCCGACGAGTGGCCGGAACCGCAAATGATCGAGAGCAACGGCATCTCGATGGCGGTGTATCACCAAGGTGAAGGGATACCCGTCGTCTTCTCCCACGGATTTCCTGAGCTGGCGTACTCGTGGCGGCAACAATTGCCCGCCATAGCCAAGGCCGGGTACCACGCAATCGCACCCGATCAAAGAGGATACGGCAAGACCGACCAGCCGGACGCGATCGAAGCGTATGACATGAAGAATCTGACCGCAGACCTCGTCGGAATTCTCGACGACATGGGCTACGAAAAGGCGATATTTGTCGGACACGACTGGGGTGGCGCGGTGGTTTGGGCGATGCCGTTGTTGTATCCCGATCGCGTTGCTGGGGTCATCGGAATCAACACGCCCTTCATGCCGCGCATGCCAGTCCCGCCGATTCAGATGTTGCGCACGATGATGGGTGAAGACAATTACATGGTCGCGTTTCAGGAACCCGGTGTGGCTGATGCAGCGCTAGCGAAGGACGTACACAAGACCTTCTCCGCGTTCATGCGCAAAGGCGGTTTCACCGCCGAAGAATTCGCAAAGCTTCCAGCGGACGCGCCGGAACGCAATTTCGAGCTACTGACCATGCTACAAGCGGACTCCTTTCCCGGCGAATTGATGCTCGATGATGAAGAGATGGACCTATACGTCAGCACATTTGAGAAGACGGGATTCACGGGCGGTGTAAATTGGTACCGCAACCTCGATCGAAATTGGAAACAGATGGAAGGTGTCGAACAAAAAATTAACGTACCGTGCCTCTACGTCGGTGCCGAGGACGATGTGGTATTGCCGCCATCAATGGCCAATGGAATGGATGCGTTCATTACGAATCTGGAAAAGTATACGATCAAAGATTGCGGGCATTGGACGCAACAAGAAAAACCAGAGGAACTCAATCGCGTCATCATCGATTGGCTCGACCGTACGTTTGGCGACGGATGAATATCGAAAGGGGCGAAGTTCATGGTGTGTACAGACTCCCAATCGGAGTTGGGAGCTACGTAGCGCCCTATTCCAATTGGGCGTATCGGGCGACAGAATGACTGACATCAGAATGAAGACTTGCGCGCTTTGGGCGTTGGCGCTCTTGATCGCGACGTTGAGCACAGCCGCGATTGCGCAGACCAGCGTTGACTCCGCGTTCGAGCCAACACCTAGTCGCATAGCGTCCGGTACTGCCGAAGGCGCAGCAACTCTCACCCCCGATACATTTGGCCCCGCCGAAATCGGCGACTACACGCTGACCTTCACCGTCGGCGAAACCGGTATTGACGAAGGCGGCGGCCTTCTCGTCAGTTTTCCGAAGGCGTGGTTCACCAATCCTGTTCCAAGACCCAAGGATGTCCAAACGAAGAACGCCGAAGCTCCCCACTATTTCGAGGTCTCTACATCACGAAAACGTGTTGCACTTGACGTCGCAATCGAACGCGAAAACTTCGACGGAAAAACGGAACGCTTTCGAAAGATCGTCCACATTACGCTGTCGAAGGGGCACCTGCGCTCAAGCGATACCGTTACGGTTGCGTTTCGAAATACAACCTGTCCGTATATTGCAGGGGCTGACGCGGTGGCGATTGCAGTAGACGCCGAGGCTTCGGGTGCCTACCGCACGATTGAGACGGCGGCTTCGTATTCCGTGACGCCGGGCGAACCGCATCGCATGAGGTTGTACGTTCCAACGAACGCGGTTGTTGGACAGCCAGTGGATATGCAAGTAACGTTTTTCGATTTGTTCGACAACCTCACGCCAGCGTCTTCGGCGGGTTCGCTAACCATTGCGGTTGTTCCCCACGGCCCGAGTGATCGGGTCCGGATTAATGAGGGCAACGACGGTCGGGTTCCGTGGGTCTGGACGCCTACAAAGGCCGTAACGGGCTTCGCCCAGGCGCGATACCGATATCCGACGCCGCTAGCTCCAACGAACACGGTCGTTCGCGTGCACGAATCCGAACCAGAACTAAACGTCTATTGGGGCGACCTCCACAGCCACTCGAATATCAGCAAAGACGCCATTGGGACCGGCGATTTCGCCTATGCCCGTGATGTTGCGCGCCTCGATTTCTACGGGTCAAGCGAACACGACGTCAACGACGCGGGCAAAGACAGCATTACGCCAAAGGAATGGGAGACCATTCGCAAAAATGTACGCGACTACTACGCGACCGGCGAATTCGTCACGCTACTCGGATACGAATGTAGTTTGCCCGGCGGACACCACAACGTGTTCTACCGCGGACTCGACGGCGTGCCGTGGCCCGGCCATCGATTGGCGGCAGTCGAAGCCGTCTGGTCGAAACTGAACGAAGGGAATGCACTCACGATTCCCCATCACCCCGGCATCCGCTGGGGTGGTTACACCGACAAACCGACAAGTCCAGGATTACAAAAAATTCTCACCGCGCCCTTCCGCCCCCGTGGCGGGCCGACCGTCGATTGGTCGCGCGAACAAAACAATGCATTGCGCCCATTGGTCGAAATCTATTCCAAGCACGGCCAATCCGAATACTACGACCCGGACGACCCACTCTCTTACGAACAGGTCCGCTTTACCCCCGCGTACAGCGTCGATGGTCCGCACTACGCGCAAGACGCCTGGGCGATGGGTGTCCGCGTCGGCGCCATTGCCGCAAGCGACAACCACTCTTCCCATCCCGGATTGGCACATACCGGCTTGACCGCTGTATTCGCGCGCGAGCTGACACGGGACGCGATCTTCGACGCTTTACTCGCGCGCCGATGCTATGCGACGACCGGCGAACGCATCTTGATGGAATTCGAAATCGCCGGCGCGAAAATGGGCGAAGAAATCGAAGCCAGCGGGACCGTGACCGGTCGCGTATTCATCGCAGCCCCAAGCGATATCGCATTCGCCGAAGTGATGATGCTGGATGTCGACTCGAAGCAATGGAACGTAGCAAAACGTTGGGACAATCTGCGAGAGAATTTACATCCCGATGCTCCGGAGTCCGTGGATTTGGTGACAATGCTCGAAGAGTCCTTCGACATTCCTGTGTCGAAAAGTGGCACGACAGTCTATCTCCGCTGTGAATTGGCGCGTGAAACGAATGGTCGAGTCGCTCGCGCGTGGTCATCGCCGATCTGGCTCTCGCCACCCAAATAAGCGTTGCAGTGGCAGAACGGAAGTCTTCCTTCTCGCCATGTTAGTAGCCAACTGCGCGAGGTCTCTACGAATTCGCGGAATCCGCACTAGCGGCTTCTTTGACACCCGCAAGCAAACTATTAAAACTCATAATCTTGGACGGCAATTCGATCAATCTCACCACGTGCGTAGTTTATTTCAACGTCGTTGATGGTAGACTTCGGCGAACAAGTGGTACGCAGGAAGTTTTTGGGGTCGATTATTGTTGGTATTGGCAACGCGCGTTGGTCCGACATTCTTTCCATTGTGATGTCGCGATCTCGCAGTGTGCTGTTGACCCCACTGACTTAAACAATTCGGAGCTTCGCTGGTGACGTTGAGAAATGTCGTTCAACTAACGTTCGTGTTCATTTGCGTTCCTACCCTCAATGCCTGGTCGCAAGGTGTCGTGGCCAACGAATTGAAGACATGGCACGGCGTCAGCATCACATTTGATGGTCCGTCCACCAACGAGGCCGCAAGTCCCAATCCATTCCTGGACTACCGGCTCAACGTCGGCTTCAGCGACGGCAGCACCGTCGTCCTTGTACCTGGGTTTTACGCGGCAGACGGAAACGCTGCGGAGTCTGGTGCAACAAGTGGGAACAAATGGCGTGTCTATTTTTCACCACCAAACCCAGGCGTGTGGAACTACATAGCCTCCTTTCGCACAGGAACTAACATCAACGTCAGTACTGATCAGAACGCTGGAACACCAACGAGTTTCCACGGTGCGACCGGTTCAATCACCATTCAAGCGACGGACAAAACCGGGGCCGATTTTCGCGGCAAGGGACTATTGCAATACGTGGGCGAACGCTATCTCCAATTCGCGGGAACCGGCGAGTTCTTCATTAAAGGCGGTGCAGACAGCCCCGAAAACTTTCTCGCCTACGACGGATTCGACCAAACGCCAGCCACCCACAGTTACAACCCCCATTCCGGCGACTGGAATCCTGGCGATCCCTCTTGGAACGGCACAGCCGGTCGCGACATCATCGGCGCGATCAACTACCTCGCCAGCGAAGGCATGAACTCCGTCTATTTCCTAACGATGAACGTCAATGGCGACGGCGATGACGTATGGCCATGGACAAGTTCCAGTGTTCAACAACGATACGATTGCAGCAAGCTCGATCAATGGAACATCGTTTTCACTCAGATGGATAAACTCGGACTCCAGCTTCACGTCGTCACCCAAGAGACCGAAAACGACAACGACCTCAACGGCGGCAGCCTCGGCACAGAGCGCCAACTCTATTACCGCGAACTCATCGCACGCTTCGGACACCACCTCGCCATCGTATGGAATCTCGGTGAAGAAACAAACCGATCCGACGCCCAACTAAAGTCCTATGCCAACTATATCCGCCTGCTGGACCCGTACAATCATCCGATCGTCGTTCATACTTACCCCAGTGATCACGACCAGGTCTACGACCCGTTACTCGGATTCGCCAATTTCGAAGGTCCATCGCTCCAGCTCAACACCATGAGCGACACGCACACAAACACACAAAAATGGATTAACGATTCCGAATCCGCCGGTCGACAATGGATCGTGAACCTTGATGAGTTCGGCCCGCCGAGTATTGGCGTGACGCCGAACGGAGGCGGCAACAACCACGACGACGTTCGCAAAGAAGCACTTTGGGGAAATCTCATGGCCGGTGGCGCGGGTTGTGAATGGTATTTCGGTTCCGGCTCCACCGGAGACTTAGCCAACGAAGACTGGCGAAATCGATCCAATATGTGGCAATTCACACGGCACGCACTAGAATTTTTTCAAGACAATCTACCGTTCACTCAAATGGAATCGCGTGACGACCTCATCAATACGTCCAACACCTACTGTTTCGCCAAAGTCGGCGACACCTACGCGGTCTACCTACAGAACGGCGGGTCCAGCAATCTTGATCTGCAATCATTTCCAGGGGTTTTCGATATCCAATGGTACAATCCACGAAACGGCGGGGCACTCGTTTTCGGAACCGTGCCAAGCATTTCCGGGCCTGGATTTCAAAACATTGGACTTCCCCCAAGCCAAACATCAGAGGATTGGGTCGCGCTCATCACAACCGATTTAGACTCCGACGGAGACGGCGTCCCCAACAGTCTAGACGCATTCCCCTTCAATCCATTCGAAACAACCGATGCGGATGGCGATGGACTTGGCGACAATTTCGAGACGCTCATCATCAACGCGAATTTGGGTGACGGCATTACAACGTTGGCCGACGTCTTAGGGCTGGACGATTTCGATAGCGATGGTGTCACCAACTTCATTGAATTCCTCCTCGGATTTGACCCCACAGACGGCAGTACGCCTGCTGTCCCGAATCGGTCGGTAGCCGTGTTGATCGGCCTTCTCGCGATGCTAGGGCTCGTCGGCGTTCGAAGGCTTCGGCATTCCACCAACTAGAGTAGGTCTGACAGCTACACTCTCCGATACCGCCAGCAGGTCTACGCTATTGGCACTCCCCGTCATTGCGAAGGAGCCCCAGGCGACTGCGGCAATCTCTTCATGCAATATAAGTCGCGTACGCATTAAGTAAACCTTCCTCAATGTGAAACCGCCTCGCACGAAAACAATTAGTTACGACCAAAAACGAAAACGGGCACCAGGAGAAATCCTGGTGCCCGCTGTTCGTACAACGATGTCGGGGAAATTACTGGGCAAGAATCCCGGTGATAGAATTCGTGTTGCCTTTCTCGTCAGTAATGTCGACTTTCAAACTGGTTTCGCTACGGGTCGCACTAATTTTGCTAACGCCCTGACCCGGAATCGTGAGATCGGCTGTGACCGAGTCACCGTTCCAAACGATGTTGGTGAGCGGTGCCATAACCGCACGTGAACCCATCGCAACGTGCCAGCCGCCGGTACCCGTCTGCGGTACGACCAGAGCCGTGAGGCCTTGACCCGGGATCAAGACTTTATAGACGTCGCCCGGGTGGTTTGCAACGAGCTCAGGCAATTTGTCATTGATCGGATTGACCTGCTTCTCGAACGTCGGACGCACGCCCTCGTCAACGATATAATCGACAAAGCCGATCATCATTTCGTCGAACGATTCAGGCCCAAACGTTACCGTCTTCGTCGGGTCAGGATTGAACACGTTGTTTTCCGAATTATCCCAATGGGCGACACAGTCAATACGCGTACCCTTCGGCGCGGCGACGGGTTCTTCGAACCAATACTGGGTCTGCCAGTTAAAGTCGTACTTCGAGACCTTCAACAGATCGCGCGAAGTCCCGTCCGGAAACGTCGCCGTATACTTGAAGTCTTTGCCGCGATAGTGCATGTGCGGCGTGACACTCAACACATGGCTGTCTTGGGAAAACGTGTGCGTCGAAGTCGCCTCGTAATTCGAGTCGCCCGCAGGGATAACGAAATCAGTATTCATCACCCACAAATTCGTGAGTTCTTTCTTGATTTCACTCGGATCATCAGCGAAGTGCAGACCAATACGCGTTACATCCGTTTCATCCGTCTCAGTCGGATGCATGTGCATGTCGGCAAGAATAGTCGCGCCTTTTTTCAGCAGACGCCCCGTGCCTTCTGGGAAACTGTCCGGAAAACCACCGGCCGCCCACGCGCTCAGCCAACCTTGGCCAACCTGCTCGCCCTGCCAAAGGATAACGTGATGAACCACAGCTGAATTGCCAGGCAAGATCTCGACGGCCGTTACCCAACGGTCTTCGTCAAAATTCGTCTTAGTCGGTACATCATGGAACTGATCAGGAGAGTTTCCCGGCACCGAAATTTCTTTGAGTGTGAGGATGTGGTCCGGCTCCCCGAGTTTCCACTCGTCGGCATCCGGAACCTCAGGCGCTTCTGGAAGGTCGGCTTTGTTACCGAGTGGCGCGCCGAGTTTGGCCCATTTCAAAATCGTGTCACGATCATCATCGGAAAGGCTACGGTCATTTGAGAACGGACCGAATCCGTCGTCACTATGCCAAGGCGGCATGGTCTTAGCTTCGACATGCTTCTGAATGGACTTCACCCAGGGTCGTATTTCGTCGTAACTAAGAAGCGACATCGGCGCGATTTGCCCAGGACTATGACAACCCGCGCAGTTCTCGAACATGATGGGGGCGACATCCTTGGCAAACGTCGGTTTTTCAACCGAGTTGCCAGCAACCGCCGTCCCCGCTACAAATGCGCCAGCGGCGACCGCTGTTGCGTATGCCCTAAATCTGCTCATCTCGTTCATTCTCCTTAGTACCCTTGTCTAGTTGCGGCCCTAGTTGTCCGATGTTCACATACGCGAACTGCTGATTCGTTCTAAGTCTAGCGTTCGTAAGCATAGCGAATTGTATGATATGATCCAAACTCAATTAGGCTAACGCTCGTTAGGTCGAACCCTATTCCCGACAAATCAACGCACGGTATTGAGCAAATTCGGGGCCAACACGGAATTCTCATACTAAGCCGTTTATTTGTAACTACTTAGACCCATTTCGTTATTCGGGGCGCAAGTCGATTTATCATGATCGCGACCAACGCGAGGCGGAAAACGCAGCTAGTTGGCGATATTCGTGCATAAAGAATGGACGTATATCTGGGGTGATTGGTTGAAAAATAGCACTCGGCGAAGAATCGACCCTGCCGAGCCTATCAATGGATACGTTTAATTCGGTGTTTTACGGTTGGAAAATAGTCGGTATCTCATGCATGAGCATGTTCGTCTCCGTCGGATTCATCTTTTATTCGTTCGGAGCGTTCTTCCTCGCGTTGACTGCTGACATAGGCGACTCGCGCTTAGGCATATCCATAGGCCTCGCATTGATGAACGTCGCCACAGGACTCTTCGCACCATTCCTGGGCCGCTGGCTAGATAAAGGATCGATCCGCCTCGTGATGTGTTTGGGCGCGATCAGTATGTCACTCGGATTCTTCCTCGCATCTCAAACGACTTCGCTCTGGCAATTCTATTTGTTGCTGGGCACGCTCATGGGGCTTGGCGCGGCCATGATGGGCGGTCTTTCCTGCTCGACATTGGTCGCCAATTGGTTTGAGCAAAAGCGTGGGATGGCGCTGGGCATCGCAACGATGGGCGTGTCGATGTCAGGCGTGATCATGGCCCCGTTGTCGATGTACATGGTCAGCACACTCGGCTGGCGTACGACGTTTATCATTTACGGCGCGGTCACATCCCTAGGCGTACTTCCATTCCTATGGTATTTCGTCGTATCGAATCCTGAAGACATGGGATTGTTGCCGGACGGCGAACCCCACCAAGATTTATCTGAAGACGATTTCGAGGAACCGATGGTTCCCATGGCGGCGGGCGATGCGTTGATCGATCATCCCGGCCATTTCGAGTGGTCGACCATTGCAACGCTCGGAGAGCTTCGTTTCTGGGGAATCTCCCTAACCATTTCGCTCTGTTTCTTCGCGATGTCGGCGGTGTTGACCCACATGATTCCGTTTGTCTCGGACATGGGGTTCACGAATCAAGCCGCGGCCTACATTCTCTCGCTCATCGCAGCGGCGGGCGTCGTCGGAAAATTACTGTTCGGCTGGGTGACAGACCGCTTGGAATCGCGCTACGCACTATGGCTGGCCATCGCGTTCATGGCGACGGGCACGTTAATTCTACGCCAAGTTACGTCCTATCCCGCGCTGCTGGTTGGCGGTGGAATATTCGGATTTGGCATGGGAGGCATCGTGCCGTTGTGGGGATCGTTGATTGGCGAAGCCTTCGGACGAAAATCATTTGGACGGGTGATGGGGCTGATGGGACCGTGTATGCTGCCGGTTCAGACCTTGGGCGTTCCATATGCCGGATACATTTACGATCATACCGGCAGCTACGACACGGCCTACCTCACATTTTTGGGTAGCTTCGCGTTGGCATCCTGCACATTAATCCTCGTCACTCAGCGAGCTTCAGACGCCGAAACAGAATCGAGCGCGCACCTGGAAGAAGCATAACGGACTACGGTACCGTTCTTTCCTTTGGGCCATTGCGCCTATACCAATCATTCGTACTAGAGGGAGTCATCATCGTGTCATCTTGGACGGAGACGTGTCGCGCATTGCGCAAGAGCGAAGGCGAGTCGCTTGCCGATTACCTCGACGTTGGGATGGGGACTGCACCGGATAAGCCGGTCGTGATATTCGAGGGCAAACCGCTTACATACCAGGAATTAGATGAAGCGGCCAGCCGTATCGCGAACGGTCTAGTCTCGCTTGGTGTCAATCCAGGTGATCGAGTCGCAATTCATTTCGACAACCGACCTGAATTCATCATGGTCTTTCTCGGGGTCATGCGCGCTGGGGCGATCTTGGTACCGACCAATGTCATGTACACAGCAGAAGAAATGGATCACATCCTCACGGACAGCGGTGCGAAAGTCTTGTTCGTCGTATCGCCACTCGCGGAAAAGCTCTCCTCCTTGGTGACGAACTTGGAGTCGCTATCGTCGAGCGTTGAACTTGGGGAGGGCCTATTGTCGTCTGCACTTTCATTTGACACGTTCGTCGAAGAGGCGAGTCCTGTCCGCCCAGAAATTACGCGCGACCCGGAGAACGTAGCGATTATTCAATACACGTCCGGAACGACAGGCAAGCCCAAAGGCGCGATGGTAAGCGATAACAACATCCTCGCCGTCTTACGGAACACGACGGATTTGCCGGGGTCGATCGAGCCGCGGGAAGATGATGCGACCTTGCTCACCCTGCCGTTGTTTCATGCGTATGCGCTGGATCTGGTGATAGGCCGTGCATTTCAGGGGGGGCAAACGCTGGTCCTCATGTCGCGATTCGATGCGGAAAAAGTATTTCAGCTCATCGAAAAACACCGGTGTTCAATCTTCTACGGTGCGCCGCCGATGTACCACGGTTTCGTAAATACACCGGGCATCGATCAGTACGATGTCTCTTCATTACGCGCGTGTTTTTGTGGTGCCGCACCATTACCCGTCGTCATATTGGAACGATTCCTCGAACTCTCCGGTGTCCAAATCTCGGAAGGCTATGGCCTCAGTGAAACGTCGCCCACCCTAAGCAACAATTCCGCAGCGCCAAAAAACAAACCGGGATCCGTTGGCTTCCCTATTCGCGAAGTCTCACTCCGCATTGTTGACGAAGAAGACAATGATGTCGCGCCAGGGGAAGTCGGCGAGATTATCGCGCAAGGACCCAATGTCTTTAAGGGATACTGGCAGCGAGAAAAAGAAACCGCGGAAGCAATGCGCGGCGGGTGGTTTCACACCGGCGATCTAGGTCGCGTCGATGAAGAGGGATATTACTTCATCGTCGACCGCAAAAAAGACATGATCGTCGTCAGCGGTTACAATGTCTACCCCATCGAAATTGAAAACGTAATCATGCGACACCCAAACGTGCAAGACTGCGCCGTCATCGGATTGGCGGACGATTATCAAGGCGAATCGGTACGCGCATGCGTCGTGTTGAATGAAGGCGAATCGCTCGACGCGGATGAACTCATCGCGTATTGCCGTGAACACTTAGCAGCGTTCAAATGTCCACGATCAGTTTCAATTCGCGAGACGCTGCCAAAAAATCCGACAGGCAAAATCCTGAAGCGGGAATTGCGTGTAGAGGAATCGACCTAGACGCGAGATCCTAGAATGGGTACGCGAATGACGCGGATTGAACCGATTTCCACGGATAAAATACCATCCTCTAATAATGCGTTTTAGGGAAAAGTTGGCGATTGCGGTTATCGAAAGAAGGGTCCGTCTCTGAAGCCTTCGGCAAGAAACACCGTGGTGCTCCCGTTCGCGATTTCGTTGATGGGGTCTTTCGTTGTCTTGGTGATGGGGTCCGTTCGACCTGAACCTCAAGATCTGTTCGATCTCGCGCTACTCTTTTGGTGGCCACTCCAATCGCTGTGTTGGTCTATTCTGGTAATTGCATTCGTGCCGCGTTGCTTTGAGAAACCTGGAGATACATCGCACGAACTCGCGACGTGGCGCAACGGAGTCAGCGAATCGTTCGGCATGGCCGCGTCGATAATCATGGCTGTAACTCTTGGCTCGACGCCACAGTTATGGTGGATCGCGCAAATGGTTCCGTCGAAGGGATTTCTCATTCTCCCGCTCGGCGAAGTCATGTTGCTGCAATGCGTCCTCACGGCATGGGCAATCACAATATTCACCACGTCCATTGCGCCGCACACTAGAATTAGTACGCTGCTCGCGTACATCATGTTTTCATCAACGTTTCTGGGAAACGCAATTGCCCTACGGTTGGTCAGTGGATTCATGAGCTTGCCTTACCTTGGCGGCAATAGAATTGACGCACTTTCGCCACTCATGTTGTATCTTCAACGATTCGTGCATGACCGTCCAGTCAGCCGTTTGCATTTGATGTACGCAACTTCGTTAACGATCTTTGCAGTCGGAGGCGCGATTCTACTCGCGGTGAGTTTTCTCGTTGTTCTTAGACGAAACGGACGGACATAAGGCGCCTAACTACTACCAACTCGTTTCGCCATAAGCGTTCTAGGAACAAAGATCATCACCGCCGCCGCAAACCCCTCATTACTCTGTGTTCTCTGTGAACTCTGTGGCAAATAATCCCTATTTCTCACCGTCGCGAAAATAGCGAGAATCGAACTGCACGAAGCGCCTCATTGTAGTTCCCTTTCCTCGCGGAGAAGGCAAAGGTGAGGGGTCCGTTCCCGAGACCACACATTCCTTCTGGACAAACGGCCACACGATTGTGTCTTATGCCCTTCACGCGGAAGTTCGGGAACCTGTTTTCATGAGAGACGCCATCAAAGCACGGCTGGCCGCATCACCGGCCACCCTCCTCCCCATGTGGGCGATCACCATGTCGTTCACCACCTATTTCTGCATGTACGCATTCCGCAAACCCTTTTCCGCCGCGACCTACGAAGGCGCGAAAGCCTTCGACAGCGACATGGACATCAAGACCGCCTTCGTCATCAGCCAAATCATCGGCTACTGCATTTCGAAATACCTGGGCACGAAATACTGCGCCGAAGTAAAACGCAATCAACGCCTCTGGTTTCTACTTGGCGCGATCACCTTCGCCGAATTCGCACTGCTCCTCTTCGCCGTGCTCCCCCCCCAACTCAAAATCGCCGCGATCTTCCTCAACGGACTCCCCCTCGGCATGGTATGGGGTTTTGTCGTTTCCTACCTCGAAGGCCGCCGCACTTCTGAACTGCAACTCGCCGGCCTCAGTTGTTCCTACATCATCGCCAGCGGCGTGGTGAAAGACCTCGGGAGATGGCAGCTCGGCCTCGGCATTCCCGAATACTGGATGCCCTTCACCATGGGCCTCATGTTTTTTCCCATCCTCTTCGTCTCCGCCAACATGCTCAACCTCATGCCTGAACCCAACGAAGGCGACATCGAAGAACGCGTCCAACGGAAACCCATGATGGGAGCTGATCGCGTCGCCTTCGCAATGCGATTCATCGTCGGACTTTCGCTCCTCATCATTGTCTACTTCGCACTCACCGCCTTCCGCGATATCCGCGACAACTACGGCGTCGAAATCTTCATCGAACTCGGATACGAAGACTACGACGCCATATTCACGCGCAGCGAACTCTTCGTCGCATTCGGCGTCATGGCATGCCTCGTCCCCATCACTTGGATACACAACAACCGCAAAGCACTCCTCGCCGTGTTCGCCCTACTCGTCATCGGCTGCACCCTCATTGGTGTAAGCACCTTCGCCATGCAAAAGGGCTACATCAGCGGACTCACCTGGATGATCCTCATCGGCCTCGGCGGCTACATGGCCTACGTCCCTTACGGTTCCGTCTTATTCGATCGCGTCGTCGCCGCCACACGTACCGCAGGCACCGCCGTATTCGCCATCTACCTCACCGACGCCTTCGGCTACACCGGATCCGTATTCTTCCAACTCTACAAAGAATTCACCCAGGCCGAAGTATCCTGGCTCCAATTCTTCACCGGCTACTGCTACTTCATGTCCATCTTCGGCGGCGTCCTCCTCTCCATCGCCTACTTCGACTTCGCACGCGCCGCCAAACGCGCGGAAATTGAAGAACAATCCGCTCTGGCTGCTACCCAAGAAACCACCAAAATGGGAATCGAATAGAATCTTAGTTCCGGTGGGTCTAGGTTCCACTTTTGCCCAATCTGTCTCGCGACCCTCGCCTCCGCGACATTCTCATCGTCCGGAAACTGTGACAATTCCGCTGAAAGGGTGTCTTACATTTGCCTACCACCGGCTTGACACGTACTGAAGAACCCACCATAGTTAATACAAGTTAACTATATGTATCCCGATTAAATGAATGCACTGTACACCACGCGAGCCGAGAAAATTCGCCATGACCAACGATGCACAGTCCAAAATCACCGAAGCGCCGCTGCCTTCCAAACCGACTCGCTTCGTCTCTTCGATAGTCGTGGTCATGTGCGCCGTCTGGGTAGCGTTACTCTTCGTGCTCGTGCGCCAGTCAGGCGAAGTACTTGGACAAACATACCTCGTACTTTACGCCCTACATCTCGTCGCCCTCATTGTAATTGTTCAGATTTGGAATCCGGCGCTGATCGTGAGGCGCATGCGTTCCCCAATCGAGAAGGGCTGGGATGCCATTTTCACGATCACGGTTACGGCAATGCTCATCGCTATGGTTGTCGTCGCCAGGCATGATCTCCTCACGCGCGACGCCGACCTAAGCCCGCTCGGGCTCTACTGGCTGATCGGCCTATGTATCTTCGTCTTCGGTTGGGCCATTCTCATCTGGTCGATGGCCATGAATCCGTTCTTCGAATCATACGTGCGTATTCAGACGAATCACGGACATCACGTCATCGACAGTGGACCCTATGCGTATGTTCGCCATCCCGGCTACATTGGTTTCAGTGCCTTGTTGCTCTCCACGCCAATCCTACTCGCTTCGGTTTGGACCGCGCTTCCCTCCATCATCGCGGTGTCGGCGCTCGTAACCCGGACCGCCCTCGAAGACCGCATGCTCCAATCGGATCTTCCCGGCTACCGGGAGTACGCCGGGCGAATTCGCTACCGTCTGATTCCTGGCGTATGGTAGCCAGAACGATTAAGCGTAAAGCGTTGGTCAACATCGATACCGACACGCATGGTTGAGTAGAGGAGATTTCGTCATGTTTAAATTCAAGATAGCCATCGCCGTAACTACGATGTTCTTCGTAGCAAGCCTAGCAGGGGCCGAGTCCGGTGACGCCGATGGATTCTCACCTATGTTCAATGGCGAGGATCTAACCGGCTGGAAGACCACCGGCAACTGGGTCGTTGAAGATGAAGGCATCGTAACCCTCGTTCCCCGACCAGGCGAGACCGGATGGCAACGCTACGACGCTTACATCATGACCGATCGTAAATACAAAGACTTCACCATCGATCTCGAATTCAAAATCGGCAAAACCGGAAACTCCGGCGTGTTCTTCCGCGTAGACGATCCGCTCGACCCCGTCGAAACCGGCATCGAAGTACAAATCCTCGACACCCACGGCCTAGAAAATCCAGGACACCACGACTGCGGCGGCGTAATCCGAACCGCAGCGCCCTCCAAGAACATGGCCAAACCCGCCGGTGAATGGAACCGCTACATCATCACCGTCCAAAACGAACGACTCACCGTCATACTAAACGGCGAACAAATCCACGATCTAAAACTAGACGAATCCGAAATGAAAGACCGACCCGCCAAAGGCTACATCGGATTCCAAGACGAAGCCAAGCGGGTGTGGTATCGAAATGTTCGAATCAAGGAACTCGGTGCAAACACGCCGAAATCCAAATAGGACTGGCACGAAATCCACCATGTCCGTCACGAATTCCACTACTCCCCCGAGCGCCTTCCACGTAATGACGAAGCCCGCCGGACCGCTGTGCAACCTCGATTGCGAATATTGCTTCTACCTCGAGAAAGCGAAACTCTTCCCCGACCAGACCGAATGGCGGATGACGGACGAAACCCTCGAAGCGTACATTCGCCAATACATCGCCGCGCAACAGACGCCTGAAGTCCTATTCGCATGGCAGGGCGGCGAACCCACGGTGCTTGGCGTCGATTACTTCCGCACCATCGTCGACCTGCAAAACAAATATGCGAACGGCAAGCGAATCTCGAACGCACTGCAAACCAATGGGACGCTGCTGGACGACGAATGGGGTACGTTTCTACACGAAAACAACTTCTTGGTCGGTGTCTCCATTGACGGTCCGGAGAAAATTCACGACCGGTATCGCGTGGACAAAGGTCAGCGCCCAACGTTCCGCAAGGTGATGAACGGGATACACGTCCTGCAGAAACATCGCGTCGAATTCAATACGCTCACCGTGGTTCAACACCACAACGTCCGATACCCACTCGAAATCTATTCCTTCCTCAAGGAAATCGGCAGCACCTATCTGCAATTCATTCCCATCGTCGAACGCAAGGCGAGTAATGTAACGGACGACGAACTCGACCTCGTACTGCCCGAATTCGAAGAGGAGGCCAACGTCGCCCCATGGACCGTGCGCCCCGGCGAGCTCGGCGAATTCCTTGTCACCATTTTCGACGAATGGGTGCGCAAAGACGTCGGCCGGATTTATGTGCAGTACTTCGATGTCGCCCTATCCGCCTACGCCGGATACCCGCCCGGACTCTGTGTGTTCAACGAAGTCTGCGGCGACGCCCTCGCCATGGAACACAGCGGCGACCTATACGCCTGCGACCACTTCGTCTATCCCCAATACCACCTCGGAAACATTCTCAACGATTCGATCTCGGACTTGGCAGGCTTACCGCAACAACGAAAGTTCGGTACCGACAAACGCGACACGCTCCCCAAGTACTGCCAGGAGTGCGAAGTGCGATTCGCCTGCAACGGCGACTGCCCCAAACACCGTTTCGCCACCACGCCGGACGGAGAACCAGGCCTTTCCTACCTCTGCGCCGCGTACAAACGATTCTTCGCCCACATCGCCCCACACATGAACTTCATGGTCAACGAACTAAACAACAACCGAGCCCCCGCCAACATCATGGCCCACATCCGGCAACAAGAACTCCAATCCACCGGCAAAACCGAACCCGGACCAAACGACCCCTGCATCTGCGGCAGCAATCGCAAATACAAAAAATGCTGCGGCCGCGTAACATGAATCGACATCCGTCGGTTCGCGGCCTGCTCCCGCTACACGCCACCATCTCACTCAGATTCTTTAACTCGGAATGATTCAAAACGATGTCGCAACGCTCCCAAGTCGAACCATGATGCACCCTTCCCATCGTCCGGCAACTCACGCACATCGATCAACCGTAATCAGTCCATGATCTCCACATCACCTGTGGCCAAGACACTAATCCGCTCGACCTTGCCCTCCCGGCGTATCGAAATTATTGGGCTTTCCTTTTCATACTCAACCGAAATACTCCGCACTCTGGGTTCAAGACTTTCCCGGACGGGTTCCAGAACCGCTGCGAAGGATGCGCTCCTGCCACGCCGCGTGACCATCGCCAACGGCACCCGCTCCAACACGCTGGCCCCGACGCCATCACCGATGAGTACGCGCGTCCCATCTTGCGCGGCCATGGTCAGGTAGGTCGTCACGCCTTCATCCACGAATCGCACTTCGACGGGGCCGTCCGTTTCACCGACCGTAGCATTATCGATGTAGTCGCCGCCGGGAAACGCTTTGGCACTCGTCGCAACATCGGCGGATTCGCAAACCACTTGATCGCCGCGGTTATGGTAAACCCAGTCGAACTGTCGGTCCTCAGACGCCTCGAGTTGATCAACTATTAAAAGATAGGTCGGCATCAGAACCAATGTCCGCGTGTGATTCACCCCTTCGTATGCCCCGTTGCAACTCGCACTGACGGCCGCGTATTCGTCCGTGTGCACGAAGGACAACAGTTCGCCTTCCGCAGGCTCTTGGCTATTACCATCGACAAGCACCGCATTGTGACCGACCGTCGCTTTGTACCAGTTCTTGTGAATGGGCAGTCGATACGCCTGACTCCGTGCCCGTCCCGGATCGACACCGAGTTCTTGCCCATGGCCAAAGAAAACGAAACTCAGTTTGTCGAAATGCCCATGAAATCCACCGTAAGGACCGAACGTCATCGCCGCAGTCAGACCCGCGTCTCCACGAGTTCGTAGAATCGCATGACCAGCCCCCTCAAACACTTCACTATCCAGCAAAGGTGATGATGCCGACGGCTGTGCATCTCTCCCAAGAAGAACGCTCTCAAACGTAGCGCCTTTGGACAACAGCGCGAGAACGTCCGGGGCGTTATACTCATGATAAGCCTGTTCCATCACCGCTCCTGCCGACTTCGCGGAGGAATTTACATCGTCACCAAATCGCGGCAGCGATCCGTCCGCCATCGTGTAGTGCACCGGCAGCATGAACATTTTCTTGAAGGTCTCGTCACTCCACAAGTCGATACCCAAGCGCCGCGCGCCCTCCGCCTGTATCGCCAGCGCTCTTAACGTATAAAAATGATAAGCCCAACTGTTCTCGTACCACATACCCTCGGACATCACGGATATCTTCATTTGTTCGCGAAATCCGTTGCCCTCAGCATCGATCGCTTTCTGCACCCAAGCCGTATCACCAACCAATGCCCCGCCCCACAACATGGCCGCATTGTGCCAACTCTGCCAATTACTCTTCCCCGATTTATTCTTATCAATGTTCTTCAGCATTGGCAGCAACAGTCCCTCTCGAATCTTGGCATGTTCTACTTCGGAAAGGACGTCGGCATCGTGAATGAGATCGTATGCAGGCGCAATCTGCCCACTGAGCGCCGACGCCTCCGTAAGCGTTTGTTCAAAAAGGTGCCCACCCGATTTCGGTTGATTGTCAGGGTCTGTGCTCGCGTTGTTGCCATGGTAAGGGTAATTGCTGTAACGGTCCGCATAGCCCAGCAACACGGTCGCCGTGTGTTCAGCATACTTCTCGTCCTGAGTGATCGCATAGGCCCAAGCCGTCGCGAGCGCACCACGCAAGTTCGCACTGTGTTTCAACGAAAATACGCGATCATCGTACGGGTGCCCCGAATAAACCTTCTCGCACTTCGGACAGCGGTGGTGCGTGTCATCGACCGTCTCCAATGCAAACTGACAGTCCTGACATTGGTACCATTGGTTGTGTTGACCGCCACGCGGGGGGAAGAAAACCGGTTGCCCCACATAAGCGTCGGCCGACTTTACGCGCGCCGCGACAACATCGTGCGCCGCTCCCTCACCCTTGTAAGCCTCGCGCAGCCGAACCAGCTCATCAGCACTACACGCGATAAAAGGATGTTCAGACGCTTCCGGCAGCGTGATGCGCAAACCACCTTCGTCTTCCGCTCCGACAGGCTGACCAAATGATGTTGCGAACAGAATTCCCAGCACTAGTGTGCAGTAAAGCCACCGACGTCTCTGCTCAATAACCATTCCGAATCCCTCCACACAATTGACCACCCAACCGATCAAATTGATTGAATCAGAGTCGATATGAATTATCAAAAAGTGGCACGTTCAGACGACAACTGATAATCTCCGAGAATCTAAGCGCAGGCGGTTACTAATTTCAGCTTCGGAGACGAACGGGGCCTGGTGGCCCTCCTGGTCTTCAAAACCAGTGGCGCGTCGAGAGGCGCGCGCCGGTTTCCCTGCGGGAAACCTACGGGGAAGCCACATTTCGCTCGGTGGTCCTCAGTGCGATGTCACACTGGCGTCACACTCTGAAGCAAATCTCGTCTGAGTCGAATGCCTACAACCATCCGAAGGGGATGTTTGTATGGCGACCATTCGAAAGCGGTACACCAAGCAAGGTCATGTCCGATATCAGGCCCAGATCCGACTGACGCAAGGCGAACGAAAATCGGCCACTTTCAAGCGCAAATCTGAGGCACTGGAATGGGCCGCACGCGTCGAAACGCTCATCGTCGAGGGCAAATACCTCCCAGAGCGCAGATCGCGTCACCACAAAGTGCATGAAGCGATCCAGAGGTACCTCCGAGAAGTCTTGCCACGTAAACGAGAGAGCACCCGCGAACCGCAACGGCTTTTGCTGCGTTGGTGGGACCGTCAAATCGGCCATCGGGCATTAGCCGAAGTGACTCCGGCATTGTTATCAGGATGCCGACAGCGCCTGCTCACGACTCCAGGTAGGAACGGTTGCCAACGTGGTCCGGCCAGCGCTAACCGTTACTTGGCAACGCTGTCCCATGTCTTCACAATTGCGATGCGTGAGTGGGAATGGGTCCAGGATAACCCGTGTCCGCAGATCTCCAAATTGCGAGAACCGCGTGGCCGAACCCGTTACTTGTCGAGGGGGGAGCGCATGCGGCTTCTAAAGGCATGCCGGTCCAGTCCCGAACCGCTTCTGTACCCGATAGCTCTCGTTGCCCTCTTTACGGGCATGCGGAAGGGCGAAATCCTGTCTCTACGCTGGGCCGATGTCGACTTGGACGTGGGGCGGGTCACACTACGTGAAACCAAGAACGGCGAGACGCGAACGATCCCGCTAGTCGGAAGCGCTCTCGAAATTGTGTGCAAGTTGAGCAGCGAGTTCGAGGGGCAATCTGAATATGTGTTCCCAGCCAATCCGGTATCTGGGGAGACTTCGCGAACGCTAGACATTCGTCCTGCGTGGAAGCGCGTGATCGCGGACACGGGCATCGAAGATTTCCATTTCCATGATCTTCGCCACACGTTCGCATCCGAACTTGCGGGTAACGGAGCCAGTCTTGCTGCGATTGCAGAACTACTGGGCCACAAGACATTGCAGATGGTCAAACGCTATGCACATTTGAGTGAAGAGCACGGGCGACGCGAGCTTGAGAAGTTGGCGGAATCAATGAAAAGTGATTGACAGCGTAAGTGTAATGCTGTAGTGGGAGGGTAAAAACGAAATTGGCAAGTCTCGATCGAGCTTCGAGGCCGCGCACAATCCACGGACAGTGACACAAAGTGCCAAAAAAAATCGCTCAGAAATTTTTTTTCGGCAAGTGATCAATGGCCGGATAGGGCCAGCGTTCTCCATCTCTTCTTCTATAAGTAGTTTATATAAAGAAGGTTAGAGGCGCTGGCCCTTCCGGGGCCTTGGTCACTCCACCTGCTTTTTGTAACCATGCTGGCTACAGGTAGAGTTCCAGCACTTTATGTCACTTTTTCAATTCGAGTCCGACGCGATAGTTGACGCCATTGCTTTTCTTGATAATGTATCCCAATCGAGAAAGGACCTTCCCGAACTCTTTATTTGAAGAGGGCGTAGATTCCCATCCGTCGCACCACTTCACGTAGGTTAGATACAAGTCCTTGTTCGCGACGCGACCACCACGTTGGCAGCAGTCATCAATGAATCGGCCAATCGTATTATAAGACTCGCGATACTCCGACGCGGCTTGTTCGACCTTGAAGGGTTTCTTGAGTCCTTCCGCTTGCCATCGAAGACATCCCTGGATTGCCCAATTGAGGACACCCGGAGCTTCTTCCCACAACTTCTCGTCGAGCTTGAGATCTTTTTCCTCATCCGGAATTCGTACGTCAAATCCAACTGGATGAATCCGATCCCACACGGCCTGATCGTAGGCGCTGACTTCGGGCTGATAATTGGATAGCAACACGAGCTTGAAATTTGGATGAAACACAAATGGATTCTTGTACAGATATCGACAAACGATCTCCTCGTTACCGGTTACGTTCTTCATTCTCGCTTCCGACATACGGTGGTTCTCGTCCGATTCTGACATCGTTACGAACCGTTTACCCTTAAGACGTGCGATATCATATGTCTTGTCTGATTGTGCCGGTGCTCGTAGCACGACGCTTGTAGATGCTGTCGTCGCATAATCTCCAAGCATCTTTTGCAACAACTTCGCTAAAGTAGTCTTGCCGTTCCGGCCATTTCCATACCACATCGCCATCATTCGCTCGCTTACATCACCAGTAAGGCAATAACCCGCAAACGCCTGCATGTATAAGATCATCTCCAAGTCACCGTTGAAGATTCTAGTCATAAACGAATCGAACGTCGGACAAGTCGCGTCGACATCGTACGAGACGTTTGTAATCATCGTTATGTAATCGTCAGGTGAATGCGGCCGGAGTTCCCCCGTGGAAGGATTAAGCGTTCCATTCGGGAGGTTAAGCAATATCGGATCACGGTCAAATTGACTAATTGGACGCCACATTCCGCGTTCCGTTCTCGCAAGCCGTATCATCGCGTTGAAATGAGACTCTTGAGACGAGCTTTTTGCATGTTTGAACAAGTCGCTTTGATCGGCCGCCTTGACCTCATCGTACATGCCGTCGATGACCTCTTTTGTTTTCTGTTCAATTCCGCCGAACGCGTTACTCCAACGCGTTCCGTCGAAGTGGTACCACTCTTTGAATTCCGGACAATAGAGGTATTTGCCACGAGCAGAGTCCGCTAGTCGTTTTCCGTTGCCTATATCGTTGAGCCTGTAGCGAGAACCTTCTTTGCCCGGCGCGTAGCTGGCGGCGCTCGTCGCAATGTTGGCGAGTTCGTCGTCCGGTAACGGAGGCTTACACCGAATTCCGTTAATGGTGCTTATTTGAGTATGTATCTGTGACTCTTCGTGCCCTTTTGCTCGCATCCCACAGGCTAACCGAAACAGTGACTCGTTTCGTTTACCCTCAGGAATCGGATCGTCTCCAGCTAACAGTGTGTGACCCTCAAGCCCCGCCTGAAGTGAATTCGTGGTCGCTTCCGCCGTCTTGGTGCTCGAATTCGATAATGCGGTTTCGAATGCGCAGAGATCGACAACTTCACCGGTGCTCACGATGTAGCACTCTGCCTCCGGCGGCTTTTTGTTTATGAAACTGGGTAGCCGCATGATCCTGCCGACGTTCTTGACGGACGGGTCCGAGTTCAGGAGTTTAGCGGCTCGATCATTGAGATCGCGTACCTTCTCCGGCGCTATCTCTTCACCGAATATCCACCATGCGTGTGTACCATGACCACTGTTGATTACGAACGTTGGAATGGGAAGTCCTGCATCCCTGATTCTTTGTTCGGCTTCCTCGGGGGATACGTGATCGAAGTCCGCCCAAGTCGAACGTCCGTATGGCACATCAGCATCCTTGCGCCGTCCAAGCCCACTCCTTGGACAGGCACTGAAGTAAACGTTATATCCCTGTGCGTTCTGTTCTGCGCACCATGGCAGTCTTTTGATTGCCTCGCTGCGGAGCTGCCACTTCGAAAATGGCTTTTTCCCTTTCCCGATAAATCTGAACTCGAATATTTCCTCCTCTTTGAATAAAGCATCGATTAGTTTGATCGCGTCGGTGAAGCGATCAATGTTAGATTGCATAGTCATGAACAAGTCCTCTTGTTTCCACCAGCGTTGAGGATGGAGAACTTGGGCAAACCAAACCGTCTTGAATCGTGTCACACGGTGCCCGTGAGCGAATAATCCAAACGCGGTTCACCCTTGCCGAGGCGCACTTCTCCCGGCTGCAATTGAGTGCGCTGGTCGAGCTACGCAAAACGCACATAGCACGACTGAACTGGGATGATTAAGATGGTTTGGATGTTTTAGATGGCTTGGGACAATCGACAGCAAGAGGGTGTGTCAATCGTCATTTGAACTCGGTCACGACTATGTGCAACCGATATCGGTCAGCAGCGATGCCAATCGCTTCCTTACGGCTAGGCTAACCAACTATTGCGTTCACTTTCTGGATCATACTCGATTTTGACCCGATGCGTCAATGGTTCAACGAGAAATTTATTATACGTTCGCGTAAATCGGTTTGTGAAAACTTCGTTGGTTTAGTGAAATTGATCGTGTTAGAAAGCGATACCCGCTATGTTGATCTTGCCTAGTGACTCAAAGTGACACTCACAGTAAGGTTGCGTCCTGATACTGACCTGCCCCCACGAACGCTACCAGTAGTTAAGTTAGAGCTGCCGTGCATGACCTGGTAGGGAGGTCAATTCTGACCGGCATTTCAGTGGCCATTCGAACATCAAGATCGCGGCGGTACAAATGGACGTTCGAGCACCCGAATAAATGTCACACTCGCGTCACACTAACCACCCAAAACTGGCGCTCACGCCATAATGTTGGTAGTCTAGACGAAACCCAAAAACAGGCATTCGACAGGCTTTTCTCTTCGGAGACGAATGGGGCCTGGTGGCCCTCCTGGTCTTCAAAACCAGTGGCGCGTCGAGAGGCGCGCGGTGGGTTCGATTCCCATCCGTCTCCGCCATATCATTTCATCTTTCGCGCCCAACGCTTCGCCCAAATATCCAAAGGCGACAACATTTCCAATAACGTCTCACCGTCTTTCGTAAGCCGATACCCTTCCCCATCTTCCAACTCGAGTAGACCCGCATCACGTAAATCGCGTAACCGCTGATTCAACACTGTCGGCGACACGCCCCCGCACGCGTCCTGCAACCCCCGAAACGACAACGTCCGTCCCTCGCGCAATTCCCAACCAATCCGCAACACCCAACGCCGCCCCAACAAATCGAGCAACGCCATAATCGGCCGCCCAGTCTTAGACCCGCGCACGGGTTTTCCAGGTTTGGGAAGTGGCAAAACGATCTCCTTGCTACTATTTGCGTAGCGGTAATTATATTGCTACATTATCCGTAGCATAAGGTTGACGGGCAAGCGAATCAAATGTAGCGCCGCCTTCCAGGCGGCATTCGCGGTCCAATTGCCGGCTGGAAGCCAGCGCTACACTTTGGTCAAACCAGGAGATCATCCAATGAGCACACCCCGAATCGCCCCAGTAGAACCACCCTACGACACAGAGACCAAAGCCGCCCTAGAAAAGCTCATGCCGCCCGGAATGGACCCCATCAAAATTTTCCGCACGCTCGTCCACAACCGCGACATGGCGGATCGCATGCGCGTATTCGCGTCCGGCTTACTCAACAAAGGCACCCTCGAACCCAATCACCGCGAAATCGTCCTCCACCGCACCTGCGCCCGCTGCGACTGCGAATACGAGTGGGGCGTCCACGCCGCCTTCTTCGCCCAAAAACTCGGCTGGTCCGAAGCAAAAATCGCCGCAACCGTCCATGGAGACGCTAACGATCTCGTGTGGTCAGCAGAAGAATCACTCCTCATTCGCCTAACCGACGAACTCCACGACACCAACACCATCTCCGACGAACTCTGGCCCCACGTCGCCGCAACCTGGACCTCCGAACAAATCGTCGAACTCATCATGGTCGCCGGCATGTACCACCTCATCTCCTACATGTGCAACGGCCTCCACATCGAGCTAGAAGAATTCGCACCAAGATTCCCCTGAGCGAAGCAGTTCAATACGTCATTCCAAGCGAAGCCGAGGAATCTGACCAGCCTCTACAAATAGAACACGGATGACACGGATTCAACGGATTAACACCGATCAGTGCAAATCCGTGTTCTATTCAGAAATTCGCTCCATGCGCCCAAGCGGAACCACTTCATGTACCACTAGCCAAACCACAACAACGCGGAGACTCACATCAATCGACTACTCACTGCTTGTAGCGTTTCTCGGTGACCTCTGTGAGCTCTGTGGCTTACAATTTCTGTCACACCAAGCAAAGCCAAGGAATCTAATGAGGTGAACAGCGTAAGACGATCCAATGAAAACCGCCAAGACGCAGAGAACGCCAAGAAAGAAAACAAATCGCTTAGCGACTTAGCGGCTTTGCGTGAGGAAGCGTTTTGTTTAGCCACAGATGGACACAGATAAACACAGATGGTGGTTCTTTGTGTCCTTTGTGCCTTTGTGGTGAAGCGGTTCTTCTGTGGCGGTGATTCCATTTTTTGGCTAGACTTTATTTCTATCGCCAAAGATCTCCAAGAGTATTTGCTCAAAGACGCCTAGCCCGTGCACTATTAGCCATGCCCAACGCGCAAGACCTCGCCAAAATCCTTCAACGAATCGACGGACGCGGATACAAAGCCTACAAAGACATTCGCGGCGTATACGACTTCGGAGAATTGACCTTATTCATCGACCACGTCCAAGGCGATCCCTTTGCCGCGCCATCGAAGGTGCGAGTACGCATACCCCAAACCGTTGCGCAACTGCCCGAAGACCTCTTTTCGAACGCTGTCCGCCGAATCGCACTCGAAGATTTCCTCGCACGCCAAATTCACGCCGCACTTGTCCCCCATGCGAGGCACCGACATGGCAGCGGCAAGAGCGGCCTCATCACCATCGACGCCGGCGGCCAAGAAGTGTTGCAACGCACTGCGGTAGTCGTCACGCCCGATTGGGTCGAAGCACGCATTGAAGTCGGATTACCCGCGGATGGCCACCGCGTGATGGGAGATGAAGCCGAACAAATTCTCTGCGAACGCTTGCCCGATATCGCAGCAGAAGGACTCGCCTGGCAATACCTCGACCAGCAACAGGCGCGACCGTTCGTCGATTGCATCGAAAACCAACAACACCTCCGGACACAACTGCGTGAACACCACCTCGTCGCGTTCATCCGCGACGGCAGCATTCTCCCCCGCGAAAGCGGCGCGAGTGATCGCCCCATGCGACAAAAGAATGCCGTACCCTTTCAGGCACCCGTTCGCCATCGTGTAGAGCTAGACGTACTCAACCCGGTCGACGGCGAGACGACCGTAACCGGTATGGGCATTTCCGAAGGCGTGACCCTCATCGTAGGCGGCGGCTACCACGGCAAGTCGACACTCCTCCAAGCGATTGAGCGTTGCGTATATCCACACATCCCCGGCGACGGACGCGAATACATCGTCACCACACGCGACGCCGTAAAAATTCGCGCAGAAGATGGCCGTCGCGTCGAATCGGTCGACATCAGCGCGTTCATCAACAACTTGCCCTTTCGCGCAAACACGAAAGCATTTTGTTCCGACGACGCCAGCGGCAGCACGAGCCAAGCCGCCAACATCGTCGAAGCACTCGAATGCGGATGCACGACCTTATTGCTGGATGAAGATACATCTGCAACCAACTTCATGGTGCGCGATGCGCGCATGCAAGCACTCGTGAACAAAGAATTCGAACCCATCACCCCCTATGTTGATCGCGTTCGCGAACTCTGGGAACGCCACGGTGTTTCGACCATCCTCGTCATGGGCGGGTGCGGCGACTATTTCGAAGCCGCTGACAACGTAATCATGATGCGCGACTACAAGCCGTACGATGCAACAGGCGACGCACGCGCCATCGCAAACACCCATACCAGTCACCGCCAAAGCGAAGCACCAAAACCCATTCGCGAAGTACGTGAACGCATCCCCATCGCAGCAAGTTTCGACGCTTCACGAGGTCGACGCGAAGTCAAAATCGACGTGAAGTCAGTCGACCGCATCGTATACGGTCGCACACTCATCGATTTACGGGGTGCCGAACAACTCGTCGACCTCAGCCAGACGCGCGCTGTCGGGCACGCCATTCACCACGCCTCAGAAAAACTGATGAATGGCCAGTCAACGCTCTGCGAAGTACTCGATACCCTCGAAACAGGATTCGACGCAAAAGGGCTCGACTCGTTGTCCCCATTCCATCACCCGGGCGAACACCCCGGCAACTACGCCCGTCCCCGCAGATACGAAATCGCTGCCGCCATCAACCGACTGCGCACCGTGCGTATGAAACCCCAAGACTGAAAATGTCTATTCAAGACTCCGAATACAAGAGCGTCTTGGATGATCCGCTCGGCCCAGCCCTAGACGAATCCGACGATCCGTCACGCACCTACTTCATCACTCGCCGCATTTTTATGACGATGCTCGCCGCCATTTTCGCCATCGCGTTCGCATCATTCGGCGTTCAAATCACCGGCCTCATCGGCAGCCACGGCATCTACCCCGTCCAACCCTACCTCGACGCTATCGCGGAAGAATACGGTGCCGAACGATTTCGCCTCATCCCCACGCTCGGCTGGTTGAACGCGTCCGACGACGCGCTAGTCAAATACTGCATCATCGGATTCGTCTGCGCCCTACTCGCCATGTCCGGGGTCCTCGTCCGCGTAATGGTCCTCACCTGTTGGGCGTTGTACCTCTCCCTCTTTCACCTCGGCCGCGACTTCCTCGGTTTTCAATGGGACATCCTGCTACTCGAAACCGCATTCCTCGCAATCTTCCTCGCGCCCAGCCGACTCTTCCCCCGCATGTCCGACGAAGATCGCATACCCATAGTCCCCTTATGGCTACTCCGCTGGCTTTTATTCCGCCTCATGTTTTCATCCGGCGTCGTAAAGTTGGGCGACACCACCTGGCGCGATCTCAAAGCGCTAAACGTCCACTACGAAACCCAACCCCTACCCACGCCACTCGCATGGTACGTCCATCAACTCCCCGACTGGTTTCACAGCGCATCCGTCGCGGGCATGTTCGCGATCGAACTCATCATCCCCTTCTTCATTTTCCTACCGCGCACCTTTCGCGCGATCGGATGCGCCATCATGATCGCCTTCCAACTCCTCATCATTCTCACCGGCAACTACTGCTTCTTTAACTGGCTCACCATCGCACTCTGCACGCTCCTCCTCGACGACGACCATTGGCGCGCACTACTCCCCGAACGATTGGAACGCTTCATTCAACTCCCCGAAGGCCTCAAACCAGCCACACCATTCAAACACGCACTCCACCTATCACTCGCAATCCCAATCATCACTCTCAGCATCATTCCCATGCTGCGGCTAGTCTCCCCCGACCCCATAATCCTTGACCCGTTGCAACGCGCCTACAGCAAAACCGCACCCTTCGCCCTCGTCAACAGCTACGGCCTCTTCGCCCACATGACCACCGTCCGCCCCGAAATCGAAATCCAAGGCAGCACCGATGGCATCACCTGGAAACCCTACCGCTTCAAATGGAAACCCGGCCCCCTCGACGCGAGACCGCGGCAAGTCGCACCGCATCAACCCCGACTCGACTGGCAAATGTGGTTCGCCGCCCTCAGCCCAACACGCCCACCCCAATGGTTCGACGGCCTCCTCCTCCGCCTACTCCAAGGCGAACCCGAAGTTCTCGATCTTTTCGCCGAAAACCCATTCCCAGACGAACCCCCAAAACACGTCCGCGCCGTCTACTACGAATACGCCTTCACCGACTCGGAAACCCGCCAAGAAACAAACCACTGGTGGAACCGATCCCAAATCGGACTCTACCGCCCCCCCGTCAGCCTCCGCTAGCTGTCATTCCGAGCGAAGCCGAGGAATCTAACTCGCGCTAATGATCGCGCCACGAATAGAACACGGACGACACGGATTCAACGGATCGACACTGATCCGCGGTTATCCGTCAGATCCGTATCATCCGCGTACCCATTCTAGTGATCACACTACGCGCCACCAGAATCCCTAGGCGACGGAGACGACATCGACAACTGGGACAAAGGCGTGAGCTACTCGGACCTGTATCGGTAATCATCTAGATCGTCATTTCGATCACTTGTTCATGTTCTTCGTGGTTGCCTATTTCCGCAGCAATCCACGCCCTAATTAGCCCCTCGCGTTTCGGGCGGATGTGGTGTACCATGCAAGGCGATACAGCGAGAAGGTCCATGCATGCACGCTGTGGAGCATGCGGGACCGAACGGTAGGGTGCATTCATCATGACTTCGATCGAAATTGTACTTATTAGCATTCAAGGCCTGACAGCCATCTTATTGGTCGCACTGCTCGTCGCCAATGCGCAACGATCGACACGGGCGCGCCAATTTGAAGAACGGGCAGCCACCCGAGACGAACTCGTGAAAACCGCCGATGGCCTCGCGGCCAAACTGGCCGAATTGGAAGGAAGCTTAGCCTGCAAGGCAGACCTAGCAGCAGCCACCGCCGACCTACCACGCCGGGCTGATCTGTCGAGCGCGATCGAGTCACTACCGAAGACAGACGATATGAAACAGGCAACCGAGTCGCTCGCCCGCAAGACCGACGTTCAGGATGCGACCACCGGATTAGCGAAGAAATCAGATCTCCAAGACGTCTTACGCCCCTACCCCACCAGCGCGGACTTCAACGCACTAATGGACTCACTACTATCACGTCAAGCGTCCGAAGTCGCTCATCGGCTCGATACCCTGGCCGAGGAAATCGCAGCCGCCGCCCCTCAAGGCAACGGATCCTCCCTCCCACCGGAAGTCGACGGGTCGATCACACAAAAAAGTGTCGACGCGGCGATGACCCTGTTCGACGCCAGCGAAGAGCTCGTCACGGCAGCTGCGGTCCCACTGGCCGAGCTACCCCGCGACGGCGGATCCTCCATCACAGACCATCAACACCGCTGTCAGACCTATATAGAGAGAGTCCTCACCGCACAGCGAGCTGTTCATATGCTCTTTCCTGAAGGCAGTTCTGTCCGCACGAGCGCCGACGCAGTATGCAATGCGGCTGGGCGTATGCGGGATGAATTACGAGCGAATTATGAGACCATGAATCGTGCAGCACTGAATGGTGCCGTCCCGGGCACAACGAGTGCACAGCGACTGGTCTACCGCCAAGCGGTACAACGAGCCGTCGACGCACAGGGCCAATTCGCCGAAGCGATTGAACCTGTGCGGGAAGATCTCGGCCAAGCTTTCGAGCGCTATTCGACCGCGCTCAACAGCCAAATACACGGTACGAAGAGCGTCGACGCCTAATCCAACACGATTTCCTCGCCCTCCTTCCCACCGAGTCCCGCCCGATAACGTACGCATAATTTCGGTATCAGTAGCGCCAATGTTCTATTGACAGCGATTGGCGGGGGAAATTGACAGTCCACCCCCTATTTTAGTACCCTCCTGAGTCACGGTAATCGGAGGTGTACCCGCTGCGGGGCTACCTTCACTTTCCACCAGTTCGCCGTGCCGCCCATGGGTCAACCCTCGGGAAACTAAGAATACTGCTACGAAAGGAATCAGCGCGTGCCGCAATATCGCCGCTCAGACCAGGGGATGTATCAACCCTTCTACGAACACGATGCCTGCGGGGTCGGATTCGTCGCGAATATTGACGGCAAACAAACGCACAAAATCATCCGCCAAGGCCTCCAAGTCCTAGAAAACCTCGAACATCGAGGCGCCTGTGGCTGCGACCCGGACACCGGTGACGGCGCAGGGATGATTGTCCAGACCCCTGACCGGTTCTTCCGACGCGAAGCCGAACGGCTAGGGTTCGAGCTCCCCAAATTTGGCGGATACGCGACTGGGATGCTTTTCCTCCCTCATTCGGACTCCGACCGCAAGACCTGCGAAGCCATCATCGAGCGATCCGCCCTAGAAGAAGGTCAGTCCATTCTTGGCTGGCGCGACGTTCCGCACGATGCCGACGCCATCGGCTGGCTGGCGCGCGAAGGCATGCCGGTCATCCGACAAGTATTCATAAAGGCCGCTCCGAGCCAAGATGTCGACACATTTGAACGCAAATTATTTCTCCTCCGCAAAGTGATCGAGCACGCGATTGCGAAGGAGAATCTGAAAGAAGCAGACAAGTTCTATTTCTCAAGTCTTTCCGCACGGACGGTCTGCTACAAGGGCCTGATGCTCGCACCGCAGACTGCCCGTTTCTATAGTGACTTATCAGAAGACGATTTCGAGAGCGCGATTGCGCTGGTCCACCAACGCTACAGCACGAACACGTTTCCGTCATGGCCGCTAGCGCAGCCGTTCCGATTCCTCGCACACAATGGCGAGATCAATACACTACGCGGCAATCTAAACATGTTGCGATCACGCGAAGTTCATATTGCGAGCGATCTATTCGGCCAAGACATCAAGAAGCTGGCTCCGGTTCACACCATAGGCGCAAGCGACTCAGCGAGTTTTGATGAGTCATACGAATTGTTGATGCGCGGCGGTCGCACACCAGCCCACGCAATGATGATGATGGTCCCCGAACCGTGGCAGGGCCACGACACCATGTCGGACTCGAAACGGGCGTTCTACGAATATCACGCATGCATGCAAGAACCGTGGGACGGTCCGGCCTCAATGGCGTTCACGGACGGCGTCCAAATCGGCGCAGTACTCGACCGAAACGGCCTACGCCCCTCTCGCTATTGGGTCACCGACGATAATTTCGTCGTCATGGCGTCAGAAGCCGGCGTGCTCGACGTGCCACAAGAAAAAATTATCAAGAAGGGCCGCCTCCAACCCGGTCGCATGTTCCTCATCGACACCGCCGAACAACGCATCGTCAATGACGAGGAACTCAAGGACTCCATTTGCAGCCGACAACCCTATCGCACGTGGCTGGACACACACCGCGTAAGTCTGCCGGATGAAGTTCCGTCGGCGAACGGACAGCAACACGACGAAGTGCCGTTGCTCGAACGCCAGCAGGTGTTCGGGTACACGCTCGAAGACCAAGAGATCTTGTTGTACCCGATGGCGCTTGACGGCGTGCAACCGCTCGGTTCCATGGGCAACGACACACCACTCGCGGTCCTGTCGAAACGCCCGCAACTGTTGTTCAACTATTTCAAACAATTATTCGCACAGGTCACCAACCCACCGATCGATCCGATTCGCGAAGAAATCGTGATGTCGCTTGAAACAGACATCGGCTGTGAACGCAACTTACTCGCGGAAACGCCCGAACATTGTGAACAACTTCATTTAAAATCGCCCATCATCACGGACGAGCAATGCGAATTTATTAAACGTATCGATGAGCCAGGCATAAAGTCCGCGACAATTTCGACGCTGTTTCCAGCGAAGGACGGAGCTGCAGGTGTTGAAGCAGCACTCGATCGCATTTGTAACGAAGCCTCGAAAGCCATCGCTGATGGCGCGACAATCCTCATTCTCTCCGACCGTGGCGTGAGCAAAGATCTATGCCCCCTCTCCAGCCTCTTAGCGACAGGCGCAGTGCATCACCATCTTGTACGAGAGCAAATTCGTACCGAGTGCGGCATCGTCGTTGAATCCGGCGAGCCGCGTGAAGTCATGCACTTCTGTCTGCTGAGCGGATATGGCGCAGGTGCCGTCAATGCCTACATGGCGTTCGAGACCCTCGACGAAGCAGTGCGAAACGAAGTCATCGTCGAAGAATATCCGGGTTCAGCCCACAAGAATTTCATCAAGGCCATCGAAAAGGGCATGCTCAAAACGATGGCGAAAATCGGGATTTCGACCCAGCACAGTTACCGTTCAGCCCAGATTTTCGAAGCATTGGGACTCGGCCAAACGCTAGTCGATCGCTGTTTCGCAGGCACCGCCTCACGCATCGGCGGCATCGAAGTGGACGACGTGGGTCGCGAGTCCCTCATTCGTCACGCAGTGGCCTACCCGAAGGAACACGCCCGCCCCCGCGAACTCGATCCGGGTGGCTATTACCACTGGCGCAAGCGCGGCGAATTCCATCAATACAATCCCGAAACCGTCTCCCGTATTCAGCACGCAGTCCGATCCGATAGCGAACAGAAGTATCGCGAATACGCAGAGATGGTGAACAGCCGCGACCGGAACACGTCCCAATTGCGCGCGTTATTCAAGTTCAAGAAGAACCCCATTCCGTTGGACGAAGTGGAACCCTGGACGGAACTCGTGAAGCGATTCTGTACTGGCGCGATGTCATACGGTTCGATTAGCCGCGAAGCACACGAAAACCTCGCGATCGCGATGAACCGTATCGGCGGACGCAGCAACACCGGCGAGGGCGGCGAAGACCCGCATCGCTTCACAGCGGATGCGAACGGAGATCTTCGCCGAAGCAAAATTAAGCAAGTAGCATCCGGCCGGTTCGGCGTGACGAACGAATACCTCGTCAATTCCGATGAGATTCAAATCAAGATGGCGCAAGGCGCAAAACCAGGTGAAGGCGGTGAACTGCCAGGACGAAAGGTGTTCCAGGAAATCGCCAAAGTGCGTTACTCCACACCGGGTGTCGGTTTGATTTCGCCTCCCCCCCATCATGATATTTATTCGATCGAAGACCTGGCACAACTCATTCACGATTTGAAGAACGCAAACATTCACGGCGACGTTTCCGTGAAACTCGTCTCGGAAGTCGGCGTGGGCACCGTCGCCGCAGGCGTCGCCAAAGGCAAGTCAGACCTTGTCACCGTAAGCGGCGATAACGGCGGCACCGGCGCATCGCCCCTGAGTTCGATTAAGCATGCAGGCCTACCCTGGGAACTCGGCCTATCCGAAACGCATCAAGTGCTCGTGGAAAACGATCTGCGTAGCCGTATTCGCGTGCAGACAGACGGCCAAATGAAGACCGGTCGTGATGTGGCCATTGGATTTCTGCTAGGTGCCGACGAAATCGCATTCGCAACGCTACCGCTAATCGCGTCGGGTTGCATCATGATGCGCAAATGCCATCTCAATACGTGTCCGGTCGGTATCGCGACTCAAGATCCAGAGTTACGCGCCAAGTTCGACGGCCAACCCGATCATGTAGTGAATCTTTTCCATTTCATTGCCGAAGAATGCCGCGCAATAATGGCGGAACTAGGCTTCCGTACCGTGAACGAAATGATAGGTCGCGCGGATCGTCTTGAATACGACCCGCTTCCGGACCATTGGAAGGCGAGCAAGCTCGACCTCTCACGTGTTCTCCACGTTCCGAACAACCGGCGCGAAGACGCGACGCTCTACTGCAGCGAGACCCAAGATCACGGCATCGACAAAGCACTCGACCACCAGTTGATCGCGTCAGCGGCACCGGCGTTACAACCAAAAGATCAACTGGAGGACGTTGAGAAAATCCGGTTTGACGTCACGATCCGAAATATCAATCGCACCGTGGGCACCATGTTATCGAGTGAACTAACCCGACAACACAAACTGGGCATGTACACGGGATCGCTTCAAGAGGACACGGTATGGATTGATTGCCACGGTATTGGCGGCCAAAGCTTCGGCGCGTTTTCCGTGAAGGGCGTCACCCTAAACGTCGACGGCGAAGCCAACGACTACTGCGGCAAGGGATTGTCCGGCGGTAAAATCATCGTGCGTCCACCGTCCACAACATCGATAACGCCTGAAGAACACATCGTCGTCGGCAACGTCGCCTTGTATGGCGCAACGGCAGGCGAAGCGTATTTCCGAGGCATCGCCGGCGAACGGTTCTGCGTGCGCAACAGCGGAGCTTGGGCCGTCGCCGAAGGCGTAGGCGATCACGCATGCGAATACATGACCGGCGGTCGCGCAGCAATCTTAGGACCAACAGGCCGAAATTTTGCCGCGGGCATGAGCGGCGGTATCGCATTTGTCTATGACCCGAGCGGAATATTTAAGACGCTCTGCAATCCCGGGTTGGTTGACCTAAAGAGTATGAACGAGAAAAGCCAGAACGATCTGCGCTACATGCTGGAACGGCATGTGACCTATACCGAGAGCACCGTTGCGCAGCGTGTGCTGGATAATTGGGACGTTGAAGTGAACAATTTTGTACGGGTGATGCCACGTGACTACGCACGCGTGTTGGAAGAGATGAACGAATCCGCCGGCGAACCTGAAATGGCGGAGGTATAAAACGATGCGACCAGGCAAAGAACGCGGGTTTCTAGAATATGATCGACAGATCCCGGCCTACGATAAGACCGACGAACGCCTAAAACACTGGGGCGAATTCCTCAACGACTTCGATGAAGAAGGCATGTGCGATCAGGGATACCGCTGCATGAATTGCGGCGTGCCGTTCTGCATGTCCGGCTGTCCCCTCGGCAACATCATCCCCGATTTCAACGACCTCGTTAAAGACAAGAACTGGAAAGGCGCGCTTGAACGCCTTCACTCCACGAACAATTTTCCTGAATTTACAGGCCGTGTGTGCCCCGCCCCGTGCGAAGCGTCGTGCGTGTTAGGCATCAACGAACCACCCGTCACCATCAAACTTATCGAACGCGCCATCGTTGACCGTGGTTTCCAACACGGCTGGATCGAAGCCAAGGAACCCGAACATCGCACGGGCAAAAACGTTGCGGTTGTCGGTTCCGGCCCAGCCGGTTTGGCCGCAGCACAACAACTCAACCGTGCAGGCCATACCGTCACCGTCTACGAACGCGACGAAGAACCCGGTGGACTACTCGTCCTTGGCATTCCCGATTTTAAGATGGAAAAAGATCTCGTCCGCCGCCGCGTCACGCAAATGAAAACCGAAGGCATAACCTTCAAGTGCGGAAAATGGGTCGGCCGCGATGTAGACGCAAAGGATCTCGCCCGCGATAACGACGCCGTGTTACTCACCGTGGGTTCCACAAAAGCACGCGAACTCCCCGTCGAAGGCGGCGATCTAAACGGCATCCACCTCGCAATGACATTCCTGAAACAACAAAATCGCCGCGTCTCCAACAAACCGTTCACCGATGACCCCATCACAGCCGAGGGCAAGAACGTCGTCGTCCTCGGCGGCGGCGACACCGGATCCGATTGTCTCGGCACAAGCCTACGCCAAGGCGCGAACAAAGTCTGGTCCTTCGAAATTATGCCGAAGCCCTCCGATGCACGGACCGACGATCACCCATGGCCAGAGTGGCCCTTTACCCTGAACGTCTCCAGCAGCCACGAAGAAGGCGGCGACCGCGATTGGAACGTGTTGACCAAACGGTTCGAAGGCGACGAAAACGGCAACGTGAAAAAACTACACGGAATCCACGTCGAGTGGATTCCCGTCGAAGGCAGCCGCCCCGAAATGCGCGAAGTCGCCGGATCGGAATTCGAGATTGATTGCGACCTGGTGTTCCTGGCGCTCGGATTTCTCCATCCCGAGCACGATATTCCCACGCAACTCGGACTCGACCTCGATAACCGAGGCAACATGAAGTCCGAATTTGGCGACTACAGCACCAATGTAGACGGCGTCTTCGTTGCAGGCGATGCCCGCCGCGGCCAATCCCTCGTCGTCTGGGCCTTGCACGAAGGCCGCGAGGCCGCACGCGCCATCGACCTCAAACTCATGGGGGCAAGCGACCTCCCCAGTGCCTATTCCTATGGATACGACGCCGTCGCCATTGAAGACTAAGTATCCCTTAGCCCGTCAACCCTTAAGGCCTCTAGGCCGTTCTATCCTAGCCGGGCCGTAACAGGTCTTGCTCAGCGGGGTAGGATGAGAAGGCCGGTATAGCCGTTGACCTGGCGATTCCGGGTCTTTATACTCCGTAAGTATTGCTGCCGAAAGCAGTTGGACATTGAAATCGGGGGCCAATAAAGCGCGGCCCATCAGGGAGGTTCAAATGAAACACATTCATGTCATGTCGAAAACGCCACAAGTCGCCGAATCCCAAGGAACGGATTTAGCGTTCATTCTTTCACTCGTCACGTTCGGATTCGAAATTGCCACCGTGCTATTTAGCGCATTCGGCACCGTGTTCGATGGCCTTATCGGCGCGATTACCGTATTTACGGCGAGCAAGAACCCGCCGACAGCATAATTACGACCTATGAATCGACGTTTATGTGACGCGGTTCGATGTTGAATCACAATGGAATTCACACCAGAGATGGATCTCGGAGAGTGCCCATGAAACACATGCGTACGATATCGGCCCCACGGCCAAGAGCGGCAGCCATTGTCCCAGGCGGGGGAGGCACCGCTAAGATCGACCTCCTGCTAACAATCAAAGCTGCACTTGTCGACTTTCAATTTGCTAAAAACAACAACGTCATCAGCGGCACCTAACACTATTCATCGATACTTTGCTTGCAAACCCAATGTCTCCGGCGGTACACGCGCTACCGCTGGCGATGTTGTTTGTATTTCCGCCACCCTCAATACGGCCACCCAACTATGATTACGTGCGATCATATCGTTATTCGCTCGGCGGAGTTAGACGACGCTGAAGGGTTGTGGCGCTTATACAACCCAGACAAACCGCGCACCTTCCAGCTCGGCCCCAATCTCGAATTACGCACGCCCACCATCGATGAATTGAAAACCCTGCTCGATGACCCCGAACGAAAAATGGGCGAAATCTATATCGTCGAAGACCTGGAAGGGCTCGTGCTAGGTTGCGCCATCATGCAATCGGCAGGAAGCAATACGCCCTACTCCGAAGCGATGTTCGCGTTCAATGATGAAGCAATCTACAACACCCCCGCTGCCGACGAAGCCTTCGCATTTGTACGAAAGCAAGCATTCACCATCAAGAAACGGCGCAAACTCATTGCCCATTGCCTCGACACCGAACCCACCTATCGCGCATTTCTGATCCGTCATGGATACACGAGCGACGGCATACAACGTGAACTCATTTACGCCGGTGGGCAATACCACGACCTAGAATCACTATCCCTGTTTCCCGAGACCGCCTAGATGAATGCCGCCGCACCCACTCGCCTACGACGCCCTGAACGCGCCGACCTCTCAATCCTCGTGGATTGGATGCGCGATCCCATACTCGTCAGAATGATCTTAGGCGAGCACACCGCGTCCATCCGCCAATTCCGCGAACAAGTACTATCCATACTCACCGGTGGATTCGGCCCGGCGCTCTCCAACACCGGACACTACATTTTGGAAAGCAACGACGGCACCGCGATGGGCATGTCCGCATTCACCAAAACCAGCTGGCGAAACCGTTCGGCGTACTACGACGTGCACGTACCCGCATCCTACGCGACGCACGAATGCTTGCGCGCGGCATACGATCTCACCATCCGATTCGGCTTTGACGAACTGAACCTACACCGCGCCACCACCCGAATCGCTGGAAACGAGACCGGACTCCACTCAGTACTCCTCGATCTCGGATCGCAACGAGAAGCAGTGCTACCCGCACACGCCATCCGTGACGAGGGCCCAGAAGACCTCTACATTTTCGGAGTCTTGCGCAAGGATTTTGCTGGAGAACGGGTTTCCTAAAATGGCCTTAAAATCCAAAGCATATATCCGCCGCGCCGACCGGTCAGACATCGATACCATGGTCGCCTGGATGGAAGACCCCGCGTTCGTCCACTTTATTTACGGCGACGCCGTACGCACTTCAAAGCAAATTCGCCAACAACTCGTCAGTATGATCGGCCGCCAAATGCCGGGCATGATTCCCGGACATCTCCACCTTATTGCCGAGCGACCTGGCGAAGAACCCCTCGGCATGCTCACCATCGGCGGCATTAGTTGGCGCAACCGGAATTGCTCGCTAGACGCCTACATCGTCGAAAAAGCCCGCAATCAAATGACCGGCTTTACCGTCATCTGCCAGGGCATCGACTACTGTTTTCGCGAACTCAATGTGCGGCGTATCAATGTCTACATCTATGCGTTCAATCCGCGGTCATGGCGCCTCTTCGAAATCACCGGCAGCAAACGCGAACTCGAACTCAAAGAGCACGTCGCGCGGGATGGTGAGTTGATGGAAATGTACGCCTACGGATTACTTCGCTCTGAATGGGAAACCTTCAAAGAGCGCATGGGCAAGCGATACGTCGGAATGTCGTTGGATACGATGGTCGAAAACCGGCGCGCCCTATTGAGCGACGCACCACCTCAATCCTGATGGCGAGTGCAGCACTCCTCATATTGCTCCTGTTTCACACCGTCATGGCGGTCACTGCCAATCGCTATGACGAAGACGCAGTGCCACCTCGCGTACACGCCGCGAACATCTTCGTCCAATTACCCATTTTCTATATTGCGCTCTTCATCGCGTTTCAAAACGGCGTCCTTTCCCGCCAACTCATCTCCCCCATCTGGATCGGATTCGGCCTCGTCGTCGGTCACGCCGTATTCGCGGTATCGCTCTTAACGACGGCGTTTGGTGCCATAACCAGCGACGAAGACGCGAAACAGAACGACGAAAAAGACGACGAGGAACCCGTGACCGCGCGAGACGCCATCAAAGAAGCCTACGAAGTCGCCACCGATTTCGGCGGCCTCTGGGAATTCATGACGAATAATCCGTACGTCCTCAGCCGTTTTATCGGCGTCGCATTTGCTGAAGAGTTAATATGGCGCGCGGGTGCCCAAACCGTCATGCTGGAATACATCGGCTTCCCAACAGTAGCGATACTCCTAACCGCAGCCGTATTCGTCATCGTCCACCGCCACGTACTACAAAACACCTGGCTCGTGAATCTGGAGTTCGCGGCTTTTGCTATTCTCCTGGGCGTCCTCTACTATGCCTCCGGTAGCTTTATCCTAGTCCTTGTGATTCACGCCCTGCGTGATATCGAAATCGCCTACCTCGAATTTCTAATTAAGGTCAGCGAACTCGGCGACCGAGAACTCGCCGAACGCGAAATCGAACAACTCTACATGCCGAAAAGGCCCGTCCGTCATGAATCCTGAATTCGCGGTTGAACTCCGCAAAATCGATAAAGTGTTTCACACACGCCACTTCCTCACCCGTGACGAAGACGATAACCGCCGTCGCATCTATCACAAGAAAACCGTACACGCGGTCGACAACGTCGATCTCGCCGTCAAACCCGGCGAAGTATTCGGCCTACTCGGCCGCAACGGTGCCGGAAAAACCACCAGCGTCAAGATGATGTCCGGCCTCATCAAACCGGATGGTGGCGAAGTCCTGGTTGACGGCATGGAAGTCGAAGCGAATCGTCTCAAAATTCTTCGCCGCGTCGGCGTAGTACTCGAAGGCACGCGAACCTGCATTTGGCCACTAACACCCCTGGAAAACCTGGCCTACTTCGGGAATTTACGCGATGTACGCGGCGACGTGCTCCGAGAGCGGTCCCGCGAATTGCTCAAATTCATCGGCCTCAAAGACAAAATGAACGTTCAAGTCCGCCGTCTTTCCCGAGGACAAAAACAAAAACTCGCGATCTGTATCGCATTGATTACCGACCCCCATCTCATCCTGCTCGACGAACCCACCACCGGCTTAGACGTCCAGAGCAGCCGATCAATTAAAGATAAAGTCACGGAGATGGCTCAGGAACAAGGGAAATGCGCCGTCGTCACAACACACGACATGAGCGTTGCACAAGAACTCTGTACCCGCATCGCAATTATCGACGGCGGAAAACTCGTGGCGTGCAAACCGACCGAAGATCTCCTCGACGTGTTCAGCGCGCAACGATATGAATTTCGATTGGACCGCGTCCCAGACATCGCGCCGCTCGAATCCATGCCCGGCGTCGACAAAGTCGAAACCCTCGACGCCCAGGAAGAACCCGGCTTGCTAATCACCTATCCCGCAGATCAAGAATTGCGTTCTTCCGCACTCTACAAGACAGTGCACTATCTTTCCGAAAACGGATTGGTCTTACGATCCGTCACTCAACAGCAACAAACACTCGAGAACGTTTTCTTGAAAATAACGAACGACGCGAAAGCGAGTAACTGACCCATGGGCTTCTTTCTCGTTATGAAAGCCGAACTGGTCCGGACGTTCATCATCATGCGTCGCTACTGGTTCGCCACCGTCATGGGACTCGTCATTGGTTACGGCATACTCCTCACCCTGATTTACGGCTTTATGGGCGCGGGCGGAAACGCAGACGACGCCGCGAGCGTGGCGACCGAAGTCGGCACTGCACTTGAGAACCGCGCAGCGAATCAAGGATTCGCCATGGACGCTACCGAAAGCGCGCTCGGCTTTATGCTCGGCATGTTCGCATTCGGCATCGTGGGCCTCTTCACCGCGGGCTTACAGGGCATGGCACGCACCGGCGAACTCGAACAAGTCTGCCTCAGCCCGCACGGCCTCGTCACCAACTTCCTCGCCCGATCATTCGTCGCATCCGTCAACAGCATTCTCACGTGGTGCGTGCTGCTTTATCTAATCTCTCGCACCGTACAAAGCGAATTGCACCTCGACTTCGTACCGTTGGTGACACTCCTGTTCCTCACCTACTTCAACCTCATCGGTTTCGGATTCATGATGGGCGGCTTAGTCCTCGTGTTTAAACAAATCGGACAAGTCGCCATGATTATCCGCCTCGCATTTATCGGCATCCCCCTATTCGTTTCCGAGAGCATCTACGATTGGGACGTCGCCGGCAATCCATTCTTATGGGTGATTCGACTCTTCCTACACTTCGTCCCCAGTGCCGACGCCGCTATTTGTCTGAAGCTAGTTTTGGTCGGCGGAAAAGGCTATGGCATTTTCGCGCACCCCTCCTTCTTCTGGCTCATCGGTAACGGCACCCTCTGGACGTTCATCGGTATCGCTTGCTTTCACTACCTCGAAAATTGGAGCCGTCAGAAAGGAACGCTGGGAGCCTACTGATGGCCACCGAATCGCTACACAGATTTGTCGAAGATGACCGTCGGTTTGTCATCGACACCGAGACCTGTTTTTGTTTCGAATGTGACGACATTTCCTGGGACGTTCTTGAGCTTTATCCGAACACCCCGGTCAATCGCATTAAACATCTGCTCAAAGACAAACACGATCCCAATGAAGTCGAAGAAGTCATCGGCGAACTCGAATGGCTGCGTCACACGAGCGCAATCCTACCCAAACCCAAAAAAGACGAATCCTCGAAACACCCCTCCAGCGCAGGCACACTAGAATCCCTTTCAATATCCCTCCCCCACCAAGACGCAGAAAACCGCGCACGACGCCGCTGGGGCGGGTCCAAAACAGAATCAGAATCCCCCGCGAAGACCTTCGGTCTGGACGCGGTCGCGCTACTCCTCGCACGTGCGGGCGATCAACTCGTGCGTCTCGTGTTCATCGAACAAGGGACCGTTCGCGACGCAAATCTAATCGCCGAATTATGCAAACATGCCCAACGATCTGCACGCCTCGCGGGTCGCGCACTCACTACCGAAGTGTGTGTCGAAAACGTAAAGTGCTCCGGCTTGCCGGATACCGTCGAAGGTCACGGCCTTTCGATGTCCGTCGTGCTCGCCGGTGAAGCAGATGCTCAAGCCGCGTTAGATTTGATCGCAGGGTTGAACAACGCCTCGTTAAACAAATGGGGCAAGATATTACAATCCCCCGGAGACGGCGTCACCGGTCACGTGACGCTACGCCCAGCACATCCCAATTTCGCGGCCAGCGTTCCAGCACTGCGATCAGCAGGGTTCAATTGGATACGCCTCGACCTAACCGGTGCTTTTGCTGCCGATGCGTCCCTAGATGCCGAAGCGATGGCGGAGGCACTAAACGAGGTTGCCCGTTCCTACGCGGAGTCACTCGCCGCGAACAAGTATTTCCGGCTCGACCCAATTGCAGAGTTGTTCAATTTTATTTACGAAGGGAAACCGAATCACCGCGCCGATACTGCCGGAGCGCACTCCCTTTTTATCGATCACGAAGGCACCATTTATCCGCACCAAGATTTCAGCCATCTCGAATCATTCAAATTGGGCACCCTGACATCAGGCGAGATTTCAGAGGATCGACGCGAACCGTTCTTCGATCTTGGCGCACAAAATGTCGGCGTATGCCATGCGTGCTGGGCGCGCGGCTTGTGTGGCGGCGGAGCCGCAGCCGTTCATCATGCACGCACCGGCGCGATTCACACCCCCGACGAAACGTGGTGCGAAGCCCAACGCAAATGGCTCGCAGCCCTCGTCGCCTCATTCAACGTCCTGTCATCCAAAGGCGTCGATTTCACCCGCGTCTATCAATCCCTCACATTGACAGGTAGACCGTCCGTATTTGCCGTACTAAAATCAGCGTTCCAGCAAACAGTCGGCATGCGCCCCATCGAAGAAGCCGATGGCGAAATGCTCGCCGCATGGGAAGAATGGAACGACGCGGCCTATTTCTCGTTCAGCGAAACCAGCGTGCTCATGACCACGCAATACGATCGCGAAATGGACGCCCTCCACCCCGTAGGACAACAACAAGAACTGATGCTCGTCCAACAGGACGGCACACCCTTCGGCTTGTTTCGCGTGAAACCGGAACGGGTAAAAGGCGCTGCCGAAGTATCAATCTATTTCCGCAACGAATCCGACTACGCCTCAGACGCCGTGCGCAAAGGCATTCAAAACCTCCTCAAACAAGCCGGCGGTCAACAAGAATTACGACGATTGACCGCATCAGTCACTGCCTCAGAAACGACGCTACAACAATTCCTCGAAGCACTCGGCTTCCAAAAGGAAGGCACCCTCCGTGAAGCACTATTTCTCCACGACGCCTACCATGACATTCACCTCTACGGAATCACCTTGTAATCTTCGAACGGGAGCGCCTCATGAATCAGACCGTTTCGCGCAGAGCTTTTCTCAAACACACCGCCGCTGTCGCAGTCGCCGCGCCGCTACTCACCGGAGCCGCACCCAACTCAACACGACCGAACATCGTCTTCATCTTCAGCGACGATCACGCGGAGAATGCGATCAGCGCATACGGCTCGCGCATCAACAAGACTCCCAATATCGACCGTATCGCACGAGAAGGCGCAATCTTCCTCAACAATACCTGCTGCAACTCGATATGCGCCCCAAGTCGGGCGGCGATTCTTACAGGCAAACACAGTCACACCAACGGTCAACGCACGAACAAAGATCGTTTCGACGGTTCGCAAGTGACTTTTCCCAAGTTGTTGCAAGAGGCGGGCTATGAAACCGCGATGATTGGGAAATGGCACCTAAAATCCGACCCCACCGGCTTTAACCATTGGGAAATCCTCCCCGGCCAAGGGCATTATTACAACCCCGACTTCTACTCCGCCGAAGGCAAAACGCACCGCGAAGGCTACGTCACCGACATCATCACCGACCTGTCACTAGATTGGTTAGACAACCAACGCGACACCGAAAAACCTTTCGTCCTCATGTGCCAACACAAAGCGCCCCACCGGACATGGGCTCCTGGACCGGATCATCTCACGCTGTACGACGACGTCGAAATCCCAGAGCCTTCCAACCTATTCGATGATTTTTCGAACCGCGCACAAGTGCTCACCGAAAACGAAATGATGATCGCCAAGCACATGATGTTCAATTACGACCTAAAAGTCCCCGGCCTCAATCGCCCCGATGCGCTCGATCGCGATTTCGAGAATAGGGAATATGAGCGCATGACCGCCGATCAAAAAGCAAAATGGGATGCTGCGTATGAACCCAAGAATAAGGCCTTCATCGACGCCAATCTTGAGGGCGACGACTTGGTCCGCTGGAAATACCAACGCTACATCAAGGACTACCTCCGCTCCGTGGCCTCCGTCGACGATAACGTAGGCCGAGTCCTAAACCACCTGGAAGAAAATGGTCTCGCCGAAAACACCATCGTCATCTACAGTTCCGACCAAGGCTTCTACCTCGGCGAACACGGCATGTACGACAAACGCTGGATGTACCGCGAATCATTCGGCATGCCCTTCGTGATGCGCTGGCCCGGACACGTCGCCCCCGGCACGCGCGTATCGCAATTAACACAGAACATCGATTTCGCGCCCACGTTCTTAGAAGCCGCCGGTGTTCCCGTGCCCGATGCGATGCAAGGCGAAAGCCTCGTGTCCCTCGCCGAAGGAGATGATCCCGACAATTGGAGAACTGCACTCTATTACCACTACTACGAAGTCGGTGTGCACAACGTCGCCAAACACGAAGGGGTCCGCACCGACCGCTACAAACTCATTCACTACTACGCCCACGGCCAGTGGGAATTATTCGATCTAGAAGACGATCCGGAAGAAATGAACAGCGTCTACAACAACCCCGCATACGCAGATCGGCTCGTGGAGTTGAAGGGAGTGTTAGAAGAACTCAGAGCGCAATACGACGCGCCACCCCTCGAATTGGCGAACGCCAACAGCGACGAACCGGGCTAAGAATTTCGCAAGGCATCTCCCCGTGTTCCCCGCTAAGGGATCTTCCCAAGAGCGCAGGTCCATTCCCCGTTTAGAGTTCCGCCTATAGGCGGTGTGAATCTGATAGAACCGCCGCCTAAAGGCGGGACTACAAACCGGAAGGAACGAATCGTTGAAGAGGTCAACACTGCAACCCCGGCGATATCCGCTGGCTGAGCAACGAAAGCCACTGCAAACCATCTTCCCCCAATCGTTCCGCAGCAGCGTCCTGCGCCTCACGCCACGCAGCATCAGCACGCGCTAACAAATCCCGACCCGCTTCTGTAACTTCAAACGGTCGCGAACGCGCATCACCCCCCTCGATCACTTTCAACAAATTCTTCTTCCGCATACGATCCACGTTACGACTAATCGTTGACGTATCGAGGTGTAACGTACGACACATATCCGCCGCGCGCGCAACACCGGATTCTGCAGTCATATGCAAAATATTCATTTGGCTCGCCGTGAGTCCGAACGGACGCAGCGAATCATCGTAGATGCTATTGATCACGCGGTCGACCATTCGTATACGAGATGCGATGCACTCGCACCGAATACATGGATACGTGTCCTCTTCACAATCAGGCGTCATCGAGAAAACCTCAACCCTCCCCCGACTAATCGGGAGAGGGTGTTGCTTAAAGGCAGATTCGCAAGAACCATCTAGCTCGATACGCTCGCGGACAGATGAGGCCCGAACGCCTTCAGCAATTCCGACTTCGACATTGCGCCCGATACCCGGTGCACTTCTTCGCCGCCATCGAACAAGACCATCGTCGGAATGCTCGACACGCCGAATCGCGCAGCGAGCTCCGCTTCAGAATCCACATCGACTTTTGCGACCGTCAATACGCCGTCCATTTCGGCAGCGACTTCCTCAAGCGCTGGCGCAATCATCCGACACGGGCCGCACCATTCCGCCCAAAAATCGACCAACACCGGTTCACCGGCGTTGAGGACATTCATCTCAAAATCCTGGGTTGTTGCATGTATGGGCTTCGCCATTTTGTTACCCTCCTAATTTGTAGATACAACTATTGTATATGCAATTATACGATTTAGCAAATGACACAACATGTTCATTCATAACAACTTATAAAGAGTGTCACAAACCACACATCCAAATCGTCCCATTTACAGGCAACAAAACGCTCTATAAAGGAGGCCAATATGCCCAGGCTAGAACCGATTGATGAACCCCGAGGACTCATGGCCCGATACGCCTACTGGATGACCAAGCGCCAATTCGGCAAGGTTATAACGCCATTGAAAGTCGTCTACGCGCGCGTGCCCGAATCATTTCAGCTCGGGTATCGTATGAGTATGTTCGTCGAGAAAGGCATGAAACTAGAATCCGATCTGAAATTCTTGGTCCAGACGTTAGTGTCTTCGATCAACGACTGTGCGTTCTGTGTCGATTTCGCCGAACATCGTGCCACGCGCATGAAAATGGGTGTAGAAAAAGCGAGGTCCATTCGCTCGTATCGTACTAACACCGCATTCACCGCACGCGAACGGGCCGCATTGGCGTATGCTGAGGAGGCCACGCAGCACAAACGCGTTTCCGACGACACATTCGCAACGCTACGCGAGCACTTCAACGAACGGGAAACAGTCGAGCTGACCATGCTCATCGCGATCGACAATTACTACAACCTCATCAACATCCCACTCGAAATCGAATCAGACGGATTCTGTTCACTACCGATTGGTCATCACTCCGAAAAGGCCGTTAAAGCAGAATCGTAATGACCGCTACTGATACCTTCACAGAATTACGCCCCTTACTATTCGGCGTGGCCTACCGCATGCTTGGCAGCGTGACTGATGCCGAAGACGCGGTGCAGGATGCCTTTCTTCGTTGGAGCAATGTAGATGACGCCAGCATCGAATCGCCCCGCGCCTACTTGACGACCATTGTCACTCGACTCTGCCTGGACCGGCTAAAATCCGCACGAACAAAACGCGAAGTGTACGTCGGCCCCTGGCTACCGGAGCCATTGGTTGACGACCGCGCCGTCCCACCGGATCGCGCGTCCGAATTGGCAGACACACTGTCCATGGCATTTCTCGTTCTGCTCGAAAAACTCTCCCCCCCGGAACGCGCAGCGTTTCTCCTCCGCGAAGTCTTCGATCTCGACTACGGTGAAGTCGCTGCCGCGCTAGAACGAAACGAACCCGCATGCCGACAACTCGTTCGGCGCGCACGGACCCGACTCCACCAACCCGAAAGCCGATTCGACGCTTCAGAAGCCGAAGGTGAGCGGCTACGCGATCAATTTGTCGTCGCCACCGGCGCAGGCGATTTGACCGGCCTCGTCGGGCTACTAGCCGAGGATGCCGCGGTCTATACCGATCACGGTGGAAAAGCAGCGGCCGCCAAACGGACTGTGCGTGGTGCGAGCAAGGTCGCCCGCTTCTTTATCGGCGTCACACAAAAGTTTATGGCAGCAGACGCCATCACCGAAATGCGCCTGGTCAACGGTCGTCCTGGCCTCATCGTGTTCGAGAATGGCCAAGCAATCACCGCGGCCAGCCTCGAACTCGCCGACGGCCAAATCACAGCGATATACGTAGTGCGCAACCCCGAAAAACTCCAGCATATTCACCGCTCGCCATCCAACTAGGCTACGGCTTCCAATCGGGATTAAAAGCGGTCCCATCTGCGTTTACCCTCTTGGTTCCCCTTCCTGCCATAATATTGGATGATCATGACTACGACATTGCCTACAAACCTTCGATCCCAACTGGAAGCCATTTTGCCGACGGTTGAAAAACCCTCGCGCTATCTCGGCACCGAGCTCAATTCAACCCACAAAAACCCCGCAGAGGTCGACGTCCGGATCGCCCTTGTCTTTCCTGATCTCTACGATTTAGGACTGGGCAATCTCGGCATTCTCATTCTCTACGCGATTCTTAATGACCTCCCGTGGTGCTGGTGCGAAAGAGCCTATACCCCTGCGCTGGATATGGAAGCAAAGCTCCGCGAGAACAACCTGCCGCTATTCGTTAATGAGTCGAAAGATTCCCTAGGCGACATGGATCTCATCGGGTTTACGCTCCAATCCGAACTGACCTACACCAACATTCTCAACGCCATCGACCTCGCGGGTCTGCCCCTACGCTCAGCCGACCGAGGAGATGATCACCCTCTCATAATGGCCGGCGGCCCCTCGGTCTTTAATCCCGAGCCATTGGCCCCGTTCATCGATTTCTTCGTCATCGGCGAAGGCGAAGACGCTATCGTCGAACTCGCCGAGGTCATGCGCACCCACCTGGACTCGCCCCGTTCGGAGACACTCGAGGCCTTCTCAAAATTGGAAGGCGTATACGTCCCCGAGCTGTACCCGTTCGAGACATTGCCTGATGGACGCATCCTACCGAAAGTAGACGCCCCCCCGATTGTGAAACGCACCGTACAAGACCTCGACGGCGCGCGCTTTCCCACGAACTACATCGTCCCATTCACCCAACAAGTGCACGACCGCATTGGCCTCGAAGTCTTGCGCGGATGCACACAAGGCTGCCGGTTTTGTCAGGCAGGCATGGTCACCCGCCCTGTACGTGAACGTAGCCTGGACAAAGTCGATGAACTCCTCAATCGCACATTAGAAAACACCGGCTACGAAGAGGTGTCACTCGTTTCGCTATCCACCTGCGATTTTTCCAGACCGCGAACGCTCGTCGAACGCACCGCACAATCGGGTGCCGAAAATCGCGTGAGCGTGTCGTTACCATCCCTGCGATTGGATTCGTTCTCCGTTGAGTTAGCAGACATGGTCGCAGGCATCCGGCGTAGCGGTCTGACTTTCGCACCTGAAGCCGCAACGCCACGATTGCGCGCCGTAATCAATAAATGGATTCCCGACGAAGAATTGCTACAAATGTCGGCGCAAGCCTACAAACGCGGCTGGAAACACATCAAGACTTATTTCATGATCGGCTTACCCACCGAACGCGATGAAGATGTCGAAGCCATCGTCGACCTGTGCGCACGCACCTTAGCCCACGGAAAGACCATCCGCCCATCCGCAAAAATTAATACCGGCGTTTCAACATTCGTACCGAAACCCTTCACTCCTTTTCAGTGGGCCGCGCAAATCTCACTGGACGAAGCCACGCGTAAACAAGGCATTCTAGAAGCCGGATTCAAGAAATATCCCGGCATCAAGTTTGGTCGCCACGAAGCGCGATTGACCTTTATTGAAGGCCTACTAACTCGATCCGACCGACGTGCGGGTGATCTACTCGAAGCCGCATTTCGAAACGGCGCACGCCTCGAATCTTGGGACGAACATCTCAATTGGCCCGCATGGACCACCGCGATTGACGAAACCGGTTTCGACGCAGAAGACGCACTTCGAGAACGCGCACTCGACGAACGCCTCCCATGGGATCACATCGACATGCTAATTCCCAAGTCGTGGTTCCAAGAAGATTGGGAACGCGCACTCGAACTAAAACACGCACAAGATTGCCGCGCCGGTAAATGCCACTTGTGCGGCGTCATCTATCGCGAACGTGAACTCTGCAAGAACATGTTGAAACGACAAAAGCAAGGCCGCATCGAAGAAGCAGAATGGAAACCAACACCACTTCCCAAATATGAAGAACCCCTCTCCGTACAACGACTACGATTCCGCATTGGTCGCGATGGGGAAGCACGATTCCTATCCCATTTAGAACTCGTGAATGTATGGATCCGCGCATTGCGTCGTGCACGAACGCCGCTCTCGTATTCGCAAGGTTTCCACGCACATCCCAAACTGAATTTCGCGAGCGCGCCCCCGGTAGGCGAAGAATCGCAAGGCGATTTGATGGACGTATGCCTCAAGTCACGGGTCGATCCCACGACGTTACTCGTGCGTCTACAGGCGACACTCCCAACTGGAATTCACGCATACACAGTCGAAGAAGTGCCGCTAAATGCGCCCGCCCTTATGGCGAGTCTCCAGGGCCACCGCTACCGGCTTGAGACCGACACGCCGTTCGAACATATCGAAAGTCGCGTTGCCGAACTCCTCGCAACCGATTGCATCGAAGTCGAACGCCGCCAGAAAAAAGCCAAAGGGCGCCGGTTCGGAAAGCGCCGCTCACCCATGAAGACGGTAAACGTCCGCCCCAATATCGCTCAGATGCTAGTAGAGCCATCGGCAGACGGCAGCGTGATCCACCTAGAGACCCGTGTGGTCGAAAAACGCGGGGTTCGCATGCGGGAAATACTCGCGATGCTAGAACTCGATGCCCCGACGACCCGCATCGTCAAAGAAGAATCCATATTGGCGAGCTCGACCGCCGCATCACCCAACTAATCTTTCGGACGTTCCAGCCCAATGTGATCTTGGAACTCTTGGTCCGCTTTAGCGGCTTCGTCCGCCGCGTTGTATACGATCAGATTGCGAATGTGATCGTATGATTCCTCGCCGATCAGCAAAGAAAGATGAACTGCGATTCCTTTGTCGTCCACCCGCACGACTTCTCCACGCCCTCGAATCTCAATGGACGCGGCACCGACGATGCGCGTCATGATCAGTTCACCCGCATCGCCAGCCTTCAGTTGATCGGAAGCATTGATGAGTACACCATTCGCTGAGATATTGCGGGTGGTCCCATTCACGATCATGCCATCGCCCAACCGAAAGACGACATCGAGGATTTGATTGATGCGCGTCCATTCCCTCAAGTTTGGTTGATTACTCACAATGCCCCTCCTCGGCGTTCGACCGCTTAGGCTTCCAGCCGGTAACAAGATCCCCGTTCAAACGTTACACGCCTGAATTCCTCGTCAAGATTCAGCGTCGTCTCAGCACTTCCCAAAAACAGATAGGCATCCCGAGCCATCGTTGCTTTCATATGGGCCAGGATTTGCCTCTTGGTTTCGACATCAAAATAAATGAGAACATTGCGTACGAAGAGAACATCGATTCTAGGAAGAAGCGGCCATTTCCCAATCAGGTTGAGCTGACCGAATTCGATCATCTTCCGCAAATCTTCTTTTACACGCCATTCCGGCCCGTCTTTCTCGAAAAAGCGCACGAGCATTGACGCCGGCAAACCACGATTGATTTCCAATTGCGTGTAAAACCCCTCGCGCGCACGATCAAGCACTTCCATAGACAAATCCGTTGCAAGAAATGTGATTTTCCAGTTATCAAGCTCCGGAAAGCCATCTTTCAACGTCATCGCGATCGTATACGGCTCCTGCCCGGTGGAACTCGCCGCACACCAAATGTTCAATTCCTGAACGTCAGAACGCTTTTCAATCAAATCCGGAATCACATTGTCCTTCAGGATTTGAAATGGCGTGATATCACGAAAGAACGACGTCTCATTCGTCGTCATCGCTTCAACGACTTTATCGCGAAGCGACCCGTCACGTCCCCCACGCACCTGTTCGATGAGATCACTAATCGATTCAAAGCCCTCACGCCGAGCCACCGGCGTAAGTCGCGCCTCGACTAAGTACAGCTTCGCCGGCTCCAATACGATCGCGGCGGTATCACGCACAAGATTTGCGACGTAGTCGAAATCATCCGTACTCAGTTTTACCTTTTCATCTTCGCTCAACGGCTACCCCATCACACCGCACAATTTCACCGACAATGCTTCTAAACGAAACAACACACAATACGACGACCGAGTCATCCATCATGAGAATTCTAATTTTCGACATTCCGAAACCGCAACATTCTCAGGAGGAGACGAGGCCGAGTAGCGCCAGCTTTTCGGAAATTGCTTCCTTCGTAAACGGTTTCATTACGTATTCGTCGGCACCCGCCTCCAGCGCCTGGATCACATTATCCATTTCGCTCTCTATGGTCACCATCATGATCTTCGCTCGAGTATGCGACGCCTTCTTGCGCACTTCCTTCACAAACTCCAAACCATTCATATTCGGCATATTCCAATCCACCAACATGAGGTCGACCGTACCGATCGCATCGAGCACACTCAGCCCGTCTTCACCATCCTCAGCGTCGAAAGGCTCGAATCCAGCTTCCTTTATTATCCCGGACAAGATTTTTCGAACGACACCGGAGTCATCAATCACAAGGGCACGCACCGCCTACTCCTTTTCATTTCAGAGCGTGTGGCAATTGTTCCTTTCCCATTCTATTGGGTTCGCCCAACTAAACCCAGTCCATTTCACGCATTCGAGGGCGAGTGATTAGATCGGGCGAATCGATTCGAAACCGAGGCCACTACCGCCTCGTCCTCCGAACACCCAGGGCAACCGCTCGAGCATGACGCCGCGCCTGTTCCTCTGGCGAGATCGCCGATAGAGCCGCCCCCAATCGTGCCAGAGCCGCCGCCACTGCCGGATCGCGCAGCCGCTTTCGTCGTCCGCCGGGCGGAGCCGAATAGGGAGTCGGGTCGAACAAGTAACTCGTGGAGTCGTTCATAGTCGCCACCTCACTGTAAATCTATTCAGTATTATATCCTACAACCAACGATCCCGTCAAGATAGGCGAGAATTGACGAGACGTACCCTATGTAACCCACCGAAACTACTGGCGATATCGGCGACAATCGTCATCTGCGTAGGCCGAGCAACCCCCAGAGATCATCGGTCGACGACACAACTATTTCGCCTCCCAACAACAAGGGCGAGTGCTTTGTCACGACCAAGAACGGAGACTGTCCCAAGAGCAGTGAGGCACGAACGGAACGCGTGGACTGTCCCCGTTTTTCTAGAAGTGAAAAAGCGCTAAGCGGCGCGGCCAATCTCAGAGAGAATCGAATCCGCCAGCGCAGGATCAAGACCGGCGATCTCGAAGAAGTGTTTAGTATTCGCTTGAATGGCAGGGTTGGGTGTACCCAATTGGTAGGCCTGGGCCAAGCAGCGGGCACATGCGATCACCGCAGCGGGTTCCCGATGCACCTCAGAACTCGCCGGGTCGATTTGATCACGGATCGTCCCCGAAAGCTCTGGGGGTACGTGCCAAGCGTCCAGCAGTTCATGACCGGCCTCAGCATACGACAGTCCAAAGTGTTGTGTCTCCTGTGCCGCGCCAACCGCAGGGTCAAAGCCTTTATAGAATGCTGGATCGATCTGAGCAAGAGCAATTCGCCCGATGGAATGGAGCAATCCCGTCGCATACAAAAGACCCGTTTCCGAATGGCCACACGTTTCCGCGATCTTCTCGCTCGCACGGGCACACAACAATGCCTCATCTGCGTGGGCGTCCATATTTAAGCCGCCACTCGAAGGGCCGGCATCCTTCGCGATAGCCCGAATCGTTTCCGCACCAAGGATCGAGCATGCGAGCGCCACACTCCCCACTTGACCACTCAAACCGAATGCCTCGGAATTTGCGGCCCGAAGAATGTCGGCAGCAAGAGAAGGTTGCTCACAGACAAAGTCGCATACATCCACAACCGACGGCGTTTTCATCCCCCAAAGTACATCACACTCTTGCAGCGCCGCTGCTGATAACGGCAACGAATCGAGAGATCGTAGTTTTTCGACGGTATCGCTCTTGGCTGGCCCGACCGCCTCTTGATCAGTAGACGCAGGCGCACCTATGCCCTCAAACGATACTTCCTTCTCCTCTTGTTCAACCGGGAATTCCTTCTCGATTGCCTTTAGGAGATCATGTCCGCGGCACAGGACCGCTTTAACCCGCCGACCGGTCAGCGCCTCCACTTGGGCGATGGTCGCCGTATCAACCGGGCACGCCATCGCGACCGTCAAGAGCTTACCGAGTGCATCGATGGGCATCACCAATCGTTCGCGCGCAAGATCGGCCGGGATGAGCTGCGCCAATCCGCGTTCAACGACATACTGGCTAATATCGATTCCAGCGATCCCGGGCTGTCGCGAAAGAAACTCGTGCAGATCGCCCGGGGTCAGATGACCAGCCGTAACCAAGTGCTGGAGGATGTGCCCCCCGGACTCGGCAGCGGCAATCGCCTCGCTTAATTGCGGAGCCGTCGCGATGCCTTCTTCGATTATGATTCGTCCCATGGCACGCTGTGCCGCGAGTGCGTCGTTTTCAGAGTGGGCAGAATTTTCCACAATCAATCTACTACGTTCCAGCAACGCGATTTAGCCAAATATTTACCCCTTTTTGGAGAAAATGGGCCTTGGATATCGCAAAGCACTGTTCTATCGGACATCAAATCAAAGACATGATCCCTCGGTAAAGTCTAGTGCTGAACTGACTTGGAGTCAAGAAGCTCCCTCAAACGCCGATAAATTGTGGTAAAGTTCCCTAGAGCATCGGGGAATTCGCGTTAGGGGGAAATTCACCAAGCCATGCGTGCCACTCTTCTTGAGGATAAGTATGCCGAGGCGTCGGGGTTATACCAGGCGGACAGGCATGTCGACGCGTTAGCGCTGCTGGACGCGCCATCGTCCAAGTACCCACGCGCGACCGCCATTCTCTATCTCCGTGCGAAGTGTTTCACCGACCTCGGCTTGACCACTGAAGCGGACGAGGCCTGCAAAGAAATTGTCGGCACCCTGAGCGGCATTCGCCGCGATGGCGAGCTACTGAAAGACCGATTCGACCCCGATGAAGTTGGCCTCTTCGAACTATTCACAACACGCCAGGAAACCAGCGTCAAGGCGCTGCGAGCAAGTCTAGCAAATCAGGAGACCGATTCAGCGGACGCTGATCGTCTGCGAACGGAAATCGCAGACCTTCAGAAGACCGTTCAAGACCTACAACATGAAGCCTCGGTCTCGCAGGCCTCAGAAGAAGCGCTACGCGGCGAACTGATCGAACTGAAAACCGCCGAATCGTCTTCGGTCGTCGCATTGGATGCAGCGCGCGGCGAACTCCAATCCCTTCAAACTGAATTGCAGGACCGCGAACACGCGATCACCGAAGCGAAACAAGCGAGCGAAGAACAAGCTGAACTCGTCAAAACCCTACGGTCAGATATGGCCGCCCTGGATGGGAAAGCCCAAGAAGCCTCGTCTTCAGAAACCGCGCTCGCAGATGAGCTCGCATCGCTCCGCGAAACAGAACTAGAAAAAAATACCGCACTCGAAACAGCGCGCGCCGAACTCGACACACTCAACAACACACTTCAAGAGCGAGAAACAGCGATCGCTGAAGCCGAATCGCGGAGCGCAGGACACGAAGAACGCGCAAAGGCCCTCGCCGAAGAGCTCGGCAACCTACGCGAAAAGGCCGATCGTGCTGAAAGCTCCGAATCAACGCTTGCGGAAGAACTGAATTCACTACGCGAAGCAGAACAATCCAAGTCGTCCGAACTCGAAAAAGCACGCGCCGAACTGCTCACATTACGCGATACTTTGGCCGACCGGGAACGCGCAATCGAATCCGCGGAAGCCATCAGTCTCGAACAAGAAAAAGCGGTCGAGTCGCTTACACGCGAACTCGGAACCATTCAAGCCGAGGCGGACAAGGCTTCCCGATCCGAAGAATCGCTTGCGGATGAACTTGCCCAATTGCGTCAGACGGAAGAGAGCAAGAGCGCCGACCTCGATCGCGCGCGCGGGCAACTGGACACGCTAAAAGAAACGTTACAGGGCCACGAAAGTGCGCTCACCGAAGCCGAGCAGCGCAGCACAGAACAACAAGACGCGATGCGTGAACTCAGCGGCGAATTGCAAACGCTACGCACTCGGTCTGAGAAAGCCGCCGCTTCTGAAACGGCACTATCGGAAGAGCTGGACACACTTCGCACGGCCGAAACGGAACGCAGCGCAGAACTCGATCACGCGAGAACCGAACTCGAAACGGTCCGCGGTGCACTCGCCGAACGCGAGACAGCAGTTCTCGAAGCAGAAGAACGAAGCCGCCTCCAAGACGAGGCCGTTCAGAAACTTTCAAGCGATCTTGAATCCATTCAAGCAAAAGCAAATGCTGCGTCAACTTCGGAAGCGACGCTCACAAAAGAACTCGAAACCCTTCGCGAGGCGGAAACCGCGAAAAATACCGATCTCGAAACATCTCGACGTGAATTAGAGACACTCCGCACTTCACTCGCCGATCGCGAGGAGGCTGTCCGAGAGGCGGAAACCCGGAGTCATGAACAAGAGGATCGGCTCAAATCGCTTACGGGAGAGCTCGACGAACTGCATACCCAGGCCGCGACCGCGACCGCCTCCGAAAAACAATTGGCGGAAGCCCTCGACCGGGTCGGTGAAATTGAAAGCGAAAAATCGAGCGAACTCGAACACACGCGCACCGAACTAGAAGCGTTGCGTCAAGCCCTCGCCAATCGCGAAGAAGCGCTTTCCGAAGCCTCACACCAAAGCACCGTCGACGATCAAACGATCACGAACCTCAACGATGAACTCGAACAACTCCAAAAAGAAATGGAGTCCGCCACCAGCTCTGAAGACAAACTGACATCCGAATTGTCAGACCTGCAACAAGACCGCGATTCGAGAAGCACGGATCTAAAACGTACTCGCTCGGAATTGGAAGCGTTGAAGCAATCGCTTTCCGATCGTGAAAACGCCGTCGCCGATGCCACTGAAAGAAATTCAGAGCAAGAAGAAACGCTTTCGCGCTTGATGAGCGAATTGGACACGACGCGAAACCAAGCAGACTCCGCCCTCGATTCGGAACGTGAACTCGCGAATGAACTCGAATCGCTCCAAGTCAGCGGCCGCGAAACACTCGAAGCGCTGGACAGCGCCCGCGCGGAATTGGAAACATTGCGGTCCTCTCTGGATGAGCGCGAAGCTGCCGTCCAAGAAGCGCAAGAGCAAAACGCATCGTACGAAGCCGAAATGGCCGCGATGCGAGAAGAATTGCAGACCCTTCACGACAAAGCGACGCACGCCTCCAGTTCTGAAAACGATCTCGCCGAACAGGTCGAGTCCCTTCGTACGACCGAGCGCCAAAAGTCGAATGCCCTCGAAGAGGCCCGCGGCGAATTAGACGTCCTGCGTCAATCATTGGATGATCGCAGCAAAGCGGCGGAAGACGCGCAACAGGAAATCGAACGACACCAACAAGAGAAAGAAGCCCTCCAAACAGAGCTCAATGCGCTGCACGAAAAAGCCGCAGACGCATCCTCCTCCGAACACGAATTATCGCAACAACTCGAAGAGTTACAGTCGAATGAACGCGAAAAATCGGTTGCGCTCGACGAGGCACGCACGGAGATGCGCGCGCTCAGGGATGCATTGACCGAACGCGAACAAGCCGTCGAAGAGGCCGCTGCTAGCAATGAAGAACACGCCAAAGAATCCGCAGCACTCCGCGCAGAACTTGACGCACTACACGCGAAGGCACAGAAAGCCTCCTCATCGGAAAGCGGTTTGGCAAATGAAGTCGAAGAATTACGCGCCTCCGAACACACGACGTTAGACGCTCTAGAAGAAGCCCGTACCGAACTCGATTCGCTCAAGTCCGCATTGGAACAGAGTGAAGACGCGGCAAACGAAGCCACCGAAGGACGCGCCAAACGCGAAGCAGAAATCGCCCAACTCCAAGCGGACATGGAAAGCCTGCACGCACGCGAAGCCGAAGCGTCGGCATCCGAAGGCACGCTGTCAACCGAGCTAGAAGAACTACGCAACCGCGAATCCGCGAAGACCACCGCACTCGACTCGGCCCGCGACGAACTCGAATCACTCAAAGCGGAACTCGCCCAAAAAGAAACCGCAGCCGCCGACGCAGCAAAGACCGGAACCGAAAATGCCGGTGCGGTCGAATCGCTCACAGGCGAATTAGAGACGCTCCAAACCCAAGCCGAATTGGCGGCCACCACAGAACAAGAGCTACAGACCGAGCTGTTAGATCTCCAGCGCACTCAAGAAGAAAAATCGTCGCAGTTGCAGGACGCCGAGCACGAAATGGAGGGACTCCGCGTAGAGTTGGCGGACCGCGACAAACGTCTCATCCGTTCACAGACCGCAACCAAGTTTCGCGATACGGCGCGTAATCCACTTCCCGTCGCAGTCGGCGTCGCCGTCGTTTTGGGCCTCGTCGCAGCGCTCGGATTCTTTGGCAATGCAGCGTGGACCAGCGCGAAGCAAATCGAACTGGGCGAACGAAACGCGATTCCCGACGCCGCGACTGGCAAAAGCACATTCGTCTTCCCAACCACGCCAATCGGCATGCTCTATCTGCGAAACAGTTCGCACATCGATGCCCAATGGAACGAATGGCAAGTCGCGAAAGGCCCGTTGAATCCACCCACCGGCCACGACGTCCGATTGATTGTCCGAGCTGGCGATCCATTTCAATGGAATCAGGTACCCTCCGGAATCTCATCGATCCGTTTCGTATCAAAAGAAATTCCCGCCGCGCCCCCACGTCCGCTCCAAGGATTGGATACCTTGCGCGAAGTCCATCTACCCCATCAAAGTCTAAACCCAACGCAACTTGCGTCGTTGCGAGTCGCCTTCCCTGATACCGCTGTAACGGTTGCACCAGCCCCGATAAAAATAGTCCCGGATGTCGCACCCGGCAAGCGCACCGTCAATTTCGGCAAGACTACGATGGGCAAACTGTTCGCACGAAAATGGAATGCCGGACCCGGAACTGCTTGGACCGAACTCGGACACGCCAAAGGAAAGGTCACCTTCCCTGCGAACAAAGCCGTAAAGTTGGAAGTGAGTTACGACGCGGCGAGTGACTTATCCGTCCTGGCGAAATTGGAGCCAAATGCCCTGCACTCGATCGGGTTGATTGGCGACAACGTCACGGACAAACAGTTACAACACGCAGGCGCGCTCACCGGCCTCCGCGGCTTCCGAATCCTTATGGGCAACCGTGTCACCGATAAAGGTCTCCGAATTCTCGGCAACATGCCGTATCTCCAGGAGCTTGAGCTGAATCAGGTGCGGCTTACGGACAAGGGTCTCGCAATCTTGTCGGAAACACCGCAACTCGAACGCCTCTCCATCAGCAGCGCCCCAATTACGAATGCGAGCCTCAGCGAATTCAAAGAACTGAAACGACTACGCCGACTCCACATCGAAGCCACATCAATCTCGCCGCAAGCCCTCAACATCGTCAAAGTCGATCTACCCAACTGCGAAATCGTGAATTAGGATTCTTCGACTCACGACCAGCGCATCACGTGACCTGACCGTGCAACAACTCCACTACGTCCCGCGCTCGCTCCGGAGTCAATTGATCAAGCGAATCCTCTAGGTCTGCGAGCACCGCACGTGCTTCATCGTCTTCGCCGACACTTGTCGCGATTTGGTGCATACGGTACACCTGATGAATACCCACGGCACCCGCAGCGAAACACATGATCGCTGCCGACACCGGTGAGAACTGTGCAAGCACCGGCAGCGCCGTCTTCAACGCGATCTTGGCGTAGTTCGGCTCCGTCTTGCTTCGAGCCGCCGCAGCGTCCAGGGCTCGCTTAACTTCCGGCGCGACGTGCTTCGGCTTCAAGGCGACCCGATCCCGCCAGGCATCCAAAACGACTTCTCGGTGATCCCGCGCATCTCGAATGTCACGCATCCCGTCTTGCTCAACCCGGATCGGCTTGCGCGCCGCATCGAACACATAACCGCGAGGATCATCCCCAAGCCCCATGTAGTATTCGTGCCGTTCGCCCTCGAGATGATCCGCCGCATACATCCCCACCAGGATCTCGCCATCCCGATTCGGCCGGTTCAATATCACCGACGTCACCACGAGATACAACGTCGGCGTCGCACATGCGTGTTCTTGGATATCCAACAACACACGACGTGCTTGGAGACGCGCTTGAACAACGGCTGCAGCCAGCGGGCGCAATCCCTCCGGCACAACGGCCTCATCATTCAATAGCGCCAAGCGGTCAAGACCTTCCGACGCAAACGTTTCCCGCAGCTCATCGAAAACAGGGCCAGCACCCCCTTCAAGGAGCTTCCCAAGCGCACCGCAACACGTCGACGGAATACCGTAACGCGGAAAAACGCCGAACACGCAACCCTCGTTGGTTTCTTCCGCCGCGACGTGACTATGAATCTTAATCACCATCACCTTACGCTGCCCGTCCTCGACGTTAAGCGCAAAGTGGTCCTCCGCAATGCCCACACTTTGCCATTCGTATCGCGCCCCCAAGTTCGCCGTACGAAACGGGGCACGATCAGAAAAACGAAGCACCGGCAACAAGTCCCGCGAAAACCACTGCTGAAAAGCATCCGCCGCTTCCGCTTCCGTTTCATCGCTACACGTAACAAGATGAGCGCCGCACACGTCAAACCCAAGTTGCTGAACACAATACTTCAGTTCACGCGCCGCCCCATCAATGTCATGCTCCACACCAAACCGGCTCGTCAGCCGAGAGGGGTAGTATCCAGTTCCATTATCCATTCGACCGTTTTCCAATCCTTATACACATACTCATCCCACTCAATCACAAGGCACGTTCCCCACCGCAATAAGACCCCATTATCAACTGTCATCCCGAGCGAAGTCGAGGACTTGCAGTCTGGAAAATGGGGACTGTCCCAAGTGCAGTGAGGCACGAACGGAACGCGTGGACTGTCCCCATTTTTCCATTCAACTGCTCAGTCAAAAGCTACCACGTCTCAAAACTCTTATCCGATTGATACCGAATATCAACAACAACACACCGACACCACCTGCACCTAGCCCCAGGAACAGTATAGGCAAATACCAAAAGAGCAGTGATTGATCCGGATCACCAACCCGGGAAATGATCGCCCCCCAGACATACATGCATACAAACACACCGCCGAACGTTGCGCCAAGAATACCAATCGCTATCAATACATAGGCTTGCCACTTCGTCAATTTCAGATCTTCCTCATGCCCAATTGGTCGTGTTATTAGCCACCGATAAACACAGATGAACACCGATGGTTGCCCAATCCCAATATCCTGATCGTTTGGCTCAACTTTCCTCGCGCCTTGGCGACTTTGCGTGAGGATAATTCTCATTACAATTTACTATGCACACTGGCGGCAATTGTTCATGTCCGTCAAAACTCGTCCACCTCCCCATACCCACCACCACCCGGCGTATGAATCGTCACAATATCACCCGCATCCACATAAAACGCCGCATGACCATCGAGACGTTCCGTCACGCCACCACGGGTTAGCGTATTCTCCCCCTCCGCACCAGGCTCCCCACCCTCAAGACCGTACGGCTGCGTCTCACGGCGCTCCGTCAACAACGTAGCATCCATCGATTCAAGGAACTCGATGCAACGGGTAGCACCATCACCGCCACGCCAATGACCCGCGCCACCAGAACCTCGCCGAATCGAGAATTCACGCAACACGACCGGGTACCGATGTTCCAGCACTTCAGGGTCCGTGATACGTGTATTTGTCATATGCTGATGCACCGCATCCGTACCATCAAATCCAGCCCCCGCGCCCGAACCACCACAAATCGTTTCGTAATACCCAAATCGCTCATTGCCAAAATTGAAATTATTCATCGTCCCCTGCCCAGCGCACAACGTACCCAACGCGCCGTACAAGACATCAACGATTCGCATCGACGTTTCAACATTTCCACCCACCACCGCCGCCGGATACTTCGGATCAAGCAAGCTCCCCGCCGGAATCCGAATTTCAATCGGCTCCAAACACCCGCTATTCAACGGAATCGACTTCCCAATCAACGTGCGAAACACATACAACACCGCCGCAATCGTAACCGCTCGCGGCGCATTCAAATTCGATTCGAGTTGCCCATCCGTCCCCGCAAAATCGACAACCGCCCGATCACCCTCAACCGTAATCGCACACGCGATCCGCGCTCCACTATCCAACCGATCTTCAAACGCATACGAACCATCCGCCAACTCCCCCAACACCTCTCGCATCGAAGACGCAGCGTTGTCGCGAATGTGACCCATATACGCCTGCACCGTCGCGGACGTGTACTTCTCGCACAACGTCAGCAACTGACCTTCTCCATGCCAATTCGCCGCAATTTGCGCACGCAAGTCCGATAGCCGCTCCGGGATGTTGCGCGCGGGATACGCCCCTGCAGCCAACAACCCAACTATCGCCTCCTCGCCAAACTCGCCGCCCGAAACAATCTTCTCACACGACAATACGACACCTTCTTCATCAAGCGTTTTCGAAAACGGACTCATCGACCCCGGGGAAATACCACCGATGTCAGAGTGATGCCCACGATTCGCCACGAGGAACAGGCGCTCGCCCGATGCATCAAAAACCGGAGACACCACCGTCAAGTCCGGTAAATGCGATCCACCATGGTACGGGTCGTTCGTGACAAACACATCGCCGCGCCGCATCGCCTCCCCCGCCTCACGTAACACCGCCTTCACGCTCTCCCCCATCGCACCCAAATGCACCGGCATGTGCGGCGCATTCGCGACGAGATCGCCCTCCGGCGTAAACACCGCACACGAAAAATCCAACCGCTCTTTGATGTTCACTGAGTGTGCGGATTGCTCAAGTCGCTCCCCCATCTGATCCGCGATGGACATGAACAAATTATTAAACACTTCAAGTGTGATCGGATCGCATTTCGCACCAAGCGTGATAGGCTCCTTATCGATTTGCACACGTTTCAATAGGATCGGCACGTCCCGCTCCACCGCAGCTTCCCAACCGGGATCAACGATGATCGTCGACGTGTCGGCAAGAATAACCGCAGGCCCAGAAACGACGACTCGTTCTGCCATATTCGACCACTCATAGACAGGCGCATCGACTGCACTCGATGACCCGTTACCGCAACAAACGGACACGGCGTCGATGGCACGAAGTGGATTCGCCGCATTCATCCAATCCGACAACGGCTGTTTCGGGTCTAGCATGCGATCCCGTTCACGCTGGGCGTCTTGATACACTTCATGCATTTTCTCAACACAACGCCGGTCGTCTGCATTCGGCAGGCGCTCGCGTAGTTTTTCCGGGGTGAGCCCTACCCAACGGGCGTATTGCGAAAAACCTTCTGCGGCTTCACCCAGCCAACCAGCCACTTCTTCTATCACTTGGTCGTACTCGTTCTCCCCCGAGCCAACCGCGCAAAGCCGAATACTGACCAGCTCAATATCCGTTTCGAGCTGTTGGTACCCAAAGTGCTCCATGTGGTGACGGTGAAAGTTACCCCCGACTTCGTTGAACGAAGGTTTATACAACATGGTCAAAAACGTATCGGTCCCTACGTATCGCAGATCCAAATGCCGTTCGTATTTCGCTCGGTCTTCTGGGACACTCTCCTGAAGCAACCGATCACGCGCAGCGGATTCCATCTCAACGAATTGAGCTTCCACGTCCGCATGCGCTTCCGGCGTGTAGGCGATCAAGCACGATTGAACTATTTCATATTCAACATTCGCCAACCCCATTCCATACGCACTCAACACGCCCGCCATCGGATGTATAAAAACGTTCGTCATACCCAACGTGTCCGCCATAGCACATGCGTGTTGCGCACCCGCGCCGCCGAAGCACACCAGAGTGAACTCCCGAATATCCAATCCACGACCAACGCTTATTTCCTTTATCGGCTTCGCCATGTTCTCGTTCGCGATGCGAACAAAACCCGCCGCGGTTTCCTCTGCCGTAAACGATCTCCCCGTTTCCTTCGACGCGATCGCAGCCAATTCCGCAATCACTTTCCGAGCCGCGTCCGCATCAAGCGGCTGATCGCCGTCCGCGCCAAACGTCTTCGGGAAATAACGCGGCTGAATTCGACCCAACACCAGATTCGCGTCGGTCACCGTCGCCGGGCCGCCACGCCGGTAACACGCCGGCCCCGGATTCGCACCCGCACTCTCCGGCCCGACCATAAATCGACCCTGCTCAAACTTTAAGATGGACCCACCACCAGCCGCCACCGTGTGAATGTCAATCATCGGTGCCTTCAGGCGCACACCGGCGATTCGCGTCTCATAGATTTTTTTACCACCCGCAAGACACACATCCGTCGAAGTCCCCCCCATATCGAACCCGATGGTCGGCAGCAAATGCGCCGCCGTTTCCCTCACCGCCACCGCACCACCAGCAGGCCCCGAAAGAATCGCATCTTTCCCCGAGAAATGATCCGCATCGACAAGGCCACCGCTGGATTGCATGAACCGCAACGGCACATCAGGGCCGAGCGCTTTACGCACCCGCGCGACATAGTTACGGATAATCGGCGTGAGGTAAGCGTCGACCATCGTAGTATCACCACGCGGAACCGCCTTAATCTCGTTCGCCACTTCATGACTCAAGCTGACATGCGCGAACGAAAAATCACGAGCGATTCGACCAACTATCCTCTCATGGTCCGGCCGCTTATAACTGTGCAGGAACAATACCGCCACCGACTCGATACCCGCATCCGCGAATCGTTGCAATGTCTCGCGCACTTCCTCCTCATCAAGCCCTTTACGTACAGTGCCATCCGCAAGGACACGCTCCTCAATCTCCTCAATTGCTGAGGCCAACGACTCCGGCTTCTCAATCTTCAACGCAAAAAGGTCAGGACGATCCTGATAGCCAATCGAGAGCAGATCGCGAAATCCCTTCGTCACCAACAATCCAACTCGCGCCCCCTTTCGCTCAAGCAACGCATTCGTCGCCAACGTCGTACCCATCTTCACCGACGCAATCTGCTCAGAAGGAATCGCATCCCCCGGCGCAACACCCAGTAATCCACGAATCGCCGCCAACGGCGCATCGTCATACCGCTCCGAATTTTCGCTCAGCAATTTCCGAACATGCACCTCACCATCCGGCCCACGCGCGACCACGTCCGTAAACGTCCCGCCACGGTCTATCCAAAATTGCCAGCCTGGTCGTTGCATACTATTAGCCACAGAGTTCACAGAGGACACAGAGATTCGTTTATGCGTGTAGAGTGCACGCGAAAGTTCATTCGTCAATCCCTACATACCGAACATTGTTTCGTAGCGCTGGCTTCCAGCCGGCATTGGTCTAACCCCATTACAACGTGCCGGCTGGAAGCCAGCGCTACACAACCGAGTTCCAGAGTCGTTCCGAGCGAAGCCGAGGAATCTACTCGATCACGCAAACAAGACTCACGCTACGAACGACAGAATTGATATCGTACACGACACACCAGCCTGAGTCAGGCGATTTCAAAGGAGAACATTTGCATGCAAAAAGCACTACTACTTCTAGTGGGCGGCATCACCGGAGCCGTCCTTACCTGGACCGCACTTGCGCAAGACCCGGTATTGAAATCGCTGCCGTTTAGCACTTCGCGCGAGGCCGGAGACACGCTCTACCTCAGCGGCCAGATCCCGCGTACTTCAGACGGCGAAGAGGTGCGCGAGTCCGCAGCAGCGGAGACAAAGCAAGCGATGGAGAACTTAGGCGCGATACTGACCGAAAAGGGATACACCTGGTCCGACGTCGTCAACGTCACGGTCTACCTAAACGATCTCGAGGATTACGCAGAGATGAACAAGGCATACGCCGCGTTTTTCGACGGGCCATTTCCAGCGCGGGCGTGCATCGGCGGAGTCGAGATTGCCTTCGGCCACCGCGTAGAAATCAGCGCAATAGCCTACAAGGCGAATTAGGGCCGACCGCAAATCCGAGGACCGCAGGTCCGCCGACCGCAGGTCCTCAGTCGGCGTTGGAAACGTTTACGGCTTCAGGCCCTTTACGCCCCTCGCCCACCTCGAATGAAACTTTCTGACCTTCAACCAGCGTCCGAAATCCGTCCATCGCGATGTTCGAGTGGTGTACGAAGATATCATTACCACCCTCGTCAGGAATGATAAATCCATAGCCCTTTTCACCGTTGAACCATTTGACCGCACCGGTAGGCAATGGCCTGTCCTCCATCTACGCAGACTTGCCGGATGGAGTTACAGGAGTCCTCTCGACGACGAGTGATCCCGCAATCGCTTGGGCAAGACGCAACAATTCTTATCCCACATAATTAGAACAAATCCGGTTTTACCCGTCAAGCAGTTCCGCATAATCCAGAATAATGCGCCAGAAAATAAGGACTATCTGATCAAGGTTCCATTTCGTAATCACAAAATCGCGCACCCGTGTATACTTGCACCCGTACGCTAAATACGTTTCCTACCCATCGAAAAGGCCAGCATGAGTCCAACCAACCTCACCATTCATCGTTCCCCCGAACTCAAGAAATCCCGCATGATCCTAGGATTCTCCGGATGGATGGACGGCGGACAAGTGTCCACCGGCACCATCGACTACCTCGCAGACCAGCTCAACGCAGAACCCATCGCCAACATCGATCCCGAGCCCTACTACCTCTACAGCTTCCCCGGCCCCATGGAAGTGTCCGCCGCATTCCGTCCCCACGCCCGAATCGAAGACGGCGTCATCACCACACTCGACGGACCCGAAGCCGAATTCGTCGCCGCAGACCAAGAACGCCTCATCCTATTCTCCGGCCGCGAACCCAACATGCAATGGAGCCAATTCGCCGACAACGTTTTCGAAGTCGCCCAAAAATTCGACGTCGACCGCATGTGTTTCGTCGGCAGCGTCAGCGGCCTCCTCCCCCACACCCGCAAACCCTTATTCTGGAGCACCGCCTCCAGCCCCGTCGTACGCCAAGCCGTCATCGACGCCGGCCTCACCCCCACCAACTACGAAGGCCCCGCCGGCTTCGCCACCTACCTCGTCCAACGCGCACAAGAACTCCACCTCCCCATGGCCACCGTAGTCGTCGGCGTCCCCCCCTACGTACAAGGCCGAAACTACCAATGCATCCAAGCCGTCCTCGAAAAAGTAAACGGCATCCTAGACCTCAACCTCGACCTCACCGGCCTCGACAAACGCAGCGCCGAATTCAAACGCCGTCTAGACAACGCCCTAGAAAAACGCCCCGAATTCGCCGAACAAGTCAAAAAACTCGAACAACACTACGACCAAGAACTACAAACAAACGACGACGACGAACTAAAAACCTGGTTCGACAACCAGGATATCGAAATCGAGTAAATATCACCCAACCAAACCGTCATTCCGAGCGAAGCCGAGGAATCTACCCAGGAATTCACAAGTGATTCCACGTACCATGTTAGATCCTTCGGCTACGCTCAGGATGACCCAAAGGTATATGCTCTACCCGAACGCCCCCAGACAAAACCACATCCACCAATGACCACCCACACCTACTACGTCTACATCCTCACCAACCATTCCCGCCGGCTCTACATCGGCATGACCAACGACCTCCGCCGACGCAACTCCGAACACAAACAAAAAGCCATCCCCGGCTTCACCAAACGCTACAACATCGACATTCTCGTGTACTACGAAACCTTCACCAACCCATCCGACGCCATCACCCGCGAAAAACAACTCAAACGCTGGCGTAGAGAAAAGAAAATCACTCTCATCGAATCCCAAAACCCAAACTGGGACGACCTGCTCGTCGACTAAACCAATAAACCGTTACCCCAAACGAACAATTGTAATCCCGAGAACGCCACCAAAAACCAAACTCGTCATCCCAAGCGAAGCCGAGGAATCTACCCCAGTACACAAGATCACCCCGAGACACGAGGCAGATCCCTCGGCTTCGCTCGGGATGACAGACCTGGATATGCCCAACGAGAACACGGCGAGCGGGACGGACCCGAATCGTATTCCCGCGATCCCAAACACGTGCAACCGCTCGAACATATTTTGCTACGCCTTCCTTGACCGACGCACTCTGTCCAGATACTCAACTGCCGTCAGACGAATACACCCGTGAACCCACTTTCTTGAATGCGCGTAATGTTGGGTTACGGCGCGTCTTCGATTCGATTACCGGGGCGAGGTCTTCATAGTCCGCGCGCCAGATTTCGCACAGCCTATAGCCATGGTCCAGAATCGCCATTAGCGCGTAGTCGAATTCATGTTTGGAGAACGCACTAAGTGTCCCCACATCGTTCGGGAGTCCTTCTACCTCGCTACGACGCGTTTTAATCTGGACTTTCTGGCCGCCAGAATCTATGGCGTCGTATCCTTCGGAACGGTCTCCGCGCATCATCCGCAGGTTACGTTGACGGCAGACCAGAACCTCGCCTACCTCTCCCGTAATCCCAAGTTTCCGTTTTCCTCCAACAGCCTTCTGGTATTCAATCGCTACATCAACCGCCTTCTTAACGATTGCGACTAATTCAGGGGTAATTTCGAAGCATTCATCAGGATACGAGGCTTTTCCCATCTTAGTCGTCTCCTATTAGAATTGATGATCAGCACGCTCGCTGCAATTGACTTCATAATCAGAGTCCCACGCCGAAACGCAACAGAGTGTCACTATCACTCACTGTTCGTTCGCGATGGACTGAACCGAAGCAAATATGTTCTTCAATTCATCGTCGAGTTCCATTCCTTGCTCTTGCATAAGCTTCGTCCCAAAGCCGCCTAAGAGTGTCTTCAAGTATTCTAGCGAAGTTCCGGCTCCGTGCTCGTACATTACTTTCTTGAAATTGTCTAATCTTTCCTTTCCATGCTTCGACTCATCGAAATCATCCGCTCCCACAGGTATTTTCGGTGAGAACTCCTTGTTAATGATTTCCGCAACGATCTCCAGTGGGTAGTAATCCTCGATGGTGCCTTTGGTCAAGCGAAAGACATGCCGAATGTTGGTCAACGATTTCGCTTTGACCCTTTCAAGATCCTCAGCGCTCCTTTTTGCATCCGAATCGAGAACAATCACACAAGGGATGTCATACGCATTCAGAAGGCTCGCCGTATTTCTCGCTCTCTGAAAGTCACTTCCTCCAATATTTATGATTGCGATGCCAAGCGCAAACTCGCTCATTCCGAGCATCTCCATGAAAATGGGGAATCCGTCTTCTTCCGTGTTCCCTTCTACCAAGATTGCGCAATTGCCGCCACCCTTCAACAACGCGTCAGAAGCTCGTATACCAAGGTCCATCCTGACTTGTTCAAGTAGTGAGGAGTCAAACGTTTTTGCAACTGTATTCCCCTTAGTCGTTCGAGTCAGCAGAATATTGTTCTCAAACTTACTTCTGTTGATGAGGACGGGGGAATGTGTTGTTACAATTACTTGAGATCCGGAAGTAATCTCCTGGATTACAGACAACAATTGCCGTTGCGCCTTCGGATGCAGGCTGTTTTCAGGTTCTTCCATCGCGAAAATGAAATATTCCCCTGGCCTAAACTCGGCGATCAGTCGAAAGAGAGCGATGATAAGATTATTCTGTGTCCCCGCCCCGCGGTTTTGGATTGGCACAGTCTCAACTCGATCATCTGAGAGTTTTACCTGAAACGTAACTCCCTCAATCGGGTCAATCTCCAAATCATCAAAACCTAGCCTAATCGATGCGTTGTGCATCTGGTCTCGCAGATATTCCTCAAGACTTTTTCTAGGTTCGTCCAGCGACGAAATCAATGTCTTCTCTAGCTCGCGAAGTGAATTGGATCCGCCCCCATCGTCCAGCGTTTTTCTCATTCTAGCGCGAAGTGTCTTTCCCAGGAGAGCCGTCTTGTTCATAGAAAACTGCACAGCAAGGTCTCGGCGAACTGGAATAAAGTGAAAGCTATCTAGGGAGAACCATTTGTTGAGAACAGTGCTAGCGACCTTGACTGCAGAATTGTCATCGAGAATTGCTGTTACCATTGGCGGTTTACCAAGCGAGAAAACTTTACTGATAACGATGGCACCATTCTTCTGCACAAACTCTGTCAGCTCGTCAGCTTGCGACAAATCGTGAAATGTCAGAACGATGCGAATGTCCTTCGAAATATCCTCCTTGAACCAGTCCGTCACTTCAGTGAGCTTCTTGTTAGCAAAAAACTTCTCAAGCGCGTAGAGGAAAGAGGTCTTGCCAACGTCATTTTCACCAATCAGCACGCTGAACTTATTGAGAGGCACCGATACAGTCTCCAGTGCACGAAAGTTAGAGATTTCGACTCGGCCGATGTACACAATGGACTCCGATTCTAGCTATGCGATGGAATGTACCCATAGCGCGTATGGAAGACGCTATCATAACTACGGCAACTAATCCGTCTTAGCCAACCACGAAGTGGAATTCCTTGGATTGATCAGTGTTTTGGAATTTACTTTTCGCCCACTGTCAACAATTTACCCTTTGTCTCGCGCCGCTGATCCCTAATAGCAGAACGTTCCTTCTTCGCGCATATGCGGCTTTGCGTGAGGCGAGCCCGATGCAACTCACTCGCCTAGAGAGTGACATGGACAACACACGTACTACCTCATTGGGCACTCCCTGGGCGGCGACTTGGGATGAGGGGTGGGCTGCATGTGTTGAGGGGGTTGAGGCTGACGTGGGGCGGCGGGTTTGTGGGGCGAAGACGTTGGCGGGGTCCCCTTGTTCTTTGTCGAGTGGGCATCGGACGGGGCGTTGTGTTTTTCATGGGGGTACGGATGCGATTGGTGCGCCGGTGGGGAATTCGAATGCGCGGGTGCATGGGTTGTATGCGCGGCGATTGCAGCGGTGTGGGGTGCATTGTCCGATGTGGGATCATTGTCCGTTTGCATCGGATGAGGTGTTGGCGTTGGAATTGCCGGAGCGACCGGTTTGTGCTTATGAGGCGGAGGAATACGATCGTGTTGTCGAAGGATTGACCGAAGACTCGCAGTCGGGAGGGCCAAGTTCCACCTTGGCTGGTTGTGCACAAGACCTAGATTCGACGGACTCCAATTCGGAACATGCAGACCCATCGCTCTCAGCGAATACCGAGGACCTTTCGGTTACCCGGCCAAGGTGGAACTTGGCCCTCCCGGGTGGCGTTGATGAATTGCGGGCGCATAACATCGCCCTCCTACAGGTGATGGTTTCGCGGGCTGCCGCTGCGTTGAGTGTTGCTTCGTTTACGGATGTGGTGACTTCGGAGAGTGATCGGTATCGGTTGGCGACGACGAAGGTGCATGCGGCGTTAGAGGCGTTTCTTCGGTTGTCGCGGGAGCATCGTGGGGTGATGGCGCAGTTTAGTCGGGATGTGGAGCGTTCGGCGGTTGCTGAGGTGTCGCGGAGTGAAGTGTCTGATGCGAAGGCGGCTCTCCCCCATTTCCCGCACACGAATCCTAACGCGACGAATCTTGCGGAGTATGCGTTGCCGATGCTGAAAGCGACGGATGGCGTTGTGGAGGAGGCGATCGAAGCGGAGAACGATCGGCGGGCGTATATGGACCGGGTCGAATCGATGTTGGAGAAACTTGCGGGGCCGGATTGGCGGGATGAAGTGGAGGCTGTTGCGGAACCGCCGTAGGCTACAGGTCCAAAGAGAAACTGCTTCACCACAAAGGCACAGAGAACACGAAGAACTGCCATCTGTGGCTACATATGGATCTTAACGAAATTCTACCTCACGCAAAGACGCGAAGGCGCAAAGTGTTGTCGTTTCATTCTTGGCGTTTTCCGCGTCTTGGCGGTTTGTTATTCAATCATCTTGCCACCGAGAAACGCGACATCAAAAGGAAAACGCCCCGTGCGGTGGTCCGCGCACTGGGCGTTGATATTGCAATCTAGTACCGCTTAGTTTTCGGCTTGATAGCCCGCCAATGTTTGTTCGAGTTGGGCGCGAATATCGTCAGTGGGTGCTAGATCGATGGCCTTTTGCTGCTCGATAATGGCCGCCGCTGCATCGCCTGAATCGAACAACGCACGAGCCAATGTGTCAATCACCATCGGGTCTTTGTCGCCGCCTGCCTTCAAGGCAGCCCGCACGATTTTTAACGAGAGTTCCGGATTCCGGATTTTTTCGTTGGGATGATCAACCAGCAACCACGCGACGGCGCCCAACAGATCCTTTTCCTTTGGGTACGTCGCCAGCGCATTTTCTGCGGCACCGTTAACGGCATCAACATCGCCTTCTTGCGCGGCGTTGATCATGCCGTTCACCAGAGCGACCTGCTTTTCGCGTTCTTCCATTTTCTTGGCATGTACTGCGGGATCAAAATCGCCAGCAACAACCTGCTTGAGTACTTGGTCCATACCATCCAATGGATGGCCGACCCATGCAACATTGAGATTTCTGTCCACGATGAACGCAGCCGGAATTCCGCCGCGACCATACGCTTCCATGTAGCCAGCAGAGGTCTTACGGTCGTTGTCCACGACCACGCGATAGTTCATGTTGTCGCCTTGCTCCGCGACAAACGGTTTCACGGTCGCCGCGTCTTCATCGCTCACGCCGATGAACACGACGTTCTGGTCCTTGTACTCTTCTTGAAGCTCGGTGAGATGGGGAATGGTCTGGAGGCAGGGTCCGCACCATGTGGCCCAAAACTCGACCACATAGACCGTGTCGCCCTTGGCCAACTCGACGGGTTCGCCTTTGATCCAGCTGGCAATATCGAGCGGGGCAGCGGGGTCGCCAATCTTGGCGGCTTGGGCGGGACCGGTCGCCAACATCAATGCGGCGGCGATCATCGTTGCGGTCGAAAGTAAACGCATTCGGAAATTCTCCTGGGGTAGGGTTCAGCGATAGTAACGTAATTGTGAGGCACCAAATTCCCCTGGTGCCAGCCGAACCGGTTGTGTCTCTGTTGTAAAGTATATCACGGAAAAGCGGAAATCCATGTCACCAGGTCAATTGGGCGGAGCATTCTTCGGCGCTGATAACCCGTTGCGAATGAGGGGATTAAGGGCTCGTCGTGATTCTTGAAATCGCTGTGTTTCCCGCGCCACTACTTCGTTTCAAATGTATCCAATACGGCGCCTTTATGATCAATCGCGGAATACGCGACACCGTCTGACGCAACGTCGACGAGCCAAAAGTGGAAGACGGATTTCGCGATGATTTCGTACCACCGGCGTTCTTTGTCGACGGTGCGCGGATCACGTCCGAACGATCCATCGCCGAAGTAGACGGTTCCCGTTGGGTCGATTTTGTTTCCGCGAATTGGGTGGGTCCGTTTCAGTACGTGATCGTGATTTTCGAATGATCCGGTCAAGTTGTATTGGTCGAAAATTGGGGCCCAATGTTTGCGTCCTCGTGCGGAGTAGTCGCCTTCATAGTCGCGATGACTCGGGTAGAGCGGTATGTGGTACACGGTGTAGCGGTATGGGACGTCTTTGTGTTTTTCGAGTGTCTGCGAAAGCCAATCAGTTTGGTTCGCATGTGGTACAACGTGTCCGGTATCCAGCGCGAGAATCGCGAGGTTCGGACCGAACTTCATATCGAAATACGTTCGGCCCGCCTGTCGTCCGAAGTAGGCGTAGAAGAACGGTGCCCTCGTCGCAGGGTCCGGGGATTGGATGTCATTGGTCTCGTGATTTCCGATGGCCACGACGACTGGGATCATCCGACCGTCCGGCGTCACCATGCTGTTCTCCCAATTGCGGAGCCATGCATCCCACGTGCGATACGCATAGAATTCGCCGTTGGCATACGCGACATCGCCGCCGATCGCGCAGAACATCGGGTCTAATTTCGCGGCTTCTTTCATGAGTCGAATCGCCGCACTGGTCACACCCATGTCGCCACCCGTCACGAATCGAATTGGGGAACCATCGTTCGGAATTGTTTTGAAAGACCGCTCTTCGCAGTAGCCCGCCTTTTTGTTACCGACGACGAAGTAGTACGTCGTATTGGGCTTGAGATCGGTCAGCGCCGCTGTGTGTACAGTGCGTTCGACGCGTAAGCCGTCGAACACTGTCGACGTTGCAGCGCCTTCATTTGCGTAGCGTCGTCGTTTTCCTTCATGCGATTCTGTATCCCAATACGCTTTCGCATCGTCTTGGTTGCCGTCGGTGTGAAAATTGATATCGATCGATGTTGCGGGATCGTCGGAATAGGTGAGATAGACGTGGCGTGGCTGGGCGTAGGCTGCGATGGTGATCGCAAGACACGCCACGGCAGTCGTGCAAACGAATCGTTTCAGAAAATGTCCATATTGATCACACATTGGTCGAGTGCTCCCACTCCCGTTACAAACGGGAGCTACGTTATCGCAGCGTCTTTCAGGGTCCATTCTTACGAATTGCGAATGTACGGGTTATGCGCAGAGGATTCAACTGTCCTTGTTTAGCGCGCTATGCCGTTGCATCGGTTGGCCAGTGTGTATAGGCTGCGCCGATGACGGATTCACTCGAAGAACGTGATCACGGTGCCCGGCCCCTTTGGATATGCCTAGTTCCAATTGTCGTGCTTATCGCGGGATTGGTGACGAATGTCCGGTTGTTTCAGGACGACGCCTCGTACGGCGGTAATCAACTCGCGCTGTTGCTTGCAGCGATGGTGGCCGGCGGTATCGGTCATTTTGTATTCAAAACCGACTATAAGGAGATTCAAGGGCGGGCGATTCGATCCATCATTCTGGCGATGGAGGCGATTATCATTTTGCTCATTGTGGGTGCGCTGATTGGGCTGTGGATCATTAGTGGTGTGGTGCCCGCGATGGTGTATTACGGGATTCAAATGATTGGCCCTTCGGTTTTTTTGCTCGTGGCATGTCTGGTGTGTTCCGTCATAGCGGTTTCCATCGGGAGTAGCTGGGCGACTATGGGCACTGTTGGCCTCGCGCTCATTGGGATTGGGCAAGCGTTGGGGTTTCCGTTGCCACTCGTCGCAGGGGCCATCATATCTGGCGCGTATTTTGGCGACAAGATGTCGCCGCTCTCGGACACGACAAATCTTGCGCCGGGCGTCGTGGGTAGTGAATTATTTACGCATATCCGCAACATGTTTTACACCACCGCGCCCGCATACGCGTTGACAATCATCGCCTTTGCTCTCATCGGATTGTTTTACCAACCCGGCGCGCTGGATAGTTCGGAGACCGGTGGCATTCAAGACGTAATCGCATCTGAATTCAACGTATCGCCGTGGTTACTTTTGGTTCCAGTCGTGGTCATCGTGCTCGCCGCGCGCCGCGTCCCCGCGATTCCGTCGCTCGTCATCGGTGCATTAATCGGTGCGGGTTGCGCTATCGCGACACAACCGGAACAACTCCTCGCGGAGGACGGTAGCGCATCGGTGCGCGCTGCGTATATGACGATCATCACGACGGCATACGATGGGTTCGCGCTGGAAACAGGTAATGAAGCGGTCGACTCTCTGTTGTCGCGCGGCGGCATGATAAGCATGAGCAATACGGTCTTACTTATTCTGATGGCAATGTTGTTCGGGGGCGTGATGGAAGCGACGGGAATGTTGCAGCGCATCGCGCAGGCGTTGTTGGGCGGGGTGCGCGGCGCGGGCAGTCTTATCGGTGCCACGGTCGGCACGTGCATCATGTTCAACATCGTCGCGGCAGAACAATATTTGGCGATTGTTGTACCGGGGCGCATGTTCCGCGATGCTTTTGATAAGCAGGGGTTGGACCCGCGAAATCTGTCGCGGGCTTTGGAAGACGGTGCAACCGTTACTTCAGTTCTCGTTCCGTGGAATACGTGTGGTGCGTTCGCATCAGGCGTTCTCGGAGTTTCGACCCTCGCATACGCGCCGTATTGTTTCTTCAATTGGCTATCGCCGATTATTTCTGTATTTATGGCTAGTATGGGAATTGCTCTCACGCGCAAGATGGAAGAAGCGGCGGTACCTTCAGCCGTGTAAAATTGGATTCCGTGCTGTCCACGTTCAGAGTTCCGCCTTCAGGCGGTGGCAGTCTGAAAACCGCCGCCTGAAGGCGGAACTCTAAACGGCGTCCAATTGTTGCGGATTTTACGATCGCGAAAAGATGGAAAAACTATGTCCATTCAGATTCAACCCACCGATGCGCTAATTGTTGTTGACGTGCAGAACGATTTTTGTCCTGGCGGTGCGCTTGCTGTTGCCGATGGGGACGCGATAATCCCTCCAATCAATGCGCTGACCGAACAATTTGAGTTGCGCGTGTTCACGCGTGATTGGCATCCGCCGGACCATTGCAGTTTCGCCGCTGAACCTGAGTTCATCAATGGTAGTTGGCCGGCGCATTGCGTTCGCGACACACCGGGTGCGGCGTTTCACTCGAGTCTAACTGTTCCAGAGTCCGCTATAATTGTGAGTAAGGCGACCGAACGTGAACCAGATGGGTACAGTGGTTTTGATGGGACCGGTCTGGCCGATCAGCTACAGACAAAAGGTGTTCAGCGCGTCTTTGTGTGTGGACTCGCTACTGACTATTGCGTTAAGGCCACCGCTCTGGACGCACGTAGATCGGGTTTCGATGTCTACCTACTCACCGATGCATGCCGTGCAGTGGACAATCCGTCGGGAAGCGGAGCAGCGGCGATTGCGGAAATGAAAGACGCTGGGATTGTGTGCATAAAATCGGTAGATGTGAGATGAATGCACCCAGCGACAAATTGCCATCACGTCCTGCGTGGTTCGAGCGCGAGGGACTCGCGTTGCTGACCGACATGTACGAATTGACCATGATGGCGGGATACCTCCGTGAAGGCCGCGCGGATAACCGGGTGTGTTTTGAGTATTTCTTTCGGTCCATGCCGCTGGATGCGGGGTTTGCAATCGCTGCTGGGCTCGATCCGTTTTTGCAATATCTGAGCGCGCTTCGCTTTCACGACGATGACCTCGCTTATCTTCGTTCGCTCGAATTGTTTGACGAGGCGTTTCTTGAAGCGCTCGCGGACTTTCGTCCGAATTGCACCGTCCGCGCGGTACCGGAAGGCACACTCGTCTTTCCGAACGAACCAATCATGCAAATCGAAGGGCGTATTTTTGAAGCGCAATTGCTCGAAACGGCGCTGCTCAATCTGCTCAATCACCAGACCCTCATCGCGAGTAAGGCCGCACGTATCCATCTCGCCGCGAAAGGCGAACCGGTCATGGAGTTTGGCCTACGTCGTGCACACGGGCCTGATGGTGGTATCAGCGGCGCACGCGCGGCATATATTGGTGGTTGCGCTTCAACATCGAATGTACTCGCGGGCAAAATCTACGGCATTCCGGTGTCGGGCACGCACGCACACAGTTGGGTCATGAGTTTTCCAAGTGAACTTGAATCGTTTCGCGCGTTTGTTCGCCATTACCCGAAGGAACCCATCCTACTCGTCGATACGTATGACACGCTGGGCAGCGGTGTGCCGAACGCGATTACCGTGTTCAAAGAAATGCACGCGGCTGGAAATAAAGTCCGCCCGGCAATCCGCCTCGACTCCGGCGATCTTGCGAAACTGAGCAAGGGGGCGTTCGACCTTATTGTCGAGGCGGGTCTGGAAGACCCGTTAATCGTCGCGTCTAACGATTTGGAAGAGGATCTCATTGCCGACATTAGGAATCAGGGTGCGCGTATCAATGCGTGGGGCGTGGGGACACATCTCATCACTGCGCGCAACAACCCATCGCTCAATGGGGTGTACAAGCTTGTTGCGATTCATGACGGCGATCAATGGACGCCGCGCATTAAGTTGTCCCAGAATATTGAGAAGGCTACCGTTCCGGGTCGGAAGCGGCTGGTGCGCTACAGCGATGCGTCAGCGCATCCAATCGGCGACGTGCTTTACGATGCGGAAGAGACTTGGCCGGAGTCTGGTGCGATTCCGTGCCGACGGCGGCTCTTGCCTCACCGCGAGGAACGCATCAATGGTGCGGTGGCATCGGAAGATATGTTGCAGGTGGTATTTGATCAAGGAGGCCGGACAAATCAAGCGCCACCGATTGAAGCGATTCGGAATCGCACGCTAAGTCAGTTGGATTCACTGGCCGATGAGTACAAACGACTCCGCAACCCCGAACGTTATCACGTCCATTTGTCGCCGGCGATTGGGCAATTGACGGAAAGTCTTATTGCTGATCCGACCTCGACCAACGTAGGTCAGCCTTAGTGGGTAACGGAACAAGTTTCGTCTCTGCATGAGAACTCACATCCCCCTTAGTCCCCCTTCGAAGGGGGATCAAGGGGGATGTGAGCGCTCGAAACAGCCATCAGCACAGCAAGGATCTATTCATGAGTTCAGATATTCCAACAGACCCGCACGCGAATCCCTGGCAAACACTTGAAACACGTAACGTCTATACCAACGATTGGATTTCGGTGCGTGAGGATCAGGTCATCCGACCGGACGGCAACCCGGGCATTTATGGCGTTGTCGATACGCGATTCGCGACTGGGGTTGTGGCCCTAACGCCGGAGAACGAGGTCTACCTTGTCGGGCAATACCGATATCCGACGGAAGTGTACTCGTGGGAGTTGGTCGAAGGGGGCACGGATGTGGGCGAGGATCCGCTAGACGCGGCGAAGCGCGAACTCGCTGAGGAAGCGGGGTTGTTTGCGCGGAATTGGCGAACACTCGCAGAGGGAATTCAGATCAGTAACTGCATTTCGTCTGAGTTCGCGTACATTTATATCGCTACCGATTTGGAAGAGACGCAATCGAATCCGGATGGAACGGAACAACTGGAAGTGAAGCGAGTTCCGTTCGACAAAACGTTAGCGATGGTAGACACGGGCGTTATCACCGATTCGATCAGTATAATGGGGATTCTCATGGCCGAGCGGTTTATGCGCGCCAATAATGGCGTCGGCGCATAACCGTTCTTAACCTGGATTCTTCATGCGTCTTGTACGAATAGGTATTGCGTCGGTGTCGGTGAAAGTCGGCGATTACAGCGGTAACGTTGCGCGTCTTTCCGCGACGATTAACGCGGCGCGCGATCAGGGCGTACACCTGCTGGTGACGCCGGAACTCGCGATTTCGGGCTACAGCCTGGAGGACCGCATTTGGTGGTCTGATGTCGCTGATCGCAGCTGGGACGCGCTGGCTGAATTGGCGACGCAGTGTAAAGGTATCAGCGCTTTCGTCGGATTACCGGTACGGGCGAATGCGCACGTCTACAACGCGGCCGCCTTTATACACGACGGCACGGTTCACGGCCTCATCCTCAAAAAGCACCTGCCGACGCATAGCATTTTTTATGAAGGGCGAAATTGGACGCCGGGCCCTGATGAGAATCTGATCATCAACGGTGTACCTGCGGGCAATCTTGTCTTTGATACGCCGTACGGAAAAGTCACTGCAGAAGTTTGTGAGGATTTGTGGTCGGCGGCATCGCCTGCTGATGCACGTGTGCGCGCCGGTGCGGAAATTGTCTGTAATCTTAGTGCATCGCCGTTCCTCCCGCACAAACATGAGGACCGCCGCGAATTGGTGCTGGGAACAACGAATAGACTCGCTTGTGTGTATGCGTATACGAATTTGCTTGGCCTGGATAACAGTCGTCTTGTGTTCGATGGCGGGGGGCTCATTGCGACGCCGGAAGGCGTGGTGACAGAAGCGCCGATTCTGTCGAGCGCGTATTGGACACTCGCAACGGGTGTGGTTGATCTGGATCAATTGGCACGAATGCGCGCGGAAAATACGACGTGGCGAACGGACGCGACCGATGGCCATGATGCAAATAATTTCTCGCAAGTGGCGACGATAGACATTGCTGGTGATCAGTGGAATCCGGCGACGGTCGCGGAATACGCAAAGACATTGCCGAGCAGTTTTTTCTTTCCTGATACAAATGCACGTGATGATGATAGTAATGCGGAGCAGTATTTGGATGAATTGTATGACGCATTGGTGCTCGGGCTGCGTGATTATTTCGAGAAAGTGGGTGTGTTCAGTAAATTCCTCATTGCGCTTTCCGGTGGACGGGATAGTGCGTTGTGCCTATTGGCTGCGGTTGATGCTATCAAAGCGTTAGACGGCGGGGTAGGCGGGGATCCGGCTGATTGTGTTGCAACGGTCTATCTCCCGAACGAGGCGTATAGCACGAGTGGAACGCAGGAAGCCGCGCGTGCGCTGGCTGAAGCGCTCGGCGTACCGTTTCAAGTAGTCTCCATTGGTGACGAGTGCAAGATTGCACTGGAGAAAGCGGCCGAACTCGTTGGCGGCGAAGACCGTGTTACGCCGCTTGCTCGTCAAAACTTGCAAGCTCGTGTGCGTGGCAACATGATGCTGAATTGGGCGAATAGTGAAAATGCGTTGCTGCTCGTAACGTCGAACCTGAGTGAAGGTGCTGTGGGGTACACCACTACCGGCGGTGATAATCAGGGCGGCTATTCGCCCATCGCCAACATTCCGAAGACACTGGTGACACGGTTGCTCGAACGGCTGGTCCTCCGCCAAGGGCTTGACGCACTAACAAAGGTGCTCGTCATCCCGCCAAGCGCTGAACTCGCTGACGATCAGCTTGATGAAGACGATCTGATGCCGTATGACGTGCTCGATGACTTGCTGTATCTCTTCGCGCGGCGGCGCATGACGCTCTCGAACTGCTGGCGGATCGTTGTATGCCGTCATGAGGAACACGATTCAGAACAACTCCGTACTTGGACGGCTGACTTCGGTCGCCTGTTCGCGTACAACCAATGGAAACGCGAACAACTTCCTGTTGCACTGAAAGTCATGGACCTTGACCTAGACCCGAAGACGGGATTCCGCTTCCCGGTCACGCAGAGTATTGATGCGGAACTCGAAGAGCTCGCTAACGCGAAGTTGGCGTGATTGAACCGCTTCACCACAAAGGCACAGAGAGCACAAAGAACCACCATCTGTGTTTATCTGTGTCCATCCGAGGCTAAACAAAACGCTTCCTCACGCAAAGACGCTAAGCCGCAAAGCGTTCGTTTTCATTCTTGGCGCTCTCTGCGTCTTGGCGGTTTTTCTTTAGAGGCCGTTTAAGTGGTCAGCGGCGGATATTGTCGATGATGGTCGGATGCGTTTTGAAAGGCGCGTGCGAATGCGAGCAACCGCGCTTCATCGAACAGGTTTGCCATGAAGGTCATACTTGTTGGCATGCCTTTGTCGGTAAAGCCGTTCGGGACGACTACGCTCGGGTGGCCGGTTAGGTTTGTGATCAACATATTCGACCCACCAAACGGCGGGGCGATATACACATCAACATTGTCGAATACCGGACGCATCGCTTCCATTAGTTGCGTGCGTGCGCGATTCGCTTGGATGTATTCGACGGCAGGGATGAAGCGCGCGGTGCGAAATGTATTCGGCCATGCTCCGGCGTCTTGACGTGTTAGTTCGTCATCTTTCCCGCTTCGACTGAATTCATCGAATGCCGCGCCTGCCTCGGCATTTAGAATGATGCGTAATGCTCGTGAAGGGGCGTCGGGCAACGTGATCGGAATCGGTTCTACGCCGATAGATCGCAGCGTCTCGAATGTCGAATTCGCGTTTCCGTTTTTCATCACTCGGTCGGTGAATGCGTCTTCCACGAAGCCGACACGCAATCCGCTAATGTCGGCGTTCGCGTCGTAATTGAACGCTGCTTCCACGGCGGTGGGGTCGTGGGCATCCGGCCCGCAAATCGCCTGGAGGACTGCTGCGCAATCTTCCGCAGTTCGGCAAATTGGGCCTATTTTGTCCATCGACCAACTCAATGGCATCGCGCCATGACGGCTCACACGGCCAAATGTCGGACGCAATCCCGTCACGCCGCATGTCGTACACGGCGACACGATTGACCCCAACGTCTCGCTGCCGATGGAGAATCCGACGAGGCCCGCTGCGGTTGCTGAAGCCGGTCCTGCGGATGAACCGCTCGAACCGCGCTCGGTGTTCCAGGGATTCCGTGTCTTGTCCTCGTACCACACGTCGCCCATCGCGAGAGCGCCGAGCGTCAGTTTTGCAATGAGCACGGCACCCGCCGCATCGAGTCGTTCGACGACGGTTGCATCCATATCGATGATTTGATCTTTGAACGGTGCCGCGCCCCAGGTGGTGGGATATCCGCGTGCCGCGAGTAAATCTTTCGCGCCCCAGGGGATGCCGTGTAAGGGGCCGCGAGCTTTTCCTGCAGCTAGGTCTTTGTCCGCTCGTTTCGCTTGGCGCATCGCGAGTTCTTGCGTGTAGGTCACGACGCAGTGGAGTTGATCATCGAATCGGCGTAGACGTCCGAGATACATTTCCGTCAGCTCGACGGACGTCACACTTCCCGTGCGCAACAATGCGGCGAGATGCGTCACCGGCCAGAAGGCCACGTCCTCTAAATTCGCTGGTCGTTCGACTATGGGGGAATCGCCCAAGCTGAAAACCTGTTGTTCACTATCAAGCGTTTCTCCGGGCAGCAAGGGATTGAATTGCAATGCTGGCGGTGTGTCATCGGGTATCGAAATTGATCGGAGTTCCTCGAACCCTTTCTTGAGTCCGTTAACCCCCCTCGCCATCATCTCGCGCTCTTCATCTGTGAATTCGAGTCCAGCGAGTTTTTCCGCTTCTTTGATTCCCGCAACGGTTACGTCAACAGCGCCGTCGGTCTGCGCCCAAATCACGCCGGGCAACAATGTTGATGACAACCCTAGGCCGGAGAAGTAGGCGAGAAATGATCGACGATTGAATGATTCTGATCCTGCGGACGGCGTTTTGGGGTGAATTGAACGACCGGATGTATTCATGTTGGCGGAGCCTTTATGGGGTTACGGCGACAGATTTTTCGACAGGATAACAGGATGGACAGGATATTCGATTACAGCACGAAAATGCCTTTCACCATAGAGGCACGGAGAACACAAAGAAGTGGACAGTGGCAAGACAATTCAAAGAAAAACCGCCAAGACGCAGAGAGCGCAAAGAAAGAAAACGAATCGCTTTGCGCCTTAGCGTGACGAAGCGTTCTATTTAGCCACAGATAAGCACAGATGGTGGTTCTTTGTGTCTTCAGCGCCCTTGTGGTGTAGCGGTTTCTCGGTGAGTTCTGTAGCTGATAATTCCTGTCGTTCCGAGCGGAGCCGAGGAAGCTACTCTACGAGGTATTAGCGGATGTAGAATTGCACAGGATTGCCATGTGGGCAGAACATTCGTTTTGGATTTTCGTATTGAGATCCTTTTACAATCGATTCTTCATCTTGGCGATTGCATCAGATCAGCCGCCTTAAGCGCCGAAAGAAGGAAATTATTGAATGGTAACGCTCCGTCTCGTTGGCACTTTTCTTTTCCTTCTCCTGTTTGCACCTTTGGCCGTATTCGCTGAGGTGCGCCCCAATATCATTTTGATGATGACAGACGATATGGGATGGGGCGACCCAGGATACAACGGAAACACGATCATTAAGACGCCACATCTCGATGCGATGAGCCGTTCAGGAATTCGATTCGATCGGTTTTACGCTGCGGCCCCTGTGTGCAGTCCCACGCGCGGCTCTTGCATCACCGGTCGAAACGCATATCGGTTCGGCATACACAACGCGAACGACGGCCATCTACGAGCTGCGGAAATTACGCTTGCGGAAATGTTAAAGCAGAACGGTTACGCGACTGGCCATTTCGGGAAGTGGCACCTCGGAACCTTGTCGCCGGATTACTCGGGGAAAGGGAATCGACGAAATCCTAAAGCAAACTTCGCGACGCCAGGCATGAACGGATTTGAAGAGTGGTTCAGTACGGAATTCGCCGTGGCAACTTGGGATCCCTATGACCCCGCCAATTCTCATCTCAAGTCCGATGTAGCGCGGGATTCGCGTGCGCTCTATTGGCATAACGGTGTCAATGTTTCTGAACCGTTGGTGGGCGATGACAGTCGCATCATCGTGGACCGCGTCATTCCGTTTATAGAACAGTCGACTGCTGCGGACAAACCGTTCTTCGCAGTCGTTTGGTTTCACGCCCCGCACGGACCAGTCGTCGGCGGACCAGGATATCGAGCGATGTATCCAGAACACGATGAAGACGCACAACATTATTACGCCTGTATCACAGCCCTCGATGAACAAGTGGGGAGAATTCGGCGGAGGCTTCAAGAATTCGGTGTGGAAGGAAATACGATGCTGTGGTTCTGTTCCGACAATGGTCCGGAAGGTAATCCCGGTCCGGTCGATCGACATCGAGGGACTGCCGGGCCTTTTCGCGGTCGCAAGCGCTCGCTCTATGAGGGCGGTATTCGGGTACCGGGTCTGTTGGTGTGGCCGGACAAGATTTCGGCTGCGCGAACGGTCGATACCCCATGCGTCACAAGCGATTACCTCCCAACTATTCTCGACGCTGCGGGGATGGAATTTGCGTCGGATCGGCCGCTAGATGGCGTCAGTTTGTTGCCCATCATTGAAGGAAGGCAAACGAACCGGTCGCAAGCAATTGGTTTTGAACTGAGAGGGCAATCCGCCCTCCTCGATGATCGATACAAACTTGTTCATAACTCGGATGAATCGCGACCACGATCGGACAACGGTCAGACTCCGTACGAGGAATGGGAACTATACGACCTTCTCTCCGACCCAAGTGAAACCAAAAACATCGCATCCGAACAGCCGGCAATCGTTTCAAAAATGAAAATGTTGTTAGAGGACTGGCAAGCCTCGTGTCATCGAAGTGCCGACGGCAACGACTACCACTAGGGGTCTGAGAATTTGATGGCGAATGCAGCGACCAAATTCGATTGCGTGCCGCAGCTATGAAGTATGCCGCTCCCTCATCGCTCATCCCTGCATGTCATTCCGAGCGAAGCCGAGGAATCTACCCCGCAAGTCACTCAGACTCTATCCAGTTCATCCTGTAATCCTGTCTAAGTTTTTTTCTTGAGAGAGGACAGGATTACAGGATATACAGGATTCTCGCTGAGAAGAGCATCTGCGCGTACACGGACCGCCACAAGCTACGTTCTTCGTGTTGAATCGATTCAGCTGCAAGCTACCCCCGCACCATCAAATCCGCCAGTAGTTTCGCCAATCGCCCTGGATTCGGTGGGGCTTGGCCTTCGGCTAGGGCTGCTTGTCCGTAGAGTAATTCGGCGTAATCTTTGAGTAACGCATCTTCTTTGTCTGCGTCGTACATGTCTTGCATCTTTTCGAGTAGGGGATGCGTCGGGTTGAGTTCGAGGATGCGTTTTGATTCTGGTACAGGTTGATTGGACGCGCGCATGATTTGTTCGAGTTGCGGGCTGAGGTCGCCTTCGTCAGTGACGAGGCATGCGGGGGACGAGGTCAATCGCGACGACAAACGTACGTCTTTGACTTCGTCGGACAGCGCGCCTTTCAACAGCTCAATCAACGAAGCATGCGCCTCAGCTTTTTCTTTGGTTTCTTTTTCTTTCTCTTCTTTATTGGTGTCGTCATCCAAATCGACTGCGCCGCGGCCGATGGACTGGAGCTTTTTGCCCTCGTACTCGGACACGGATTGCGTCCAGATTTCGTCGACCGGATCGGTGAGAATCAGAATTTCAAAACCTTTTTCTTTGAACGCTTCGAGATGCGGGGACTGCTCGACGGCTTCCCGGGTTTCGCCCGCCATGTAGTAGATGGTCTCTTGTCCGTCTTTCATGCGATCGATATAGGATTGCAGCGATGTCTGTTCGCCATCGTCCATGGTGGAATCGAATCGGCAGAGGTCTAGGATACGATCCTGAACTTCGGGGTCTGCATAGATGCCTTCTTTGAGCACGCGACCGAACTCGCCCCAGAACTTGAGGTATTTTTTGGTGTCGTCATCGCGCAATTGTTTGAGGTGATCGAGCACTTTACCGACCAGGCCTTTTTGCATGCGCTGGATTTGCCGATCTTGCTGCAGAATCTCGCGCGATATGTTGAGGGACAAGTCTTCCGAATCCACCACACCGCGGACCCAACGCAAATACTCTGGCACCAAGGCGTCGCAATCGTCCATGATGAAAATCCGTTTTACGTAGAGCTGGACGCCGCGTCGACCTTCGTGCATATAGAGGTCAAACGGGGCTTTTTCGGGGACAAACAGGAGCAATTTGTACTCGAGCATCCCTTCTATGTTCGCGCGGATGGTTGCGAGCGGTGCCGTCCAATCATGCGCGATGTGCTTGTAAAACTCCGCATATTCTTCTTCGGTCACGTCGTCTTTGCCGCGCAGCCAAATCGCTTTCATCGAGTTGAGCGTCTGCGCTTCGATCACGGTCTTCGCTTCCGCGCCCTCGACGGGTTTGCCATCGTCATCTCGTTCGATTTCTTCGCGGCTGACGTTCATCTTGATCGGGTAGGCGACGAAGTCCGAGTATTTCTTTACGATCTCACGCAGTTTCCATTCTTCTGCGAAATCGTCCATCCCGTCTTCAGCGTCAGCGTCTTTCAGGTGCAACGTGATCGCGGTACCAACGGCTTCCGGCGTGACTGCCTCAAGCGTGTACGAGCCATCGCCTTCCGATTCCCACTTCGTGCCGTCGTCTTCTCCCGCACGGCGAGTGACCAGCGTCATCTTGTCCGCGACCATAAAACCGGAATAGAACCCGACACCGAATTGGCCGATGAGGTCGACCGCGTCGGACTCTTTCGATTCTTTCAGCTTCTGCGCAAATTCGCGTGTGCCCGACTTAGCAATCGTGCCGATGAGGTCGATGACTTCTTCGCGCGACATGCCGATGCCTGAATCCCGAATGGTGAGCGTTCGCCCTTCGGTGTCCGCTTCCAACCAGACGTCGAGTTCGGTTCCATCGGGCAACGCATCGGGATTGGAGACGGCTTCGAATCGCCGTCGGTCGAGTGCGTCGGAGGCATTCGAAATCAATTCGCGCAGGAAGATCTCCTTGTGCGAATAGACCGAATGGATCATCAGGTCCAATAACTGGCGGGATTCCGCTTGAAAATCAAAACGTTCGATTGTGTCCGTCATAACGGCTCTTCGTAGCTCCTCTACTTAGATCGGTGGATAGCGCTGTTCTGGGCGCAGATGCCGTATTCTAACGAATCGCGAACGAAAATGCCCGATTTATCCACCAGCGCTGTCCGTTATGTCATCCTGACGGGTCAATTGAGCGTCTCTCTAAGTGGAGATTTGAGGACAGCCAAGCGATGCGCGTGTTATGATCTCCCGCTGTAGGGGAAACGTTATGCAACTTCGAAATTGGGTTTGGGTCGGCGGAATCGGCCTGAGCATCATGATTACGGCAGGTTGTTCCGGCGCGGGTCAGGGGAACACTGCCGAGGCCGCGATGCCCACCGAAACGTCTGTCGATGCACTTGACGAACTGACCGCAACCCTGGAAGAGATGGGGATTCGCCCTTCTACATCTTCACCACAGAATCCACCAAATATCAACGATTCCGACGTGGTCTATCTCGGCGATCCACGGCCGCTTCCTGAGGACGGCATGGCGACCGATGTCGGCTTGGAAGTCGCCTTACTGCGCGAACACATCCACCAATTGGAAAACTCGTTGACGTTTTACATGGATACGGTGGTGACGGACTTGCGGGAAGAGAATGCGTATTTACGCGATGAGCTCGCGCGTATTTACGCCACGATTCCCCTTGAGGATCGAATGCGCCCTGTCGTACCTCGACCAGGATCCGCTGTGCTCAATGATGTTCAAGACATCGCTGCGACTCCAGACCTAGCCGCGCGGATGAACCCGCCGCGCTCGGCCTCGTCAGCGCCGCTTGAACTCACCGTGACGAAGGAATGGGGGCGCACGCCGGAAGAGGCAACCGAGATGGGTCGCGGTGCAAAATCGTTGCGGGGAATTATTGGAAGTGTTCCGCCAGGTGCGGACGACGGATCATTGTTGCAGTTCGGTCGGGAATTGCGGGATCAATACATCGAATATTCGAACATCAACATCGTTGTTTTCGATAGTGAGGCCGCTGCAGACGCCTACGCCGAACGCAACGTCAAATCGACGACACGTCACGTGCTCACCATCGCCCGCCACGCACAGACGGGCTTGGACGAAGTCTATATCCACCGCAACGGCTTGGTCGTCCACACGGAACGCTATTGATAATCCTGTTCATCCTGTTATCCCGTCTGATTCTTTTCGACAGGATTACAGGATGGACAGGATGTTTTGGGGTTCGGTAACCGGGCATTTTATGCATGACTGCAGAAAAGAATAGTCCGCGAGAAAACCTGATCTTGGTGCTAGCCTTCGTTGCTAGTGCGGTGATCGGTCTTGCTTGTGTGGTAGTCCCTGCGTACATGCTTCAAGACGGAAACATTCCCGTTCCGCTCTGGCCCATAGGGCAGGCAATCGAACAAATGCAATTTATCCCTACCCTCTTTGGTTTGCTGATAACGGGAATCGGCCTGGGATACATCCAGCCTCGCTATTGGCATTTGCTGGGATTGTCTACGGTCGTGCTCCTTCCACTCATCGCAATAGTCGAAATGGCCCAGAATTCGTCGTCGCATAATCTGTGGCCCATTGAATTCGTGTTATATGGGGTCTATGCATTTCCTGGATTCGTCGGCGCCGCAATCGGCTGTGCAGTTGGGCGTCGAAAGAACAATCACCGACTTGAGAACTAGATTTAATCCCTCTACTTCGTATCGCATGAAACTTGGTTTTCCGTCTTCGCGGGAATGACGGGAGCTTACGGCGATGAATTGGCGATCACAATCCTGTTCATCCTGTAATCCCGTCTAATTCTTTTCGACAGGATTACAGGATGGACAGGATGTGTTCTGACCTGAAAACAAAATCTGATCCATATACTTCGTATGGCATGCAACCTGGGTTCCCTTCTTCGAAGCCTTCCCAAACGGGCTCGAGCAGAACATCTTGTGTTTCATCTCACGTCTTCCCCTCCCTCCGTCATTCCCGCGCAGGCGGGAATCCAGGGGTATCGCACAGGAAACAAATTGAAGCCCAAAACGCTACGTTGCATCTGTCCACTTGGCAGAGAAGCCTACAACACAACTAATCTTTGAGCGCTCTAATCCGTTTACGCATACTGCCGGACCCATTTCACTGTGCTATAATTTACCTCCTCTTCAACCACGACCAACTGGAAAAGACACCTTGGAACAAGCCGTTCACAGCCCACTACGAAGTGCACTAATCGATGCTTATCGAGAGGAGCTTCAGAACCGATACCAACTCCAGAACGTCCGACGGTTCGACGAATTCGGCCAGTTATCCGATGAAAAGATCACAGCGCTGCGAAACTTTTTTCTCGATCACATCTATCCGCCGTCTCAAAAACGCGAGCTGCTTGACGATGCGTTCGACCATATGGGCGCGGTCATCACTTCGCCCCGTCGTCTCAAACCACTCATGGGTGCTGTCTTCAAATCGTTGTGGACCATCGCTCGCATGTTTCCCGCCGCTGTCAGGACTGGCGTCACGACGCTTGAGGCCTACCTCGAAACCCGCCGTCTCGAAAAATTGATGCTGGAATATGCCGAGGCCCACGACTTCACGCCAGATGACCTTGATCAACATGAGAACATCGTCGCCATGGTCGCCGGGCTGCCCGACGGTGAAGTGATGAAATTCCTCTCCGAAGTCATCCGCCTCTTCAAAGCGCTCTCTAACGTAAAACTACTCGCCGCCGCACGCGACATCATGGATCGTTCGATCGAAGTGATGGAATCTCGGAGCGACATCTATGAAGAACATGAAGTCGCCGGCCTGCAACTGGGTCGCGAAATCATCGCCGGGGGCGTAGAATTGTTCAATCAACTAGAACCTGATGAATTTCCAATCATTATTAGAGGCATCGAAACGATAGAACTCGACTGGTTCGAACGTATTCTCGAAGAAGCCGAAAGTGAATAGCGTATACCGCGTGAACGCCAATCGTGGTAGATTCGCGACACGCAACAGAGGACTGCGTTCATAAAGCAAGAGCGCGAAGCGCCTCCTTCCGGTCCCCTCTCCTCGAACACTTGTTTACAAGTGTGGGAGGGGCGAGGGTTAGGTGAGGGGTCATTTTTAGAGATGCCGACTTTGCTAGAAACCATTGATTGTTAGTACACAATTAGACGCAAGGAGAATCACGCATGGCATTCACCGTATCCATCAAATTCAATAAGCGATTCAAAACGAAATGCCCTTTCGATAAAGTATTCGATGCGCTCGCCGACGTACCCTACTCCGTTGACCACTTCCCGAAGGTCGAAGAACTCGTCGACATGGGCGACGAAGTCTACCTTTGGAAGATGGAGAAGATCGGCATCTCAAAGTTTCACATCCAAACCTCCTACGCCAGTCAATACACGTGGGATAAAGAGGCGGGATGGATCGCCTGGGAACCGATCAAAGGCGAGGGCAACGCGCTCGTCTCCGGCAAATGGAAACTCAAATCCCTCGACGCCGACACCACCCAACTCGCATTTACGACCGATGGCGAAATCGATCTTCCGTTACCTGGACTCGCAAAGAGCATCGTCAGCCCCCTCGTGGTAAAGGAATTTGAAGGAATGCTGGACCAGTATTTCGAGAACCTCCAGGAGACATTCGCCGAACTCGCTGCTGATGAGGATTAGCTGAATCGACCTTTAATATCGGTGATTCTCCTCCTCACGCAATGGCGCGAAGATGCCAAGGATCGTTGCCAGGATGGACCGAAAAATGACTACGACGAAAATCCGGTTCATCCTGTTATCCTGTCTAGTAGTTGCTGAACAATAACCCGGCAACGGCCGGTTGATTGACTTCGCCGTCCCATCCGCGCGTATAGTCGGGACGCTAAACGTGGGGTAAGACGATTCTCGGTTCCGTTCGGAATATAGTAAGCCGTATGCCGCTTGTCGGTTGGATGGGGCACCATCGTAAAACCGTGTTTGTTTCTTTCATTCTCTTTATGCACTTCGTGGGTGCGTTGACTTCTGTCCGCGCCATACTGGAAACGCGCACTTCGCAAGGTGCCATTGCGTGGGCCGTGTCCCTCAATGCGTTTCCCTATCTCTCGGTGCCCGCGTACTGGATTCTGGGGCAATCCAGGTTTGAAAACTACGACGTCATCCGTCACCGCGAATTTGTCGATGAAAATGAAAAGGCGCAAACACTCATCCAGCAACTATCCGAAGAAGGACTGCTTAGCGAACCCGAAACGCGCGGCGATATCGAACGTGCCCGGCTTCTACAGAGTTTGGCGAAACAACCGTTCACCAATTACAACGATGCGGAGCTCCTTATCGACGGCGAGGCGACCTTCGACGCGATATTTGAAGGCATCGCTTCTGCGGAAGAGTACATTCTCATTCAGTTCTATATTTGGCGCGACGACGAGCTCGGCCAACGTCTGAAAAAAGCGCTCTTGGAGCGGGCGGCTGACGGCGTCCGTGTTTTCGCGTTGTACGATTCGCTCGGTAGTTTAGATTTGTCCACGGCTTACCTCGAAGAACTACGAAGTGGCGGGGTGGACATCCGCGGTTTCAGTACAACAAAAGGTTCCGGCAACCGGTTTCGTGTCAACTTCAGAAACCACCGCAAGATCGTCCTCGTGGATGGGCGTATCGCCTATGTCGGCGGCAGTAACGTTGGCGTTGAATACCTCGGCCAACACCCCGTCCTGACGCCGTGGCGCGATACCCACGTTGCAGTAACCGGCCCCGTAGTCCTTGGCGTCCAGGTCTCGTTTCTTGAGGACTGGCAGTGGGTGGCGGACAGCACGCCTGAACTCAACTGGGTACCTGAAAAATCTGAAACAGGTGATATGCCTGCCCTCTGCTTAACGTCAGGACCCGCCGACGATCTCGAAACGGCAACGCTATTCTTTCTCGACGCCATTAATGCCGCCGAAGAACGGCTGTGGATCGTCAGTCCGTACTTTGTCCCGGACGAACAACTCTTGTCCGCGTTGCAGCTCGCCGCGTTGCGCGGGGTTGATGTACGCATTCTCATTCCAGAGAATCCTGATCATCAACTCGTCTATCTGTCTTCGTTCTCGTATCTCGAAGAAGCGGAAAAGTGCGGGGTCAAACTCTATCGTTATCTGCCGGGGTTTCTACACCAAAAAGTCATGCTAGTAGATGATCGAGCCGCCGCTGTTGGCACGTGCAATTTCGACAACCGTTCTATGCGTCTCAATTTCGAGATCACGATGATCTTCATCGACGAGGAATTCGCAGCCGATGTCGAAGCCATGCTCGAACAAGACTTTGCGGTCAGCCGCCGCGTCGTCGCGACGGAATACACGGATCGCCATTGGTGGTTCCGGTTCCAAGTCCGCGCCGCGCGCCTCATGGCCCCAATTCAGTAGATTTGGGAAAAAGATCGGTGGGTGCACCGCTGCAGCACGACGTCGTTATCCCTTCGTCGAATCACCGAAAACGGATTAGCCGGCAGATCTGAATCACTCCACTCGTTGCACGATTTGGACGCTGTCGCCATCCGCATTCAACTCGACCATCATGCCAGCGCTCAGTTGGCCACTGTTGGATAGCGTGGTTAGCGGTCCAATCACCGATTCGTTCAGTAGGGCATCTACCCCCGTCAATCCGCCTTTTCCATTGAAACAGGCCGCGACGAGTACGGCGATTGCGTCCTCGTGCAATCGCAATTTGAACTTTTGATGCCTCATCGTATCGTACACCGTCTTAATTTTTTGTTTGAAGATGGCAGACGCGATTTCGCGGTCGAGTGCTTCGAACGGGATGACAGCATCGAGCTTAGTTCGCACCGGATCCGGTATGCGAGGTTCTCCGTGTTCCGTGTTCTGACTGAGGATGAGTGCGCAGCGTTCGAAGCTGAATGTTTTTCCACGTTCAGATCGAAGGCTACCCGTGCTCAACACAATGTCCAATAGATCGAAAAAGCTGGGATGTACCTGCTCTACGCCGTCAAAGTCGTATAAGGCGAATCCGCCGCTGTGCAAGGCCGACCATGTCGCCTCCGACGCATGGTCATCCTTTGCCCGAAACGATTCGACAAACAGCACCGACACGGCTTCTTGCGTTGTGAATTTAGAAAGATCGATGTGGTGATAAAACTCTTCCGATCCGAAAAGTTGTGTCGTTAGTAGTTTTGCCGTCTCTGATTTACCCACACCGGCGATCCCAGAAAATTCTGCGGACAGTAGCGGCCGGTTCCTTGCTCCAAAACCCGTTCGCGCTTCAGCTGCGGCGTCTGCAATCTGTTCCAGTGCGTTGTCCTGTCCGATTATGGTGCGCTTCATTCTAGTGGTGATGTTGGTTTTCCATTGCTTTGCCTGAACTTCATCTATGTTGATGGAAGTGTTTTCCATCACGACCCTTTTTACATCGTGCTCAGAGACTTTGTTGCCCAAGAATTGCATAGTCGCAGTGTCGACGACGTCCGGGAGAGAGTTTTTCACGTGTCGTTTCAGGGAGTAACGCGCGCAAGCCTGATCCAACACCTCAGCCGCCTTACCCGGTAGCGCTTGGTCGGGCATGAACTCCTGGGTATGTTTGACGGCTGCCCGGATCGCCGTCTTGTTAATCTCCACGTCATAGTGCTGTTCAAGGAGCGGCCGTTTCTGTTCCAGTATCTTGAGCGCTTGTTCTTCCGAGGCTTCTTCAAGCGACGTTTTTTGAAATACTTCAATCAATTTAGGATTGGTCTTGGCTGCTTCATCGAATTCGACGGGGGTCAGCGTGCAGAGGCAAACGATTTCCCGTTGACGTATGAGCGGTTCGAGAAGTGTCATCATCCCGGCATAGCCGGATGGGTCGGATGAATTCGAAAAGAGCGGTGACGCCCCGTCGATCACGAGAATGTGATCGGGAGAGGAGCGCAAGAATCTAACCAACGAACTCAGCGCCGCTTCCGCCTTTTCTTTGAGCCCGATAAATGCACCAATGTCGAAGTCCATTACGGTGAACATTTGAAAGCCTTCGTCGGACGAGTTTGCGAGGGCCGTTACCATACCGTTTATGAGTGTTGTCTTGCCGACGCCGCGATTGCCGACGATCATGACACTTTGGCGATCTTTTCTTGTGAGGCGTTGCAACAAACCGAAGACTTGTTTGTCGAGACCGTAAGCCGGTATCAAGTTGCCTTCTCTCGCACTCTGTGTAAGGTCCCGCAATAAACCTTTGGGTTGTTCCATAGCAATATTGCTCCCGTTAAACCCATATCGAAAAGGCCGGACGTCCTCCAGACCCATTTCACTGATGTACGCACCTTCGTCCATGATAGTCTCCTCCTGGTTTTGTGGCAATGGATGATGTCGAGGGTCGGCTTTACGTTCGTATTCCTGAAGTCCCCCAAGCAATTTCTGACGTACTACCGTTCGAATTTAGTTGGACGATATTCGGCCAGACAGGAGCTTGGCTGAGTCTCCCACCTCGCGCCACATCAATATAACTAGCCACACAAGTAATACTGTCGCATTGCGTAGATCGGCAAACAAGAACATCGCATGAATCCTTTAGGTCAATAACGGCATCAGCTAAAGTCGCTGCCGAAGACTGCGGCCGAATCGCCCTAGCCTACGTGCCATGGGACGAACTCAAGACGAGGATGCTTGCATCGCGCCCTTCTTTTGTTCGATTTGGTGGGAAATGATGGCAATTGAATTCAGGAGTGGTACACGCCTTCACGGATTTGTGCGATGCGCGGATGCGCGGTGACCGGGCGAAGTAAGGCCTTACTCGTCGTTCGAACCGAGGAGGGTCAAATCGAATGTGATCGCAGTTTGCCGTGGGGGCGTGATTGCGCATTCGTAGCTTCCGAGTGCCAACGCTGTGATGGTGGCTTTTCCGCTTTTGTCCAGCGTTTCGGATTGCACAGTTCGTCCTTCGCACCGGAGAAAGAGCGCGGCACCGATCAGCGGATCGCCGCGTTCTGCGATCGTCAATGAGACGTTCGCATGAGACTCATCTTTCTGTATGGCAGCAATGCCAATCGCATAATTTCCCACGGTTTGCGTCCATGCCTGCATTCGTTCCGTGCTCTCTTTACCGGTTTCGTCACTGCCGAGTATGCTGGCCGGCGCGAGCTGCGCAACGGTAAAACCCTCGCTGGGATGCGATATGAGCCTCAGGCTGTTCCGGGCCAACTCCACAACGAACGCAATAGAAGACAATGGTTTCTCGCTTACTTCCACAAGTATTTCGGATAGCTGCACGTAACCGTCTAGACACCGTGCACAGCGGACCAAATGCGATTCAACGCGGTCACGGTCAGCCTCCGCCAAGCCTCCGTCGGAGTACGCGGCCAAGTCATTGTCGTCCAGGCAGTCGTTGGTTGCAGGGGCCTGAGCGCGCATCCGCTCAGCGTGTTGCATACGACGTAGTACGTTCACGTACTCCATCAGGCGGTCTTGACAGTTTACGCAGTCGCGAGCGTGGCGATCGGTCGCGTCTTCGACGGAGTCGTTTTCGATCTTTTGGAATGCCAACTTGAGTAAATCGTCGTGTGTTGGACAAGGCATCGTACGTACCACCTAAGTTGCGAGGCCAGGTTCAGTTGACGGTTCTTGACCTTCCATCAACATTCGCAAGCGTTTCATCGCCCTCGAATTTTCCGCGAAGACGGTACCCTTTGGAATGTGCAATCGATCAGCGATATCGCGAAGTGGCACGCCGGCGAGTCGAAGTTTAATGATCATCCCTTGTTTGGGCGACAGAATCTCGATTGCTGCTTGAAGGGATGCCATCTGCTCATCTTTCGATTCGTCGTCGACAATCCGATTAACATCAGGGTTTGTCGCAATTTGATCAATTTCCGCATATTCATCGCGGCGCGGTCCTCGCGTGTGCTTTCGAAGATAATCGATGCAGAGATTTCGCGAGACTTGGACAAGATACGTCGAGAGTTTAGCGTCACCGCGCCATGCGGTTAGGCGTCGTGCATCGTCCTTCAGTAGCATTTCGTAAATGTGGCTTTTCATCTCATCATCATCAATCTGCCACGATGTCTGGCGGTTTCGAACGGCACCAATCGTTGCGCCGATTAGTCGGCCGTATAGCTCCACAAATTGATCCCAGCTGTCCGAATCCCCTGCGGCGCATGCGTTTACGAGTTCTCGATCGTCTGGTTTCATTATAGGTGACGTATTATGCCAGGGCTTGCATGCATCGATTTAGGTATCCTTGTCTGCCGGGTGACAGAACTGCATCGCTGGATCGCCGTACATTACATAACCGGCCCACGTAAGATCCTCTTCCCCACACGCTTCTCGCGTCTCGATACGGGCATGTCGAACACATTGACCGAGGTAGCCGCCGCCCGCCAATTCCTCAAAGAAAACGCGGGCGAACGTAGCTGCGGAAGCTGGAGAGATGGGCCATGAAGTCCCAATATAACACTGTACTCCCGATAAGAGAAAAGCGCTGGCCAGCCCGAATGTCTTGTCACGAAGTGAACCACCCTCATCCCAGTCCGCCTCGCGACCTGTTTCGCATCCGTTTGCAAATACTGCGACGGGCGAGTGTGGCAAGCGGCGGATGTCTTGACAGGTGAGCCGCCCGTCCTTGAGTAGCCATCCGCTGTTTGCCGGCGTTTGTGGGTCGTATTCGGCGTGCCCGATGTAGTAAACAAAATCGCTCCTTGAAAGACGTTCCAACAAGTCGAGACGCTCGACACGATCACGCGCCACAAATTCGATATGCCAATCGGAATTCGCACGCTGGAGGTCTTCCAGTAGCGACTCCGTTTTGGACTCAAGTTCTCCTAAATCGCCCGTTGGATTGCAAACAATGAGTAGTCGTGGTCGCTCAATGGGAAGTTCGGAAACGCGGGCCAGGTCGAGCAGGGAGCTATTCTGATCCAGCATAACCTGGCGCCCGAAACTGAACTGCGTGCCAATCGATTCCAATCCTATGACGGCGAGTTCCCAGGGAATTCCGATCAGTGCGGCGGTGTGTACGAAGAACAGGGACTGCGGTCCTACGTCCGCGATCGCGGTGCGAATGCGTTTTGGGAACACCATGTGGGCCAGTAGTGTCCCGATGTCCTGGAGTTCCTCATGTAGTTTTTGTTTGTCCGGTACTTGCAGTGCAGCAGCGTGCTGACGGGAGCGGAAAGCGAGGTCTAGTAAACGTCCTCTCAGGTGTTCGATGTCTGCGCTGTTGTAGTTTGTCCTTGACCGTACGCCAATGGCGCCGCGGGACGCGAATTCGTAGCGAAGCTGGTTATCCACGAGTTCTACGCGAAGCAACTGACGACCGCGCTGACCAGACGTTCGCATTCCGCTTTCGATTATCGCATTCGCTTGGGAGTGAACTTCAACCTTCCTTTTTTGGGGGTCGGCCTCTACGACGGTGTTCATTGCTTCGCCGCCGAATGAGACCAATATTTGACTGCGCCCCAATTTGATGGTCTGTCCGGAAGCGAGCGCTATCTGGCCTCGAACGCGTACGAACGCATCGTCCATTTTTACGAAAGTTCCGTTCGTACTGCCGCAATCTTCGACAAACCAGCTCCCATTTTCGTAGGAGAGCTTCGCGTGATCACCGGACACGCCGGTGTCGCCTTTGATGCACAGATCATTAGAAGCGTTACGACCTAGTATTACCAGGGGACGGTCGAACGAGTAAGCGTCCTCTCGGTGAGGACCATCAACAAATCGAAGTTCAAGGATCGCCATGTACGGTTCCAGTGCGTGAACGTGGCCGCCATTCTAACGATGAGGTGCCTCTGATAACAGCCCGCGAGACTTCATCTGATAATCGTTGTACGTCGGCGCTGGTCGAGCATTGACCGCGAAGGGTACGTTCGGTTGGTGCGAAAGGTAGTGGTAAACACTGAGTGATATTGTGGCGCAAACAAAAGGAAACGCCCGGGCCGATGGAGTGGCGGCCCGGACGTATGGGAAGCAAAGGCATTCCCGAATGGTGGATTTAGCGCTTGGCTATCTGGTTTTTGACCGCGTTGTAGAATTGGTACAGACTGCCATCGCTCTCACCGGAGGCGGAGCAAGAACGTGTGTCACCGGTCGATACGACGCCAACAATAAGCCCATCATAGTTGAAAAGTATGGCGCCACTACTTCCCGGCAGGCTCTCGCCGAATTGTCCGTTCGTCCATATCCGCGTCGCGACCTGGGCGAAATCGTTGCCTACTTGGAACGTAGTCCGATTCGGCATCTCCACAACTTTGTGCTCGGAGTAGCTCTGCATTGCACCCCGCGGATGAGAAATACGCCACAGTGTGTTGCCAACGTGGTTGGTCGCATAGTTTTTTGATGCGTCCCAGCCCAGGTAATACGACCCTGCAGGAGGATTCTGCTGGAGCCTTAACAGTGAGTAATCAATCTGAGTGAAGTCGGACGTCTTGATGAGGTTGGCGCCCCTCGTCTGTCTGTATCCGGTGTAATCGATAAACCGATGGTCGCCATTGTTGTCACAGGTTCTGGTCTTGAATTTCCAGACGAGGTTAAGCGAACGCGCTTCCGTGTCCGTCCCAATGCAATGGTTCGCTGTCATGAAGTATGGCGTCAAGTCTTGTTTCGCGTTATTCACGAGCGCGCCCGTGCAAACGTACTGTCCGCCACCGCTGCTATAAATCATGGCCGCCGTGGCATCCTTCGCGTCGTCGGTTACGGTACCCGCTCCATAGCAACTTGCATCTCGCATACAATTTGTCCACTTATCCAGGGAGATCACGTATCCCATTTTCTCGCCGGTCACCTGGAATCGGTCGTTGCGCATATGAACAACCTCATCAACCGTGAATTGTATCTGGTTTAACTCTTCTTGCGAGGGCTTACGCGGAAAACGAACTTCGAGGTAGACGGTTTCGCCCATGATCACGTTTGACCAAAATTCTCCGTCTTCCCACGTTCCCTGTGCAGTCTCTGGGCCGAATACGTCACCGTAATCCGAGTACATATAAAGTTCGGCCCCCTGCGGGAAGTCGAAGTCTACGAAATGCACGCGCACAGCACCTGCATCGGGCACTTCTATAGCGGTCGACCAGACGAAAGAGTCGTTCTTAGTGATTCGCGTTGTACCAAACGCCGCGCGTTGCATCGAGGTGCTGAGCCTTTCTGCATTCACTTCTTTGAAATCGAACCGGTATTCGGTTTTCATGTTCAGCCCGACGCGATCGGCTGCTTTCCCTGCCGGACACGTTGCGCACTCCTCGTCGGACGTATACAGATCGTTGTGCTCTTCTGTCGAAAGTGGAACTACAAAACGGTTGTCGTCATTAAGCAGTTGGGCGTCACGTGTGAGCGCTTCGAACTTCTGGTACTGATCAAGCGCATGTGCCAACGTTGCAGCCCGAGCGTTGCCGTTCGAGCGACCTTGTAGCTTCTTAACATAAGTAGGAGTATTGTCATTATCATCTCCTTCGTCCGTTGGGTCCGTTGGGCAGCCCATTGCCATTCCACCAAGAACTAGAGCAAACACGGTCATTTTGATTGCATTCATAATTTCGCCTCCTTATTCGTCGCCTCAAAGCCCCAATGGCTCTTTCGGCTTCGGGGAATCTGACGCATGAAGAGCGAGCGTGCTTGCATATATCGGATCGTTGGGGCCGAGGCGCTGTATGGGCCCGTGGCTGGCGTCCGAACTATCACGGGTCAACGTTGGCAGGGGCACGCGGACATGGGTACAGTCAACGCTGGCCCAAGGGCATTGGGGTCAAAAGCTCTCAGGCACCACCTCGATATGGGATTTACGCCCGTGGGGAGAGATTCTGAAGGTCCCCTGTAAGCTTCCCTGTCAAGGACACAGTTCTAAAGTAGAGTTTTCCGGGTCCGATTGTAGTTCGATTTGTTTTCTGTAGACGGTTGGGGGAACGCGATTGGTGGCGTTGTGCGGCCTTTCTTCGTTGT
>Ga0315336_1000308_pt1 | contig 163103 bp, 137 predicted proteins | sample ASW5metaG_FD_204512 | JGI IMG/M metagenome (GOLD analysis project Ga0315336, IMG submission 204512) | Ammonia-oxidizing marine archaeal communities from Monterey Bay, California, United States - ASW #5 | ecosystem: Environmental > Aquatic > Marine > Intertidal zone | place: USA: California... | reverse complement strand
AGGAGTTATAAATTCGATCATCATCTATTTCGACCAGTCCGGCAATAAAATATGTGTTGATTTTCTTTGCGAGAGAAGTGAGAAAGTTTGTAACCACACCACCGGGGACAGGCTCTGCATACTGATGGGCTTCATCCATTTTTTTGAATCGGTATCCGGTCGAGAAAAGCTCCGGTAAGACAAATAAATCCGCCCTTTTCCTATCAAGCATTTCTTCGATTCGACTCAGATTGTTCTGAATATTTCCAAACTCAGGATGGTTTTGAATAAAACCAACTCTAAATAAGTCTTTATTTTTCATATGCTCACAAGTTCTATTTTCAACTGTGATTTAAAGGAATTAAGCGGTTAGATAATATGTGACCCTATGATATCATCACCTATTTAGATTTATCAGCTTTAAAAATCTCTGATGTTAGCTAAAAATTGTATAAATAATGGATACTCCTGAAATAACTGTTTGGTGACCGTATGAAAATTCTCATTACGGGGGCATCCTGTACTCTGGGTAAAAACCTGACTTCAGAATTATTGAAAACGGAACAGTTTTCGATTCGGCTTCTTGAACATCGATCGCCGGTGCATAATGAAAATTGTGAAATTTTTCAGGGTGGTCTTCAGGATATCGATAGTTTGGGCAAGGCTTGTTCTGAGATCGACACTGTGGTTCATTTAGCCGCCTTGACTCATTCTTTTTCCGGAAGAGCATATTTTGAAATCAATGAAGAGGGCACAAAAAACTTAATAACTGCCTGTAAGGAAAAGAATGTCAGGCGATTTATTTTTGTCAGCTCGGCAGCGGCTTCGGAGGAAGGCGGCGATTATGGGGTGAGTAAACTACGATGTGAGGAACTGATTCAGAAATCGGGTCTTGACTGGGTGATCCTTAGGCCATCAGAGGTTTATGGTTTGAAGATGGAAGAGGGCATTGGTAAGTTGGTTGCCTGGATAGAAAGGTTTCCAATAATTCCTGTTATTGGTGATGGATCGTATTTCCTGAGTCCGGTAAGTGTGGATGATTTGGTTCAGGTAATGGTGGAGATACTAAGCAATGATTCGATTGAAAAAGAAACCCTGAATTTATGTGGACCGGAAAAAATGACTATGAATGAACTGATAGATCGACTTGCTCAGATTCAAAAGGTGCAGATAAAAAAAATATTTTTACCAATTTGGTTTGTCAGGGTAGGTATTAGTATTCTGTCAATTTTTAAATCAAGCATCGCCTTTTCCGATCAGATTCCCCGACTTTTATGTAGGAAGGATCAGTCGATTGATAAAACCCAAGCGATCATTCCTTATAACCCGAGAAAAATTGAAGAGGGTTTGTTTTTTCTTCAATCAAAAACGCAGCCAATCTAATAAATATTCTATAGCCGTAGGTCTGATGGTCAAATGGACTTTTTTCATTTATGTTCTGCCAGCGGTGCTAGCAGGATTGTGGGGTGAAAAAATTGATTTCAAAGATTGGCTCATTCAATTCGCTTATTATATTGGTATGATTGCTGCGTTAACGATTATGGCTTGGGGAGAAGACAACACAGGTTGTTAGTGGAAGAAAAAATGGCCCCTCAATAAATAGGAAAAGCACAAGACTCGCACGAAACTGGAAACCAACTTTCATAGGCAAGACTAAGTCCTAAAGATCCTATAACACCGGAGAAAATCTTTACAAATAAAAGCGATATCAATTAATTGCATGTATGGAGGGGGCTTAAAGTCGGGCGGATTTGGTTCTATATAAATGATCGATTAAGGTTATAGCCACCATGGCTTCTGCAATGGGGACAGCTCTGGGTGCAACACAAGGGTCGTGTCTTCCTTCAACCCTGATTTTTGCTTTTTTACCCTGTTGCGTAACTGTATCTTGTGCCTTGTTGATAGAGGAGGTAGGTTTGACAACAAGCCTTATAACAATATCCATACCGTTTGAAATACCACCAAGAATACCACCGGCATTATTTGTGGTTGTTATCACCTTTTTGTTTTTCATTACAAAAACATCATTGCATTCAGAACCTGTCATGATTGCTGATTGGAACCCCACCCCGATTTCGACACCTTTTACCGCAGGCATGCTCATAACAGCTTTAGCAAGGTCGGCATCTAATCTATCAAAAACCGGTTCACCTAATCCTGCAGGAACTCCTTGGGCAATTACTTCGACCACGCCGCCTAAAGAATCCCCTTTTTTTCGGGCCCGCATTATGGAGTTGATCATTTTTTCGGCAATTTTATTATCGGGGCAACGGACAATATTGTTCTCTATTTCTCTATAGTCAATATTTTTTGCGATATGTTTTCCAACCTGTCGGGTAAAGCCAATGATTTTGATCCTTTCACGTGTTAGGAGTTTTTTAGCAATGGCACCGGCAGCAACGCGACCCACAGTTTCACGGGCACTGGATCTACCACCACCGCGATAGTCTCGAAAACCATATTTCATATCGTAGGTATAATCGGCGTGCCCCGGGCGGTACAAGTCTTTGATCAACTCATATTTAGAAGAATCGACATCTTCGTTTTCGACTAACAGAGAGATAGGGGCTCCCGTGGTTTTGCCTTTGAACACCCCAGACATAATTTGAATTTGATCACCTTCTTTTCGTGTGGTGGTTACTTTACTCTGTCCGGTTCTACGACGATTGAGTTCCAGCTGAATTTCAGATTCCTTGATAGGCAATCCTGCAGGGCAGCCTTCAATAACAACTCCAAGACCTCGCCCGTGTGATTCTCCCCAAGTGGTAATTTTAAACAGTTTTCCGTAAGAGCTGCCTGACATAAATTTTTAAAATGGAGTAAATTAAATTTTGGGGAAACTTACAACAGAGTGCAAGCCTGTTTTTCACAAGGTGAACTACCCTAATGAAAAATAAAACTAATCAATAGTATACAAAAAGGAAAGGGCTTACTGTTTGTTGTCTAGATTAGATAATCTAGGAGGGCTTTAAAAAAGCCTCAAAGCCTGTTTCAAGACTATTGATCTTGACCCTCTATTGATTTATTCTCGTCAACCAATTCTCTAAGCTCTTTTCCTGCCTTGAAAAAAGGAACTTTTTTGGAAGGAACGTCTACTTTTTGTCCTGATTTGGGGTTTCTCCCAACTCTTGCATTTCTTTGCCTGATACGAAAACTCCCAAAACCTCTCAATTCAACTTTTTTCCCTTCGGCCAACGAATCAGTAATACTGGAAAAGACTGTATTAACAACAACTTCTGTCTGTCTTTTAGTAAGCTTTATTTGGTTAGCTACTTTTTCTACAAGCTCTGCTTTAGTCATTTACAATTTCTCCTCCCCAGGATCATCAATTTTTAGTGATAATCAAAATTGAATTGGGGAAAGTATAGCATTAGCGAAATATAAGTCAACCCCTTTATTTTAATTGAGTTAAGCAGATTATAGTAGAATCTATTGTCCGAATAAAAACATGAATTATTTCGTATTTTTACTGCAAAAATACCTTTCTAAGGGGTAGTTATGAAATAGTTTGCTATCGAGTTTGAACTATTTGATTGAGAATCTTTTTTTCATTTTCTCTTAAGCTAAAAATCCATTTCTGTAAGCACAAAACTATTGGAATTAGTCTTTAGAAACCAGCAAGGGAAAGAACGATGTATTACAGATGGTCGGAAGAAGGTAGGGTGTTATTTTTATTAGGGAAACCAAAGGTATTGCAGCAAGGGTATAGATGCTGGCACAAGAGATTGGGTGAGGTTTTTTGAAACAACACTTTGCATCAACCAATCCATAAAGGGAACATCTACTTTTTCTTCAACAACACTGGGATAACCCACAATACCGATTTTTTTACCAAGTATCTCTATAGTTTTTTCCAGCCCGCCAAACTCATCAATCAATTTAAACTCAAAGGCTTGCTTCCCAGTCATGACTCTTCCATCGGCAAACAGTTTGACCCTATCCTCAGGTAGGTTTCTTCCCAAAGAGACCGCTTGCACGAACTGCTGATGTACATCGTTCACTACATTTTGCAATAGCTCACGCTCTTCGGGTTGCATTGATCTGAGTGGAGAGCCTGTATCTTTAAATGCACCACTTTTAATCACTGCGGGCCGCAAGCCTATTTTTTTTGCTAGCTCTTCCATATTACTGAAAGCCATAATAGCGCCTATACTTCCTGTCAATGTGCCAGGATTTGCTAGAATATAATCCGCCGCACAAGCAATATAATAGCCACCAGATGCAGCTACGCTACCCAAAGACGCATAAACAATTTTTTGAGAGTCTTTTATTTTATTGATTTCATAGTAGATTTCCTGTGCGGGAGCAACCGCCCCGCCTGGAGAATCTATTCTAACAACTATGGCTTTAATTTTTGAGTCCCGCCGATACTTTGAAAGCTGTCGGACTACCCCAGAAGAATCCATCAATATACCGTTGATATGAACCAGGGCAATTTCGCTGTTTGAGATTTTCCAACGATCTTGCATGAAGCCACCCAGTATGGATGCTGCAAAAAAGAATACGAATATACCTAATGTCCATTTAATAAAAGATTTCAAAAGTGGCCTTTCCTACTTGGGTAAAATTTCCATACTAAAACCAGACCTCTATCGAGGTCGGGTTTCTACGTTCACTCTTCTTTAAAAACTTCCATATCGACCTGTTCTTTTTCAATTTGCGAAAGGTCCAGGTTTGCTTCATAAGCTTTGATGCTTAAAGCGATCTTTTTATCATTTGTGTCAACCTTGATCACTTTTGCTTTAATATTATCATCTACTTTAACAGCTTCTTCAGGTGCGGTAATATTTTTTGAGCTTAATTGAGATACATGTATTAAACCCTCAAGCCCATCTCCAAATTCAGCAAAGGCACCAAAGCTTGTCACCTTAATTATCTTACCTGAAACTTCTGTTCCAATTGGGTAATTGCCCGCAATTTCATCCCATGGGTCGGGCAACAATTGTTTGACACCCAAAGAAATTCTGCAGTTTTCTTTATCAATACTAAGTACAGCAGAGCTAATTTTATCTTTCTTCTTTAATACTTCAGAAGGATGCTTAATTTTTTTCCAACTCAGATCAGAGATGTGAATCAATCCATCCACACCATCTTCCAACTCGACAAAAGCACCAAAGTCGGTCAAGTTTCGTACTGTACCCTCGACCTCAGTACCAATGGGATATTTATCTTCAATTTCATCCCATGGATTGGGCTCGATTTGTTTCATGCCTAGAGAAATTCGTTTCTTTTCTTTATCCAATGTGAGAACAAGAGCTTCAACCTCATCACCAATAGCAACCATTTTGCTTGGGTGTTTTACATGACGGCTCCAGCTCATTTCTGAAATATGCACAAGGCCTTCGATGCCTTTTTCAAGTTCGACAAAAACTCCGTAATCAGTGACACTGACTACTTTACCCTTAATCTTTGTTTCAACTGGGAATTTGGAATCCACATTCACCCATGGATCAGGGCTAGTTTGCTTAAGCCCCAAAGAGACACGTTCTTTGTCTTTATCGTATTTCAGAACAATTACCTTTACCTTGTCACCGATCGAAAACATTTCGGAGGGATGGTTGACCCTGCCCCACGACATATCGGTGATGTGGAGCAACCCGTCGATTCCGCCCAAGTCGATGAATACGCCATATTCAGTAATATTTTTAATAACCCCTTCAATAAGGTTACCTTCATTCATTTTCTCAAGAGTACCAGTGCGAATCTGTTTGCGCTGTTCTTCCAAGAGAATTCTGCGAGAGAGAACAATGTTGCCGCGTTTTTTGTTCATCTTGATAATTTTCATATCAAATTTTTCGCCAATCAATTTCTCCAGATTACGAATAGGGCGAAGGTCGATTTGCGATCCTGGCAAAAAAGCTTTTAACCCGATATCAACTGTAATTCCGCCTTTTGCCTTCGCTATAACTGTACCCTGAATGATTTCATCGGCCTCATAAGTTTTAACTAGATCATCCCAAATTTTAATTTTATTAGCTTTTTCCTTGGAAAGAACAACATTACCATCATTGTCTTCGACCTTTTCCATAAAGACTTCCACCTCGTCCTCGATCTGTAGGTTTTTTCCACTTTCAGGAAACTCGGATAGAGAAACCATACCCTCTGATTTAAATCCCACATCAACTGTAACGAGCCCTTTGGAAATGGCTATGACCTTCCCCGTGATGATCTGGGAAGCCTTGAATCGGCCGAGGCTTTTATTAAAATAGGTCTCCATTTCCTGATAACAGGCTTCTTCGTTGGGAGTCAAATCTCCCAACTCGGCTTTATCGTCCTCGTCCATTTTTTTTAAAAGTTCTTTGGGTATTTTCATGACCTGCTAATTCTCACTTTCTATATGGTTGTTTGATAAAGATTAACTTTCTTGCTTTAAATTAATTTGTTTCATGACCTGATCTATGACTTCTTCAATCGTAAATTTCGTAGTATCAACTTCAATAGCGTCTTCTGCAGGATGAAGCGGTGAAATAGTACGAGTCTTGTCTTCGTGATCCCTTAGTTTTATTTCAGTAATGATATTTTCCAAGTCGACATTCATATTTTTTTCTTTCAATTCCAGATATCGTCTTCTGCCACGCTCTTCTGCATCCGCATCCATAAAGAATTTTAACTCCGCATTTGGAAACACCTGGGTACCAATGTCACGACCATCCATCACCACGTTTCCTGACTGACCTATCTCCTTCTGTTTGGCAACGAGGATGTCCCGAACTCTTTTTTGTGCTGCGACTTTTGCAGCACCCCGCCCCACGATTTCATTTTTTAGCAACCCAGTAGTATTTTCTCCGTTGACCTTTACTTGCTGCCCTTCCGGATCGGCTACAAATTCAATTTTCAACTCTGAAACCCATTGACCCACAGCATTTTCATCATCTAGGTCAATACCTTCATTATTTGCAGACCAGGCAACCGCTCTGTACATGGCGCCAGTATCGATATAGCGATAATTAAGGTTCTTCGCTATAAATTTTGCAATAGTGCTTTTACCGCTTCCTGCCGGTCCATCTATGGCGATGATCATAGAGTTAAATTACTTTCATCCGGTATTTATGAGCAGCGGCAAACGCTTCTTCCAAAGCCTTGCCGTCATTTTTTTCAATCACGTTACGCAAGTCGTTCAACGTTTTCTGGAAGCGGTCTATCAGGTCCAGCGAATGAGTTTGATTCGAGAGACAGATATCACGCCACATCACAGGGTCACTGGACGCTATACGAGTAATGTCTTTCAATCCTGCTCCAGAATAGGCCGTGACTTCACGATCCTGTTTGGTACGCAAAGCTCCCAGAGTATTCATCAACGCATAAGCAACGATATGAGGCAGATGACTCACCGCACCAAAAACAAAATCATGTTCGTCTGCATCGAGTGCTAGCGTCTCCATTCCTACCGCTTTCCAAAGCGCGCCTACTTTTTCAAGCGCATGCGTATCGGTTTTAGGTGTTGGCGTTAAAATACATTTTGCATTGAGGTATAAATCTTCCCGCGACGCTTCCAATCCTGATTTTTCGCCCCCGGCAATAGGATGTGACCCAACAAAGAAAATTCCTTCTGGCATCAAGTCGTCCGCTTGGTTGACCAAGGATCCTTTTACAGAACCCACATCGGTAATCACAGCACCTTGTTTTAGATGTGGTAATAAACTCTCAATCAACGGAATGATTTTGGAAACGGGTGTGCAAAGAACTACAAGGTCGACATCTTTAACGGCCTCTGCTAAATCTTTGGCGCAGTGGTCTATGACGCCTAAAGATTTGGCTTTATCCAAATTCTCGCGATTCCGACCAAACCCTGAAATTTCTTCGACAAGGCTATATTTACGACAAGCTTTAGCCAAAGAAGCTCCCAAAAGACCAACACCAATGATGGTCATTTTTTCAAATAGCTTCATGCTTTTTTCAACCCCTGCTCAGGATAAGAACCCAAAACCCGAAATAACAATGTCTGCTTACGAAGAGTTTTAAAAACACGTTCAACAGCCTTGTCCTCCATATGCCCCAGAAAGTCGACATAAAAAAGATATTCCCAAGGCCTGTTACGTAAAGGTCGTGATTGAATTTTGGTTAAACTAATTCTGTTATTTGCAAACAGTTCCAGCGTTTTTAGAAGCGACCCTGCTTCATCCTCAATGGAAAACATAATTGATGTCTTATTCCTTTTGGCTCTTTTGGCTTGATCTCTGCTGATCACCAAAAACCTCGTGTGATTTTCAGCGCGATCCTGAATATTTTTGGCAATAATTTTTAATTGGTGAACCTCAGCCGCTAACTGCCCGGCTATTGCCGCTGAATTCTTATCCCGTTTTGCAAGCTCTGCTGCCTGAGCCGTACTAGAAGCTGGAATTTGTTCGACACCCGGTAGGTTACAGCTAAGCCAATTACGGCTTTGCGCCAAAGGTTGCGGATGCGAATAAACTGTCTTTATCTTTTTAGGATCTGTATTGTTTGCCAATAAGAATAAAGAAATGGCTAGTTGAGCTTCATCACAAATATGAAGCGGAGAATCGACAAAACAGTCAAGTGTTCGGTTGATAACACCTTCGATGGAATTTTCTACAGGCACCACTCCATAATCCGAATTCCCAAGCTCAACTTCAGAGAAAACACCCTCAATATTAAGGCATGGATTAAACTTGCAGGAATGACCGAAATGCTTGATTGCAGCTTGGTGAGTGAATGTCGTGTCCGGGCCCAGAAAAGCAACCCTCAAAGGCTTTTCTAATGCCAATGTTGCAGAAAAAATTTCACGGAAAATAGAATTGATGGCAGATGAGGGAAACGGACCCTGACTCTGGTCGTTCAACCTGTCAAGAATGGAACGCTCACGTTGAGGAACATGGAAATGAGCAGTCTGCCTCTGAAAGGATTTCTCTTTACCTATTTTTTTGGCTAAAAGACCACGACGACTAATCAGTTTTAAAAGCTGATCATCTATTTTATCAATCTGCTGGCGCAGATCGTTGAGCTTCGGCAAAAAACGTGTACCACCTTTTCTTGGATTTCCCGCAACCTATGTATGGGATAGCTTGATCATTTCATAATTCCACCCTAATATGCAAGGATATTCTTTATGAGAGCCCTATTTTATAAGGTTTTCTCTATCTTAATAACCCGTTTCTATTGTGAGGTCATTCAAATGATTTTACTGGAATTCAGTATGAGTCCCATGGATAAAGGGGAAAGTGTAAGCGATCAAGTTAGCCGGTCTTTAAAAATTATCGATGAAAGTGGGGTGCCTTATAAGTTAAACCCAATGGGGACGGTATTGGAAGGCGAATTCGATGAGGTTATAGGTGTGGTCAAACAATGTTATGAAACCATGCGCTCGGACTGTAAACGTATCACCTGCGGTATAAAAATTGATTATCGCGAAGGAAAATCAGGAAGATTGGAATCAAAAATGGCCTCCATAGAAAACAAACTGGGAAAAGAAGTGAAAAAGTAAAACTTTACCCACAGATAGACATAGATAAACAGAGACAAGGATTGTTTTCTTTGAAAAACTTCCCTTAGAAACTTAAAGTCGTAATATATCTAAAAACAATTATCGATAAAATCCCTTTGCTTATTTTGAGAAGTTGTAAATCCTAAGCCTTATTTTTTATCAACGTCTATCTATTTCCATTGGTGGTTCTAAATGCATCAAACTTTTCCTAATATATAGCACCACCGCATGAATTTCCTGTTGAGTCAATCGAGACTTCCAAGGCATCATGGCAGTACCTTTTCTTCCTTCGGCAACCGATTGAATCATCCGTTCTTCTGTCAGTTCTTGTTTCGAATTTTCTGAGGTAAAATTTTTTGGAGGGGGCTTCAATACATTCGCAGCGAAGGTCTTTCCGTCCCCCTTATCTCCATGACAAGCCTTACAGTGCTTGAAAAAAATGTCACGCCCAGTTTCAGAATCCAGCGAATTGGAAAAAGCTTTCGGCAAAACCAGAATAAAAAACCAAATAAAAACTACTACCCGAGAAAAAAAGATGTTCATTATCTATAACTCACTAATACTCTTGCTTAATAATAGTTTTCGGGGTTCAGCTAGTCAGACCAGTTCCCGCCGAGGGTGGCTCGGTTAGGGAACGTCTTCAAGTCTTTCGATCATTAATATTTTGATCATATTTGCTTTGAACTGGCTCATAAGCTTGTTGAAAGGGACGCGTTGATCTTTCAGCGAAACATAGAATACATCGATACCTCGATCTCCTTGAGTAGAAATTTTTGCCCGGTGGATAAGAATGCCAAAATCTGCAAAAACAGATGCAATCTTATAAAGCATCCCCATATGATCGCGGGCTTCCACACGAATAGTAGTAAAAGTATCTGTGGTTTCTCTTTCCACTTGAACTCGCGGAACAATAGCTTTATCTAAGCTCTTTTGCTCGCCCGCATAACGGGTACGTGAACACATCATTTTTTTTAAATTAGTTTCTTTCGAAAACAATTTCGCTAGATTGAATTTGATTTCTTTCCAGATTTCAAAATTACTTCCCGTTACAATATCGCTTTCTTCAACTTGGACCGAGACTATGACATATCCGTCTTTCTTTAAGTAAATATGAGCTCCCAGAATGTTTAAGCTTTTTGCTGTTAAGACACCTATAAGTTTTTTGAACGATTCCTGCCCAGAAACACACGATAGTGTAAGGTTGTGAAACTTTCCTTCTTCATTGAATTCATGATGCAATATAAAAGGCTTGTCTTTCAGCGAACGGATCAACCTTATATGCAAAGCCACTTCTTCAGAATATGCAGTCATTAGGTAGTCTTCTGGCATAAGCCGAAGGTGGGATTCAATATCAGCAACGGGCAGTTCGCCATGCAGCGCTTTGAAAACGCCCGCCCTTGTAACTTGTGGATACTTATCCAGAGATTCCGGATCGTGAAGATATTTTAAAGTGCGCTCGTAAAGCTCGGAGAGCAAAAGTTTTTTCCAAGCCGTTAATGTACCGGGTGCAACGGCACGTAATTCTGCGAAGCTGAAAAGATATAATGCCGCAAGACGTTCATCGGTTACCACTGTTTTGGCGAATTTCTGGATTACTGTCGGTTGGTGTATGTCCTGATATAAGGCAGTTTCTATCATTTCATAAATGTTCTTTATTAAAAATTCTAGAAACTCTTTTTCCTCTGTTTGCAAATACAATCTCTCACTGATGAAATTTATAAACCCCTTCAAGCCAGACTCCCCATCCATATCTGAAAGGGTTCCGGCAGATTGTAAAAGTGCTGCGAATTTTATTGTTTTTTTATGCGAAAATTCTTTATATAAAAAAGCTAGGTCTGTAGGATTGGTCAATGTCGATGCTTCTAGTTCCTCCAGAAACCGGATGATACGCAGCGAATGTTCGTCTGCTGTGTAGTGATGATAAAAATCATGGTTGACCTTGCAATGAGCCAATCCGAATTCCGGTAACACTTGTTCCAGAATTTCCGTTTCATGCATTAACCTTAGGGTTTTATGCGAGTCGCCATCTCCAAGAATTGAATAAAGAAAGTTTCTGACTTCTTCTCCCTTCATGTGTTCGGCAATAACGAGTTTTTTGTGCAACCTCAATTGCCTTCGAAGCTGGTAGTCAGGTAAAATGGAATATTTACGACAAAGTCCCAAAGCTTTCAGGACAAGGGATTTATCTTTTTTAAAATCATTTTTTTGGTCTCCTTCATATACTAGTGCCGAACCCGAGATACCGAATCCGTCTCCCAAAGATTTTTTCGTTAGATCGGTAAGAACCTGCATGAAAGGTTGTTTGGCCTGAATACAATGCTCAAAAAGATTTTCTGAGAAGTTATAGATATTAGTAGCGTGCAAATAATAATCGCGCATAAAATCCTCAACGGGTTGCCCATCAAAGGAAGCAAGGTAGCCCAGGTTTGCAGCAAGGTCTTTTTGAATTTCTCGAGATAGCACATCCATCTTTTTTTCTGTCAAATAATGTAATTCATTTCGCACACGCAAAGTAAAATCTATCGAATTATATAAAGATTCAATTTCCTGTGGAGAAATAACCTGAGCACCCTCGATCTCCCTAAAAGAATTTACGCCAAACCGAACTGCCGTCGCCCAAAGGGCATTGTGGTAATCTCTCAATCCACCCGGGCCATTTTTGATGTCCGGCTCCGGGTGACACACAACCCCTTCATTGTTCCCATAACGTTTGTACTTTTCCTTTAACTTTGAATTTAAAAATTTTTTAACACCCTTTTGCAGAACATTTTTATTAATGGAGTTTGTAAAACGGCCATAAAGGATCTGGTCGCCCATCAAGAACCGGGTTTCGATCATCGATGTTTTTATGGTTAACTCTTCATTGGCCAGCTTAATGCACTCTTTGATGGTCCGCGAACTGTGACCAATGTCCATACCGAATCCCCAGAGCACAGATAAAACATCCTGAATGAAGGTTTCGGTTATAGGCTTAGGCCTTGGTGGAAGCAAAAAAAGTAGATCGATGTCGGAAAGTGGATTGAGCTCCCCTCTCCCATAACCTCCGACCGCAATCAGGCAAAAATCTTCTAATACCAATTTGGACTTATATTGTTCCAACCGAGTCATGGAAAGAAGAACGTGCCGGACCACCTCATCGATTAAACTAGTTTGCGCTTGAATCACCTCCCATCCGCCTGCTCCAGAACGGTGCCAACCTTTAATCTTTGCCTTTTCTATTTGAATTAATTTCTTAAAGGAATGAAAATAGGTCAAACGTTTCCTGGGATCTTCGGGAATGCTCTCCACAGTATTAAAATCCATCGCTAGTCGGTAATCTTTAGTTAGTGTATTCATCAAAAGGGATAAGATTATGGATACTTAATCTATGAGGATAAAGAATTATTTGTAAAATACAAGTTTGACTCCTTCTAAGAACCAAACCACAGTTTTACATATACATTAAAATTTTACACAGGAAAGCAAACGATATTAACGCATTCATTGATCGTAAGTACTTGATGAATCAGAGAGGCTAAAGAATAAATAAGGGGGACTACTTCTGATGGGCGAAATCAACTACAAAGTATGATTTTTGTCCCATCCAAATTTGCTTGACAATATACAACTTATATTTTAGCTTATTCGTCTCCTAATAAGCATAATTTATTGGCCTTACCAGATTTTTTCTATGGTCTTTAGTATTGATGTTAACCAATTAATTAATTTAGAATTTTTATAGGGAAAGAAAAAAATGCCAGATATAGTTTATACCAAAGTTGACGAAGCACCTGAACTAGCAAGTGGTTCTTTTTTACCAATTATTCAAGCATTTACTGGGGTAGCCGGGGTAGATGTTGGTACTATGGATATCTCCCTTGCCGGAAGAATCGCTGCTCAGTTTCCTGAAAGATTGAAACCGGAACAACAACAGCCCGATGATTTGGCATTGTTGGGTGAAATTGTTCTGAAGCCAGATGCAAATGTTATTAAATTGCCCAATATCAGTGCGTCCGTACCTCAGATAAGAGGCGTGATTGATGAATTAAGAGAACAAGGCTACGACCTCCCTGATTACCCTGAAGACCCAAAGACAGACGAGGAAAAAGAAATTAAAGCTAAATACGATGTTTGTAAGGGTAGCGCGGTAAATCCCGTTTTGAGACAAGGCAATTCGGATCGTCGAGCTGCAACTTCAGTAAAAAATTATGCCAAGAGCAACCCACATAGTATGGGAGCCTGGTCAAAAGATTCTAAGACTAATGTTGCTTCTATGGACGGCAGTGATTTTCGTTCCAATGAAAAATCAATGACCGTTTCTGATGCATCTGCTGGAAAAGCCAAGATAGAGTTTGTTGGTGATGATGGAAGCACGAAGGTTTTAAAAGAGAATGTTCAACTTGATGCGGGAGCGGTTGTAGACGCGACTAAAATGAGTGTTAAGGCATTGCGGCAATTCATGAAGGATTCTATCCAAAGAGCCAAAGACGAGGGTGTTTTATTTTCTCTGCACATGAAGGCCACAATGATGAAAGTTTCGGATCCGATTATCTTTGGGCACTGCGTTACCGTGTTTTTTGAAGAAGCTTTCGAAAAACATGCCGACACTTTCAAGGAAATCGGCGTTAATCCCAATAACGGTTTAGGCGACGTTTACACAAAGATCAAAAGTTTGCCGGAAGACAAACAAAAAGAAATCGAAGCAGATCTTCAAGCCTGTTTGGATAATGGCCCCACCATGGCAATGGTCGATTCTGATAAAGGGATCACTAATTTGCATGTTCCAAGCGATATCATCATCGATGCTTCCATGGCGGCTTCAATCAGAACCTCAGGTAAAATGTGGGGCCCGGATGGCAAAGAGCATGATACTTTAGCCCTCATTCCAGACGACAGTTACGCGGGTATTTATCAATCAGCCATCGATTTCTGTAGGGAAAATGGCGAGTTCGACCCAACCACTATGGGCACCGTACCCAATGTCGGACTCATGGCCCAAAAAGCGGAAGAATACGGCTCCCACGACAAAACCTTTGAAGCCCCTGGTAATGGAACTATTAAAGTTATCGACGCCGCAGGAAACACCTTGATCGAGCAACCCGTTGAAACGGGAGATATCTTCAGAAGTTGTATCGTAAAGGATATTCCAATCCAAGATTGGGTAAAGCTTGCGGTAACAAGAGCACGATTGTCTGAAACACCGGTTGTCTTCTGGTTAAACAAAGACAGAGCGCATGACGCAGAGTTAATTAAAAAATTAGACGTTTACTTAAAAGACCATGAGACGAATGGATTGGATATGCAAGTCATGGCTCCTGTAGATGCCATGAAACATGCTTTGCAACGTGCAAAAGAAGGAAAAGACACCATCAGTGCCACGGGTAATGTTCTTCGTGACTACTTGACCGATTTGTTCCCGATTCTCGAGTTGGGAACCAGCGCAAAAATGCTGTCCATAGTTCCGCTGATCGCAGGTGGCGGTCTTTTTGAAACCGGTGCGGGCGGCTCTGCTCCCAAGCATGTTCAACAGTTTGTGAAAGAAGGGCATCTAAGATGGGAGTCTTTGGGCGAATTTTTGGCTCTTTCCGAATCTCTGGCCCACTTAAGTAGATACAAAAATAATTCCAAAGCACAGGTGCTTGCGGACACCTTGGACCGAGCAACAGGGAAATTGATGATAAACAAAAAATCCCCAGGCCGTAAGGTGGGCGAGTTGGATAACGCGGGTACCCATGCTTACGAAGCTCTTTACTGGGCTAAAGAATTGGCAACTCAAGATGACGATGCGGAACTTAAAGCAAAGTTTACTCCGGTCGCTGAACAACTTGAAACCAAAATAGATACTATTATCAGTGAATTGAATGCAACCAACGGCCAAGCTATGGATCTTGGAGGTTACTACCGAACAGACCCTAAAAAAGTCGCAAAGGCAATGCGTCGTAGCGCAACATTCAATTCAATATTGGACAGCTTAAATTAATAAACCCGCTAGACACGTTGGAGTTTTTGGAGCTCCCTGTTCGGAGCTCCAATAAAAGCCTCAGCAAATAACAAGTCAAACCTGATATAGGTTTGTTTTCAAATGAGGAACTGCATGTCAAGCACAAGAAAAAAGATCACCGTCGTTGGTGCGGGTCAAGTTGGGTCGACAGTTGCTCAGCTAACCGCCTATAAAAATCTCGGCGATGTAGTGATCATTGATATTATTGAAGGAGTTCCTCAAGGAAAAGCATTGGACCTTCAAGAATCAAGCTGTCTTCAAGTGTTTGACAGCTTGGTAACCGGAACCAATGATTATAAAGAAACTGCGAACTCCGATGTCGTGGTCATCACCGCTGGCTTGCCTCGTAAACCGGGAATGAGCCGCGAAGATCTTCTCGCTACCAATGCCAAAATTGTGCAATCGGTGACCGAGAAGATCATGGAGCATTCCCGTGAACCCATCATCATCGTTGTATCAAATCCACTCGATGCGATGGTATACATGGCAAAAAAAACGAGCGACCTGCCGAAGAATAAAATTATTGGTATGGCTGGCGTGCTAGACTCAGCACGTTTGCGAACATTCGTATCACTGGAACTGGGTTGTTCTCTGGTTGATGTCGATGCGATGGTTTTAGGTGGACATGGCGACTCCATGGTGCCTCTTCCTCGTTACACTTCGGTATCGGGCATATCAATCACCGAATTGATGACCAAAGAACAAATAGACCGTGTGGTAGAACGCACACGAAAAGGTGGCGCGGAAATCGTTTCCCTATTAAAGACAGGCAGTGCTTTTTATGCACCGGGTGCTTCAGTTGTTAAAATGATTGAAGCTATTTTGCATGACAAACGTCGCATTCTTCCCTGCACTGCTTATCTAGAAGGTGAATATGGCTGGAGCGGAATTTTCTTCGGCGTGCCTGTTATGATGGGCATTCATGGAATTGAAAAAATTATCGAGCTGAAAATGACAAATGAGGAAAAAGCAGCACTGGATAAGTCTGCACAAGATGTTAAAAAAACCTGCGATGCGATAGATGCTATGCTATCTGAATCGAACGGAAAAAACTAATCGTCCCTCAGACAAGCAGGTTTTTCTGGAGTCCAAAAGAGACTTTATTGCCTTGAAAAACTAAACGTTTCGTAAACGCTAACTTCTTCTCGTTTACCGTCGCATTCCAATGGAATGGATTGCCAAAAATTTTTGTCTGGCTTCCATCTTGGATCCCATTCATCATCAGGGTCATCCGAAACACATATTCGCCAAACTTTTCCCTCAAGTTTTTTCTTTGAAACATCCAGAGTAATAAAATGATTCATCAATGCTCTCTTAGCTAGCGCATTAAAAACGTCCTTCGGTGCAATATGCTTTCCTTTATTTTGCTGGTCGGCAAAAGGTTTAAAGGTTGCGCCCCCTCCGCCCGAGACAATGTGCATTGTTCCCTCACCGCTACGGTATTTCCCCGACACGGATTGCACAATTTCAAAAACACCTTCTTCAATAGGACTCATCTGATGAAAGCGTTCGTAGGAATGCTGATTACCTGCAAGAACCAGATCGGGTTTCAAAGCATTCAACTGTTTAAGAACCGTATTACGCTTGTCGAGGTACCAAGCCGTGGTGATCGCAGGCTCATGAACGGCGAGGATAACCCACATCCCTTTTTCTCTGGCTTCCATAATTCGGGGCGCAAGCCAGGAAGTAGGATCTCTCCAGGGGTAATTATTGATAACACCAATTATGGTATTGCCGATCACCCGCGTCCCTTCCATTGCACGAGGTCCGGGTGTGTCGAATCCGGAATCGAGAGGGTCGATTTTGTCCCAACATCCTGAAGCTTTCGGTTTCCATTTTTTGGGTGGCAAATCGTTGTCGCCCGCAACAAATAATTTTATTGGATATGGATTCGAAAGGGTCTCTTTGATTTCTTTAACATAACGGTCAGGACAAGACGTTGGAAAAAATTCGGGTTGGTAAACGAAATCTCCAAGATGAAGCAAGGCATCTGCATTTTGTTTGCGCATGGCTTTTTGGACTGCCATAAATCCCGGTGCGTATGCTCTCTCACCCGTTCCTGTGTCGCCAACTATTATAATCCGTGTAGCTCCCTCCCCTATTGAGTAACTCACGAATATTGCTAGAGAAAGAAGAAAAATAATTTTTATGACAAGCCATCTCATGATCAATACAACCCTTCAGGAAGAGTTTCTATGAAAGTTCGAATCTCATCGCGAACTCGACGGTAATGATCCAGAGCTTCTCCGTCTGTCTTGGCCGTTTGCGCTAGTTTAGGAGGATCGTCAAATCCGTGATGCACAATAGTAGTGGCGCAGGAAAAAACCGGACAGTTTTCATCCGCATGTCCACAAACAGTGACGACAATATCAAAAGGAATAGTTTCCACATCTTCCACGCACTTAGACTTCTGTTGGGTGATGTCTACTTCTTCTTCCTGCATGACTTTTATCGCATTGGGGTTGAGGCCATGCGCTTCGAGACCCGCCGAAAACGCCTGAATAGTATCACTTTTTAAATGTCGGGCCCAGCCTTCCGCCATCTGACTGCGACAAGAATTACCCGTACATAAAAACAGAATTTTTAGTTTGTCTACCATACCCCCAACCTACCACCCACTAGGATGGGAAGCAACAAAGCTATCCTTTTGGGCGCAGATTTTGCCGCAGAATATAAATTGCGTCTTGGGAAAATGCTAACAACCTAAAGTTATATACAGAACAAGATCGCTTTACAATTTACGTATCAACCTATTATCCGAAACGGTCCACCTCACGGTGATCAAAGCGATGGAGGCCTTTTTGGCGAGCAATTGTTTCTGCAGTTCCTAATTCTTGTGAGTGAGGATGGCGATTGATTTCAGGATATTTTTTTTCACTCACTTTCCCTGCGGGAAAATACTGTCCCATAATATTTATATAAGTATCAACAGATATTTCTTGCGCTACAAAATCCATTATATTTTCTGCGTCTTCCAAACCATCCGGCATCACTAGATGACGCAATAGAACCCCGCGTTTGGCGAGTCCATTTTCATCGAAAACCAAATCCCCTACCTGCTTAAACATTTCTTTGATCACGGTGCGGGCTGCTTCGGGATAATCTTTGGCCTTCAAGTATTTTTGCGATCGCTCGTTACTCCAATATTTAAAATCGGGCATATAAATATCAACTATGCCTCTCATCATCTGCACGCTTTCCATCGAATCGTAAGCACCGGTGTTATAAACTAGTGGCAAGCGTAATCCCATCTGCACTGCTAGCGGCAAACTTTCAAGAATTTGCGGTACCACATGTTCGGGCGTCACAAAGTTGATATTATGGCAACCCCGGTTTTGCAAATCTAGCATCATGACTGCCAAGTCTTCTGGGCTGACTTCGATTCCTTCTCCATCCTGACTAATGCCGTAGTTCTGGCAAAAAACACATTTTAAGTTGCATAAAGAAAAGAATATGGTTCCGCTTCCATTCGCACCACGCAGACAATCCTCTTCGCCATGGTGAGGAGCATAGCTGCCAACTCGCGCTTTTCTTCCGGTTTTGCAAACAGACTGTTCGTCGTTCAATCGATTCACTTCGCAATCGCGTGGACATACTTTGCAGTTTGCCAGTGAGTGTAATGCCTGCCGTGAACGCCGATAAAGCTCACCGCTATGAAATAGCTTCATATAGGCTGGCTCAAAACCTTCGGATTGAATTTGAAAAGATTTCAGATTTGTCTGCATACCCGTTTGGATAATTGAATTTGGTTAATTATATTCACTGGCAATGTTAACGAACTGTAGTTAAAGGCTCAATGTTCTATTTTAGTCTGGTGAGTTTTGACCTATTACCTACCCGCGTTATAGGCTTGATTTTCGTTTAATTTTCGCTTATGCTGAGCAACACTAACTAGTATGAGACAAACATGCAATGGAGATAAAACCCATGCATCTCACCAAGCGTCAACGAGAGATCTACGAGCACCTCAGGGATCATATTCGCAACCGGGGATATGCGCCTAGCATCGCAGAGATAGGTAAACAGTTTAACCTCAGTTCCCCAGCTACTGTGCACAAACACCTTTCACATCTAGAAGAGAAGGGATTGATCCGTAAACAGCAAAACCTGAGTCGAGCGATTGAAGTGGTACCCGAGCAAGGCGATGCTATGCCCTATCCCGTACTGGGAGAAATTGCTGCAGGAAAACCGATAGAAGCGCTCGATCAACGTGAGGTGGTCGACCTATTACCTGATAGCAAAAATAAAGATATTTTTGTTTTGCGCGTTAAAGGTAACTCGATGATCGAAGACCATATTCAAAACAACGATTATGTAATCGTCGAAAGACGTAACGTCGCTGAAAACGGCGAAACGGTAGTGGCGTTGATTGATAACGATCGAGCAACTTTAAAACGGTTTTACCGCGAAAATGGTAGGATACGATTGCAACCTGCTCATCCTAATATGAAACCCATCTATGTGCGTGAAGGAGACTTCACTATTCAGGGCGTGGTTATCAGCGTCTTAAGAAAATTCAAAAAATAATCAACCCCAAACAAAAAAGTAATTTAGTTGAGCGAAATCTTACACATAGATATGGATGCCTTTTTTGTGTCCGTTGAAGAGGTACTGAATCCATCTTTAAAAGACAAACCCGTTATCGTTGGAGGAAACATCGATAGCCGGGGAGTCGTTGCGGCAGCATCTTATGCGGCTAGGAAGTATGGGGTTCAATCCGCCATGCCGATTGCGAGAGCGAAACGTCTTTGTCCGCACGCTATTTTTTTGCGCAGTTCGCACCGGCTCTACAGCGAATATTCGGCTAAGGTGTTCGAGATTTTAAAGAACTATTCTCCGCTAGTCGAACCGATGTCTCTCGACGAAGCATTTATCGATTTAACGGGCTGTGGAAAATTACATGGTCCGGTCCTTAAAACAGCGGAAACAATTCGTAATAAAATCAAAGGTCAACTTGGACTCAATGCATCAATCGGTATTGCTACTAACAAGCTTATAGCTAAAATCGCTTCGGCCTATTGCAAACCCAACGGCATGTTGTGGATAGCCCCCGGTAGCGAACAACAGTTTTTGGCACCACTTCCTATAAAACGCATCCCAGGAATCGGTCTCAAAGGCAGCGCCAAGTTGAATCGCATAGGCGTTCACTCAGTTGCCGATCTTGCACGCTTACCACTGGAAATACTTGAAGAGATTTATGGGAAATGGGGGGTATCACTTTATCATAAGGCAAGGGGAATCAGTAACAGCCCAGTCATTGCAGAAACCAAAGACCCCCGCTCCATCAGTCGAGAAACGACTCTAGACACAGACTCTATCGATCCACTGTTTTTGGAATCTACACTCAGTTACCTGACAGAAAAATCTGCAGCACAGCTTCGTAGCAGCAGATTGTTTGCTAAAACTGTCACGTTAAAGCTAAGATACTCGGACTTTAAAACGGTAACTCGCTCACAAATTCTGGGCTGGCCAACGGCAGCGGATCACACGCTTTTTAACACTGCCATAAAATTATTCCGAAAAACTTTTGACCGCAAGACACGAGTACGTCTGATAGGGGTTTCTCTCACTTCTTTGACGGCGCATCCTTGTCGGCAGGAAAACTTGTTTGACCTTAAAGACAGCAAACGTTGGGATGAGCTTTATCACGGGGTCGATCAAATCCGAAAAAAATACGGATTTCATTCCATCCTCCGTGCGACCAGTCGCCGATGAATCACCAGAGATGGAACTACATTAAATCAGTGAGTGTTCAATATTTTTAGAACGTGTATAGGTACCACTTTAATTTCTTTTATAGATAAACATGAATCTTGAAAATATCAGAAAAGAATTTCCTGTAACTAGTGAGATCATTTTTTTTGATCATGCTAGGGTTGCACCCTTGCCAAAACGAGTGAAACAAGTTGTCACAGCGTTTATCGATGACGCAACACGATTTGGCACTGCCCATTACGAAAACTGGGTTCTTGAGCTCGAACGCACTCGAAAAAAATTCTCAGAACTTATCAATGCCAACCGAGACGAAATTGCTTTTGTTAAAAATACTTCGGAAGGAATCTCAATCGTAGCAAATGGATTCGACTGGCAACTAGGGGATAATGTGGTCATCCCCGATATCGAGTTCCCTGCAAACGTATATCCTTGGTGGAATCTTAAGCAAAGGGGTGTGGAAACGCGCATGGTTAAGTCGGTTGAGGGAAGAGTACTGTTTGATGAATTAGTAAAACAAGTCGATAACAGAACACGGATACTCTCCATCAGTTCAGTGGAATGCAACAGCGGATTTCGAAGCAACCTCAATCGACTAGGCACCTTTTGCAAAGAGAAAGGAATTTTATTTTTTGTCGATGCAATTCAGAGTCTTGGTGTCCTGCCCTTAGATGTAAAAAAAGACCACATAGATTTTCTTTCGGCGGATGGACATAAATGGATGCTAAGTGTTGAAGGCCTGGGTGGTTTTTACATCTCCAAGAATGTGGTGGATAGAATTCGCCCTACGACAATGGGATGGGGAAATGTGGTCAATGCAGAGAATTTTATGGACTATGACTTCACTTTACAAAAAGATGCAAAAAAATTTGAAGAGGGAACTCCAAACACGATGAGCATTCACGCTTTTGGTGCAGCGTTGGGGTTGCTACTTGAGGCTGGCATCGACAATATCGAAAAGCGTGTGATTAGCTTGGGTAATTACATAATCGCTGAATTGAATCAGAGGAATATTAAAATTTACAGCTCCACCCTTTTGAATGAGCGCTCTGGGAATATATCGTTTGTTCTGGATAAAGATGTTAGCAAGCTTTACTCGTTTATGTTGGAGAACAAAGTCAAGCTAACTGTACGCGACGGACTCGTACGCTTTTCCCCGCACTTTTACAATAATGAGGATGAGGTTTTACAGGTTTTTGACATATTAGATAGTTATTTGAAAAAATAAAATCTAGAAGTCAAATTTAAACTCCAGAAAAGCGAGTCACAAAGTTTTTCAACTTTTCTTTAATTTGAATGCGATGTGCAAGTTTGATCGCATCTTCTTTGCTTTTAAACCGGTCTACCTGAACGCGGTAAATATTTTTTCCGTTCTGGGTAATAAAGACATCATAGCCTTTTCTTTTTAAAGATTGCTCCAGTTTTCTAGCATGGGCTTTAGTTTTATAAGCTCCTACTTGAATCGTATACAGTTGTGTTTTAGGAGAAGCCAACTGTTTTGCGGAGGTTCCGACATGTGAACGAGTTATCGGTCGGACTTCTTTGCTTTCTATTACTGCAATAGGTTCAACAGTTGTAGCCTGCGACAAATTAATAGGAACAGGAATCTTAGCTTCTTTTTTGGGAGACAAAGGAGGCATTTCAGATTCCACTCGCTTTCTTTTTTGGACTAGAGAACGGGCTTGCATTATATTTTTTTTAACCGAATTGCTTTCTGGCTTAGTAGTTATCTCAACAAGGGATTCTTTATTTGATTCTAGGTTTTCGGAACTATCGGATAGTTCTGCTTCTTCGCCTAGAATGATAGTTTTCTGCCATTCAGCTTTGAGTTGTTGTAGTTCTTCAATTTTTTTCAATTCAGTGGTGGCATTTTTTGCGATTACAGGCTTCTCAAATTGGTTTTCCTTGTCGGCTTCATTGGGGTGCTTTATCAATACAGTCAATTTATCTACCATATTTGATGTCATACGGCTAAGATTAAACTTATTCGTTACGAACTGGATGGGGGCAAGGAGAGCCGTTGTGATGCCCGTTGGAATTTTTCCGATTCCCGAGAAGTCCTGTTCAGTTTGTTCAGCCCGCCAAAGAATTTCTCCGCTCCTTGTGTCTACCATTTGCACGGAGACACTCAGTTCGATCGACGAATGCAAAACAAAATAGGATCGCTCAACTTTATTTATACGACTAAAAACTATAGCATCTACTCCCAAAATTTCACCAAACCGCATAGGATTGATAGCAAGTAAAGTTGAAGGGTCTATCAGTTTGTTTTGCTTCAGTAAACCATCAATTACATAACGTTCTAATAAATGGAATTTTGACTGTTTTAGATTGGCATACAATCCTTGGCGAAACATTTTAGCCATTTCCTTTTGCCCCGGATCGCTTGTCTCGACAGGAAGGATTGCCACGGTCTGATTCTTGGAAAGGGCCGTCAGGTTGCCTGCAACCCTTGTTTGCAAATCGGTAGCACATGAGGACACCGATAAAGCCATACAACCAGCTACTAACCTTTGCAAAAATTTTATGTATTGGTTATTTTTCATAAATTAGTTTAGCGATGACTTTTCTATAACAGCCATTCCGTGCTTATAAAATCTTTTACCCGCCAAACCCTGCGCATTTTTTAAGGTTCCAACTATAAGCGCACTCGATATCTCATCCGATTCCTGCACGATATAGCTTCCTGAATACATTCCAGGGGTAATTTCCCTTAAAGGGATATTAGATTTCCAACTTCCAATTCCAAAAGAACCTTTTAGGCCTGCGTCACCTTTGAGGTTTACATATATTCGATCATCGGGCTTAAGTTTCTGATTTGGCCTCAAGTTGGTTTCTATACTCTTGATTTCTGGTAACCGTATCTTTTTTTGCCAAACCTCAGCAGGGTCAGGAATTTCCATCATAATACCAATGGAAAACATCTCGGCAGTTTTATATAACGCCTGATGGACTTTCACGTTGTCCATCTGGTCCTGAATAATTTCAACAACAGTTGGCGAAAGGATTCCAGAATAAATGCGTTCCTTATGCTCGGTTTCCCAAAGAGTTTCACCAGTCCTCAAATCGATCATCTCAATTTTTGCCTTAATAGAAGTCTCCGCGTGGATTCCGCCTGTAAAATTGTTCGTCTCTAACACCTGGCCTTTGATCACCGCATCCACAGCCAGAATATCTCTCAATTTTTCAGGGCTGAATCCCAGCACTTCTTTATACTTTTTCATTCCAGCCGCTTGTAGCTTGTAATCAATAGTTTCCAGAGGAACATCTACATAACCCAGGTAACTGAAATAGTTAAAGAAACATTCGCGGAATAATCTATGAACAGGAACTCCCTCTGGTGTAGGTCCAGCAAGGGTAAAAGGTAATATGGCTACTGTATTAGGGTGTATGTTGGGGTGATCCAGGTTTTTACGAACCTTCAAGTCAACTGTTCCACACCCCCCAAAAACTATTCCAAATAAAACAATAAAAATGGTGAGTTTTTTTAGCAATAAATTTTGTCTCCCGGCGAGCCAAGACTTCATATAAGTTATTGAAAAATTTTAGGTTTTTTGGATTTTTTACATATTTCAACTATATGAAATCATTCAAAATTTGTCAATATTTTAAATAATTTATTTAAATTACTTGCATGGGAGACAAAAACAAATTTCACTGCAAATGAGCAACGGGACAGATCTAGGAAGGGGAATAAATATAACAAATATTTAGGTCTAGTTTTTTCTTTAAAATTAATGAGCCAAGGACTTCTGTTAATTTTTTAGCCATTCTGAATAACAAAACTATCCTCTATTCACACCGCTTGATTGCCAAGGATATATTTGATAAAGTTGCCAATAGTCGAGATTAAATCTAACTTTGAGGTTTTTGATGACAAGAAAAATTGTACAAATAGGTACTATTCTTTTCTTTTTTCTTTTAAGTCTTGCGGGAGATGTATTTGCAAATTCACCAATAACCTCGGAATTAAAACAAACCATTGATGAGGTTATTCAGATAGTCTCTGACCCAGACCTAAAGAAGACCCCAAAATTACGGAGAGAAAAACTTCGTAAAACCATAGGTTTTCGCTTCAATTACAATCAGATGGTCAGACGCTCTCTAGCAAGAAACTATAAGAATCGAACAAATAAGGAGCGCGAAGAATTCACAGGATTGTTCAAAAAGCTTCTTGAAAATTCTTATGCCAGTAAAATTGAAAACTACCAGGATGAAACGATAAATTATGTAGACGAAAAAGTTAAAGGTAAATATGCCTTGGTTAAAACCGAAATCGTCCGTAAAAATGGAACTATAGATGTCGATTACAAGCTGATCAACGAAAATGGAAGATGGACTGTTTATGATTTTGTAATCGAAGAAGTAAGTTTGATACGGAATTATCGTTCGCAATTTAGCAAAATCATTAAAACCGAATCATACGGTGCTTTGGTTGCTAAATTGACCAAGAAAATTAAAGACCTTGAATCCAATCAGGATAAAAATTCTGAAAACCTTTAAAAGGTTTAGGCCACCCCCCTTTGATAAAAAGCTCCGCACCCACTCGCATTGACCTCGCCGGAGGCACACTTGATATCTGGCCACTTAATCTATTTTTTGGCAATGCCCCAACCCTTAATGCGGCTATAGACCTGTATGCTACGGTCGAACTAATTCCTAGAAAAGATAAACGAATTGTCCTTCGTTCTCATGATTTGAAATTAGAAGACTCCTTTTCTTCATTAAATGTCTTACCAGAAAAACACCCCTTGGAGCTATTGACCCGAACCCTAAAGTTTTATACTCCAAAGGCAGGCCTGGAAATTTCTACAAATTGTCAGGCCCCGCAAGGTTCTGGGATAGGAGGTTCCTCGGCTTTGAGTATTGCGTTACATGGAGCGCTGAACAAATTTGTCGGCACAAGATACAACAAACAAGAAATGATTGAAATTGCCAGGAATATAGAAACTCAGGTAATAGGCGTTCCTGCAGGGTGTCAGGACTATTTTCCTGCCATGTTTGGAGGCGTCAGGTCAGTCAACCCGGGCTTCATTAGGATTGATACGGAAACCCTACCCGTAAAACCAAAAGAACTCAGCCAGCACGTAGTCCTATGCTATACGGGAAAACCAAGAAACTCCGGCATCAATAACTGGGAGGTCACAAAAAAAGCCCTCGATGGAGATAGTAAAGTGATTCGACATTTAAGCACCATTCGCGATTGCTCAGTGGAAATGCGTCGACTTTTAAAAAAGGGCTGTATTTCCGGTATCGCTTCGATTTTCAACAAAGAATGGAAAGCCCGCAAACAACTTGCGCCTAATATATCCACACCACAAATAGAAAAACTTATTCAATCTGCGCTGAAAAAAGGAGCGCTTGCAGCAAAGGTGTGCGGTGCAGGAGGAGGCGGATGCGTAGCCTTCATCATCCCTCCTAAGAAAAAACAATCCATCATAGACGAATTAAACTTTCAAGGTGGCAAGGTGTTGCCCTTCCAGTTTATCTCCCGTGGGCACCGGAATAAGTTCCAGTAAATAATTTTGGCTAATTCTTCCCTGGAGCGAGGGGCCGAAAGAGAACAATTAGAAGAGGAAGCAGAGCGAGAGCTCCTAACAAGGCAATAACCATTGCGGCCCCTGTCAATAATCCAAAATAAATAGTTGGCATGAACTCGGAAAGAGCAAGAATGGAAAAACCTAGAGTGATAGTCACCGAGGTATAGTACATTGCTTTGCCGATGCTCCCATGGCAACGATCCATTGTCTCCAAATAATTCTGGTCCACCTTAAATTCTTTTTGAAATCGGTGGATATAATGGATAGTATTGTCCACCGCAATACCTACTGTGATAGCTGCGATTGTGATTGTCATCATATCGAGGGGAATACCTAGCCAGCCCATAAGGCTCAACACAGTTCCTGCTGCCAAAAGATTAGGAATGATCCCTATCAATGCAAGAGAAAAACTTCTAAACAAAATCATAAACATAACCATGATGGCAAAAACCACCACGCCAATAGTAAGGATTTGTGATCGGTAAAGACTCTGTAGCATATTATTATAAAGCACAACCATACCAGTGAACTGGATAGTTTCTGGAGCAAATTTAAGTTCTTCTACCAGATGTTTCCGAATTTTTTCGATGAGATCCGAACGGCGCAAATTAGGATTTGACTCGATTAACCTCATATTGATGTGAATCTGATTAGCATCTTGTGACAAATAGGGATTTACTAGGGAGTCTTTTACATTTTCTGGCATTAATTTTCGAATAAGAGCTAAATCATAGTCATCAGGTTTTCTGCCTTTATCAAGTTGAGTGAAAACTTTAACCAATGTTGAAATGGATTGTACCTTTCCAACTTCTGGCAGACTCTCCAGGTAATCGTGAATTTTTTCAACACGATCTAACATATTAGAATTGAACCAAAAATTCATTTCAGCCGAATCTCCTTCATCCGCGAAGGGATCATCAAAGTCTTCTTCTTCTTTGTTCTGTTCAACTTCTTGAAGGTATTCAAAGTATTTTTGATCAGGATTCATCACAATATTCAAAGGAGTAGTGCCGCCCAGTTTTCGATCTATGACTTGCATGCCTTTGTAAATTTCGGTATTGCTCTTAAAGTGATCGATAAAACGGTTCTCTACTTCAAGCTTGCTAATACCAATCATGCTAACTACGGCCAGCAAAAAGGACCCGCAAAGAATAATTTTTTGATGGCGCTTGATAAATGCCGCAACAGCCAACGTAAAAATCCGGGTTCTGTCTTTTCCTGAACTTGATATCTCGGGACTTAAGAGCACAAGAGCAGCCGGGAAAAATGTAAAATTTAGGACAAAGGCCAGAGAAATTCCGATAGTCATGGTCCAACCGAAATCAATTACGGGGCGAATGCCACTGACTAAAAGGGAGCAAAAAGCAACAATCGTGGTAATGGAGGTATAAAAACAAGGCAGAACCATAAAACCTACCGTTTGCCTTACAAGCTGTTTCTGATCTTGTCCAGGTTTGCTCTGGTTTAAATCCTGATATCTCACGATCAGATGTATGATCAGAGAAATGGTAATGATTAGGAGAATGGAAATAAAATTGGAGGAAATAACTGTCACCCGCCAGTCCATTAAACCAAGAAACCCTACCACAACTGCGGTTGTGATTAGACAACAACCTACCGGCAATACCACCCAGCGTAGTTTTTTAAAAAAAAGACTAAGCATTAGAATGATGAAAATAATTACGCCCAGACCAAAAGTTTTCAGATCGTGCTCAATGAATCCAATCATATCTGTGGTGATCATGGGCACACCACCTAAAAACATTTCTGCCTTATCACGGTGCCGATCCATAATATAGCGAACGCCTTGAATGACCTTATCTTCCCTATCTAGAAAACTAGCGTGATAATTCCGGAACTCTTCTTGCGCTTTGTTAAATAACACTTCATCGTTCGAAGTAAAACCTTTAGTTTTAATTTTTGCCCTGAGTTCGTTTCTATTATAAAGAAGATCAAAATATTTTTGATCACGTTTAAAATTTACGCGAATGATCGTGGTTTTCCCATCTGAACTCATCAATAGATTCTTATAAATCGGACTTTCACGAAACTCTTTCCGGGCTAATTCTCGGTCCACTCCGAGAGTTTCAAGAGTACGTATGTCAGTAGCTAACTTGCCGATTTCTACTCTGGGACTGTTCAGCAACGGAACATTTAATATATTGTCTATGGAATGAATTCGGTCAAGTTTTAACAGTTCACTACTTAGAGCCTTGATGTCTTCGAGCACTTCATCGGACATCAGGTCTTTAAATGGTGAATAGGTGATTACTAAAAAATCATCAGACCCATAAACTTTGCTGATTTTTCGGTAATATTCCAGAGCTTTGTCATTTTCCAAAACCAGAGATTCTGCGGACGCATCCAACTTGAATTTTGGGATATGGTAGGAAAATCCAGCCACCACTAAAACAACAAAAATCAGGGCCCACAAAGGTTTTTCAACGACCCATTTGAAGTATCCATCTATCAATAATTTCTTCAAGGAAGTCCCTATTCAAGTTTGAATGAAGAATTGTTAATTATTTATGATCACAACGGCTACGGGCTATTATTCAGTCCAGCGTCTGGCTGGTGGGCGGAGATATTCTATACTTAACATGAGATTGTGCCAATAGATAAAATAAACGTTTCTTGCGCTTTAGCTTCATTAAAAGGCATACTACTGAAAAATCATTCCCAAAATTTATTTAAGATAATAGAACTGTGAATTCAACTTTAAAATCCACACTCAAATATTTCGCCATTCTAGCTCTGGTTCTAGCCATGGGAATGTCTGTCTGGCTTTTACCTGAGCCCATTAAAAAAGAAAAAGAACAGCCCATCACCCCGCCTATCGACGCAAAAGATGAAGCAGGAAGATATATACAACAAGCGTCTGAAAATTTTTTCTACCATGAATTCGACAAGGCTATTAGCAACTACAAAAAAGCCATAACAGTTTATAAAAAACTTGGCAAATTTAAAAAGGCAGCACAGGTTTTTGAATCCATCGGTGATCTTTATAAATTCCGCAGAAATCTAAAAGAATCAGAAAAATATTACAAACTTGCAATGGAAAATCATAGAAAAAATCAGGACTCTTTAGGAGAAGCACGAGCCATGAATCTGGCGGGGGACTTATATATGGAAAGGAAAAATTTCCCACCCGCCGGAGATTGGTACAAAAAGGGTTTGGATTTGGTAAGAAATGATCCACCTCACCTCATAAAAGCTTTACTTTTGGAAAATATGGGACATTATTTCTGGAAAACAAACAACGTTCCTGAAGCGATATTACAGTTCACCCAGGCACGAGATACCTTTTCCGCACTTAAAAACCAGATGGGATCTGATCACATGAGTGCGGTACTCAATAAATTGCAGACCGGTCAATCTCATGGCCATACCATTCCTGACGAGGGCCTCATATACCACAACTCACCTCCTCCTAAAAGATCACACTAGAAGGAATTTAGTGATTTATTAGGAATTATTCCCATTATTCCCTATAATGGCAAACAAAACTAAAATGAAACAGCAGAGCAGAAAGAGCGCTGATAGGGAACACAGGGTCTTATTACAAAGTTGGTCCCAGATCGAGTGATATATAATCTTCTGCTAAGGTTTAAAACATGAATATCATCTTAAATAGTTATTGTAATCTAAAATGCAATTACTGCTTTGCCGATGAATACATGGAAGAAAACGTAAAAACTCCTGATAAGTCAATGGATTATGATTTTTTTCAGAACGAGCTTTTACCAAGAGTAAAAAATGCTTCTCTTATAAACTTTATGGGAGGAGAGCCCACCTTACATCCACGCTTCAATGATATGCTTTCCAAAACTTTGGACAATATGCAGCCCTTCTCATTTCTTGGGTTGTTTACCAATGGGTTGATGTCGGACAAAGTTCTCGATCTGCTTTTAAATTTAGTGGGTCGTGGTGGTAGCATCGAACGACAGATACAGTTTTCTGTCCTGCTCAATTGGCAGACCATGGAAAACACATCAGAAAAAAACCATGCTCGTTGTCGTGAAGTTGCCGAAGCTATTTTAAGTAAGAATGGATACGGGCTAATGTTCAGCCTCAATCTGTATTCCATCCAGCAAGATCTAGCTACACAATGTTGGGAAATAGATGAAATTTATCAGAACTTGGGGTTACCGCCAGGTCAAAACTATAAAATTCGTGTCAGTCCAGCTTTTCCCATAGTGGGGGAAGAAGGACATATAAGCTTACCCATAAAAGATTATCCTAAAATGGGTCGTATGATGATAGACCTACTTAAAGATTTTCCGCAAATGTGTTTTCGTTTTGATTGTTCTTTCCCGCCCTGCCTAATGGACGATGTTAAAGAGGATGAATATCACCTAGTAGAGCGGTTTATTTATCATGGAAGCCAATCTGTCCCAAACATTACCGAGTGGAAAGATAAAGATGTTTACTTCGGTTGTGCCGATGACAGCCCGATGGACATCGATCCAAAGGGCGATTGTTTCAACTGTTTTCCCTTTCACAACAAAAAATTAGGAAATATTCAAGACTTCAAACAAGTCAACGAATTAGCTATAAAAAAAATGCATACCGAATTTTTAGGTCACGCTTTTAAAGCCCAGCCAAACGAACCCTGTAAAAGCTGTCCGCATTATATGGTCACTTGTTCCAGTGGCTGCTTCGCCTATAATTTTAGCTAACAACAAAGCAATCCCTAAATAATTTTTACTTGTCTTTTAAAGTTTTTCTAGCCATTCCCGAGCAAGACCAATAGCAGTGATAATTTGTCCAGGTTGCATTTTCTTCTCTATAATATTGGCATTTTTTTTGCCTGTTGCATTGCCGTTGACCCCCGCAATATTAAACCATTTATGCGCCTCAACATAATCTTGTTCCACTCCCAAACCTTTTTCATACATAAGGCCAAGATTAGACTGAGCTCCCGAAATTTGTTGCTCCGCCGATAACAGATACCACCTCAACGCTTCCTTGTAATCTATCGAGGTCCCCTCACCGCGACTATACATCAAGCCAAGATTGTATTGCGCTTGACCATAGCCCTGCTCAGCAGCGAGCTTAAACCACCAGAGAGCTTCAAAAAAATCTTTTGCCACACCTTGCCCTTTACCATACATCACACCAAGGTTATGTTGTGCCTGAGCTAATCCTTGCTCGGCTGCAAGACGATACCATTTAACTGCTTCATTAAAATTTTGTTCTACTCCCTGACCTTTCCCATACATTAAACCAAGGTTGGTTTGAGCTTCGGCAAAACCCTGTTCGGCTGCGCGAAGATACCATTTAATCGCTTCAGAGTCATTCTTAGGTATTTCCTTACCTAGACTGTACATCAGACCTAAGTTATATTGCGCTTCTGCCTTCCCCTCTTCGGCCAACTGTTTCCACTCATTAAAATTCATATTTTGATTATTTTTTGTTTCCTACTTGGCGTAGGACTATGTCGAGATTTGCTCTCGCTTGAGTTAATTCCGGTTTAAGTTTTAACGCTACTCGGTAATTGTTAATAGCTTCCTCCCATTTTTTGTTGTTATAAAGAGAGTTAGCAAGTGTAAAATATCCTTCCGCGTTTTGAGGTTGTATTTGGATGGCCTTTTTAAATTGAGATAGGGCCCTGGCAAAATCACCCCTATTATCCCAATAAATCCCAATATTAATATGAGCTTCAAAATAATTAGGTTTTTTTTCAATCGCTGTTATGTATTGGGCCAGGGCATCTTCTAAATTTCCCTGAGCTGTCAGGATATTCCCCAGACCGTTATAGGCTGCGGCATAATCGGGTTTAAGCTTGATGGCGCTCCTGAGATGGCTTTCTGCTTTTTTGAAATCTCCATTTTTTGCTAAAGCATTTCCAAGCCAAAAATGCGCCAAAACAAAGCGGGGATTGAGCTTTATAGCTTCCTTAAATTTTTCAAGGGCCCCTCTCAGATTTTTTTTGTTTAGATATTGAACCCCAAGTTCGAACATACCTTCCGCAATTTCTGTGTTGATACGTTGATCCCAAAAACTTTTAAATATTTCCTTGTCAGCGCTTGCCACGTTTTTAACTTTTGTGAATACCAAATCGAAAGAAGTACGGTTTTTAAGAAACTTATAAATACTCTCTCTGGATATAACATCTGGTGAGTTAAGGAAAAATTCCAGCGATGGGTTGTTATCAGTTATGAACATCTGTTTTGAGCCCATATTTTCCAATTCATTTTCCAAAAACCAAATACTTCCTAAAAGAGTAAAGGGGTTTTCAAATTTAATTTTTCGCATTACTTCGTTTACCACCGGATGCTTCAAGCGTTTTTCAATTTTCTTGAAGTCAATATTTATAGGATCATTTGAACCTATTAAAATTAATTCCTGTTTTGTGGGATACCAACTCATCACATACGGAAAGCTCTCAAGAAAAGTTCGAAAGTGCTCGTATATATGAGTTTCTGTCTGGCTATGCAAAGGTATCCACTGACTGACAATTCCGCCTGGTTTCAAAGCTTTTTTGGTTAATTCATAATATTCTTTTGTATAAAGATTAACAGCCCCTGCATTGGTTGGCGGAGGAGGTTCTGCGGTTATAACATCATAAGTTTTTGAAGTCGTTAAGAGGTGGTTCCTTCCATCCTGAATAATTTTATGAATTTTTGGATTAGTAACAGCATCATAATTCGTATCGCTAAAAAGTTTTGCGGCAATAAAAACACCAGGCGAAATGTCTACCGCATCGACGGAATCAATTCCGGGATAAACTCCCGCCGCACCAGAGGTCAGACCTGTTCCAAAACAAATTACCAGGACATCTTTAGGGTTTTCATTGAGCAAGAGAGGAATGTAGGATAATAGGGTCATATATTTTCGTGAATTGCTATGGTTAGCGGACATACTGACCCCATTCAATATTAAACTTTTACGCCGTATTCCAAAGTTGTCATCATCATCATTGAAAACCGCAACAGTAGTCGTTAACCCTTCATTCAAATAAATCAATTTTTCAGGGTTTGTTTTACCGGCCGAATTGCGCATAAAAAAACCTTTTAATAAATCTTCCGGCATAGCAAGTAGGATTAATACCAGCAAGCCGAATACGGAAAGAGCAGCTCCTTTTCTAATTAATCCGGTAAAATATGTTGAGGTTGCGAAAAGAATAGCTCCTGTTAAAAAATTCAACATGGCTAAAAAAACCAGAGTTTGTTGAGACCCAAGGTTTGGTAATAGAAGGTAGCCTGCAACAAGAGATCCCAGAATGCCCCCCAGTGTATTAACTCCATAAATAATCCCCAAAGAACTTCCAATATTTTCTGACCCTCGAGTCACAATGTGAGTCAGAACAGGAAAACTCATTCCAAACAGGATGGTGGGAACAGACATCAAAGCGGAAGCGTTTTGCATATCAATCCAAAATTCGGCGATAGGGCTTTCCAACCTTAAAGGCCGGATAAAAGAGGAAAAGATCCAACTGGATTGATAAATACTAAAAATTAGGTAAAGACCAATTCCAAACTGGAACAGGGTCAAAAGCATGCGCAAATCAAAATTTCTTTTAAAAAAAGGTACAATTAATAACCCCCCCACCGTTATTCCAAAAAGGAAATTGGCCAACATTAGACTAAAAGAATAAACGGTACTGCCTATGCCAAACACCAAAATTCTTGTCCAAACCACCTCATAAGCTAACGCTGTAAAACCACACAAAAAACTGGAGATAACCCAGATAATATTTTCTTTATCGATTTGTATAGAAAGTGGTGCCGGCTTTGGAAATGTCCATCCAATGGGAGTTGAAGGTTCGGACTTTTTGTGTCGCAGGATACAAAGAATTCCGACAAAAATATTTATAGATGCCGCCAGCCAAGCTGTTTGTAAAACTCCCAAATATTCTATAAGAAAATACCCGCTCAACAAGCAACCCGCCGCGGCTCCAAAAGTATTAATAGAATATAAATAACCTACCTGTTTGCCGGTATGAGTTTCTTCAGTTACAAAATACTTCGCCATTATAGGAAGGGTAGCTCCCATCAAAATAGTGGGGATCAACACTAAAGAAAACGCTAAAACTGTTTTTAACAAGCCTGTTTGAAAAAAGAAATCGGGTAACCAACTATAAAACCAAGCGTAAATAGGAGAAAACTTTGAAAACAAAACGGAAAGAAATGAAGCTGTAAAACCAATCAAAAGCTCAATTTTTCCATAGATCAATAGAGGCTTTCCAACTTTATCAATTGTGGTTCCCCATAAATAGCTGCCCAGACCCAAACCAGCCATAAAAGCCGATAAAACCACAGATACAGAATAAATTGTATGACCAAAAACCAGAGTCAACATTCTAGTCCAGACAACCTGGTAAATTAAACCGGAAATACCCGAGAAAAAAAATAAAAAGTATATCCAGTTGGATCGTTTAAAATCTGGACGTACCAATCCTCTTTTTATTGATTTTTTTTTCATTAAATAAATTTTATGCCAAAATTTTTTAGAAACTGCGGCAAATGGGGCAGGATCGATCTAGCAAGATCGATGGCTTCGAATTCGCTTGCTGATTAATCTTTGTTCTAAATTTCTTCGGTTCGTGTTTCAGTTATATCTTTGATCTCTGCTTCCCCATTCCCACTTAAGCTATCCAACGCATCGCTACTCCAATCTTCATCCAGAAAACGATCGGTCATGATGTGCAAGTCTTTTTTATTTTTTTGCATCTTTTTTAAGAGCAATTTTGTTTCTTCATCTGGGAATAGTTCGTTGAGGTCTTTATCCTCTTCTGGAAATAATTCATTGAGGTCTACTTCGGTTGGGAACGGTAATTTGTTCTGCGGTTGGTAAACCATCTCTTCTTCAGCTCCGATATCTTCAATACGCTCATTCCCTAGAGGATCATTCGTTGATTCTGAAGGCTGGTTTATTTTGGTCATGTTTAAAGCTCCAAAAAGATTCCTAGTGGTATAGTAATTTAAAGTGCCATTATCTGCAATACCACTTGCAACTATGAAATAATACAACAATTTCACACACAAAAAAGTAGGGAAATTCGACACTAACTAATGGCAAGGCCCTCCAAACAGTTTTTATATAGAGCTATTATAATAACGACTAAGAATTGTGATTATAAGTAATTAAAAGCGGGCTAGCCAGATACCTAAAAAGAGAGCAATGGTCATCAGCACCAAGGTCATTCGACTGAGGCCGATCATCTTTTTCAGTGTCTCAGGAACAAGTGCTTTATTTTTTGGGTTGAGATCAAGATCAGAGATTTGTACTTTTAATGAGAACGCTAAATACATACTGACAAAAAATGCTCCTGCCACGAATATCATTTTTATGCCAAATAAATTGTAGTAGCCCGGTTTGAGCCCTGTCTGTGATGTGTAATTCACAAGAAGGAAATAAACTCCGGTTCCCACCAAAACGAGCAAGCTTGCAAACACGGTTGGTGCCAGATGACCAAGTACTTGGTAAGAGGGGGAGTTTTCGTCACGCTCTTTCTGATTTCTTTCAGCGGCAGGGAGATATATCAACAAACTGAATACTGAACTACCAATTGCAACTACCGCTGCCATTTGATGTATAAAAATGATGAAATTATTTTGCATGGTTTTCAAGATTGCTTTAACGGCCCTTTTCCAGGTAGTTCAACAACAACCGCACTCCAAACCCGGATGCACCCTTATTGGTGTAGGGTCTGTCGAACCCCCATGCAGTACCAGCGATATCGATATGTGTCCAGGGTTGCTCGCCAGCAAACGCCTTTAGAAAAGCGGCTCCCATGATCGTTCCTGCACCAACCCCTGGAGATGCAATATTTTTAAGGTCGGCAATATCGCTTTTTGTAGCTTTTTCATATTCTTCCCAGAGCGGGAGTTCCCAAACACGCTCTCCTGTCGCCTCACCAGCGTTTTTTAATTTTTGAATCATTGCTGTGTTGTTGCCTATGACAGCGGCTGCCTGATGACCTAGTGCATGCAACACGGCTCCCGTCAGGGTTGCTAGATCGATCACCTCTTTAGGTTTATATCGTTGCGCGTAGGTCAGCGCATCTGCAAGCACAAGTCGACCTTCGGCGTCGGTGTTTAACACCTCGATGGTTTTGCCAGACATACTTTTTAGTATATCACCGGGTTTAATGGCCGATCCACTCGGCATATTTTCTGCTGCAGCAACAATTCCAACAATATTTGCTTGAAGCTTTAAGCTGGATACCAATTGTAGAGTTGCCAGAGTAGTCGCAGCGCCAGACATATCCATCTTCATCTCGTCCATCTTCGCACCGGGTTTAAGGGAAATGCCGCCGGTGTCAAAGGTCACGCCCTTGCCAACAATAACTGTTGGAGCTTTCTTTTTACCCGCACCGTTATATTCGAGTACAATAAGCACCGGTGGTTCGTCACTGCCTTGCGACACACCTAGCAAAGACCCCATGCCAAGTTTTTCCATTTCATTTTGACCCAGCGCCTTACAGGTGATTTTGTTTTTGCGCGCCATTTTTTTTGCGTGTTCAGCGAGGAAGGTAGGTGTCGCAGTGCTACCGGGATGTGAGATCAGGTCACGTGCTGTGTGTACAGCGTCGATTATTTTTTCTGCACGGGCGATGGATTTTTCTGTCGATACCTGGCGCGACTTCGATGCCGTCAGCAGTGTTAGTTTTTCTATTCGGCTTGGGGGGCCGTCTTTTTCATCTCTAGATTTATAGTTGTCGAAATGATAGAGAGCCAGTCCAACCCCTTCAGCCATTGCGCCTGCCAGTTCTCTATAGAATCCGCCCTTGCCCTTAGCAATGCCTTCAAAAGCACTAAGATCAGCCGCAATAGATTTAAAGTTGGATTGCTCTGCGAGTTTGGCCGCCGTTCCTGCAGCCTGACAAATTTTTTCGGCCGTCACATCTTTGGATTTGCCAATGCCCACTAACAACAAGTTGGACGCTTTTCCATTACTGTTGAGCAATAGCGTTTGCCCCGGCTTTCCGCCAAACCTTTTATTTTCAAATGCATGGCTAATAGCACCCGCAAGTTCATCGTTCAATTTTTTAAGCGTGCCAGAAGGTTTCTTTTCTTCCACGCAAGCAAGAATCAAGCATTCGGTTTTATGTTCCAGAGGGTGATCTAGTTTTTGATTTATTTTTATCATGCTGGCCTTTAAATTAAGGTATGTTGAATTTTAATAAACAAATGAGAGTTTATATTTATGAGTTCCTTCAATCAACCTGAATTTTGGGTTACAAGTGGCAGTGAGCTCGTTTGTAAGTCCTGTTTGCCTGTTTCCTTAAAAATGGACCTGCAATAAAACCTACTTAAAGGCTGTTTAAACAGCCTTTAAATGCTAATTGGCTAGAATATTGTAAATAAATATCTTACTCCATAGTCCAAAACCTTTAAAAATCAGGCTCTAAGGAAATATTGACAATCGACAGGTCGACTACTAAAATGGCTAGAATTTTCAGCTGATTTATGAGAAATTGTTGTGCTGACTAAATCCACGTTTTTGAAACGGGACGAGTTTTAAATAATTTAAATTTTCGAATAGCAGGAGATCGTCCATGCAAGTTGTAGAGGACCAAAAAGATCAGGCTGTCGAAGCGAAACAGGGCCAGATAAAAATAACCGTTTGTTTGAGCCTGAGTGGTATCGCCGAAGGCGGTGAAGAGGTCTATGCAGAATTCCAGAAACAAATCTCTGAAATGGAGGCCAACGCCGCATTAGGTGAGCGTAAATGTGAAATGGGGCAGGTGGGTTGCCGAGGATATTGTAGCCGCGATGTGTTAGTCGATGTTTATGTCCCTGGCGAAAACCGGGTGACCTATGAAAAGGTTAAACCTGCAATGGTCAAAAACATTTTAAACGATCACATTGTTGGTGGGAAACCATTTAAAAAAGCAGCTGCTAAAGAAGACTATTACACGACGCTTGAAAAACAGACACGTGTTGCACTTGCATATGGAGGCTCGATCGATCCCGAAAATATTAATGATTATATTCAAGTCGGTGGCTATGAATCCCTGAAAAAAGTGCTCTCCACCATGAAACCAGAAGAGGTGATCGCAGAAGTTAAAAAATCTGGTTTGCGAGGAAAAGGTGGTGGTGGTTTTGTAACAGCTAACAAATGGGAAAAAGCACGTAACGCCCCAACTGATGACAAAGGTACCCGTTATATCATGGTCAATGGCGATGAAGGCAACCCCGCTTCATACATGGACCGCAGCGTGATGGAAGGCGCATCGCATCAGGTTCTTGAAGGTCTATTGATTGGCGCTTACGCCATAGGCGCAACCGAAGCCATTATTTATACTCGATCAGACTACGCTATTGCCGTGAAAAGGTTGAATATGGCCATTGAGCAGGCACAAGAAAGAGGATTCCTTGGCGAGAATATTTTGGGTTCGGGCTTCAGTATTAATGTTCGTGTGCATGAAGGCCTTGAAGCTTTTATTGGTGGCGAATCCACCGCATTGATACAATCAGTGGAAGGCAAACGGCCTTTCCCGAAAGCGCAACCGCCTCACTCTGCACAACAAGGGTTGTGGGGCAAACCAACGGTACTGAACAACGCAGAAACCTGGGCAACCGTTCCTAAAATCATTGAAAAAGGTGCCGACTGGTACGCGTCCATGGGTAACGACAATGCTAACGGTTGTAAAGTCTGGGCGATTTCTGGAAACATCAAATACAACGGTTTGATGGAATTGGATATGAAAACCACACTCCGCGAAGCCATTGATGATTATTGCGGCGGCATTCAAAAGAAAAAAGATCTAAAGGTGGTTCATGTCGGAGGGGTGACCGGCGGTTTTCTACCTCCAGAATTGGCAGATACTCCGACAGACTACGAAAGCTTGTTGAATGTTGGTGTTTTGATGGGGCAAGCCAGCTTTGCTGCATATGACGAGTCGGCTTGTGTGGTCGATCTCGCTAAGTTTTCCATCGGGTTCAACGAGGGCGAAACTTGTGGCAAATGCACACCGTGTCGAATTGGCCTTACTTTAATCCGAGAAAAACTCGACGATATTTCAGAAGGCCGCGGAAAACTAGAAGACCTTGACAAGCTTCAGGAGCTTTGCGAAGAAATAAGCCAGACCTCTCTTTGCGGCTTAGGAGAGACTGCACCGAAAGCCATTCTTACTGGACTAAAATATTTCCGTAAAGAATATGAAAGACATATTGTCGACCAAATTTGTGATGCAGCACGTTGTACGGGCCTTTATCGCTACTACGTCAAGGAAGAAGACTGTGTGGCTTGTGGGGCCTGCATTAAACCTTGCCCCACCGGTGCTATTACAGGCGGAACTCGAAAGGTAGCTGCTCACATAGATATGGACTTGTGCATCAACTGCAATGCCTGCTACCAAGCCTGTGGGTTTCTAGCTATCGAATAGTTTTTTTGACTCGAATTTATGCCCACAAAGGGTTTCCCTTGTGGGCTTTTTTTATTTCTCCTCTTAAGGTTCTAAAATACAGAAAATGAAAATCGCAATCATTCATGGAGCAACTTGAAAAACAATCGGGCCAGACCCGGGCGAAGTAAAATAGCTTCCTTGGCCCTCTACCCACCCCAAGATTTAAGATGCCTTCTCAATTCTAATTCTCTTCAGATACAAAAGTTCCATGGCATTGGTCTTGAATCCTCGAATATAGGGTTTTACCAAAAGGTTTTGAGCAGAAACAAATAAAGGGATCATAGGAACCTCGATTTCAGTAAGTAAAATCTGGGCTTCGTCATAAACTTTTTTTCTATCTTGCGGGTTTTTCAACGTGGATCCCCTAGCAACAAGTTGGTCATAACGTTGATTTGCCCATCGCAGCCGGTTGTTTCCACTTGTCTTAATAAATAAATTCATGAAATTATCAGGATCCGGGAAATCAGCGCCCCATCCCAGGCGGAATATTTGAGGAGGATCGAGATCTAATCGACTTAAAAACACTTTCCACTCTTGGCTCTCAAATTTAATATCTATATTTAAATGTTTTTTCCATTGTTCTTGGAGATATTCTCCCACTAATCTATTCACATCTCCGGTATTGAAAACAGCTGTAACTTTTGGGAAGTTTTTTCCATCAGCGTATCCCGCATTTGCGAGTAACGATCGGGCTTTTTGCGGATTAAATTTTGAGCCAATGCTCTTGTTGTAACCAAACATTCCCTTAGGTATCCAGGAAGATGCAGCAAGCTCACCTCCTTTAAGGATTTTGGGTATTAGGGATCTATTGATTGAATGCGCGAGAGCTCTCCTTACCAAAATGTTGTCAAAGGGAGGTTTAGCAATATTAAAACCATAATAATATCCTCTAAGCTGAGGTTTGTTTCTATATTCAGGGCTGTTTTTATAATGTGGAATGGCAATAGGGGGCAACTCTATATAATCCAATTCTCCCGTTTCATAGAGTGTTAATGCGGTCGTTGGTTCTTGGATTACAAAAATTTGAACTTCGTTTATTTTAGGTTTTCCTTCATAGTGTTGCGGATTAGCTTTTAAAACCAGTTTATATTCGTGCTCCCATTTTTCCAGTAGATAGGGTCCATTAGTCACCATTTTCCCAGGTTCGGTCCAATTGTCTCCGTACTTCTCAATAATGTCCTGACGAAGTGGAAAGGTAACCATAAAAGTTGTGATGCTTGGAAAATAAACAACAGGTTTCTTAAGCGTTACTTCGAAAATATCAGAAGCGAGGGCGCGAACCCCGACCTGATCACTGTTCTTGAGGGTACCAGAGTTGTATTCAAATGCATTTTTAATATCGAAAAGAAAGTAGGCATATTGAGCGGCAGTCTCTGGAGCGAGGAGTCGCTTCCAGGAATATTCAAAGTCATCAGCCGTTACATTTTTTCCATCACTCCAAAAAACATCATCTCTTAGATAAAAAGTGATGGTCCGGCCTTCATTAGAATACTCCCATCGTTTCGCGATGGCGGGAATTGGATTCAATTCAGCATCGTATTGCGTGAGCCCTTCCATCAGGTTGGTTAGAATGGTGAAAGAAACGCTATCTGTAGCAAGGCTTCCATCCAGAGTGGGTGGCTCATTTTTAATGGTCATTCTGAAAGCAGAAGGGTCTGCAGATGGGATCTTTGTGCACCCGCATAGGACCAAAAGAAAAACACAAGTATAAATCAGCTTTGAAAAAATTATAGGCAGGTAAATAGGCATAAAAACCAGGGCTTATTGGTTCAAAAATTTAACGTTTTTATCCACAATTTACTGACATTATTAGGCAAAATCAGGTTAGGGCATTGCGTTTTTGTTTCGAATCAAGTTCTAAATTGCTGCATTGCACACTATTCTATATATTTATTAAGCATTTACACAATAAATTTAGAGAATTCCCCCTAATTCTGAGAAGAACAAATAGAATTAGCTGAAATCGGCATTTATCTCTTTACTTTTCAACTCACCTTTATAAAATGAATCCTTTTACTTTTAAACGGATTGCAAATGGCTGAAGACATCTCATATATTAGGAAATGGATAAAGAGAGGCTTAAGCAAAGATAAAAAGACTCTGGATTTTTCCAATAAGGGAATTGACAACTTAATTGCTGAAGAATTGGCTGAGAATGTTGCACTCTCTGATATTGAAATTTTATATTTGCATACAAATAAAATTAAGGACGAAGGCCTTGAGGAACTTGCAAATTCCGAAATTTTTGAGCCCTTGAAAGAACTATGGATTTATGAAAATAAAATTGGCGACAATGGAGCGGTTGCCTTGGCAAAATCCGATAATGTACTCCAATTAAGGTATTTAAGTTTGTATACGAACAGGATTGGAGATGATGGAGCCATTGCATTGGCAACCTCTAAAAACCTAAAAAATTTGGAGACACTCGATTTATCTTTTAATAGGGTTGGAGATCTAGGAGCCGAAGCATTGGCAAAATCAACCTGTTTAAAAAACCTAAAAGTCTTGCATCTCGATGCTAATCGCATTGGGTTCAAAGGAATGCAAGCTTTGGCTGAGCTTTCAGGGTTACAAAATCTTGAAACGCTAAATATTACATATAACCTGGTTCATCCTCAGGGCCTTGCACTATTAGATAAGTCGGAACGTTTGCAGAACTTGGGTAAGGTAAAAACAGATCTCCTTAAGGCTGAAGACTAGCTCATGCTAACCGTAAATAAAGAATCCAATTTCATACGTAATTTAAATAAACAGTTGGTCCGAAAAGACCCAGTGTTGGATTTGAGTTATGAGCGAATGGGAGATGCAGGTATCGCATTTATTTGCCAATCAAAAAATCTTTCTCATGTAAGAGAACTTGATTTAAGTTGGAACGAAATCTCTGATCTGGGACTACAAAAACTAGCAGGCTGTAATTCCCTTACAAGTTTGACTCATCTGATTTTGAACTCAAATGAGGTTGCCGATGGTGGAGCTCAGAACCTTAGTGTATCTGAAAATTTACCAAAATTAAAATATCTGGAATTAGCCTATAATCGTATCACTCAATTCGGAGCTCTGAGTCTTATTAAATCTTTACAACTACGAAACTTACATTTACTTGATTTGGAAATGAACCGTGTTGGGGAAAATAAATCTAATAATTTTCCTGATGGCACAGCAATTCCTGAACTAAAAATTTTGAACCTCAGAAAAAATCAAATAGGAAATGATGCCATTATAAACTGGGCCCAGTCTGGTGGGTTTGAGGGATTAGATCATTTGAACCTAGGCTGGAACAAGATATCGGATGAAGGAGCCAAGATTCTTGCAAATTCTCCTACATTAAAACCCTTACGCACCTTGATTCTGGATTCAAATCATATCGGTGATTCTGGCTCGTTAAGGCTGGCTCAGTCTAAAAACTTAACCAACCTGAAAAATCTCAATATGGCCGACAACAATTTTAAATCTAGTGGAGAATCCGCATTATTAGATTTGCGCACGCGAAATTTAGTAGAAAAGATAACGGCTAATAAAAGCCTGAACCTAAATGTTCTGTATTTAAGAAACAAAGATATTAAAGCATTGTCTTTATACCAAAAATTGCAAGAGGTCATTTCTTTATCATTGCGTAATAATCTATTCAACCATCAAGGTTTGGGTGATTTAGCGACATCTCCTTTTGTTATAAATATAGAAAGCTTGAATCTGATGGACAATTCAATTGGAGATAAAGGGGTCTTTCTGCTAAGTGAGTCTAAGTCCATGACTAAACTTCAAGCGCTGAACCTGGAAAATACAGGAGTATCCTCTACTGGAATATTGGCTCTATCTCAGTCGCCTTATTTGAAAAATCTACAGAAATTGAATGTAAATGGGAATTCAATTGATAAGAAAGGATTTCTGTTAATTGCCAAGTCTGAAAATTTTAAAAAATTGAAAGTTTTAAAAATTTCTGGAGTTTCAATGGGAGACGAGGGTTTACAATCCATCATCAATTCTAATTCATTAAAGCAGCTGGAAGAATTGGAGGTTGCAGGAAATTCTATTTCAAGAAAGGGTCTATTGAGGCTGGCAAAATCTACCCTACTCCCCCAACTGAAAAAGCTAGACCTTCGCAGGAACAGTCTTCTTGATGACGACCAATTATTCCTTTCCCAGTCCTCTGAGTTTGGCAACTTAAAATCAATACGGTTTTAATTGTCAACTTAAAGAATGCATCCGATGAACTGTTTACCTAGAGTTTTCTAATATAATCGCACGTTTACACGCTTCCTTATTATCTCACCTTATAATTTAAAATGATTCTATCCGAAAACAAAAAGGCAGGCAGGGAATAGAGCTAGGTTAGACAGGCAGTTGGCAAATATCCTGTAAAGATACTTTGTTTTCAGACCTTCCATTTGAAGACCCATTTTTCTGATTCGACTGCTGGATGTAGCGAAAAATTTTACCTTGATAATTAGTAATCACCACTTCCTCATTCGTATGCTCAATAACACTATTAGGTAGGAGTCTTACCTTACCTCCACCTCCGGGAGCGTCAATCACAAAATAGGGCACGGCCATGCCTGATGTATGCCCCATTAGGTCTTTAATTATATCGAGACCTTTTTGTACCGAGGTACGCAAATGGTCTGTTCCTTCTGTCATATCAGCTTGGTAGATATAATAGGGTTTAATGCGATTCTTCAATAATTTTTGCATCAATTCCTTCATCGTTGCCGAGTCATCATTGACGCCTTTGAGTAATACTGTTTGACTTCCTAAAGGAATCCCAATATCAGCCAACATGGCACACGCTTTCTCAACTTCAGGAGTTAATTCCAAGGGGTGATTGAAATGCATATTGAAATATAGTGGATGATATTTTTTCAAAATAGAACACAGCTTTTCTGTAATCCTTGCGGGTAGGGTACCGGGAACGCGAGTGCCAATACGGAGGATCTCCAAATGCGGTATGGATCGCAATTCGCCGAGAATTCGATCAAGCTCTTTATCAGGAACGAGAAGCGGGTCGCCTCCAGACATGATTACATCTCGAATTTCCGAATGGTTACGAATATACTCTATTCCTTGTCTTAAAGTTTCGCGGGTGACTATTCCAGGAAATCCGATTTTTCGTTTGCGTGTGCAAAATCGGCAAACTACAGGACACTGATTGTTGATCATCAACAACACTCGGTCTGGGTAGCGGTGAACTAGTTCTGGTACAGGCATATCGCCTTCTTCGTTGAGAGGATCAGATATCAAATCCTCTTGAATAAAATCGTCCAATTCTTCAAGAGTTGGGACCACTTGTCTCCATAATGGATCGTTAGAACTTTTGATTTGATCCAAAAAATAGGAGTTGATTCGAATAGGGTAATTTTCACGAACCTGTTCCAGTTTTTCCCTGTATTCATCTGATTCGGGAATAAAAGGAAGGTCTTTAACTTTAACCGCACTCTGGCTGAGTTGTTTTTGCCATAATTCCATGAGTTACCTTCAGTATGTGGAAATCAAGAGTTAACAGGATAGGTCGTTTTCAGGTAGTCGATAATTTCGTATTCGTCTGCTAAAATCTTATCACCATCAACTAAAACGGGAACGGTAGTTTGCCCTGAAACTTTATAAACCTCTTTACGCTCGGGATGCGACCAAGAAACATCTATTTTTTCATATTCAAGACCGATTTGCGCCAGCTCGTTTCTCACCATAGCGCAATAACCACAGCTATCAATATTATACAGCTTCATTTGAAGTCCTTAAAATATCTTTGTTGCACAAGGGACCATAATGGCATCCACCATACCATGAATTTTCTTTTTATCCTGGGGACAAAGTGTAGCTAGAACTCCCCCCAAATGAGTCGATCCACCTAATACAAAATAATAGGGTGTTAATCTCACTCGGCTTGTCATTATTTCGATTCTATCCTTACCCGTATTCAAATACCGAGCTTCAACCTTTTTTCCTTTATAAAACTTTTGTAAAACCGAAGGTTGATCGGGAAAGTGCTGCAAACTTTTAGTCAAAGTTTGTTGCCATATATCGCTGGAAACATCGTGCCCGACAACAACTCCTCGACTTCCCCAGGATTCGGGAGAAAAACCTGAAGGCTTAACCACCAGTTCCCTTTCTTTTTGCGTCATAGGGAATAACTCCTTCCAATCTCTCACTTGATTCCCCTTAACTTCAAGATCAGGGATCACCCCATGTGGCGGAAGGGGTCTGGAATCAAGAATCCAGGTTTCTGGAATTAGATGAGTTAGAGCAGTAAAAGTTTCAGAGCTCAGGGCTTTTTCCCAATCTGATTTTAAAGAAGGATGGGAAAATAGGGCAAAACTGAGCTTTTCTTCTAACCAGGGCTTGTAGGGAGGCGTGGTAGTCACCTGCCCTTTTTTAGCCGCATAGAGGAGTAATTCTGATTTAGGGATATTTTTAAGATCGAATAATTCAAAAAAACGATATAAAACATCGACTCGCACCCATTTTTCATGATGCTTCACAAAAAGGCCCCCTTCCTTAAAATTCATATCTTGGGGGTGAACCACATAAACACCCTTGCGATTTAAAAGGGATCCGAGATATTGCATCTCACTGAAATAATCTTTAGCCTCATCAGAAACAACAATCGCAACATTAGGAGTGGGTTTTTTGGCAAGCGATTCAGCCATCTGATAGAACAGTGAGGGGATTCCCTCTCCTGTGATTTTCCAGGAAGGGTCTTCATAAATAGACATAAGAGCAGCAGTCAACCCGAACCCTCCCGGTACCGAGTCCAGTTCTGTAATAGCAAATCCTTTTTCGGTAGCAATAACATCCGGTCTTATGATTCCTGGCAATGCCTGACGCATTCTTTTCATACGTCCGAACTCTATGAGATCTCGAGGTTTTCCCGCATCGAGGTATTCTGCAATCCAAGGATGAAAATTTCCTTTGACGCTATCTAAATAAAATCGGTTTAGAACAGAATAAAACTTGAGAAGGTGTGGGCCAAGTTCATGAAAAAAAGTATTTTCTTCCTGAGAAAGAAAATAAGGTTCTGGAGAGACTCTCCAAGTATTCCCAGAATCGGAAAATAATCCGGCCTGCACTAGAGAGACCTTTATATCCACACATGCTTTTTCAGGTTGAGCAATCATGAGTTTTTAGACTAAAAAATAAAATAGTAATTGTCAAATTTTCAACTTTAAAAAATAAAAAGCTTGATGCCAGATGTTACAATATTATCTTTAATTCGAACGGATCGATAAATAAATATGCCTCATCAACTTCAAACTGGAATGACAATACCTGTTTTTCCGCTCCCAGCAACAGTATTCTATCCAGGAACACTTTTACCTCTACATATCTTCGAGCCGAGATACCGAGCGATGACTGCCGATGCGCTGGAAGGAAAACGCATAATAGGGATGGTACTCCTGAAATCCAATTGGGAAGAAGGTTATTTCGGAAAACCACAAATATTCCATACGGGTTGCGTTGGAAACATTGAGAAAGAGATCAAGCATCCCGACGGTAAATACAATTTTACATTGACGGGTCTTCGTCGGTTTCGCATTATTAGGGAGGAAGAGGGGGAACTCTATCGCCAAGCGAAAATAGAATTGTTGGAAGAAAAAAACGAGCAGGATTTCTTTGAAAATCAACCTAACGAGTGCCGGGAAAAACTCATTGAAAGTTTTCGTGAATTTATAGGATTCATCCCCGAAGGTAATTCAAAAAAAAAAGAACCTGATTGGAATCTGGGCACAAAACTCAGTGAGTTTGTTGACCGATTCGCCTACCAGCTCGATCTTTCTCTTGAACAAAAGCAAAGTTTTCTTGAAGAGCAAGATGTCCTCAAACGCGCAGAATTTCTTCACTCGTTCCTAAAAATGAAAATCGACCTAATCCATCTTTCAAAAATGCGTGCCACCCACGATCCCCGCTTGAACTAGGCAAAAGACGCCCGGCAGAAATAAAACTCTGCATTTCTGCAATATCAATTCTCAATTTTCTGAGGGAATAATCAAACTCAAACAAGTAATACCTCCATCGGCTTTTTCGAATTCGCTCATTTCCAACTCAATAGTCTCAAAACCATATTGGCGAATTTTTTCGTTCACCTTTTGGAATCCGGCAGGCATGATTACTCGGTTTCCCAACGCTAGACAATTCGCAGAGTAGGAATCTCTTTCTTCCACTTCAATCCATTTAAAATTTTTAAAAGCGCTGGTCTCTACTCTTTCAGGACTTATGAGTAAAATATTATTTCCTAAATAACTGACTGCGCTTTTCAGGTGTAATCCCTTAATAACGGGTATGGGAACCATCTTTTTACAAATCTGTTTGGATAAAAACGTAGCAGCCTTCGGATCCGTTCGGCCCGTTAAACCTATATAAACTGCTTCCGGAGTACTTAGAATATCTCCTCCATCTAAATAGGGTTCCAGTTGTAGGAGTTTAAGGTGATCTTTTAGTATCTTTGCAACCGACTCCACTTCGTTTCGGCGGCTTGTTTCTTTCGTGGAACACAAGAACGCAGTCTCGCCAAAAATAAAAGCCGTGTCTTCGACAAAAGTTGAGTCGGGAAGAGAATCTTCAGGGGGCAAGGAAAGGATTTTACCTCCTATTTGCTTCAACGTAGCCACATAATTCTGGTGCTGATTTAACGCTCTGAAATAATTAATTCCTTTTTTCTGAGGGTGATTGGAAATAGCTTGCGGAAAGCTGATTCCTGGCGGTCTCACCAATGCAGTGAAGGATTGCATGATTCTTCCTAAAGCAGACTCAGTCGATAGTAGGTGTGTTCATCAGCCGTGAGAAATAAAGCATTGGAAATAATTTTCTAGTCTTTCTAAAGATCTTCATCATGGCTTTACTGGGTTTGAGCCCCTGAGCAATTTTGTCGGGTTTGGCCACGTACACAATTCCATTGATCATCAAGAAATCGTGGCGGTTGAAACGCATGACCTTTCGTTGATATTCATTCGGGTGATCAAAAATTTCATCCAATTTCGGCACGAATTTTTCATCCATCTCATAGAGTTCCCCGTGCATCATTCCAGAAGTATCAGTGGTGGGCTCGATATTCGCGTGACCTAGACCTTCTTGTCCGCCATTATCTTTAGGGATTTTATTGAACACTCGCTTCCAACCCGACAAGCTAACAGAAGACTTGGAAATATATTCCAGCCCACGTTCTTTAAATACTTCTTCATTGAGCAATTCATCATAAGCAAAAAAATGTACAGCATCTACCATGGGTTTTGGACTCCAAGCCTTTATTATTTGGTTCAATTCATATACACCCAACTACACAAAGGTTAAAGCCTTGCTGGTGTTGGGGGATTATGATAATATCAGAAAACGTCCCGTATTTGCATTTTGTATCAAGAATTTTTTCAGGGATGGCAATTCATGCACCCCAATTAATTCATAAAAAAATCCCTGCGGATAAATTAAAAGTTTTAATCTCATTTATTTAAGGAGTTATCTATGTCAGCCGGTAAAGTGGTTATTGTATCTGATGACGAATTTGAGCAAACGGTTCTTAAATCAGAAATACCTGTCATGCTCGATTTTTGGGCCGAATGGTGCCAACCTTGTAAAATGCTTGCCCCCACTGTTGAAGAGCTTGCCGAAGAATTTAAGGGTCAACTTTTGGTTGGCAAGCTGAATGTAGACGATAACCCCAAAACGGCCACCAATTATGGAATCCGTGGAATCCCAACCCTCTTATTTATAAAAGGTGGGCAGGTGGTAGAGCAATTAGTGGGCGTTAAGTCTAAAACCGAATATAAAAAAGTAATAGAAGAAAAATTAGTATAAGATTTAAACGTAGTAATAAATAAAAGCCCTTTCCCTGGTGGGGAAAGGGCTTTTATTCTAAGGTACCGCAAACTTCTGACAGACCTTTTGAACACTTAGCCTGTCTCGCTCATTCCCGTGGTAGTATATCTATACCAAAGACACGATTGTATTTTTTCCGGGTTCAAACTCTATGCAAGCAGCAACTAGCCATTAGTCTTTGAGAACCTTGTAGATGTAATATTGCTGCGAGATAGTCAGGATATTGTTCACAGTCCAATAAATGACAAGTCCCGCAGGAAATGAAATAAACAAAAAAGTAAACACGATAGGTAGAAACATCATAATTTTTTGTTGCATAGGATCACCAACAGAGGGCGTCATTTTTTGTTGCAGGAACATTGTAATACCCATGAGAACTGGCGTTACATAATAGGGGTCTTGCACCGAAAGATCGGTGATCCACCCCATGAACGGCGCCCCACGAAGTTCAATTGAGAAAAACAGCGCGTGGTACAGGGCAATGAACACAGGTATCTGCAAAAGCATAGGAAGACAACCGCCGACAGGATTCACCTTGTGTTTTTTGTATAGTTCCAGTAATTCTTCATTCATCTTCTGGCGATCGTCTTTGTTCCTCTCCTGAATTACTTTCACGTAAGGCTGGATTTTTTGCATGCCTTTCATGGATTTAAAACTTTTATGCGTCAGCGGAAAGAACAATAGTTTGATGATCAGGGTCAAAAATATAATTGACCAACCATAGTTTTGGGTTAAACCATAAAAATAGGCCAGCACTTTTAAAAGCGGTTTAACAAGGAAGGCAAACTTGTTGCCAAACCATCCGTAATCGATCATCCGAACAAGGTGGTTGCCTTTCTTTTCCAGAATTTCGAGTTCTTTGGTGCCGGCATAAAAAAGATGTGAGGCGGTGGCAGCCGATTGAACAGATTCATATTCCAACCCGATAAAAACCTGATCTTTTTCTTTAAATACTATTCCCGCCTTACTCCCTTGCAGTGGGATTAGAGCAGAACCAAAATATTTATTCTGGAAAGCAATCCACTTCAAATCACCCCGGTGGTAAGCAGTAGCATTCAACTCTTCTGGTGGGTGCTCAATGCGCTCATTGTTGTTAAAAACGGTAGCACCGGAAAAAACAATGTAATCAGTTTGAGAGGAAATTTTTCCACCCATTCCTGGCCCCAAGATAATACTGTATTGAAGGTTTTTAGCTGCTAGCGGGGAAGCTGTAATACGCGTCTTAACTTCAACCGCATAATCATTATAATGAAATTTAAATTCCCGGAAAACTTCCAGCCCCGACTCATGTTTTAGAGTAAGTATCAATACACCTTCAGGATTGGATTCATCCAGAACGATAGAAGATATTGAGGGTTCATAATAAGCATTTTGTAAAATAGAAGTGATTCCCGGATCGTCTGATTTTATAGATAAAGCACCGGTTAAATTATTAGGGTTATTGATCAGGTCGATGACATCACCATCATCATTTCTAAAACGCGGAAGGAGAATATGTTTTAGAACCCCGCCTTTATTACTAAAAATGTAATGAATTTCCCCGGCTTCAACCTGAATTTCTTTTTCATTTCCAGGAAACGGACTGGAAACAATTGCCGGCGTAACTGCCGTTTGAAAATCGGATTGTTGAGGAGAGGTCAATGGCGACGTATCTACGGCACTCTGGCCTGGTGAAGGAACAGAGGGTGACTTCGAAGTTTTTGTGATATCCGGTTTTTTAATTCCCTGGGGTTCAAATTGTGCCATGAAAGCTCCCCAGCCAATGAAAACTGCCAATGATAAAACAAAGGCAAGTAGCAATCTTTTTTCCAAATCAAATCTCCACTTAACTAATAAATATTTAGCTCAATACTACCTAAGCTTTAAAAATACTAAGACCCTAAATACAAAACTATTTTAAAGGGTCTGACCCTCCTTCGTGATAGGGATGGCATTTAAAAATACGGGCAACAATCAGAGCCACCGCCTTAACCAAAGAATAGTGTTGTAGTGCCTGAGCTGCATATTCCGAACAGCTGGGATAAAAACGACAGGCCGGAAGTAAAAAAGGTGATATCCGGCGTTGATACCCACGAACAAATTTTAGGAAAATTCGATTCAACATTGAGGACCTATTTCGGGCTGGGGAAGTCTAGAGTCGAGGAGTCACTTGATAGCCAGAAGGGCATTCGAGAGTTTTTCATCTATAACCTTGTAGGATTCGACAACCATTTCCTTTCCGGAAATAACAACAATGTCTGTTGCCGGAATCATCTGATGTTTTACCTGCCGAAATATTTCGCGAATAGCTCTTTTGACCCGGTTTCGTGCTACAGCATTACCAATTTTTTTTGATGCGATAATCCCCAGTCTTTTCCTATTCAAGCTATTTGGAAGTGAAAAGATAGTGCATAGTTTTCCTACGCGATTACTTTTCCCTTCGGCAAGAACTTTTTCAAACTCGAGTCTTGTGGTAAGCCTTTCTAATTTACTAAATGACAAATCAGCCATTTTTCAGGCAGACAGGAGTTTTCTTCCTTTTCTCCTGCGGTTAGCCAAAATACGTCTGCCACCTACTGTAGCACTTCGTTTTCGGAATCCGTGTACGCGTTTTCTCTTGATATTGCTGGGTTGAAACGTTCTTTTCATGAATCTTTCCTTCTTGAAATACGAAAAACCCGCCTCACCTCATCAAATCAGACAGTTAGTCATCCTTCATTATGAGGGAAATGCGGGAAGGTAGGCTGAATTATTTCACTGGCTATCGCTCTTGTCAAGCACTAAGCCACGACCTAAGACTAGAAATAGGTTAACTTTTGGAATTATCCCTTATGGTACCTTAAAGCTTTGAACTTTCAGGACCACCAACTTTGCCAACCTGCTAGGGGTCTAACTTTGTTTTCCTCGTTAGGGAGGAAAATGTTATCATTCTAAAATCATGAAAACATTATTAATTTTTCCGGCACAGTGGTACCCAACGCAGCCTTATTTGAGCACTCCCTACTTAACTGCATTTTTGCAGAACAAAGGGTGGGAGGTATCTCAAAGGGATTTCAACATCGAGTCATACGACCACTTTTTATCTGCCCCCTTACTACGTTATGCAGAGGGATTGATGCGGAAACAGCAACAGGCTTTGAAAGCCCAAAACTCTCTTTCGATTAAGGAAAAGTCACATCTGGATGTCTTATCAACGGGACTCAAGTTTTCCGACCGTATCATTGACGGGGTAGGAGAAGCCAAGTCGGTGATGCGAACTCCGGAGCGTTTTTTCGATTTCGAGGCATACCAGCAGGCCGATATGATCATTAAGTCAGCCTTGAAATTGGTATCCGATGCCTATGCTCCTGCAGTATTCAGTCTATCCACTTTTGAAAGCGGCACCCGAGCCGAGGAGTCCACTCGAAAAGCTCACGAAACCACACGCGACATCGCCACCAACCCTTTCATTAATTTGTATGAAAAAAACCTGCTCTCTACTGAAAACTGGCAGGAATATGATGTGGTTGGAATTTCTATAATAGGTATTTCGCAAATCATTCCCGGTCTCACGCTGGCAAGAATGCTAAAAGAGAAATATCCTCATCTACATATAACATTGGGCGGTCCTATTTTCAGTGTCAATGCAGGTCAGTTAATCGGCCACCCAGAATTTTTTGACGACTTTTGTCACAGTGTTGTCACCTTTGAAGGGGAAGAACCCATGCACCGTTTGCTTTCTACTTTGAAGGCAGGCGATTCCCTATACACCGTTCCTAATTTGCTACATCTTGACGGCAGAGAAGTGGTACAAAACAAGGAAAGGGTAGAACTCAGGTTCGAGGAATTGCCCAATCCGGTTTTTGATGGCCTTCCGATGGATAAATATCTATCTCCCTATCCCATCATACCTGTATTGCAAAGTCGCGGTTGCTATTGGGGTAAATGTACCTTTTGTACACATAGTTTTGTGTATGGTCACCGTTACGGGAAACAAAAAACCCAGGCGATGGTGGATGAACTGGAAAACTTGATGAAAAAATATAACACAAAATATTTTACGTTTTCCGATGAAGCCGTTTCCCCACATTCTTTAAATGACGTTTCGGAAGAAATGATTGAACGAGGAGTAGAAATCTGCTCTTTGGCTCTATTAAAATTTGAAAAGGTGATGGACGAAGAACTATTCGGAAAAATGAAAAAAGCTGGCTTCACCTTCTTAATGTTTGGTTTGGAAAGTGCAAACGATCGAGTCCTGGCCCTCATAGATAAAGGAACAACCCAGGCAGTGGAGCGCGATGTCTTAATGAAAAGCCATAAGGCTGGGATCTGGAACCATTCTTTTTTGTTTTTTGGATTTCCCACAGAAACAAGATCCGAAGCAAAGGAGACCATTGATTTTTTAAGAAATAATTTACAGTCGATCCATTCTTTTGGCCCCGGAGTTTTTCTTTTGAATCGCGATTCGAGCTGTTACCAATATCCTGAAAAATTTTCCATCGAAAAAATAATTGAAGATCCTGACCGTAACATCGCAATGAACCTGGATTTTGTTGCGAAAGAAGGCATGACGCGGGAGGAAGCGGCAGAGATGAACGACATTTGTATACATATGGCGGAAGAGTATTTCCAATCGCTAAAAGTCTGGGGTACGCTGCCACGCGAACATTTTCTGCTCTATATAGATAAATTTGGCAAAGAAGCATTGAACGGCAAACAACCTCCTGCTGAAGAAGAGGATAAGGTTCTTTGCCGAGCTTAGACCACTAAATGACAGGAAAATTTTGAAACTGAGCTGCCTATGAAAAACTTACTAATATTTCCACCCGACTGGTTACCCTCAGAACCTTATCTAAGTCTCCCATCTCTGGCATCCGTGTTGCGCCCCGCGGGTCACGAGGTCGTGCAAATGGATGTTAATGTGGAAATGTACGATTTATTTTTCAGTCGGCGTTTTCTGGAGCATGTGGCACAACGCATTGCTCATGAAAAACAACACCTTCAGGAAGTTCAGGCAAAACGAGAACTGGATGAAGAAGAACAGGAATTATTAGATAAGTTACTGACCTGCACGCTGGAACTTTTTGAACAATTGTCAAATGACGTTGAACGCGCCAAGAAAATTTTGCGCAGTCAGGCTTTTTACGATATCGATCAATTAGAGTGGGCCACCAACTGCCTGCATCAAACGATGGGTTTGATCTCTCTGGGTTATTACCCGGCGCAGATTTGTTTTCCACCCATCGAAACAGATATCGTTTACAAACCGTTTATGTCGAGTGAAATTATTGAATCCCTCGATGATGATCAGATCAATATTTATCGCGATGTTTACGATATGCTGATCCGTCCGGTGATGGAGCGTGATCAACCGCAAATGGTGGGCATCTCGGTGGTACAGCAGAAACAGCTTATTCCGACCTTCACTTTCTGCAAAATGATCAAAGATGCCTTCCCTAAAACACATATCACATTGGGCGGCAACATCATCACCCGCATACGTGACATGCTCCCAGGAATGGAAAATTTATGGGAACTGTTCGACAGCGCCATCGTTTATGAAGGGGAGTCCGCTTACCTAAAATTGACAGAGGCAATTAAAAACGGCAATGATTTTTCAACCTTGCCCAACTTGATTTATAAAGACGAAAAAGGAGTTCATGTAAATAAAGAAGTCTTTGCCGAATCACTTGCGGAATTACCACCACCGGATTTTGATGGGCTGCCGCTAGAAAAATATTTTGTGCCTCAACTGATTCTACCCTATCTAGCTACCCGTGGTTGTTACTGGGGACGTTGTACTTTCTGCGACCATTTTCAGGGTTATGTCGAAGGCTTCCGCACCAAACAAGTGGACCATATTGTTGAAGAAATCCATTTCCTTAAAGAAAAATACGGAACAAGATTTTTTCATTTCACTGACGAATCTTATCCTCCAGCCCTATTTCAAAAGCTATCGCGTCGTCTGATTGACGACAAGCTCGATATTACTTGGACAACGCATATGCGGTTCGAAGAATCTTTGCTTGAAGAACAGGTATGGAAAGATGCCGCGGAGTCGGGTTGTAAGTATCTTCACTTTGGTTATGAGTCGGGTAACCAACGCGTATTAAAACTCATGGATAAGGCCACCAAACTTGATGCTATTGAAACCAATTTGCGTATGTCTTCCGAAGCGGGGATTTGGAATCACTTAATGGGCTTCTTCGGGTTCCCCGGTGAAACCAGTGAGGAGGCAGACGACAGCAAAGCCTTTGTCGAAAAGAATAGCGCATATATACATTCCCTCGGCTTCATGACTTTTGTATTAGGGAAATACAGTCCCGTCGCCTTCGAGCCGGAAAAATACGGGCTGACCTATTATAAAAATCCGGAATGGGATCTGGCGTTGGATTATTACTTTACCACCAAGGATGGGCTCACTATCCAGGAAGCTCTTGATGTGTTCGATGAATTTGAACAAAACCACAACTCGAAATGGGATTTAAGAACCTGCGTCCGCGAATACATCTTCCTCTACATCGATAAATATGGATCTAACCATCTGCCACAACTGGAGATGACCGAAGAACAACGCCGCCAAATGCAACAACCCGCCATCGGCATGGTTTAAGGGACAGCGCCCCTTCGCAATAGGTCAGAACCCGAAAAGCGATACAAACCCAACTCTACAAAATTAAAAGAACGTTTTTATTTTCCCTCATAAACAACTACATTTTCATGCTCGTTGGGATCGTTGCGGGAAACAATAGCCAACGCTGGTTCCGTGTCGCTCAGGTTGACTGGTTTGTGCGGCACTCCAGGGGGAATGAATACAAAATCCCCTTCCTCGTTTATCATAGATTCTTTCAGGTTTTCACCAAAGCGGGTTTCCACTCTTCCTTTAAGAAGGTAAATCGCTGTTTCAAAATCTTTATGGTAATGGGCCCTGGGCGAACTGCCAGGTGGGATCACCGTTAGATTCATGGACAACCCTTTTGCCCCAGCCGTCTCTTGTGAAATACCAACGTAATAGGGGAGATTTTGTTTGGTAGCAATTGCTTCTTGGGGACGAACGGTTATAACTTTCCTTTTTAAATCCAGACTCATGATTCACCTCCTGTTGAGATGAAATTATACACCCGAATTTTACAAGGTAACCGTTAGATCTCTATATAAAAACCGTCGTCACATGTAGCGACTTTGTAGACAGGGATGGTCTCTGAATGGTTCCACTTATCGTAGCCTTTTCTAATATTCCAGGCGTGTTCCTCTTTACTGCAGAAGGCGAACATTCCTTTTAAAATTCCTTTTGCTAAACTTCCTTCGCAACTTTTGCATTTGTCGGAGATGCAATAATATTTTCCTTCAACATTATAAAACGCCAGAACATACTTCCATTCTGTATAAGGATGTTCGAGATTGATTTGTCTTCCAGTTCCTTCTTCAGGTGCCTCGTCGAGTTCTAAAATCTTGACATTAGACATGCGGCCTAATCCTCTGGCAGGTATGGGCCATACCGGTCGCGGTAATATTTTTCAAGGTCCCAACGAAACTTACCTTTCAGGTGAGGCAGTTCTTCGCTTACCTTATGGTCGAAGGTAACATATTCCTCTGACTTTCTCTGGGTCTCTTCGTCTCTTTTGACATTTGCATCGAGATAAGAGTCACCCAGGCAGGAAGTACCCACGATGAGTTTTTGTCCTCTTTTAATCCATCGGCCCAGTATGAGGCGCTCTTCATCTGTCCCAGGTTCTACTATTGCCATAATTATTTTCTTTTTGTTGGAAAAGCTCCCTGTGTCCCCCTATTAGCCTTTAGGGGCATGAATGCTTTGGAAAATATAACACAGGGAGAATATAAAACCCCAATCGAGAACAATAAGGGTTTTTTTTCACCAGTTAATGCCTCGGCCAATATCCTCCGGCAGTTATAGCCGGTTGCATTGTTTAGGGACAATAAGGTAGCATATATCCTTATCCATTTTCAATTTTGTCGTTAACCCCTTTTAATTAAGAGAATTAGAGGAACAATATGTCATCGGAACAACAATCAGAAAAAACTGCGGAAGAACACTTTAAAGATGGCCTGGCGTTCAGTAAGCTGGGTGACGACCGCAAAACTTTTGAATCTTATAAAAAAGCCATTGATCTCGACCCGGATCATTTTCTTGCTCATTTTAACATTGGCATTCGCTACGGTAAGCTTCGCATGAATCTAGAAGCTTCTAAATCTTTCCGCGAAGCACTTCGCATAAAACCCGAAGCTCCGATGGTTCATTACAGTTTAGCTGTGGTGAGCAATCTCATCGGTGAGATGGAGGAGGCCTTCAAGCATTACAAGGAAGCTATTCGCATCAACCCGGATTTTGGAAGAGCCCACAGCAATATTGCGATGCTGTATTACGGATTAAAACATGGCAAGGAAACGATCCATCATTTAGCTAAGGCCGTAGATATTTTTAAGGAAACGGGAGAAGATTTCATGGAAAAAAATGCCCGAGACCTGTTGCAGGAATGTGGTAAGGAATTTGGACTGGCTCCTGAAGATTGCCAAACATTATAATTTTCAACCTTCATGGAATTTGATGTTGTAATTTTAGGCGGTGGTTCGGCAGGATACGCTGCCGCTTCTTCTGCCCAATCCCACGGTGCAAAAGTTGCCATTGTAGAACCCGGTCCTCTCGGCGGACTCTGTATCCTCCGTGGATGTATGCCCACTAAAACTATTCTCCGTTCATCAGACATCATCTCATTAATGCGTCGGGCCGAGGAGTTTGGATTGCTTCCTGTTGAAGCCGGTGCTGATCTCGCTTCTATCAACGATCGTAAAAACCTGTTGATAAAAGAATTTACCGATTACCGTGTCAAACAGTTGAAAGATCCTCGCTTCAAACTCATCCAGGAAAAAGCCGAATTTATTTCTTCCAATGAAGTTAGGGTGGGAACAAAAATACTCAAAGCAAATTCATTTATTATTGCCACAGGTTCGGTTATTACCGAATATCCTATCCCCGGATTAAAAGAAACGGGATATGTCACCAGCGATGAAGTTTTAACCATGCGTAATACCCCCGAATCGATCATTGTTTTAGGGGCTGGCGCGGTTGCCGTTGAGCTGGCACAATTTTTTCTCCGTATTGGTACTAAAGTGATTTTGATACAGAGAAGCAGCCACATTCTATCTTCTGGCGATGAAGATCTAGCACATCCCGTTGAAGATCGCTTTCGCGAAGAAGGTATGGACCTTTATACCGGAACAAAAATTATAAAAGCCGTTCGGGAAAATAACCGCTCAACAATCTTTTTTAAGCACGAAGGAAAAGAAAAACGTGTCGAAGCAGAATTCATTTTCCAAGCTTTAGGTCGGAGGCCGAATATTGACGGACTCAACCTCCCCGCGGCAGGAGTGACTACAGATAAAGGTCGTGTGACGGTTAATACCGAAATGCGCACCAGCCAAAAAAATATTTTTGCAGTGGGAGATGTGAATGGTATTCATGAGGTGGTTCATATAGCCATTCAGCAAGGGGAGATAGCCGGATTCAACGCATGTTCACCTAATCACTCGAAAGAGGTCGATGATCGCCTAAAAGCATCAGTCGTGTTTACAGATCCCGCAGTGGCGAGTGTCGGCTTGAGCGAAAAAGAATGCAAGGCCACAAACATTGATTACCTGGTGGCATCACATCCATTTAGCGACCACGGTAAATCCATATGTCTCGGCGAAACATACGGGCATGTAAAAATTTTATGCACTCCTACTACCGGTGAAGTTCTAGGAGGCCATATCGTTGGACCAGAGGCGGGTGAATTAATTCACGAGATAATCACTCTCATGCATTTCCACGGCACTGTATACGACTTAATAAATATCCCGCATTATCACCCTACCCTTGCAGAGATCCTGACCTATCCCGCAGAAGAGCTGGTTGAACGATTGTCTGGCAAGTAAAAGAATTTACATTTCTTCCAGCTTATCTACCAACCGGTCCATTTCTTCTTTACTGTTTAACTCTGTGGTACAAAGCAGGAGGCAGTTCTTTAATTCTGGATAATGCTGCTCTAGGGGATAACCTCCGATGATTTGATCCTGCTTCAAGATTTGCAAAACTTCTTCAGCCGGTCGTGGACATTTGAGAACGAATTCGTTAAAGGAATGGGTTTCAAATTTAATTCTAAATCCAGAAATATTAGCCAATCGACCTTTCAGATAGTGCGCTTTTCTAACATTGAGTGTCGCCATTTCGTGCATACCTTGTTTGCCGAGAGTCGATAAAAAAATAGTGGCGGCCAACGCACAAAGCCCTTGATTAGTACATATATTGGAGGTTGCCCGTTCGCGGCGAATATGTTGTTCGCGAGTGGACAACGTAAGCACAAAGGCCCGCTTACCATTTTGGTCTTGAGTTTCTCCGGCGAGTCTTCCTGGGATTTGACGGAGATATTTCTCGCGCGTGGCAAAAAATCCTACATAAGGACCACCAAATGAAACTGGTAACCCAAAAGATTGTCCTTCTCCTACCACAATATCAGCTCCCCGTTCTCCCGGTGGTTTTAAGATACCCAAAGACATTGCTTCTGCAACAGCTACAATCAGCAAGGTTCCATTTTTAGAGAGCGATTCAGCCACCGAGACGTATTTTTCCACAGTGCCAAAAAAGTTGGGGGATTGAATAACAACAGCTGCTGTATTTTCTGTCAGGTTTTTTAAAATGAATTCGAGGTCAGTACCCCCTTCCGCCGTGTAAGGGACTTCCTTCAAATCAAATTTGCTTCCTCGGGTATAAGTTTCAACGACACTGCGATACTCGGGATGTATAGCACTCGATACTAAAAACTCGTTTCGTCTATTGATCCGGTTTGCCATTATCACCGCTTCGGCCAATGCAGAAGCGCCGTCATACATGGAAGCATTGGCAATTTCCATTCCAGTAAGCAGACAGATCATGGTTTGAAATTCAAAAATGGCCTGCAAAGTTCCTTGACTGACTTCTGGTTGGTAAGGGGTGTAACTGGTTGCAAATTCCCCACGCGAAATCAAATGGTCGATCAATATCGGGGAAAAATGGCGATAAGCCCCAGCACCCAGAAAAATGGATTTATCTTCAGAGGTAGTATTTCTTTTTTGCAGTCCCTTTAGATATTCCGTTAATTCGCTTTCTGGAAGACTGGCAGGCAAAGCCAGTAACTCATTGTTCAGTCGTAAAGACTCAGGGATGCTATCGAACAATTCATCAATATTTTTCACACCAATCTCGGCGAGCATTTGTTTGATATCTTGTTCGGTATGAGGAATATATCGCATTTTTTGAGAAACTAGAAAGTTTGTTAAGGGTAACTATCCTTGCTCTTTATTACACTGCTCAATATATTTTTCAGGACTCATTAATTTTTTCAATTCATTGTCATCTACAAACTCTATTTCAATGATCCACCCATTTCCGTAAGGCTCATCGTTTACTTGCTCGGGATGGACCTCTAGGTCCTTATTTACGGCGGTAACAGTACCACTGATGGGAGCATAAAGATCAGAAACCGTTTTAACTGATTCCACAACCCCAAAAGGGTTTTCCTGTTCTATCAAAGTTCCAACTTCTGGCAATTCGACGAAAACAATGTCTCCCAGTTGATCTTGTGCAAAGTGAGTGATACCAACAGTTGCATTTTTTCCATCCACACGTATCCATTCATGTTCTTGCGTATAGAGAAGATTTTCAGGGATCTCCATGATTCCTCCAGAAAATTAACAGTTTATTTTTTAACACGGCTTGGCAGGAAAGGCAGCTTGACGACCTCAGCAGGTACTTTCAACTTTCTGATTTCCACATCCAGTTTGGTTCCGGGTTTTGTATATTCTGTGGATACATAACATAAACCGATCCCCGCATTCAAGGAAGGAGAAAATGTTCCGCTTGTCAGCTCTCCAATTAGTGATCCTTCATTTAGAACCCGATAATGAGGACGCGGCACCCCCCGGTCGAGGAGTCGAATGCCTACTAGTCTTCGAGAAAGACCTGCATCTTTTTGTTTTTTAAGTGCTGCCTTACCTAAAAAATCATTTTTTTGTAATTTGATGACCCACCCTAAACCAGCTTCTAAGGGATTACAATTTTCGTTGAGTTCGTTGCCGTAAAGGGCGTAACCCATCTCCATTCTAAGGGTATCTCTTGCACCCAGACCAATGGGTTGTAGGTTGAATGGCTTCCCTTCTTCGATGAGAGATTTATATACCGACTTAGCATCTTTTGAGTCGATATATATTTCAAAACCATCTTCTCCTGTATAGCCGGTACGAGCAATAATACATTCAAAGTTGTAGATTTTTGCTTTTCTAAAATGGTAGTATTCAATCTCGCCCAACGAGGTGTCGCATAGTTTTTGAATAAGCGCCTCAGAATGTTTCCCCTGTACCGCCAGTTGTGCTGTCTCCTGGCTCGTGTTTTTTACCGAAACATTAAAATTGCTGGCATTTTTGAGAATCCATTGAAAATCCTTATCCGAGTTAGATGCGTTTACACAAAAAAAATAGTGATCATCTGAAAAACGGTGGACCAATAAATCATCCACCACACCCCCGGTCTCCAAGCACATCAAAGTATACAAAGCTTGATTATTTTGCATAGTTTCAATATCATTTGTTACTAGATATTGAATGAGTTGTTTTGCTTCAGGACCGGCGATTTCAATTTCGCCCATATGACTAACATCAAAAATACCTACTCTATCCCGAACGCATTGATGCTCTTGAATCACTCCTTTAAATTGAATAGGCATATGCCAGCCAGCAAAAGGAACCAGCTTGCCCCCAAGTTCCTTATGCATTGAGTGAAGAGGAGTGGTTTTTAGATTTGAATCATTTGCCATAGGTAGACATCAGGTATTTTAATTAATGAAAAGCGAGCCATTTGTATAACCAATTTACCGGAAACGCGCAAGAAATTATAAATAGTAAGAAGGGAAGTGGTAAACTGGAGTTATGAGTTCATCAAACGAACATAAAAAATATGATGTGATTCTGGTAGCGGGCGAAGGAAAGTCCAGTTATAAAGTTTATCACCAGAACAAGGCATTTCTGACCCTGCAGGGGAAATGCGTCATTCTTTATGTAATTCAAGCCTTACAACAAGTCAAATCGATTGGGGATATCTATATTGTTGGATTGAAAGACAAACTCGAGCAGGTTCTACATGCGAGCCGAATTGACCGTGAATTTCCGAAACGCATTCATGTTGTCGAACAAAAAGCCAATTTGTATGAAAACGTCTGGCAGACATTTTTACAATCTCAACAGGTAGAGGATACAAACACAGCTCCACACCGCGATAAATCTGTCCTTATTGTGCCTTGTGATGCTCCACTGATCACTCCGCATGAAATTGAATATTTTATTTCCAATGCAGATATGAATCGTTACGATCATGTTCTCGGGCTAGTATCGCGAGAAAAACTAAGACATTTTTACCCCCAAGAAGGCAAACCCGGAATCAAAATGGCCTATTTACATATCAATGAAGATAGTTTCCGTATTAATAACTTACACCTAGTCAAGCCTTTGCGTATTGAGAATCGAGAATATATCCAAAAAATGTACCAGTATCGTTATCAGAGAAACTTCAAAAACCTAGTGTTATTTAGTTTGTCCGTATTTGGAAAAGATAAAACAAAGCATTATAAAAATTACATTGGACTGCAACTATGCTTGTTTTTCGGCGGACTGGGCCTTGAGTTCGTGGTAAATTATTTTAGGAAGTTTAACCCTAAAAAGGAATTAGAAGAAACAATATCTACTATAATGAATACTCGGTTTTCGGCCCTTGAAGTACCTTTTCCGGGAGCCGCTCTAGATATTGATAATGCAAAAGATTATGAGGCAATGAAAATCCGATTTGATGAATGGCAGAAATTTTTAAGGACGACACCCCTTACCAAAGTTGAAAAATACAGCGAGACATTTTTCCCTTCCCGTAAAGTGGCACGCACTTCTTCCATGAACTTATAAGAAGTATTTATTACTTAAATACCTCCAGGATTAAAACATCTCCTGTCTAATTTTTCCGGAAGCTTTAACTGATTGTTTAAGTCTTGTAAATTTTTAAAAAACTATGGAACAAAATAAATTAAGAAATTTTTCCATCATTGCCCATATTGATCATGGTAAATCTACGCTTGCAGACAAATTGATTCTTGCCACTTCTGCGCTTTCCCAGAGAGAAATGAAAGATCAGGTTCTGGACAATATGGATCTCGAACGTGAACGTGGGATTACAATTAAAGCGCAAACGGTTTGTTTGAAGCATACCTCCAAGAAGGAAGGTGACTTTATATTCAATATGATTGATACGCCAGGTCATGTAGATTTCACATACGAAGTATCACGCAGTCTTGCTGCATGTGAAGGTGTATTGCTGGTCGTTGATGCAACTCAAGGTATTCAAGCACAAACAATTGCTAATCTGAATTTAGCTATGCAGCATGACCTAGCTGTGGTTCCTGTCATTAATAAAATTGACCTCCCCAGTGCAAACTCAGATTTCATTAAAGAACAACTAGAAGACATATTGCAGATCGAGTCAGACAATGCTGTTCTGGTAAGCGCTAAAGAAGGAATAGGTATCGATGAACTGATAGAATCGATAACAAAATTAATTCCACCCCCCGAAGGCAATGAGCATGGAACACTACAAGCCTTACTATTCGATGCCTGGTACGATTCTTTTCGTGGTGTCATTGTCCTAATTAAAGTTCAACATGGAATACTCAAGGTGGGCGATGAAATAACCATGATGGCCATAGGAAATAAATTTATAGTGGAAGAACTCGGTACCTTTAATCCCAAACAGGAGCCCAAGTCTACCTTGCAAGCGGGAGAAGTGGGTTACTTGATAGCGGGAATCAAACAACTGGACCAAACTAAAGTTGGTGATACCATTACACATGCTAAATCTCCTGCTCAAAATCCCTTACCTGGCTATAAAGAAGTAAAACCCATGGTGTTCAGTGGGCTCTATCCCATTAGTGGCGATGACTATGAAAACCTGCGTGACTCTCTTAAAAAATTAACCCTGAACGATGCTTCATTCTCTTATGAAGCAGAAACATCGACTGCGCTGGGGTTTGGTTTTCGTTGTGGGTTCCTCGGATTATTGCATATGGAAATCATTCGAGAACGAATTGAGCGAGAATATCAAGTTGATCTCCTCACTACCGCCCCTACGGTTATTTATAAGGTGATTACCACCGATGGCAAAACCATAATGATCGACAACCCAACCAAACTAAAAGAACAGAAGAACATCGACCATCTTGAAGAACCTTATGTTATGGGAACCATTATTGTACCGGAAGAATATATTGGCGTTATCATGGCTCTGGTGAGAGACCGACGCGGCATTCAGAAAAAAATGGAATACCCTAACCCAGAAACCATCCTGTTGGAATACGAATTACCCTTCAATGAAATTGTGCTGGACTTTTATGACAAACTAAAATCGTCTACCAAAGGTTACGCCTCATTTGATTACGAATTTATAGATTTCAGGACATCCAGTCTGGTAAAGTTGGACGTCCTTTTGAACGGGGAACTGGTGGATGCTTTGTCTTTAATAGCACATAAAGATAAGGTGTATTACCAAGGCCGCGACTTAGCCAAAAAGCTCAAACAGCAGATTCCCCGGCAAATGTTTGAGGTCGCCATCCAAGCTACGATTGGTAGTAAGGTCATTGCGCGTGAAACCGTAAAGGCGTTACGAAAAAATGTTCTGGCAAAATGTTACGGAGGGGATATTACCCGCAAACGCAAATTGCTTGAAAAACAAAAAGAGGGAAAGAAAAAAATGAAACAGATTGGAAGTGTAGAAATCCCCCAAGAAGCTTTTTTGGCTGTGTTGAGGACAGATGACAAATAACACTTTAGAAAACACAAATAGCCGAACGGTAAAAAGAAAAAGTGTTGCGCGAGAGTATACCGAAGCAATTTTCATTGCCCTTCTTCTTGCCCTTTTTATTCGCACGTTTGTCATTCAGGCCTTTAAAATTCCCTCGGGTTCCATGAAGGAGACTCTTCTTATAGGCGACCATATTCTTGTCTCAAAATTTGCCTACGGGACGCATATCCCTAATGAAATTCCATTTCTAAATATCAAACTATTCGATGACATAATCTTTTTCCCAAAACAACCTGAGCGGGGCGATATCATCGTCTTTAAATATCCTAAAGATGAGAAGCGTGATTTTATTAAAAGAGTGATTGGCATTCCGGGTGATTTATTGGAAGTGCACCACCAAAAAGTTTTTATTAACGGTAAGCCCTATGAAGACCGTCACGCAAGACATACCGAATCGCCTTCTGATAGCTCTCTGGTGCCTCGAGATGATTTTGGCCCAGTACTAGTTCCCGATAACCATTTATTTATGATGGGGGATAACCGAGAGAACAGTCAGGACAGTCGCTATTGGGGTTTTCTCGATATAAATAAGGTGCGCGGAAAAGCTTTGATGATCTACTGGTCCTGGAACCAGTTGGAAAGCTGGGTACGCTTTGACCGCTTTGGAAAAATACTAGAATAAAGTATCCTTATAGATGGACTCCTTTTTCTTCGAACGTAAATCAAAACTTCATACCCTTCTAAAAAAATCCAAAGCAACGATACTGGATTTCGATGGATTGCTCGCGGATTCGGAACCCTATCATTACAAAGCTTATAACGAGGTGTTTGAAAGATACGGTCACACCATAAATAAAGCAGAATATTGGATAGAATGGACCTCCAAGGGTAAAGGGATTGCAGGAGAAATCGAACGCCACAACTTAAAGCTGGATGTCAACCCGATAGATATTCGTAAACAAAAATTTGAAGTCTACACCCGATTTTGTGAAAGTGGGGAAATCAAACTATTTCCAGAAGCTGTTCGTCTGGTTGAACAGTTATCTTCGAATCTCAAGCTGGCAATTGCTTCCGGTTCCTGGGCAACAGATATTCAACACATTTTGCGAAATGCTGATGCACTGGACTTGATCCCCGTCATACTCGGCAAAGAATCCGCTAAACGGGAAAAACCTTTTCCCGATATTTTTCTGAATGCTGCAGAAAAATTGGGTTATGCACCCGCAGAATGTTTTGTTTTGGAAGATGCTTTGAAAGGATTGAATGCGGCAAACGATGCAGGCATGCCCTGTGTTATTATAAAAAACGACTTGAACCGAAATATTGATTTCAATGGTGCAGAAATAGTTTTCCCCAGCCTTACAGATTTTGTTTCTGCGTTGTCGAGTTAAGATTAATTTTTGGAATCGCCAACTATTTCCAATTCTTTTCTAAATCCCTTAAAAATATTTTGAATAGGCGGGATGAGTTTTTCTTTTAATTCCTCTGGAATCCAATTAATTTTTTCGACCGGCCAAGTTTCGATAGCCTTAATGTCGAGACCTTGTTTCTTAAATGGTCCTCCTAAGCTCTCCTCAAAACCATAAATCAGGGCATTATTAAAAACCATCTGGTAATGCTCGTTTATTTTTTCAGGATCATGGAGACCTTCCATAAATGCTTGCATCATCCTCTCAATAATAGGGGCCGCGTGTTCTCGAAAGTCTTTACTACAGGCATTTTCAATAGTACGATAAATGATAATAATATCTTGCAAAAGATATTTAATGTCCTTTGGATCTTTCTTTACAGGCCCTTTTTTTAAATTAAAAAAAGGTTTGTATTCCTTAATAATTCTTACCATATCGCTGATTATCGATTCTTCCCAAGGAACCTTGTTCCAGACAAAAAATGTTCTTAACCATCGAACTTTTTCCGTTGCATCTTCCATATGCATGGTCAGACTGGGTTTTGACTTATTACTATGGGGTAACGTACCGCCCCACATTTTCAAGTCAAATTCAATTTGGTATGGAGCAAAAGCCTCCTTATAAACGTCGACATAAATAGCAACTAGTTTTTCCATATTATCTTGTTTATCCAACGAACTGTTCTGCGGCAAGTTGACTATAGAGTAGAGTCTCCATATTCGGCGACGCGATAACCCATTGGGCTTGGCGATTAAATAAGTGCCCCCCCAGATCCCTGATGTAAACGAAAGGTCAAGCCCATAGATTCCTTTTAGGCGACTGGAAACCTCTATAGCAATATTTTGGTATAACTCGTTTATGTAATAGAGGTTAATCAGGTGATTTTCAGAAAAGACCGGGCCCGAAGCTTTGGGTAAATTTGTCATGAAATATTTGAGTAGAGGTCAAAAAAATTCCACCCCCGAAACCGGGGATGGAATTAAATTGTTTCAGTATAACTATTCCCGAAAAAATTATTTTACATGCACAACGGTTACAGTCACAGCATCCGTTACTGGAGGATTGTACGGAACATGATTGCCTTGGGCAAAAACAGCGGTGATGGTGTGCTGTCCTTTAGCTAAGTTCAATGTTTTACATTTAGAACCATCGCCCATATGAACATGATTTGAATCTTTACCTATACCCATACTTAAATCTGCAGGGATAGGTACATCAATCAATAGATGATGATGTCCTTTACCCGGATTAACACCCTTTTTAGCAGGTTCAACCGTATAACCCTTTGTTGCCATGCAAACTTTCAACGGACTACTTACATTACTCAGGGTTGCCGGTGTTGTAATGGTAATAGGTTTATTAGAGACTTTAGCAGCTGTTGATCCGCCGCCAGCTTGACCCGCACATCCTATAAATGTAATTACTGCCATTAAGACAAATACTTTAAAAATGATCTTCATAAACTCCTCTTTATAAACTCCTCTTTGAAAAAAATGAAACAAAAATTAAACACCATTAATAAACTAAAAAACTATTGAAAACTTTTAGACAAATATATCCAAAAAATCAAAGCTAATTTTGTCGTTATCATAAATCTAAATACCTCGCCGAATCCTCACATTTGCACACAAAAAGTAGTAAGCGGCTCCATGGTATTTCCGCAATATTATCTACGAAAATTGACATAAAATCAACGCTAGGATAGAACAAACTCCCAAATTTAGCCGCAAATGGTGAGGAAAAAACCCAGATCTCAGGTTATAATCCAAAGTTCTTTGACCTTTGAAATACGGAAAAAGAAGAACATGAGTTCATAGGAAGTTATTCCACAGGCTTCATAGAACATGACGAAAACATATTTTCTAGACCCATTCCAAATGTTTTAGGACTCGTCAGAATAAAAAAAGTAAAAGGATCAGAAAGTGCCAAGAACCAAAACTAGCAACGTTCGTTGTCGTTCCCGATTCCGGATCATGTCAGGTGATCTGATTGCTTTAGGCCCGGGCAAAGTAGACTTGCTGGAATCTATCGATCAAGCAGGATCCATATCAGAGGCTGCAAGGCAAAGCCAAATTAGTTACCGGCGTGCCTGGGACATGGTAGACACCATGAACCAATGCTTCAAAAAACCTCTAATAAAAAGTGTGACGGGAGGAAAAGGCGGCGGCGGGGCGGCACTCACGCCATTAGGAAAACAAGTGCTTGCGATTTATCGTGAAATGGAAAAAAAAGCCAGGCAGGCCACGCAGAAAGAATGGAGATCTCTCAAAAAACACATGAACTTCTAGCACATCCCCTCCTAAAGTTCTACACCTCTTTGTGGTTATAGCCAATAGATCCCGCAAGCTGGTCTATATTGTTACCTCAATTTAAAAGCTCTATCACAATAAACCCATCAAATTTTATTTGCCATAATTTCAAGACCTATAAATTTTATGGATAAATTATCGCCGGGGTTTTGACTATAGGCATCTGTTTCATCTTCATATTCGTGGAAGTCAAAATGTGAAACATCGAAACCCACGTGCCTCACATCTTGGATTAAGGTTTCGCAAAAATCCTCTTCAATTTCAACAAGAGTTTCTTTATATCCATTTATGAGTTTTTCACAGTATTTCTGGTTTTGCGCGCGCTTTAATATTTGATATTCCAGGTCAGTATCGAGAATCAATAGCATTCCATCAGTATCCAAAGCCTCAATCGCCCATTGTAAAAATTTTTTCCGTTCATTTCTTTGCAAATGATGTAAGAATTTATTTGCAAGAATACAACCGCAACGTTTCCCAAAAGGTCCATCTGGAAAATCTATATTTAAAATCTCTATATTGGTTTTTCCAGAAAGTTTTACGTAGTGAGTCAACCCCATAATGATAAAGGGTAAATTGTCCGTAAGAATCAATTTTGGGTGATCCTCCGGCCAGTCATGAATTAAACGAAAACCGGCGAGACCTGTTGCAACATCCATGATTGAGTTTTTTAGACCGGTGGGAATCATTTCCATAGGATTATCCCATGGAAAATTTTCTGTCTGGAAAAGATAAATACTATAACTCTCACTCAACAACCGAATCATTCGGGTATCGCTGAATAAGATTGGACTATCTTTGATAGTATTTGCCAATTCCTGAAAAAGGACTGCAAATTTTTTATTGATCTGACCCATTGATTCCGTAAGAACCACCCGGTCTTTTTTAAGATTCATATGAATATGATCAAAATTTAAATAAACAGCAGGTCGTTCATGTTGAACATAAATAAGATCTGCGAGATCGATCATTATTTCTGGGTATGCAGATTGTAATAACAAATTAAAAAAAACCTGATTTTCTCGACCCAAATCTGTTTTTGGAAATCCTATCTGTTCATTTAGGTAATCAAAAAAAGTAGTGACTCGCTGGCATAGCTCAGGCGATTTGGAATTTTCCAGCCCAGAGTATTTTTTCCCGGATTCAGTAACCAAGGGTAATCGGGATTGCGATTTAGTGTATATAATAGAAGAAGAGTTATTCATCAGGGCCAATTCCAACCTGCGCGTCCGAGAAGATAAAACGTGATAAAAAGACAAGGCAAGAAATATGGAACAGCCTGAAAGGTGTCTCCAGCAAAAAATGAGTATGCAGTAAATACCGAACGGGCTCCATAAATAACCGCAAGAAATTGCGCCAGCAGCTTTTTCTCTTGAAAAAGATAATATGTAAAAATCCCCAATAGTAGGACAAACGCCAAAAGTGAGAGTAAGGCTGTCAAACCAATATTAAAGGGAGGAATAAAAAAGATGGCTAAAACCAGATAAATCAGATTTAGTAAGAGGAATCCATATCCTGCCTGTTTGAACCTTCGCGAGGGATCTTGAACTTGCTTGGAGTCGGAGATTATCGAGTTTTTAGAGATATTTTTCAACTTTTCTATTATCCTTGTGTATTGAAGCGGCGGTTGCAGAACATTCTAGGGTATGTTAGCTTCCATCTCTTATATTTGCAATAAACGACCCTGATACAAACCGATTAGATTTTCTGGCAAAGCTTTTAATTTCATAGGGACCAATCCACAAGAGAAAAACTCATTTTTAGGGTTTAAATTTGAAACTTAGCCTTTCAATTCATCAAATGTTCTGATCGAAAAATTATGTTGCCTGCAAAAGAACAATTAAAGACCCTGCGAAGGGGAATATCTGAAATCATTGATGAAAAAGATCTAGCTCAATTGCTGGAAAAGGGTGCACCGTTACGAATCAAAGCAGGATTTGACCCCACGGCACCCGATTTGCACCTAGGCCACACCGTCCTCTTGCATAAAATGAAGCAGTTTCAGGACTTGGGTCACGAAGTTATTTTCCTAATAGGAGATTTCACAGGAATGATCGGAGATCCAACGGGGCGCTCTGAAACAAGAAAAAACCTAACGCCTGATGAAGTCAAAAAAAACGCCAAAACTTATCTTGAACAAGTATTTAAAATTCTTGATAAAGAAAAAACTACTGTTGCTTACAACAGTGAGTGGATGGGAAAGTTTACCTCTGTTAACATGATAGAACTTGCAGCACATTATACCGTTGCGCGTATGCTGGAGAGAGATGATTTTCAAAAACGATTGGCAAAGAATCTTCCCGTATCTATTCATGAGTTGATGTATCCGCTAATACAGGGCTATGATTCTGTTGCTCTAAAATCAGATGTGGAACTAGGAGGCACAGATCAGAAATTCAACTTGCTGGTAGGTCGTGACATACAGCGAGCTTATGGACAGAAACCACAGATTGTTCTTACAATGCCGCTTCTGGAAGGAACTGATGGTATTCAAAAAATGAGTAAGAGCCTTGGCAATAGTATTGGGGTCTTCGATTCCCCAAATGAAATGCTTGGAAAAATCATGTCGATTTCTGATGAATTGATGTGGCGGTATTATGAACTTCTAAGCCAAATATCCACAAATGAACTCAGCGCTATGCAAAAACAGGCGAAATCGGGGGCGTTAAATCCAAAGAGTGCCAAAATGAATTTCGCCAAAGAAGTAGTTGCTCTTTATCATTCCCCACAGTTAGCAGAAGCCGCTTCCGATGAATTTGAAAATGTATTCAAGAAAAAGAACCTTCCTGAAAATATTCCGGTCGTCAAAGGGTGGGGACAAGAAACGCGCAGCATTTGCAATATTCTCAAAGAAAATAAACTGACCGATAGTACTTCGGCGGCCCGAAGATTGATTCAGCAAGGATCCGTGACAGTGAATGGGGAAAAAATATCAGATGTGAATCAGGGGTTTTCCGGGGACAAGGATTACATGATTAAAGTGGGCAAAAAAAGGTTTCTTAAAATCAAGCCGGGCTAGTGCATGGTTCTTATTTGTACTCTCGACGCTCATATTGTAATTGGTTACAACAAAGAAGGCTCAAGCAATATGTTTCTGAATATTTATCACTTTTAATTCCCCCAACACATCTGGATGTAATTAAGTTTTCTTGAATCTAAAAGATCTCACCCGTCCTCTTTCTGTTGAAAATAAAAACTTATATGACTTTATGAAGGTTTTAAAAATTTTGTTATATTTTGGATCAGCTTAGAACCCACATAATTTATCCTTTCCAGCTTGTAAAAAATTTTTCCCTCTTCACCGTATTTCTATAGATTTTGTCCTGGCATAAATCCCTAGTAATTAGAAGAAATAGAGAGTCTATAGTCATAAAATTGGTTGTAATTATCTGGTTATAGGACACAGCACTACTCCAATTAAACAAACTTTTGAATTCATTTGACAACAAATTTGGGCAACGTATAATTATCAATCTTATACGACATTTAAAGCTTTTCTTTCTAAGTAAATTCGATTAATTCCTGACGAGCTTAATTTAATTGGATAATACTTAAAGAATAGTTTTTCATAATTACGGTTCAAGATGAGGTTTTTAACATGTTAAAAAAATATTTTTTCTTATATACGATCCTAACTATTTTTCTGGGAAGTGTGCTCCTAGAATATGAAGTTTCGGCTAAAACTCTTTCAGCCACTAAAACAGAAATCTCTCTGGTGGATGGAATCGCCGTGGATAAAAGGGGCAATGTTTATATTGCCATGCGCGATAATAACATTGTCAGTCGTATTGATCTCAAGGGCAACATGACTACCTATGTAGGCAACGGCTCTTCCGGTTTCAGTGGTGATGGCGGTAAGGCCATCGAAGCTAGATTGAATGTGCCTGCTGGACTGGCTTTTGATAAGAGCGGAAACCTATATATCGCAGATAGAAATAATCATCGCATCCGTAAAGTGAATACCCGAGGAATAATAAGCACCGTTGCAGGAACAGAGACTGCCGGTTTTAGTGGGGATGGGGCTCCTGCTATCAAGGCACAATTGAATCATCCATCTGGAATTGCTTTTGACAAAAAAGGTAATTTATTTTTTTCAGATCGATCCAATGAACGCATCCGTGTCATCGATTCCAAAGGTAATATCAGTACCTACGCTGGAAACGGGAAAGAAGGCTTTAAAGGTGACTCCGGGCCCGCCCTGCAAGCTACTCTGGACAAACCCTTTGGAATTGCTTTCGATAGAAAAGGAAATTTGTATATAGCAGATCGTGGTAATAATCGGGTGCGTAGGGTAAGTCCTCAAGGAATCATAACCACGGTCGCTGGAGATGGGGGGTTCTTTTTCATGGGTGATAATGGCCCAGCCTATCGCGCCAGTGTTGCCGGCCCAACAGGTGTGGTGGTCGATGACCAGGGTGTCTTGTACATCGCAGACCGTAATAACAATCGTATTCGCGCAGTGGATGCACAAGGAATGATCACCACCGTTTCGGGAACGGGAAAACAGGACTACAACGGAGATTCCGAAGTAGCACACGAGACTAACCTTTACCTCCCTTTTGGCGTTGCCTTGGACCCTGAGGGGAAATTACTGGTAATTGATCGCTCGCATTACCGTATTCGCAGCATCAACTTAAAAAGGGGCAGCGTAGAAACCATCGCAGGTAATGGCAATAAAATGTTTGCTGGAGACGGTGGACCGGCGACAGGGGCTACTTTGAGTTTCCCTCATGGAATCGCAGTTGATAATAATGACAATGTGATTGTTTCTGATAAGGGAAACTATCGCATTCGTAAAATTTCTTCCGATGGCATTATTCACACCGTTGTCGGAAACGGTATCAGAGGAAATATTGGGGACGGGCTACCAGCCATGCAAGCCTCCGTCTATGGTGCCACCACTTTGAAGCTGAACAATAAAGGAGAAATATTTATCATTAGTCCTAGCGGATTTGTGAGCCTGATTCGAAAAATTGATGGAAAAGGGATTATGCGAAAATTTCTAGATACGGTAACCCCCAGATACTTAGAATCAATAGCGAAAAGCAAATACAAGGGCAAGGTGCAAACCGGAGAATTAGCTACGATTACTACTTTTTCAGATTTCGCTTTCGATCAAAAAGGCAATATGTTTATTTCTGACAGGCTCAATCATCAGATCCGCAAAATAGACTTTAAGGGCAACATCACCACCATCGCTGGAACTGGTGAGTCGGGATATTATGGAGATGGGGGCCCGGCAAGCGAGGCGGCCTTTCGTGACCCAAGTGCATTGGCTACAGATAAGGAAGGAAACCTGTATATAGCAGATGGTGCCAACAATTTGATTCGAAAGATTGACACAAAGGGTATCATTTCAACTATCGCAGGAAATGGAAAACATGATAATTCTGGTGATGGAGGCTCTGCATTGGAAGCAAGCATCCGCAATATGGACTATTTAAAAGTCAGCCCCAAAGGAGAACTGCATATTGTAGGAATGAATTCAAACATCATTAGAAAAGTGACTAGAGACGGAAAAATAGTGAAAGTAGCTGGCAGAGGCTATCAGGGTTATTCTGGAGATGGCGGTCTGGCAACTAAAGCCATGCTTAAGAGCCCCTTGGCTATTGCATTTGATTCTAAAAACAATATGTATATTACAGACATGGGAAATAACCGGATCAGGAAAGTGGATGCAAACGGAATCATTTCCACCTTTGCGGGAACTGGAAATTTCGGATGGGCTCAAGATGGTGAAACAGTAGAAATTTATTTACACAAGTTCCCCTGATTTATCCGGCTTTTTTAGTGGTTTGAATTAGAGCATGTTGACCTTTTCAATTTTTTTCTGGAGAAACTTTAAAATGAAGCGCTTCTTATTCACCGGGATGGTTTTCATTATTTCCCTGGTAATCAGTAATAATGCCTTGGCTACCGATATGGATGTGTATGCCAATATCTTAAAGAAACTGGATGGCATCGCTTGCACCCAACCAGAAAAGCTTCCTGACTTTTATGGTAAAGATCTAGTTATCCTGGTGGACGACAAGCGTGCCCTATTAGAAAACAGGGTGAAGGACTATCGGCAAATGATGGCTGACTTCCGTGGCCTTAAATGTCAGGTACAGCGTCAGGTTCTCTCTGGACATGCTGGTAACAAGGTGGGGTATATGCTGGTTGATGAAATCATAAGCATCACTTCTAAATCTGTTGACAACGATGAGCGTCAGCACAGCGTCTGTAATTATAGCTTTGTCAAAGAAGGTTCTAGTTGGAAAATAACACTTGAACATTGTTCTAGCTTGCCTGATTACAGCATCAATCCAGGAGATGACGCCTTATATTATTTTCATAATCCGATTTATTGAACCCTTGACCCATGGGACATGAATGTTTGAACAGGTAGACAAAAGAAAAAAATGTTGATGGGGACTTATAGCGATTTCAACTGTAAGGCGAATCTTAGTGAAAAAAATTGTCGTAAAGGATAACAGCCATTAACCACACTTTAAAGATTCCGATTTAACAAAATTCCACACCTTGAGTTATTCCATGAAAGGTTTAGGCAGTGGTTATGTATTCATGCCAATAAGTGCAAGTTCTAGAGGCTACTATGGACCTAGTAGCGAAAGAAAGAGTGTCAGATAGAATTCCAAACTATTTTTATGCATTAAAAAATTATCTGAACAGCATTTACATTACACACAATTCACCCAACTGATTCGTTTGTGCGGTCTGGTTGATTTCTTAAATTCTCGCTCATTTCACAGCAAACTACTGTGTTCACTTTAAAAAAGGGGCTGATGGTTTTATTTATTACCCTAATGGGGGTCTGCTCTGTGTTTGCCCAAGAAAAAGACTGGGTTTTTTGGCAGAACCAATTCTTTCAAGCGAACGCTGACAAGGCAAACGACCATGAAGCTACCTATTTTTGGGAAACTCAGGAACCTCATATCAAGGAAATTCAGGTCACTGCAACCTTACCGGATTATCCCTGGGTGAAAGTATCAGGCTACAGAAACCGTACTGTAGAACGCTGCATTACTTGCCACGATGGTATATCCGCTGTAAGTTCATCTCACCCTCCAGAATTCGGATGCGTTATTTGTCATGGTGGTGAACCAGAATCGGTAGATAAAAATCAAGCTCATGCAACATTGATTTATGATCCTCAGGCGGGAACTGGAAAACGAAACCCATCGAGCCTCAATGTAGTGAAGCAGTCATGCGGACAACTTTATTGTCACTCCGGCCATATTCGCGAAGACCGAAACCATATTCAACGGCTAAATAAGTCCATGATGAACACCCTAGCCGGAATAATTTCCGGTCTGCGTTACCAATGGTCTGGACAAAGTAAAAAGACCGCACGCTATGCAAAGAGAGCTATTTCAGATAAAGATGGGAATGTACCGCATCAATGGGGTGCCTTAGAAAAACTGGACAAACTCCCTTACTTTTCTCCTTTAGATATCCCTGAATCGGACAAAAATACTATTCAACTCATTTCCAAAAATCCCAGTGATCGCCTTTTGCGCCAAAAGTGTTTTCAATGCCATATAGATTCTCCGCCACTGCCAGGCCAATACCGATCTCAGGGTTGCGCTGCTTGTCATTTTGCTTATTCGAAAACGGGGCTCTATGAAGGCAATGATCCGACCATTTCCAAAACGCAACCGGGTCATGCAAAACTTCATCAGATCCAAGCCTTGCCGAAACGAAGAATTTGTGTGCAATGCCATCAAAGATTTTCTATACAAACTTTGGGCAATGAGCCCTCTCCAGTTAAAAATATTACAGTAGAACCCATTAACAAAGATGAAGAAGCTAAAAATACGTCCGATGAAATCCTACAGCAACAGGCGGAGGTTGAACAGCAACAAGTAAGCGAAGGGTTTTCTTCAATTATGAACGATGAGGAATTACTTGCTGTGGAATCTCAAAAAGACGATAACAAGTCAGCCGAGGAAGAAGAGCCCTCCCCAGTTAAAAATATTACAGTAGAACCCATTAACAAAGATGAAGAAGCTAAAAATACGTCCGATGAAATCCTACAGCAACAGGCGGAGGTTGAACAGCAACAAGTAAGCGAAGGGTTTTCTTCAATTATGAACGATGAGGAATTACTTGCTGTGGAATCTCAAAAAGACGATAACAAGTCAGCCGAGGAAGAAGAGTTGCCCCTTTTTACTGGCAAGGGAAATGTTCAGGTTGATGTGCATACCGCTCGCGGTTTGGATTGTATCGACTGCCACACACAACGGGATATCATGGGAGATGGAAATCTGTATTCAAAACAACATCAAGCTGTGGAAATTCGTTGCGAAACCTGTCATGGAGATGACAGTACCTATCCCATGATATCAAAAGTTACAGAGCTAAATGATGCGGTCATTAGACTCAGTAAACATTATAAGGGCAAGCCAAACTCTGTTGGAGACTGGATGGCTGTTTCCGAAAGAAAAAAACGAATGACTAACGTTAAAGTACAAAATGGGAAAATGGTCACTATCGGAAAGCAGAGTGGCCGTGTTTATAATATCCCTCTACTTCGAGACAAACAGATCCATTTTATTCCCCAACATCAATCACGTTTAGAATGTACCGCGTGCCACTCCCAATGGGTAGTACGATGCCAGAGTTGCCATGCATCCATGAAATTAGGACAGGTCGAATTGAATATTTCAGAAAAGACTCCCATAAAAATCCAGCAACCCTCCCTTATGATAGGACCACGTGGAAAAGTGGCCCCCATGTTTGCACAACCCGAAAGACATTTTTCCCTGCTGGACGAGAAGGGTAACCCAGTACTAGCATTAGGATCCGCAGGACAACACCGGGGAAAATATCAAGAATGGCATTTTACAAACCCTAATACCTCATCAGGATCAAATCTAGCATATTCACTGAATCCTCATTCTACAGGCACTAAAGTACGCTCCTGCGAGAGCTGCCATTTATCTCCCGAAACTTTAGGGTTAGGAAAAGGCGACTTGAAAATTGGAGCAAACAATACCGGAAAAAATGATTCGCTTGTTCCATTAAATCGCTTAGACGAACAGACCCAGGCATCAGTATTTGATCCTCAGGCAAAAGTCTCAATGCGAGGAGAAGTTCTTGCAGGGAGTCATCAGCTCAAAGCAAGACCCTTTAACCAAAAAGAGATAGTAAGAATTTTGAGGGTAGGTAATTGCATTCCCTGTCACTACCGATATGACGATCCTATTTACCAAGACATTAAGAAAAGCTATGCCTTCGAAAGCACACTTGAGCATCGTCAATTGCGAGAACAAATATTAAACTCAAGGCAAATGCGGCCGTGAACAGAGTATCGCAAATTATTCTATCGCTAATTCTTACTGGAGGATTCTGCCTAGGCACCTTCCCCACCTATTCTGTAAGTCAAGTTACAAATGAAAGAAAGTTTAATGATTTTTTTGACGACAAAAATGGTGATGAATCAATTAGAACTCCGACTGAAAAAGAATCGTCTGAGGCACTAGATTTCCCCCTAAAACCAGAATTCAATTCAGAAGTTTTAAAAATTGAAGAGGTAGAAATTGTTCCCAAGCCTGAGACAAATTTAAAAATAAAAGAAATGGTTGAGGTACTCTCCCCGCTACCAAAGGTTCAAATTGATGCTTCCGATTTTGAAGACCCTTTTTTTCGTGTGAGGGGGTTCCAGAAAAATACGGAAAAAGTCCTACAACCGGGTACCACTTTGGATGGAGTACAGTTTCAATCTTATGGAGATTCCAATAAATTTATTGAGAACTTCTACAAAGAATCGAATTTTTCAATCGAAGATGTTTATGGAAAAATAGAATATTTAGAAAGACGAGGGGGATGTTATACCTGCCACCAAGGAATTGAACGAATCAGCAAAAACCACCGTTTCTCATGTGTTCGTTGCCATGGTGGCAACAGGCGATCCAACTCATTACCTAAAGCTCATAAGGGCCTTGTTGCCAACCCATCTTCAGCAAAAAACGCTCCCCGATTCTGTGGGAAATGCCATGAAAACCATGTTAAAAGGGTGGAGCGGTCTCTCATGTCTACTGCTAAAAGAACCATCAACATCACCCGATTTGGTTGGGGTGCTCAGCCTATCAATGAAATTCCCTTTTCTTTAAAAGCGGGTGACAACGAGCAAGCCTTCCCCAGCGTGACAGAAGGTCATGCCGTAGACGGATTTCTTCGAACAAAATGCCTGCGTTGCCATATTGGTTCGGAAAGTCCACATCGCCCTGGAGATTACAGGGCATCAGGTTGTTCTTCCTGTCACATGATTTACTCGAACGACGGAGTCTCATTATCTCACGATAGGGCCATACAAAAAGTTCAAAGTAAAAATAAAAAACAAAATCGTTTTACCAGAAAATTCTCAGAAAATTCTTTGAGCAATCCACGTGGCTATCCCCTACTCCATAAGTTCACGGTCGCTGTCCCTAGCGTTCAATGCGAACATTGCCACAACAATAACGGTGTGGGTCAAGAATTCGAAGGTCTGTTTGCAAAACCATCACGGCCTATGGAAACACTCATTCAAATTAATGAAAAAAAACCTGTTCTATATGGTAAAGATCACGAGTTTCTCGTTCCTGATATCCATCGCGAAAAAGGGATGCACTGCATCGACTGTCATATTGGCGACGAAATGAAACCTGAAATAGAACCAGATCAGCTTCAATCCGGAGTGCAAGTCCGTTGTATCGATTGCCATGGCACTCAGGAGAAAACTCCTAAAGAATACCTTTTAATCGAGTCAGACCCGAACACAAAAAAATTATTAGCACGTACCAATCTCAACCCTAACCTTAATAAAAAAATCAGAGCAGGAGATACCGTTTCGGTTAATTCCAGTGGCTCACCGATGTTACATATTAAAAAGATTAAAGAGAACTGGGTTTTGTATTCCAAGGTAACAGGAAAGAAACATATTATTCCCTTACTGCAAAACCTTAAACCTTCTATCGCACACCAAATTCCAAAACATATGCAAGAGATGGAATGCTCGGCCTGTCATGCCCGTTGGGCAGCAACAGATTGGGGTATGCATGTTATACGAGAAAAATTTTTCGCCCCTAGAAAATGGAAAAACTGGAATCTATCTGATCCAATGCGTTTCCCCACGGAACCCTCTAATAAAAAACCTGGAATGCTGGATTGGTTGACCGCTAAATCGCTACCACAGAAAATTGAAGCCGATACAATAAATGAATATTGGTGGACCCTGTTTTCTGATTCAGGATGGTCAGAAATGATTATGGGTAAAAACTCACGTGGGAAGTACTCCATAATAAAACCTCGCTATCAATATTTTATTACCGACCAAACCGGCACATCAGGACTTCCCCTAAAAAGGGCCGAACCTCCCTTAACACTTAACAATTCTGCCGGGTTGATTTGGATAGATTATTCACCTCACACAATTCGAAAAACAGTTCGTTCCTGTGAAGACTGTCATCAAAACTCTTTATCGGTCGGTCTTGGTGATTCCCTAAAAATATCCATTAAAAATGCCGAACAATTTTTTTCCAGATTGAAACAAAATAATCAGGTTCATAAGAACTTTCAACTCAGACAAGCTATAGATTCTAATGGGCAGGCATTACAAACCCTCTTTCCGCAGGATAAATCGCGTTTTCTAAATAAAAATGAGATCACGGCTTTACAGAAACCTTCAAATCAGTATCGAGCATTTCGTTCCCTCAATTTGCGAGAATTAAAATTTTCCAGACTATTGAGTCGTAGAGAATTTCCTTATGACGTAAAACATCACATTCGCGAACACAATTTAGGAGAATCCCAACCACGCGAAGATCTTTTCTACGATGTTGAAAAAAACCTGTTTGTAAGAATAGAAATACCAAAAGAGGCACCCAAACCACCTAAAATTTTTAAACCAAAAACGTGGCCAGAATCCATAATGGATGAAGATAGTGATTTGACGACAGAACCACTGCAGGATAAAAAAAAAGAGGGGATTGTTGAGTTTCTCTACGATATTTTTCAGGAAAGCGAAAAAAAGCCTGAATCCTTACCTATTCCTGATGAAACGAATCCGTAATGAAAAAAATCTTTCATCTTCTGATTAGCGGATGGGTTCTTTATAGCCCTATACTTTCCAACGCCTCATTAATCGAAGAAAAAAAATGTGCGGCGTGCCATCGCCTATCCAAAATAGAAAATGAAAAAAAGGGGCCGGATCTGTTCTATGCAGGAAACAAGTTTCAAAGTGCCTGGTTAGAGGAATATCTTCAAAATCCTGTGATCCTCCGAAGGACTGGGACTATCAATAACCCATATTTTCTAAAAGGGGAACTGCAAAACCTACGACAACACCCTATTCTTAATAAAAACGACGCAGTTAATATTACTCAGGAATTAATGGCAATTACTCTACCGGGTTTTCCTGAAGAAAAAATGAATCCTTTAACTAAAGGCCAAATAGCTAAAACAAAATATCAGTTTGAACGAACTTTTGGCTGTATTTCCTGTCATCAAAGTTTAAACCTAGCCGGTAAACCCCGCGGTGGAATTTCTGGTCCCTCATTGGTTAATGCGGGAAACCGGTTGAAGAAGAATTGGGTGGCAAACTGGCTTAAAAACCCAAAAATATTTTCTGATAAAAGCCGCATGCCAATATATAAAATGGATGATGAAACACGCTTACGATTTACACAATTTATCATGACGTTTAAAAAAGAAAACTTACGATAACCTATGATCAAATCTTCACTAAAATCTATTTTTAATTGTGGGATCCTAATGCTCATAATAGGGATATCAGGATGCGGTGAAAAAAAGACCGAAAAAACCTCAACACCAAAACCTCCACTCAAAACAGAATCACAATCCCTTCAATTAAAAGAGGAATCAGTTTCAGAACCAGTTTTTGTAACGGAGAAAACCCGTAAAACTTACCAGTGGTATTGTGCCCAATGTCATGGAATCGAAGGTAAGGGAAATGGTGTTAATGCAAAATTCCTGACCGTGCCACCAAGAGATCATACCAAGGCAGAATACCTAGAAACCCGAACCGATGAGCAGTTTTTTGAAGCCATTAAGTTTGGAGGATTATCTGTTGGACGAGCACCCTGTATGCCAGCATGGGGAAACACTCTGAACGATTTTACCATCCATGAACTTGTCCGCTATATTCGTGAATTATGCCAGTGCGAAGCTCTATAAGCCCTTCTAAAATTTCTTATTACTTTTGGTATAATAATTGTCTAGTGTAAATTTAGAATTTTATAAAGGAACATAAAATGATTGAAGTTATTCCCTTCCACGGCCTATTGTACAATGTCGACATTACCGGCCCTCTTCATGGAGTGACGGCCCCTCCTTATGATGTGATTTCTCCTGATCAGCAGGAAGCCTTATACCAGAAAAATCCGCATAATGTGATTCGATTGATACTTGGAAAGGAATACGAAACAGACTCTGAAAGCGATAATCGCTACACTAGGTCTGCAAAAGTTTTTGAGGATTGGACAAATGAAGGCATTTTAAAGAGAGACAATAAACCCGGCTTTTATCTTTACAGTCAGGAATATGAATTTGAAGGTGAAAAATTCTGCCGCGTTGGTTTTTTTGCGCGCGTTAAAGTGGAAGACTTCAGTGAAGGAAATATTTGTCCGCATGAATTCACACTCTCAAAAGCAAAAACCGACCGCACCAAACTGCTCAATACCTGCCATGCCAACTTTAGTCCTATCTTCGGATTGTATTCAGATCCGGAAGGAAATATAGATTCTTTTCTAAATACAGGAATAAAAACAAAACCTTTCTCGGTCATTGAAGATAGCCATGTGACCCATAAACTCTGGCGATTAGACAACCCTGATAAAAACCAAAAAATCAGCGATCTGATTCGTGATAAAAAAATCTATATTGCAGATGGGCACCATCGCTATGAAACAGCGTTGGCTTTCGCTAAAAAAAATAACGGCGCAGTACCGGACAGTTCTCACGTCATGATGTTTTTGACCAATATGGACTCAGGGTCAATGTCAATTTTTCCAATTCACCGTGTAGTAAAAAACCCGACTCCGTTTGACCGGGAAATATTTTTGAAACAAGTGAGCAAATATTTCGATGTCATCCCTTGGACAACCGAGGTAAATGCAGCAGAAATAAAGTCCCGCTTACATAAAATTGGAAAAGATCGCATTACCTTTTGTGCTTATATGGGAAAAGGTAAAACTTATACCTTAATTGCCAATGATCCAAAAAATATTCTGCCTTTACTGGATAAAAATGAGCCGCAGAATCTGCAAGTTCTAGACGTTATGCAATTGCATGCTATTATTTTGCGAGAAATTTTGAAAATTGATACCCGAGAAAAAGCAGGTCAGCAGTTTGTTTCGTATAAAGTGAACTCCCAAGAGGCCATGGGTTTGGTCGATGCAGGAGAATATGACGTTACCTTTTTTATGAATCCCACACAAATTGATGAGGTACGTCGTTTAGCAGGAATGGGAATCCGCCTTCCACAGAAAGCTACATTTTTTTATCCCAAGCTGCTATCGGGTCTTGTTATAAACAAGTTTGAGAAATAGCAGTTTGACTAAAATACGTCCATGAAAGTAATAAACACGGAGTTTGTGACCGGCGCTGTTTCCTCAAAACAATATCCTAAAGAGGCTTTCCCTGAGTTCGCCTTTGTTGGCAGATCGAATGTCGGAAAATCTTCACTGATTCGATCTCTTTTAAATCGTAAAAAACTTGTTCGCATCAGCTCCACACCTGGTAAAACTAGGGAAATAAATTTTTTCAGAATTAATGAAAAATTGATGTTTGCTGACCTTCCTGGCTATGGATTTGCACGGATCACTCCGGATCTTCAAAAAAAATGGAAACAAATGATCGAGGAATATCTTATTAACCGCGAACCTTTGATAGCAATCGTGTTCATTGTCGACATTCGGCGCAAACCCACAGAGCTCGATATAACTTTAAAAGAATGGCTGGAAGACCTTGGCCGAAATTATATTTTGGTTATAACCAAATCAGACAAATTATCGGGAACGGAGCGGAACAAGCAAACGAAAATAATTAAATCTGCATTTATGGGGGAAAACGCCCTTGTAGCCGTGACTTACTCTAGTAAGAATCATCTGGGAAGAAAGGAACTCTGGAGTCAGCTACAAAAGTTAGCTTCAGAAAAGGGGGATCAAACTTCTGTGGGGATATAAGCCTAAAAAGTAAATCTGTATTTTTCGAACAAATCCATCGTCACAACATCTTCGCCAGCCTTGGTCACTTCCTGTTCTATCCGCTTCACAGCCATGTTTCGGATAAAAGGAATAGGAATACGCGATACTTTGTCCAACGCATCACCTTCCCATTTCATTGACACCTGAACAGGTTCTTCTTTTTGTTTTTCAATTTGTTCATCCTGTTTCAGATCTTCTTCTGTCACTTCCATGCCCATTGCTTGCTTTGCGGAAGAGGGCATAATGTTTGTAAAAACCTCATCAATGATATCGGGAGTTATCATTTTATCTCCTCTTTCTCTAGCTCGTCCTTCAATTGTTTGCTTGGCCATACCGAGGACAAAGGGAGGCACCTTTTCCATTTTTTCCTTGGCTTCTTTACTCCAAGGAATTCCTGATGTTGGAGTCTCTTCCATATAACTCTTGAATTTTTCTACGATGTCGTCTTTTTTTTCTGTGCGCATTGAGAGAAAATCTTCAATCTCTTCAATTACTTCTACCTTGCGCGGACTTTCTCGCATTTTTTCCTTAGCCACATCAAAAGCATCCATCGTTAACTCTTCAAAACCAAAACCCTTGACCCGCTTGGATACTAACATCATGGACTCGTTACGGATTTCTGTTAGAAAATCAGAGGTTACAATTTTAAAACCGCGTTTCACGCAACGCTGCACCATAAGCTTCCGAATACCGGGGCGAACAAATTCCGGAGCATGTTTCACACGTTCCCAAGCTTCCTCAGCCCAAACCACACCATTTTCTTTGGCGTAAGGATGGTCGGCATCTGTGACCTTTATTTCTTGCGTTCCCATTTAAAGAACCTCTTCATTTATTATTATCAAAAACACAGATATTTATAAAAATTACTTGAAGCTTTGGTCATTGTCAATTAATTTAAAGCTTTTCCAATGTATGCCACTAAAAAAGGTGTATTGCCAAAAAGAATCTAGCTCATTCTTGGTTTTTCACATAAAATCCAGTTCGGATTTGAACTGAAAGATATTTAAACATGCAACGCTCTCCCATAGTCTATTTTTTGTTTTTCATGTCAGGAATTACGGCTCTGATTTATGAAATCGTATGGACTCGAATGCTCACCCTTGTTTTTGGGCACACCGTTTTTTCAGTCTCTGTAGTACTTGCCGCGTTTATGGCAGGTCTAGGCTTCGGCAGTTATCTCTTTGGCTATGCGGTCGACAAGTTATCTGCAAATAGCATAGATTCTTCTTCCACGGCACTTCAACTGTACGGCTGGATAGAAATAATTATATTTGCCAGCGGTGCCGTACTTTCCCTTCTGTTTGCTAACTTTGCTGAAATTTACTCCTTATTTAATAGTGCTGTTCCAGAATCCCCAACTATACAAAATTTATTAAAAGTTATTTTTTCATTCACATTGATATTAGTTCCCACAACATTTATGGGAGCAACTCTTCCCCTAATAAGCAAATATTGCGTGATGGATAATAAACGCATAGGAACACAAGTCAGCTTACTTTATGCCCTTAACACCTTGGGCGCAGCCTCTGGTTGCATGATTACAGGATTTTTTTTGATGGGGACATTCGGGGTTTTGCAAACCGTTTTGATGGCCACCGCTTGTAACCTTTTTATTGGAATTAGTGCATTAAGCATTTACAAAGAAAACGGAGGTACTATTAAGTTTAGCCTTCCAACGATCAATTTCCCAAAATTGCGTTGGAGCCCAGAGCAAAAATTTTGGATGGGAATCAGTTTTATTTGCGGTTTTACTGCTCTTGCCTATGAAGTTTTATGGACGCGGCTTTTGGTGTTCAGCATCGCCAGTACGGTCTACTCATTTAGTATGATGCTTACTGTCTTTTTATTTGGTATTTTTCTGGGAAGCCTTTTACTAATTCCACTTTTGTCAAAGATCAAAAACTTGCGCACCATCCTCATTGTCTTACAAGGTGGAGTGGGAATTTATATTATTTGCTCCATTTATGGATTAGAGTCCATTCTTTCTCCACCTTGGAACGCATACAACCTGGGCAATCCTGTTGCTGCCTTTTGGAACTATTTTAGAGATTCAGCGGCTCTAATGTTGATTCCCACTGTGCTTCTTGGAATGTGTTTTCCATTGCTAATTCAACTAATATCGGAAAAACATGAAAATATTGGACAGGCAACTGGGCAGGTTTATGCTGCAAATACCATGGGTGCTATTCTTGGCTCTCTTTTTTCCGGTTTTCTTTTCCTGCCACACTTTGGCAGCCAAGCCAGCCTCGCTCTTCTCGCAACTATCAATTTATTGACTATGATTCTTTTGTTCCGCACGGGGGATTATTTGACCCCAACTGTCAAAAAAATCATGACCGTGGTATTTGCTTCCCTTATCCTTTTTATAAACATGGCTATTCCAAATGATGCAATGAATTCCTTCTTCATGCGGGATAGTGCCGGTAAGCGAAATATAAATAAACTGATCTATTTTGAAGAAGGCTTATCCGATACCGTTGCAGTTTTCAAGGACGAATATGGAGTGCTAGATCCTTCGGCGAAACGGTTGATCACTAATGGAATTTCCATGTCGGCTTCCAACATGATCGCTACTCGTTATATGAAACTTTTTGCACATGTCCCTATTCTTCTTGTGGACAAACCCGATGATGTTCTCGTGGTCTGTTTTGGAACAGGTCAGACTACAGGTGCAGCCGGCATCCATCCTCGGGTAAAAACAGTCGATAGCCTGGAACTATCTTCCAGTGTCATCAACGCAGGAAAAATGTTTGCAGATCAGAATCATGATGTTCTCTCCAATCCTAAAGTGAATTTTATTATTCAGGATGGTCGGAATCATTTATTAACGACCCGCAAACTCTATGACGTAATCACATCTGAACCGCCCCCACCGCGCACTGCCTTTACGGTCAACCTGTATACACAGGAATATTATGAATTACAGAAAAGCAAACTTAAATCTGGCGGTATCGCAGCACAATGGATTCCCTTGCACAGCCAAGGAGAAAAAGAAGTTGCCATGCACTTCAAAACTTTTCAGTCTGTTTTTCCCTATACTATGGGTTGGCTTTCTGTCGCAAACGAAATCCTCATTATCGGCTCTGATCAACCCATTAAGATCGATTTCAATAAATTAAACGAACGTCTGCAAGAACCAGAAATTAAAAAAGCGCTGAAGGATATTGAAATTCCCGACATCTTTTCTTTCCTGAGCAACATCTGGCTACTCAACGAACAGGTGGTCAAACTTGGGGAAGGTTATCCTCTTATTACTGACAATCACCCGGCCATTGAATTTTATCTTGAATTGGGAAACGTGATTGGCATACCCGGGCAAGAAAGGTATGTATTCAATCGCGCAAGGTTTGATGATGTCGCAAAGCAAATAACAAACCTATCAGAAGAAAATCGACAAAAATTGAAAATTTATTATGATGCAATGGACCTCTACCAGCGCGGGGTCATGTATGGCAACCGCGGTCAACTTTTAAAGGCCATGAATCTTGTAGAAGACGACGACCTCTTCCGATACCACCTTCAGGCTGACCGAAAACAAATGCAACGTTTGGCCCAACTCATCGAAGAAGAACCGGATAATCTACAGTACATGCTCAACTTGGCTCACAGTTTTTACCAGATCAGCAACTATGAACAAAGTATAGAGATTCTTCAAGTAGTTTTAGAAAAAAATCCTAATCTGAGTTTCGCCAGCCTTTATATGGGATACAATCTGCTGGAATCAGGAAAAAAAGAAGAGGCTCTTATCTTCTTTCAAAACACCGCCAAAAATGATCCTCAGCAAATAAGTACCGTTATGAGAGAGATCGGGCTGGTCAGTCTATTAAAAGAAGTAGAAAAAAATCCGCAAGACCCAATTCTACTAAGATCTCTTGCAGAGTTCTACAATTTAAAAAAGGAGTATCTGAAATCTTTGGAATATTCCCTTCCCTTGCTGCAGGAAGACCAGATGAACTTGAAGGTATTGCAGAGTATTGTAAAAAGCTATCGTGGATTGGGAGAAGCAAAAGAAGTTCTAATGTATGGAGGCCGCTATAACCTAATCGATCCCGATGAAATTCATCTGCAATTTATAATGGCAGAAATTTTCGCCCTTCTAAATAAATGCACCAAGGCACTCCCTCTTCTGGAAAAGATTATTAAAAAAGACGACTCCTATCGAAATGCCTGGGAATTGAGAAAATCCTGCCAAAACAAATCACTAACATAAACCCCACCCATAAACGAGGACAAATTTTCTACTTAAAGAGTAGTTTTTAAAAATCCGTTTTTTATCCAAAACATAACAATTGAAACTCAGATGAATCCTTCAATCAATTCCTAACGCAAACTTTCTGAAAAACTTATAAATGCCGTATGCGAAGTTAAGCAGCTTGTTTTTTAACCAAGCTTTCCTATCAAATAATCGGTGGTGAGTATCGAATAACAATTTAGGAATCTCCAGTTTCTCCGGGCATCGGGGAAGGCAATCTCCACACTCGGTGCACTTTGATGCAAAGTTTCCCGGGAACCAATGGCCCTCTCCCTCAAACATGTTATAACGAAACTTTCCATAGTCTTCCATCTCATAAGCTTGTAACAGGTTTCTAAAACGTAACACTTCAGGAATGTTTATTTCCTCAGGGCAAGGCAAGCATTCATTGCAAAGGGTACAAAGTTCTGCCACTTCATTTAATCGACCGTCCATCTGCCCACGAATTTTTTGCTCTCGATCAACATAAATTTGCTCTTCATTTAAAATTGCAAGATTCTGTGAAAAATGTTCCAGTTCATGGATTCCCATGCTTAGAGTGGTGATTTCAGGATGCTCAAGACAGAACCGACCATTGAACTGAATTGCCGTCATGGGTGCACAGGCTTCCCTAACAATGACTGAAGGCTTCCAAAGCATTCCTCCCTTTTCATTCGGGGAAATAATGAAAACACCAATATCCTTTTTCCCTGCTAATTGAACCGCCGAAAGATTGCGCTGAAAAAAATAATAGTAATGGAGATTTACGAAGCTGAATAAATCAGTATTTAAGGCTCGCAAAATTATATCCAGCGGAGCGTGTGTGGAAAACCCAATGTGACGCACCAGGCCTTCTTCCTTCATTCGATGCAAAACTTCTACGGGTCCCCCTGGCTTGATAGCCGCTCGCAATCTTTCTTCATTATTAATTCCATGCCAGCCGTAAAAATCGATGAAATCCAGTTTCAAGCTGGTTAATTGTTCTTCTACCAAGGCCCGAGTTTCATCTCTTGTCATCGGTGCGCCTTTTGTCATCATTTTGAATTGGTCGCGCGGCACCCCTAATTCTTTTAGGGAAATTCCATAAAGGTTTTCACTCTTCATATACCCATAGGCTGTTTCTATATGATTGATGCCGACATCGAACGCCTTCTTTGTGATTTCGATACAATTTTTGATTGATTCAGCAGGAAGATGATTTCGCGGCGGATTCCAACCTTGCTTGAAACGCATTCCACCAAGGGTAATTACAGAGATTTTTTCGTTGGTCTTACCAAAGCGACGGTATTCCATCCAGAAATTATGGAGGAGCCATCCAAAGGAAGCAAGAAAATCCTTGAGACAACAATCAAATTCCAATATGCTTTTTTAGAACAATAAGTTATATTAAAAAATGTGTAAGAAACCATGGCAGAGTTTCGCTTTATCCATTTGTTCTTTGCTTCTATCAAAACAATATTTTTTCAATACCTCGTTAATTGAATTAGGTAGCGATTTTTCAAAATCGTTAGGATCCATAACAATGCGCTGGTTGCAAAACATCAAATCAGGAATCATTGGAGGACAGCTCAGTGGTTGAAGTATTGATAGGATTGGTCGTTGTTGCAGTTATTTTGATAGTTATTTTGATATGGATACTGCTTAGGAAAAATAATTCGAAAATAGAGGACCAGAGCATTCTCTTGATCCAGGAACAGTTGAGGAAAGTGGAAGAAACCGTAGATAAAAAAATGGGCCAATCGAATGAATCGATGAGAAGTCAAATGGGGCAATCTAACAAGCTCATCAAGGATATCACTCAGCAACTTACCAAAGTCAATGAGACCAATAAACAAGTCATTGATGTGACCGATCAACTCAAAACCATCCAGAATACCCTGATGAATCCGAAACAGCGCGGTGTGCTTGGGGAGTATTTTCTGGAAACGGTCTTAAAAAATGTTTTACCTCCAGAGCACTATCGCATGCAGTACAGATTCAAGGACGGAAATATAGCAGACGCTGTGATATTTTTTGGAAACGTCGATGGGAAAACCATTCTTCCGATTGATTCAAAGTTTCCCATGGAAAACTATAACCGAATGATAGAAGAAAAAAGAAAAGCAGAACGAAATAAATTGGCAAAGGCATTCATCAAAGACGTAAAAGGACGAATAGAGGAAACATCTAAGTATATCCGCCCGAATGAAAATACTCTCGATTGTGCATTCATGTTTATCCCGTCCGAAACCATTTTCTATGACTTGTTATCTCATTCTATCGGTTCTGAGGAAGCTTCTTCACTTGATCTAATTGAATTTGCGTTTGAAGAGAAAGTAATTATTGTCTCTCCAACCGCATTCATGGCCTATCTACAAACTATAATCCAAGGGTTTCGGGCATTAAAAATAGCGGCTTCGCATAAGGAAATCCAAGCAAACATAGAAAAACTCGGGAAACATTTAAAGAATTATGATCAATATATGGGAAAACTTGGTAACTCTCTAAGCACAACGGTAAACCATTACGATTCGGCTCAAAAGGAATGGAAAAAAGTGGATAAGGATGTTTTGAAAATTACGGACAAGCCAATCGGAATAAAACCTATATCTGTTGAAAAGCCTAATCGTACCGACTGAATCATTAGCTAACAACTTAAATGGTAGTTATGGTTTCGCACAAACAAAAGTATAGTCAGAGAAAATACCCATGGCGGAATAAAATAACAACCAAAAGTATGGTCAGAGAAAGTATCCATATTACTAAATAAGTCGTCATCGATTGTGTGGCTTTTTGTTTTTCTAACCAGCTCCGAGGTTTAATGCCTCTTAACAGAAACACCATTTTTGCCGCCAGATTCACGCAAACAATATTTACCGCAAGCAATATGGCTGCACCAATTGCAAGCTGAGCATGTCCCGCACCCAGCATGATTCCAAGAGTAGCAGTGGGAGGCAATAACGCAACCGCTACCATCACCCCTACCAGCACACTGGAAAGTCCCGTTGTCAAAGAAAGCACTGCAGCTGCACCAGAAGCCAATGCCAAGGCAATCGAATCCAATCCCACATCTGTTCGTGCCATAAGTTCCGGACTATCTAAATTCATGGGATGGTAAAATCCAACACATATAGAAAGAAATAATGCCAATCCAATTCCCATCACCATTGTTTTAAAAGCCTTCCACATGAGCGGCATATCACCCAATGCCGCTCCCAAAGCCAAGGCAATATTTGGCCCCAAAAGAGGAGCAATAACCATCGCACCGATGACCACCGCAACATTATTTTCCAACAAGCCAATTGAAACAACGACGGTCGATAAAAAAACTAACAGCAAATAAGTAGAGTCGAGCCTAGTATTTTTTTCTATTTCGTTATAAAGCTCTTCGCGGGTGGTACTGGACTTATCTGAAGAATCTTTTGCATTCGGGGCCGGTTCCTTTCTTGGTAGCGAGGCCTCTACCGCCATAACAAGGATTTTTGAATGGTCATCGCCGCGAAATAATCCCTGCAGAGCATCTAGCACAGATTGTCGCTGTTCATCGCTAACCAATGCACGGACCCTTTTTTTCTTCTTATCCTCGTCAACATTCACCCAAAGAATTTCAGAATCGTGCCGGGTAATAATACTTTCCACAGCAGAAAAGTTTTCAATAGGCGTTACGATTTCAATTATTTTCATATTATGCGTCGCTCAGCCGCAGGAAATTAATCAGAGGACTAACGAATTAAAGTAGAAGCCAAACAGTATTTAACTATTTATGTTTATCTATTCATTGAGTCCAGCATTACGCTAGCTAGATCATCTTTTTGGTGGCAAGGTTTGCGATATTACGCAGGACCTGCTCATTACATTGGGTGCAGAAATAACCTTCGCCGGAAGAAATCCAGCACTCATCTTCAACCCACTCCCGGGCGTCTTCTTTGTCTTCGCAAAATTCACCCTGCTGGGCACAATCTTCAGCAATTTTTATTTGACAGGGAATCGCAAACTCCCCATTTTCATTTTCTAAATATGAAAGTACATCTGACATTGCATTTGCCCAGCCTATACATTTTAAGTTTTGAAAATAATTTTTTAAAACTATCTAAAACAGGATTTTATTATAAAAATATCTATACTTCATCAAAGAAGTAATTATGAAACAAAGTGCTCACCTGCACATCTTGTTAATCATTACATTATAGGGTAATAATAAGGCGCAAATAGCAATTTAAACATTTTTTATGGTTAATTGGGAATGACTGCAAAAATTGAAATGATATTTCTTTGTGCTTTCATGATGCTGATGGCCTGCGACAGCATCATTGAAACGACTGAAGATGTTCGGTCAACAGCTTTATCTAAAGACCCGAAAGTTTTACTCGAAAATTCCAAAGAAAAGCAAAGAATTGGTGCTTACGACGAGGCCATTGAGATTTTAAATGTGGCCGTTAAAATTGATCCCAAATTTGTTCCTGCCTACAACCAAATGGGTCTAATCCTTTTTGAAGCCGACAAGAAAGATGAATCTATCGAGGCCTTCAAAAATGCCATCGCTATTGATCCCGAAAATTTGAACTCTAGGTTAGGGCTGGGGAAAACCTATTCAATGATAACCCGCAATGACCTTGCCGTCGAACAATACCTTAAAGCCGCTGATCTTAAAAAGAATGACCCTGAAATTCTTTTCAAAATCGCTTTAGAGTATTGGTATCACCAGAATTTGGAAAAATCTAAAGAGTACTACAACAAAGTACTAGAAATAGACTCAAGCCATATTCAAACTCATTTAAATTTAATTAGCGTCTATGAAAGCCTGGAAGAATGGAAAAAAGCTATAAGGGAAATCGAAGTTGCCAGGCAACTCGGAAAAGAAAAAAATGATTCTTCGGTCGTTTCCATTGCAGAGAGAAAAAAGAAATTTATTATTGGGAGAATGAATTTAACGGAAGAGGAATACCAAAGAAAAAGCCAGCCTCCGTTTGATTAGGGAATACTTATTCCCCTATAGCCCTATGAATGTTTTCTTTCAGTGAAGAAGATTTATTTGGGGTAGGATCAATAAGAGGCCAGAGGAGTATAAAAACAATGAAACCGATCACTACGAACCCGATCACGCTACCTATCCAATCGATCAGCGAATATTTTCCTTTTTCATCGTCCATTTCAATCTGCCCGAGGTTCGGATTTTAGTTTAGGAATCCATCTTGGGACTTTGCGTTTGTATTCCAAATAGGCTTCTCCAAACCTGTTTTCCAGATCGGGTTCTTCCCAAAAAGGTATTAAAACCAGACACGCTTGGAAAAAAATAAGGGCCCAAATAAAAACAGGTAAAGACCCAAAGAGCATCGCCTCTCCCAATAAAACCAGAATTACTCCTATCATCATAGGGTTTCTTACATGTGTATATACGCCACGCGCCACAAAAAATTTTGGGGGATCATACGGGGCGGGTGTCCCTCCGCCTCCGTATTCTGAGAAAAGAGAAACAGAAATCCAACATAGGCTTGCACCGGCACCGATTAAAAGTCCACCAGGGAAAGATCGAATTAGGTCAAAGTTCAGTGGATATTTTTCAAAAATTCCACCCTCCCGCGAAGACCAAAGAAGAAAACCTGGGATCACGCCCATAACATTCATGGGAAAAATGACAAACGCTTTGATTAAAGGGGTCGTGACCTTCATGAATCTAGCTCAATAACTCTACCTACTTCATTAACCGTAGTCGAATACCATTAATACTATAAACCCGACGGTGACAAAAGCTGTAAACCAGGCCATGAATTTAAGCATCAGAATTCACCTTAAAAAATATTTTTATCAGGGATCATCATACCAAATCTTTCCCTAAAAGCGGAGTACCCCAGCAAAAACAAAAATTCTAATTTTTCCTTCCACGTTCTGATCTTTCACGTTGAGACCGACCTCTTCTCGTAGCAGGCTTGCTATTTTTCCTCGAAGATGGACCTTTGCCGAAGAACCTCTTTTTTTGAGTCGACCTGGTCTTGAACCCCGAGGAACGACCTCTTTTCGAAGCAATGGATTCCGAATGATAGATATGATCTTTCTCCATCACTACAGATTTATTTGTTGCGCGTTCGATCTTTTTTAAATAACCGAGTTCTCCCAAGTCACATAAGGATAGAGCTATGCCTGCCGCTCCTGCCCTTGCCGTTCTGCCGATTCTATGAACATAGCTTTCTGGTTCGTTCGGCAATTCATAGTTGATTACATGAGTTATTCCATCCACATCGATCCCTCTAGATGCTATATCAGTTGCAACCAGAACACGGACTTTCCCAGTTTTAAATTTATTTAAAGCTTCTAACCGAGCCGCTTGTGACTTGTTTCCATGAATTGCATCTGCCTTGATTTTTCCTTTACTTAGATTTTTTACAATCTTATTGGCTCCGTGTTTGGTACGAGCAAAGATAAGTGCTCTTTCGATAGTTGCATCTTCCAACACGGATTTTAGCAATGCCCCTTTATTTTCCCGGTCTACAAATAATACCCGTTGATCGATTTTATCAACAGTAGTGGAAGGCGGAGTCACCTCAACTTTTACTGGGTCTTTTAAGAAGCTTTTGGTAAGACGTTGCACCTCATTAGGCATGGTAGCGGAGAACAACATAGTCTGACTATTTTTGGATATAAAAGAATGAATTTTTTTCACATCTGGAAGAAAACCCATGTCCAGCATGCGATCTGCTTCATCGAGAACAAAAACCTCTATCTTGTCGAGACGTAGATATTTCTGGTTGTGCAAATCCAATAATCTTCCTGGAGTGGCCACCAGAATATCAACCCCATATTTAAGGGCTTTAACTTGTTTTTCCTGTCTTACGCCGCCATAAATAACAGTTTGTTTTAAATTTAAATAGCGTCCGTAATCCTCAAAACTCTCCATGATCTGTACTGCAAGTTCCCGTGTTGGGGTCAGGATTAGAGAACGTATCTCCTTCCGCCCAACTGGTTGACAATTTTCTTTCAGGCGTTGAAGGATTGGTAATGCAAATGCCGCTGTTTTTCCTGTCCCTGTCTGTGCGCACCCCAAAAGATCCCGGCCTTCTAAAAGATGCGGAACAGCTTGCATTTGGATGGGGGTTGGGTTCGAATATTCTTTCTCATTAACTGCCCTACATAGGGGGCTTATCAAATTTAGAGAATCGAATCCATTAAGTGCTTGTGGTGTTATGTTGTTATGCATAATTTCCTTATAAATTGAGTATAAAAAACGTCTTTTGACATACTTAGACGTCGTTAGATTAAACTCCGTAATCAGCGATTCGGTAGTCTTCTAACAAAAATTTTTAGGGGGCTTGAGCTTAGTGAGAAAACGGGGGAGAAAATCTGGGGTCGGATACTGCACAACCAAAAACCACTACACCTGTAATTCCCTAGACGGCTATAACCACTTAAAGTATCCTAGGATTATATAACAATCCCCCATAGAATACTAGAATTTAAATCTGTCCGACTTATTAGTAAAATATTAATGCAAATACCTTATTTTAACTATTACCTCAGAGCCCAATGGCCTTCTCTTAATCTGCCTCAAATTTTGATGGATAAAAATCCTTAGCGTTTCTGGAGAAGCTGGATTTTAAAAATGTTGTCTGGAGAATTCATCGTATATATTTTATATAATAAAAACAGTTAAAAGCCTTTGAGTAAAAAATGGATGCCACCGAATTTATTAAAACATTCATAATTCTTGTTGCCGTTATAGACCCGATTGGTAATATCCCTGTATATATTGCGTTGACCTCTTATAAAACAGATGGGGAGCACAAATCTATTGCGCTAAAAACTTCCTGTGCAGCTGTACTTTTATTGGTAGCCTCATTTTTATTTGGGAAATATATCATTGCCTTCTTCGGCATAAAAATGTCTGCTTTTAAACTCATTGGCGGAATATTCCTTGTCTACATTTCATTCACCATGTTGTCGAATGAAAAGAATTTCTATTCTTTTTCAGAAGAAGTTGACTGTAAGGAGGATATCTCGCTGATGCCACTTACATTCCCACTTTTTATTGGACCTGCCGCCCTCAGTATTGTCATCATTCAATCGGATGAGATTGCTACCCAACTTGAAAGAGTGATTATTTTATCCGAATTTATTCTAGTTGGGTTTCTAATTTGGATTACTCTCAAACTATCCAAGATCATATTAAACAGCCTTAGTAAAACAGGGATTAAATTCATTCATCAGATCATGGGATTACTCTTGGGTAGCCTCGCCATTGGCATGATCGCCGAGGAATTGAAAGTTCTTCTTCCAGGTTTGTCATAATCAACACAATGTTTTGGTCCTCTGAACAAACAGAAGGTCAACTTAACCGAAAATAGCTTGGGGACGAACCACCAACTTTTTAACATAAAAATATAAAAAGGGATGCGCTAGAAAACACAAGGTGTTGCAGCAATTTTTTCCTGCACCTTGCATTTGATCAAGAAAAATGTTGCAACGTGAAGCGATGTAAAGGAAAATCGAATCAAATTCGGTTTTATACGCCACCTTCCTCATTAGAAAATTGTTAACTGCAGGGGGGAGTGATGAATTCTCGTTAATTCAAGTTGGTGTTTGTTTATCAACATAAAGGTATTTTGGTAGTTTTGTTGGGCCTCACGCAACACGGCTTTGTGAAACCCGTCAGGTCCGGAAGGAAGCAGCGGTAACAAAATCCCATGTGTGCTGTGAGATCCCCAGCAATTCTACCTTTAGTTCCATTTTGCTTTATATAAGGTTCTCTACCCTATGGACTTCCAGGTTTCCGCCCGTAAATGGCGCCCTCAGAAATTTAGTGAGCTAATTGGACAAGAGCATATTGTCCGCACCCTTTCAAACGCAATAGAGCTGGAGCGTGTTTCGCACGCTTTTTTATTTTCTGGTACTCGTGGCGTGGGCAAAACGACAACCGCGCGGATTCTTGCCCGTGTTCTCAATTGTGAAAAAGGCCCTATCGTTGACCCCTGTGGTCTTTGTACCTTTTGCACTGAAATAACTGAAGGAAATTGCATTGATGTCCAGGAGATAGATGGCGCTTCCAACAATGGGGTTCAGGAAGTTCGCGACTTGATAGATAACGTGCAATATGCCACCTCGGCAGCTCGATACAAGGTTTACATCATTGATGAAGTCCATATGCTTTCCAAAAGTGCTTTCAATGCATTGTTAAAAACACTTGAAGAACCTCCTTCACAGGTAATTTTTATTTTTGCTACAACAGAGCTAATAAAAATTCCCGAAACCATTCTTTCACGCTGTCAATGTTTTGAGTTCAAACCCTTGTCGCAATCCCAAATCACTAAGCAACTGGAATTGATTTGCAAACAGGAAGAAATTGATATCGAAAAAAGAGGACTGGAAGATATTTCAAAAATTGGGGCGGGAAGTATGCGTGATGCGCAGAGCTTGTTAGATCAGGTAATAGCCTACAGTGGTCGAAAAGTAGATGCTGAATCCGTTGAAGCGGTTTTGGGTATTGTCGGCGGAAATACTCTTGAAATTTTTATTGACCGGTTAATTGATCGACAACCAGCAGTTCTGGTTACATTGATACAGGAAATAGTAAAACAGGGGAAAGATCTTGGGTTATTTTGCCGCAGCCTTATGGAGTATTTAAGAAACCTTTTGATAGTGAAAATTTCAAATCAGCCTGAAACTTTGATTAATACCCATACCTGTAGTTTGGAGATCTTAAAAAAACAGGCAGAATATTTTCACGCTGATGAGTTACAGGTTATGTTTTCGGTTCTATCAAAAGCCGAAATGGAAATGAAAAGAAGCTCCCTATCGCAAATGGTTTTTGAAATGGCTTTATTACGATTGATAGAAACACGACCCTTTAAAAAAATCGATGAACTCATAGAAAAGATCAATCAGGCTGAAAACCATAATATCGAGCCCGTTCAACACTTTTCAAGGAAAACAGATTCTAAAGAAAGTTCTCCTGTTTCAATAACGGTCAATCATAATACTCAGGTTTCATGGGATCAAATCAAGCAACAGGTTGCGCGTACAAAACCATTTTTTGAACATTGTCTTGAAAAATGTCAGATACCAGTACTTAACGATAAGGAAATTCAACTGGTATTCTCTGATAACTTTACTTTTGATTTGGTAGAAGCACCCGAAAATATTCAGTTCCTAAAAGAAACCATAAAAACGGTTTGTGGTCATGATGTGGATATAAAATTAGTCCTCGACACGTCTATTCAAGAATCGCCTGTTCAATCTTCTGCTGAAGAAAAAAAAAAGTTCATGACCTCTGAAACTGGAAAACAGAAGTCTGAATCGGAAATTATTCAAGACGCTCTGGACATTTTTGGAGGCATTGTGGTCAAATGATAGTTTTTACGAATAAGGAGGAAAATGTTCTTGGACATTTATAATTATCATGTTTGATAAAGGTTGGACAGGATTATTCAAACAAGCATCGCAAATGCAATCCAAACTTGCTGAAATTCAAGAAGGCTTGGCTGAAAAGACAATTGAGGTAAGCACCGGTGGCGGAATGGTAAAAGTTGTAGCAAATGGACTAAATGAGATCATATCTATAAGAATTGATGATGAGTTGATTAACATGAAAGACCGAGAAGTTCTCGAAGATTTGATTACGGGCGCCGTCAACGAAGCCAACAAAAAGGTTAAAGAATTAGCTCAGGGCGAAATGACAAAAGTGACCGGGGATATAAAATTTCCCGGCTTATTCCCCCCGACTTAAAAAATGTAACTTCGCAAATTTCTAAATTTTTTTCAGTACATTTAAATATGCTGTGAATTAAATTTAAAGGCATGGAGGTCTTTACGAACTTCATTAGGATAGGGCTATCCCTAGCAATACGTATGCCCAGAACATGATAGAAAAGGGAAAAACAATTTGTCAATCCCTATAGGATAGATGCCAATTAAAAAAGATATTGCTATATAACCTAGCGGCACCCTATGAAAAGACCAACAGCGGTAACAGAACTTATAGAAGAATTGAAAAGGCTTCCAGGGGTTGGACAAAAGACTGCTGAGCGTCTGTCGTTCTTTTTGATGCGCAGTAAAGTCGATCAAGCCACCAAACTTGCAAATGCAATTCATAATATAAAAGATAAAATTATCCTCTGTTCTGTTTGTCACGGAATAACCGAAACTGATCCTTGTGGAATTTGTTCTAATAGCTCCAGAGACCAAAAACAGATTTGTGTCGTAGAAGAACCTTATGACGTTTACGTTATGGAAAATATGGGCTATTACAAAGGCGTGTATCATGTCTTAATGGGAGTCATTTCTCCGTTGGATGGAATTGGCCCAGACGATTTGAATATTGAACTTTTAAAAGAGAAAGTTGCTAGCAAAGAAATTCGAGAAGTGATTCTTGCTACCAATCCAGATATGGAAGGTGAATCTACCGCCGTTTATATTTCAAAATTTCTTAAACCACTAAATGTAAAAGTCACCCGCATCGCTAGGGGCTTGCCGGTAGGATCCGATATCGAGTACGCCGATTCTGTCACCCTGCTGAAATCCCTCGAAGGGCGTATGGAAATGGGCTAACCACTGGGTGTAGAACCATTAATATTCTTTTCCTTGCCTTTCGCGCAAATAGACCAAAAACTCTTAGCGTAAGAGTAATAAATCCCTTTTTAGGGGGTTCAATTCCGCTTGACAATATGGTAAAACAAAGCTAATTTTCAAACCTTTAAGATCGAAATTTCTCATAAAAATTCCGGTGTGGCGCAATGGTAGCGCAATCGGCTGTTAACCGATGTGTTAGAGGTTCGAATCCTCTCACCGGAGCCATATAAACCGTCTCTAAGACGATTTTTTTCGAACCCTGTCGAGGCCCGGCAGGGTTTTGGTTTTTTGGAAACAGGTTGCATTGCTAAAAATGATTAGTTATCCTTTGCTAAGTAGGGAAATACCTTTTTCAACAATAAGATACGCCATGATAAACCGCCCTAGAAGAAACCGATTGACCTCAAGAATCCGCGGTCTCGTTGGAGAAACAACTATCCAACCTAAAAACTTGGTCTGGCCTACTTTTGTTCAAGAAGGCAAAAGCCAAAGAACACCTATTGATTCAATGCCGGGAATATCGCGACTTTCTATAGATCAATTGGTTGCTGATTCAAAAAAGGCTTTTGAATTAGGTGTTCCAGCGGTTGCTCTTTTCCCTGCTATTGATGATTCCCTAAAAAATCCAGAAGGTAAAGAAAGTTTGAATCCGGACGGTCTATTGCAACGAGCGGTTAAAGAGTTAAAAAAGCAAGTACCTGAATTGGTCGTTATCACCGATGTGGCATTGGATCCTTATTCCAGCGATGGGCATGACGGTCTCGTCCAGGATGGACAAATACTCAATGATGAAACCCTGCCGCTTCTTGCCAGCATGGCAGTTGCTCAAGCTAGGGCTGGGGTTGATGTCGTCGCTCCTTCAGATATGATGGATGGACGGATTGAAGCGATTCGTTTGGCTCTTGATAAGGCTGGATTCGAAAATGTTTTGATCTGTAGCTATTGTGCAAAATATGCCTCAGCATTTTATGGGCCTTTTCGTGATGCATTGGAGTCGACACCTAAAGAAGGAGACAAGAAAACCTATCAGATGGATCCGGCAAATGCCCGCGAAGCCATCCGTGAAATACATTCGGACGAAGAAGAAGGAGCCGACTGGCTGTTGATCAAACCTGGCCTACCTTATCTTGATGTGATACGTTTGACCCGCGAACATTCTGAATTACCCATTGCCGCTTATCATGTCAGTGGAGAATATGCGATGCTAAAAGCAGCAGCAGAAAAAGGTTGGTTGGATTATGAAAGCTGCCTGATGGAATCTCTTGTGAGTATGAGACGCGCTGGAGCCGACATGATCTTTACCTATGGAGCTATTGATGCGGCTTCACTCTTACAATAATAAAAAATTTTTAAGCACGACCTCGTTTTTGCTAACTCTCACCTTAAAAGGCCGCCGTGTCTAAAACCGAATATTGGGTTCATGATTTAGACCCTTTCCTTTTTCAATTCACAGAAAATTTTGGCATTCGCTATTACGGACTAGCATACGCGTTAGGGTTTCTCGTAGCTATCTGGTTATTACATATTTTTTGCAAACATGGTAAGGCAGCTCTTACACAGGAAGAACAATCCTTAACTATTACAGCAATTATGGTAGGCGTCCTTTTGGGTGGTCGATTAGGATATATGTTTTTCTATGCTTTTCAGGATGTTATCCACCGACCGTGGATTATACTCCAGGTCTGGAAAGGTGGTATGGCAAGTCATGGTGGGTTCATCGGGGTGGTGCTTGCCTGTTGGTGGATATCGAGAAAAATTAAAATTAACTTTCTACAACTCGGCGATATTTTATGTCCTTTAGTTCCTCCCGGAATTTTATTGGGCCGCATTGCTAACTTTATCAACGGAGAATTATGGGGGAAAGTTTCCACCGTTTCTTGGGCTGTCATCTTCCCGCAGAGCGCGCCACTTGGAACACCTCTTGAATTGATTGTGCCTCGACATCCATCGCAACTTTATGCAGCAGTATTAGAAGGATTATTGTTGCTTATTTATAGTCAATGGAGATTCTGGCGGACTGGAGTTTTAGTAACATCAGGTAGACTCACAGGAGAATTTCTGGCTTTCTATGCAGTAGTGCGTATTTTTGGTGAACAATTTCGCGAGCCCGATGCGCCTCTCATTATGGACCTCAACCGAGGTAGTTTTTATAGCCTTTTCCTTTTAGTGGCAGGTGCTTTTCTTATTTTCCGTTCGCGAAAAACAGCCTAATGCATCCATACGACCGTTCATTAATAGGGTTTGTATGCTTGCAGTGAGATATACAGGTAGTGTAAGCTGAGCCATCCAAGATATTGATCAAATACTCTTTTTAAATCTTTATAAATATTATGAGTTCTGAATTATTATCTCCTGCGGGAAGTCCCGAAAAATTAAAATATGCTCTAGCCTATGGTGCTGATGCGGTATATGCAGGCATCCCAAAATTTTCTCTAAGGGCAAAAGAGAATCCATTTAAGGATCACTTGCTTAAAGATGCAATAGATTACACCCATAAAATGGGTAGAAAAATTTATATAACGGCCAATATTCTTCCTCCTAATCGAAAAATTGAATCTTTTAAAAAGTCTTTAGCTCAACATGCGGAGATGGGGCCAGATGCTTTTATTATGGCGGATCCGGGGATGATTCAGTTTGCCTTGAAAGAGTTCCCTGAAATTCCTGTTCATTTATCAGTGCAAACAAATACCATAAACTGGTCATCTGTAGAATTTTGGTACAACCTTGGGGTAAAGCGGGTAATTTTATCGCGTGAATTATCTCTCGAAGAAATAACTGAAATTCATGCACGGGTCTCGGGAATGGAATTAGAATCTTTTGTGCACGGAGCAATTTGTATCGCTTATTCTGGCCGTTGCTTGCTTTCCAACTATTTTAACCACCGCGACGCGAATCAAGGAACTTGTACTAATAGCTGTCGCTGGGAATATGATATCCATGAAGAAAAAGGCAAAGACATGGAAGAATATGTACCTATCAAAGGTCAGTACGCAATTGAGGAGAAACAAAGAGATGGTGAGCTAATGCCTGTTGAGGAAGATGAGCATGGCACATATATCATGAACTCTAAAGATCTTCGAGCCATAGAGTTTCTGGGTCCAATGAAAAAGGCGGGTGTTGTATCATTTAAAATCGAAGGTCGTTCCAAATCAATTTATTATCTCTCCTTGGTCACTAGAGCTTACCGACGTGCTATAGATGATTTAGAAGAAAATCGAAATTTTGATCCCAGCCTGATCGAAGAAATAGGTAAGACAGCTAATCGAGGTTTTACCTCTGCTTTTCTAATTTCTGCAGCAAACCGCGATACAGAAAGATTTGATTCACCGCAAGAATCTAATCAGCCGCAGATTTTTGGAGGCCAAGTGGTCAATGAACGTTCGGGATGGATGGAGGTCGATGTCAGAAATAGAATCGAGTTGGGGGATGAAGCCGAATGCCTTTCACCAAGCGGACAATATAAATTTAAAATCAATGCTATGGAAACGATTGCAGGAGAGAGTATTTCAGTTGCTCATGGAGGTAATGGAACAGTGTGGGTACAGGCAGATGGCCCTGTAGAGCCTTATGCTTTATTGAGCCTACTAAAAAATACCGTCTGAAATAGCGCAGATCCAAATCAAAACTTTCAGAAGTGGTTATTACTCCGGAATGTTTTTGTTTAGTCGTTTTTTGTGGAATTGGCCCAGGAAATGGAAAACAGGATTGCAAATATCAAAATTACCAAGACCCAATCTGTGAAACTGCTGACTTTATAGTCAAATATATCCTTTGCCAACGTGCCGTCAAAAGCAAGGGCAAGCACAGTAATTACTAGTAGTATAAAGACTTTCTTCAAAGATTTATTTCCTTGAAATGACTTCCGCACTGCAATAGGAGATTTTACACAAAATATATTCTGAGTTCATCTATTACAAAGAATAAAATCCTTTGTTCTCTATTTAAAAGCACCTTATAATGATTTTTCTTTAATTTTTTTTTCAACATTAATACAAAAAGAGACAATGCCAGTACCCGTTTTTCAAGCACTTAAAATAGGCTCTTATATTTTTAGGCAAAAGATGAAGGGAAACAAACGTTATCCTTTAGTGATGATGCTTGAACCTTTATTCAGGTGTAATCTGGAATGCATTGGATGCGGAAAAATTCAAAAACCAAATGAAATATTAAAGCAAAACATGAGTCCAGAGAAATGTTTTAAAGCCGCTAAAGAATGTGGCGCTCCCATCGTTTCCATTGCAGGGGGTGAACCTTTAATGCATCCGGATATTGTTGAAATAGTCGAGGGACTAATAAAGCAGAAACGGTTTATTTACCTATGCACTAATGCTATTTTGTTGAAAGACTTTTTGGATCGTTTGCCGGTAAGCCCCTATCTGACTCTTTCTGTACATCTCGACGGTATGGAAGAAGATCATGATAGAGTGGTTGATCAAAAGGGCACCTTCAAACTTGCAACGGAAGCAGTCATAGAAGCTAAAAAAAAGGGTTTTAGAGTTACCAGTGCTACCACGTTTTTCGAAGATACTACTATTGAAAAAGCAGAGAGATTCCTAGACTTTTTAAAACCCCTTGGTATTGACGGAATTACCATGGCCTCTGCTTTCAGATACCCAGATGCACCTGACCAGGATCATTTTTTTGGCAGAAAGAAAACTTTTGAATTTTTTGATAAACTTCTTGAAAAGAATAAAAATGGTCGTTGGGATATCAATCATTCGCCCTTGTACCTAGAATTTTTAAGAGGAAAGCGCGATTACTCATGTACCCCTTGGGGCAATCCAAATTACTCAGTCCTCGGTTGGCAAAAACCTTGTTACCTTCTTGATGAAGGTTATGCTGAAACATTTAAGGAGTTGATGGAAACCACAGAATGGGGAAACTACGGTCACCAAAATAATGAAAAATGTGCTGACTGTACTGCCCACTGTGGTTATGAACCAACGGCTGTTGATGAAGCTACTTCAACCGTTCGCGGCATGATGGATTCTGCGAAAATGGTATTTCAATAAACTAATTTCTCTTTAGTGATTCAGGAAGAACTGTTTTATCGTTGATGACAGCGCCGTTCAATTGTTCTGCAGTAAGGCCCTTTGTCATCTTAAGGTTTGCTCCTTCCAACGAAGTATCTTTAAGTTTTGCCTGCATCAGATCGGCCTTCACAAGATTAGTATTTTTCATGTTGGTGTTTTTCAAGTTTGCCCATCTCAAATTTGCACCCCTTAAATTTGCTCCTTCAAGGTTGGAATTTTCGAGATTAGCTTTTTTGAAATAAGCACCGTAAAGGTAAGCTCCTTCAAGGTTTGCATTTTTTAAGTTTGCGCCTATTAATACGGCGCCCTTCAGCTTGCAGTTTTTTAAGTCCGCAAGGGCTCCTTCCTGCCCATTTGAATCTAGCCATTTTTTATGTTCGGACAGAATTTTTTTTAAATCAAAATTTAGGTCATTCATCGCTTACCGACTGAAGATCCATTTGTTGTCAATGTTAGTTTTATCATATTAAAAAACCAGGGTTTTATTGTAGAATAGGGGCTCCGATTAATCAGGTGCAAGATAACATGAACAGATATGATGTCATAGTAATAGGAGGAGGTCACGCAGGTTGTGAAGCAGCTTTAGCCGCTGCACGAATGGGTTGCGCCACGGCGTTGATCACCCTTGAAGCAGATAAGATTGCCCTAATGCCATGCAACCCCGCCATCGGAGGGGTAGGCAAAGGACATATTGTTCGTGAGATTGATGCCCTCGGAGGTGAAATGGCTAAGGTTATCGATGAGACTGGTATCCAGTTTCGTTTATTAAATTCTTCTAAAGGACCCGCAGTCCACGGTTATCGTGCCCAGGCAGATAAACACCAATACAAAAATGCCATGCGTCGGGTTCTTGAAAATACCTCTAATCTGGAGCTTCTCTTTGAAGAAGTTGATGAACTGATTTTTGAAAACAATGAAGTAAGAGGAATACGAACTGCTAGCGGTTTGGAATTTCAATGTGGTTCCATTGTCATCACTACCGGGACTTTTTTAAATGGTCGAATTCATATTGGACTAGACAGTCGTCCTGCGGGCCGGGTAGGTGAAAAACCTTCGACAAAATTATCGCAATCATTTCTGGCTGCTGGATTCGAACTCGGGCGCTTAAAGACAGGCACTCCGCCGCGATTGAAACGAGACAGTATCGATTTTTCCCGATGCGTCGTGCAAGATGGAGATGTTATACCCCGTCCTTTTTCTTTTTCCACATCTCATATACAACGCGAACAGGTACCATGTCATATCACCGCAACGAATGAGAAAACCGCGGAAGTGATTCATAATAATATGGATCGTTCACCATTATACAGCGGCATCATTGAGGGTATAGGACCCCGCTATTGTCCTTCAATTGAAGACAAGGTAATTAAATTTCCCGATAAGAAATCGCATAATATTTTCTTGGAACCGGAGGGCCTCGACACAGACTGGATTTATCCCAATGGTATTTCTACGAGCATGGATGAAGATGTGCAACAGCAAATGGTTCGTACGATTACGGGATTAGAAAATGCTGAAATTGTTCTCCCAGGTTACGCAGTGGAATACGATTTTGTTCCGCCAACACAGTTAATGCCTTCCCTAGAAACAAAACGGGTGAGTGGGTTATTTCATGCAGGGCAAATTAATGGGACATCCGGTTATGAAGAAGCAGCCGGCCAGGGGTTGATGGCGGGAATAAACGCGGCACTTAAATCGCAAAAACGCAAACCGTTTTTGCTGACAAGAATGGACAGCTATATTGGTGTGCTTATTGATGACCTAGTTACTAAAGGAACACAGGAGCCCTATCGCATGTTTACATCCCGCGCCGAATATCGACTGATTCTAAGACAGGATAATGCCGACCAACGGTTAATGGGAAAGGGCTATGAGTTGGGTCTGGTTAGCGGAGAACTTTATAACCATTGTATGGAAAAATACAACGCTGTAGAACGTGAAATCCAAAGATTAGAGGCTACAACAGTGGTACCCAACCCAGATACTCTAACACGCCTGTCGAAACTTGGAATTCATGAATTGCGAAATGCAACTACCTTGAATGTTTTATTGCGCAGACCGGAAGTAAAGCATGATGAATTGCTGCGTGCCTTCGAGGGAAAAGAAGTCCCGCAACTGGTCGGCGAACAGGTAGAGATTCGTATCAAGTATGAAGGTTTCATCGCTCGTCAGAATCAATTAGTAGAAAAGCAGAAAAAGTTGGAGCACTGCCGAATTCCACAAAGTTTTAAGTATGAAGGTGTTTCCGGTCTGTCACATGAAGTAGCGCAAAAGCTAGAGGCTATTCGTCCTGTCACACTTGGGCAAGCATCGCGTATCTCGGGTATCACGCCTTCAGCTATCAGTCTCATAATGTTATTGCTTGAGAAAAATCGTGAGTACCCCTAATACAATCTCCAAACACAAAGATTCCATTCAATGGCGAATTGAAGTTAATAAAAAAGACATCGCCTACATTGTTAGCATCTTTGAAGGTTACGATCATATTGCTGTGGTCCGAACGATAGATCCTTCATGCGGTCTTATAGAACTGATGATCTCTCCAGATTTCCTAGAAGATACTCGAAAACTCACCGAAGCCCTTGCTAAGGAAATTCCCTTCCGCCTGATTAATACCCAGGTGTAATAAATCAAAATTCATTAGTAGTGAATGAGGGAATGGACGGGGATGTCTTTAAGTTTTTTTCGTCCGTTCAGAAAATCCAGTTCAATGAGAAATGCGACCTCTTCGATTTCTATATTTTCAAAATTATTGCGAATCAGGTTTAGCGTTGCCGCGAGGGTTCCTCCGGTAGCCAGAACGTCATCAATGAGGACAATACGCTCACTGGATTGAAAGGCATCCTGATGAATTTCAATGGTATCGGTTCCATATTCCAAAGAATAGGTTTCTTGATAAGTTTTATAAGGCAGCTTTCCTGGTTTTCGAACCATCGTGGTGCCTGCCCCCAGAGCATATGCCAAGGCGGATGCGAAAATAAAACCGCGTGCCTCAACTCCGACCACTCTGTCAATCTGCTTGTCTGCGTATCTTTTTTTTAAAGTATTAATAGTTTTCCCAAATGCGGATGCATCTGCAAGAAGTGGAGTGATATCTTTAAATATAATTCCTTCCTTAGGGAAGTCAGGAATATCGCGGATGATTTGTTTTACGGATTCCATAGATGGACCTTTCTTTAATTGACTGGGAACGATACATTGCAATTTAGTTTTTTATCAAATATATCTGGTGTTGAAAACTTTATCTTTTTACTGGTAAATATTTTATAGGGTTTTTGGGTTCTGTATCATTTCGTACTTCAAAGTGAAGATGCGGTCCTGTTGAACGACCAGTACTTCCCATTAATGAAATTCTTTGTCCTTGTTTTACGCGAGCACCTTTTTTTACCAGTATCTTTGAATTGTGCGCGTAAACGGTTGTCAGGTGGTTTTTATGCTCTAATATAACCATCTTTCCGTAGCCCGTTGGACCCCAACCGCTGAAAACAACTTCCCCTGCTGCGGCAGCTTTTATAGGCGTTCCTTTAGGCGCGGCTATATCGATACCTTCATGCCTACGTCCGTCTCTGTTACCGAACCCAGAAGTAAGAGTGCCTTTTGTAGGCCATATAAGAATTCCTTTACGGGGTTTGACAGTAGGTATATTTTTTTTGTTTACAGATCTGGAGCGTGAATAACCCGAAGGAGTAGAGGTTGTAGGAATAGAAAGTACACGCCTTGCACCGGGAATCCATAACTGAGTTCCCACTTTGATTTTTGATGCATCTCGGATATGGTTGGCTCGACGCAGAACTTCCATGTCGATTTTATATGCTTGGGCAATACGATACAAAGTCTGGCCTTTTTGAACCGTGTGATGAATGCCATACTGAGTCTCTGGCCAAGGATCGAACTGAAACCCCTGACAGGCCGTTAAAAATAAAAAAGTTAATAAAAATAAGGTTTTAAAAAATTTATGGAAGGGCATTATTTGGAAGCGAAGTGAGATATAACTCATTGAAAATTATATCATTTTTTCAAATATATTTACAAGTTACCAAGCATCCTGTATAAACAAAAATCGATTTACATCTGATTTTATGCACAACAACAGTAATGAAAATTAATAAAACGATTACATTATTTATAACAACGTGGATGTTGTTAGGGTGTGGTCAAAGCCAACCTTCGCCAGATATTTTTGCATTGCCTGTTTCTTATATAGTTGGCAAAAAGCCTGAGGTTGTCGTGGCCCACGATATGAACAACGATGAGTTTCCTGATTTAATTGTTGTAAACTCTGCAGGAAATTCGCTGAGCTATTTCGAAGGCATAGGTGATGGAACTTTCAAAGATGCCCAGACCATTGAAACGGGCCGTGAACCTTTTGCAGTTGAATTGGCTGATTTCAACGGCGACCGTATCGCTGATATTGCTTTATGCAATTATGGTGATGGTGAGGTTTCAATTATTCTCGGACAAAAAGATGGGCTCTTCAAACTAAAGACTAACGTAAAGGTAGGACGCCTGCCCATTGCTATAGCTTCGGGAGATTTTAACAACGATGAAATAAATGATCTTGCGGTAACTCTTCGATTCAACAAAATGATCATTCTTTTAGGTGTTGGCGATGGCACCTTCAAAGTAGCAGAAGCTTATCAGGCATCACCGACTCCCGCTCATATCACTATTGGCGATTATAATGCCGATGGTAATAAAGATATTGCTCTGGTGCTCAATGCGGTTAAGGTACGGTATTTAAAAATTTTTTATGGCAACGGCGACGGAACCTTTGCACCGCCAAAGTTGATTAAGGGTGGTAGTCAATCCTCCTTTCTCACACATCATGATATGAATTTAGATGGGAAACTCGACCTATTGACGTCCAGCCCTATGAAAGATAGCCTCAGTATTTTTATGGGGGACGGAAAAGGGGACTTCACCAAATTGCAGGATTTTGCGGGGGAAAAAGGACCGCATAATATTGTGGTTGGGGATTTCACCGGCGATAAATTTCCCGACATTGTTGTTTGTAATCGGCGCAGCGCGTCCATTTCCGTTATCCAAGGTAACGGCGATGGGAGCTTTGTATATCCACACTATAATTATGCTGTCGGATCGCAACCTAGATCCATTACCGGTGCTGATTTTAATCGCGATGGGATGATGGATATTGCTGTAGTACTGTATCAAAAAAAATTACTTGAGGTCTTCTTAAGAAAGGTAAGCGCCCCACCGATGGATATATAAGATCTCCACTTTAGAAATTCACCTATTGTTTCGAACCAAAAAATGGTTCAGCCCTGTAGTCAAATATAATAAAAAGTAGAGAAATATTTGAAAGCTTATGGGTGGTGACCCATTGGCCATCAACCCAAGCGACTACATTTCGCTTTCGATATCGGTTATTGGCAAGAGATTATCTTCCTCAATGGCAAGCGCAACGCGTGGATCAGATTTCAATCTATCGTTGATAACACTCAACAAGGTGGAAGCATCTGAATAAAAGGAATTCAGGGAGGCCTCATCCACTTTTCGAAGTGAAAGGTTTTCATACAAGCTGACCAGATTTTCTGTGCTCGATATGGATTCGCCAATCTCTGAAAAAGGAATATTACGTTTCCTGCTTTCAATTCCTCTTTCTGCATACGCAATCCACAGGTCCACATCAGCAGGGGGATTGCCAAGCTCAATATAGATTTCCCTCATTTTTTCTTTTCCATATTTTTGCAGTTCTTCTACCTTTGTTCTTCCCCATCCGTTCAAAGGCATTCCTTTAGCCCCACGACAAATATGTTTTAGAGAAAAAACCAATCGATTCAGTTGACTGTCTATTTGCATTCCATAATTAGAATATTTTTTTGCTTCAGCAACCCTTTCAAAAACGTGCCACGCCCCACCGCGTTTTTGAACCACCATCCGTCTTTTGTCTAGTGCATTGGCCTCTGAAAGACAATTCTCTTCACTATTAATTGAAGAGTTTGGAGTCGAAATCGTATTGAGCTTTTTTGTCAATCTAGCATCGACAGGAAGGGGCGCAAGTTGTTCACCAGTTGAGGCAAACATATTATCTTTAGATTTTGTTAGCGTTTCTTTTCGTACCCAGGTGTTTTCTTTAAACGGCATTTGCATAGGTTCGTCTTGAGCAGCCTCTGGACTACAACTCATTACCAGAACCCCTGCAACAATTACGCAAAAAATAATCTGTAATCGCTTCATTTTAGATATTCTCAGCTCTCATGATTTTAAAAAATGATTTAATGTTGTGCACTAATTTTATAGTGCCTGCATAAAAATGAAATTAAAGAAGCTTAGCCAATTCTACCTTTACAATAACTAGATACGGCAAAACTAGACAGGCTTTTTGAGTAATAAGCGGTTTTATCATTAAACATTTATAAACCTATAATATCAAAAATTTCTATGTCATTAAAATCTAAAAATTACTTTATTTTGAGATTCCATCCTTTGCAATTGCCTGTCGGTATCGACCAAGTGCCATCAAAGGAAAGAAATGCTGGTACATATGGTATTTGATGAAGAAATGGGCGGGGAACCCCGTTCCTGTAAATTCATCTTCCCACCAGGTTCCCAATTCATTTTGATTACGTAATAAAAATTCCACACCGCGTTTAGCTACATCACCCTTAGCTTCACCACCTGCGATCAGTCCCAGTAACGCCCAGGCTGTTTGAGAAGCTGTACTATTGCCACGTCCACGTAAACTAGGTTCTTCATAACTCTGGCAGGTTTCACCCCATCCACCATCTTCATTTTGATGTGTCTCTAACCATCTAATGGCTTTTCGGCTAAAAGGTTGATTCATGTCTTCCTCCATTGCCAATAATCCGTTCAAAGCCAAAAATGTTCCATAAATATAATTCACACCCCAACGACCAAACCAGCATCCATCCAGCTCTTGGTTATCCTTTACAAATTTTAAGGTACGAGCAACTTGAGGGTGTTCCTTTTTGAACCCCCATGTGGACAACATCCATAAAATTCGACTGGATACATCAATGGTAGGCGGATCGAGCAAAGCCTTATGGTCAGCAAAAGGAACTTCATTAAAAACCTCTTTATCATTATCGATATCAAAAGCTCCCCATCCCCCATTTTTACTTTGCATGCTAAGCAACCAATTCATGGCTCTTTGACATTCGCCAAGCTTGTTCCGAACATCGGGAAGTTCTAACCGATTTAAGGCCATTAAAATTTCTGCGGTATCGTCTGTGTCAGGATACAATTCATTATAAAACTCAAACGCCCATCCACCGGGTTCCGCATCCGGGTTTTTAATTTTCCAATCGCCACGTTTGACCACCTGTTTAGAAAGAATCCATTCGCCGGCTTTTATTAAGGCAGGATGATCCGTAGGCACTCCTGAATCCATTAGAGCGTTCAAACAAATTGCGGTATCCCATAAAGGTGAAACGCAGGCCTGCATCCAAAGCCTGTCTTCTTTTTCCAAAAGAAATCGATCAACCGCTTCCATTCCTTTGACGCAAGCGGGATGTTTCTTGGAATACCCCAAAAAATGCAAAGCTAAAAGAGAATTGAGCATAGCAGGCTGGATTCCAGCCCAATCCCCTTCCTCTTCCTGGTGCTTTAGCGTCCATTTTTCTACCTCACGCATTGCCATTTTTCGAAATGGTTTCCAGGGAAATTTGCCGGCGAGTTTTAGTATTCGATCAAGATAGATAAATGTATTTTTCCAACTCGTGAACGGCAAGCCGCTGGGTATAAAATTGAGGTCACGGTCGTTTTCTGTAAACAACTCCTGAATATCCCGACCTGCGGGCAAGAGGTGCACCGGCTCAATAGAACGCACAAGAGAGAGTGGCACCAAGGTTCCCCTCGACCAACTGGAAATTTCGTAAATATTAAAATAGAAACTATTGGGTAATAAAATGATTTCCATGGGGATGGCAGGGCAAACATCCCAAGATATCTGGCCGAACATAGCGAGAAATATTTTTGTGAAAACACGGGTCTTCTTTATACCACCGTTTTTTCGGATTGCGTTTCTAGCACGTACCATTTCTTCTCGGTCGGCCGGCACCCCCGCAATTTTTAACGCCATATAAGACTCAACCGTAGAATTGACGTCGCACAAGCCACCATGAAAAAGTGGCCAACTACCATCTTCTCGCTGCATATGAAACAGGTAATTGATTATCTTTTGTTGCCGTTCGATGTCCAAACGATCTGTGAAATGCATGAAGAAAATCAATTCGGCAGAAATGGTCACATTAGCCTCCAGTTCATCTACCCAATAGCCCTTTTCATGTTGACGAGATAGCAGATAATCTTGTGACCTTTCGATAGAACGACGTAACACATCCTCAGTCATAGTCGAATCATCAGATGACGCAGAGGTTTCTTCCATTTCCGTAAATTTATCCATATTTTCCATGCAGTTAGCTAATATTCTCAAAATTTCCAAACAGAGGACTAAATTAACCCATTTTATTCTATAAAGCAAAACTCACCATATAGCGGAACCAAACAAAACCCATTGACAATGTTATAAATCTCTTTTACCATGCACGGTTTAAAACATTTGAAATTTAATACCAAAAGAACCGGCATATAATGAAAACAACTTATTTTGCAAAACCTGGCGAAGTCGAGAAAAAATGGGTGCTTATTGACGCAACAGATAAAGCTCTGGGAAGAATCGCTAGCAAAGCCGCATCAATAATTCGCGGAAAAACCAAACCAACTTTTACCCCGCATACAGACACCGGGGATAATGTAATCATTATCAATGCCGCTAAGGTAAAACTAACCGGAAAAAAATGGGACGACAAAATCTATTACCACCATACTGGTTGGTCTGGAGGAATCAAATCCATCACCGCTAAAGAAATGTTGGAAAAAAAGCCTTCGGATCTGTTGCAAAAAGCCATTCGTGGAATGTTGCCTAAAAATAGATTAGGTCGCACCTTGAATAATAATTATAGAATATATGATACGGAAGAGCATCCACACGGAAGCCAGAATCCCGAAAACGTAACTATTTAATCGCCTTAAAGAAAAGACGGAGAGTAATAACAATTATGATCGAACGATTTTATGCAACTGGGAAGCGAAAAGAATCTATAGCCAAAGTATGGATTCAAGCGGGTAAGGGAAATATCACTGTTAATAATAAATCCCTTAAAGAATATTTTTGCCGCGAAAGCTTGGAATGCATTATCAAGCATCCTTTGATCGAGACTGATACTCTTAAGTCGATTGATATTAAAGCTACAGTTAAAGGAGGCGGGCTTTCAGGCCAGTCTGGTGCTCTTCGTCTGGGTATTTCCCGAGCTCTTATTTTGACCAACTCAAGTCTACGAGCACCTCTTAAGAAAGCAGGATTCCTCACCCGAGATTCCAGATCTGTAGAAAGAAAGAAATACGGGCAGCCTGGCGCACGTAAAAAATTCCAGTTCTCCAAGAGATAAATAATCAACTGGCAATTTTCCTTCGTATCGTATCCGAGTACGTGTTTGAGCTTTTGCCAAGCCGCAAAACCTTGCAGGAAAAAAACACCTCTTTTTCTCAAAAACCATTATTATTGAAGTAGAATCCTATCTTTATAGGAGTTTTTTATTATGATAAAAGTTGGCATTGCTGGAGCCAGCGGATATACCGGACTCGAATTGATACGCCTTCTGGCAAATCACTCTGAAACCGAATTATCCGTTTTGACTTCCGAAACATATAAAGGAAAATCTATTTCCGATGTCTTTCCGTCATTAAATGGAATCATCGACATTGAGCTGCAACCTCTCGATAGTGGAATTTTCAAAACCTGTGATGTTGTCTTCCTTGCGTTACCCCACACTACCGGCATGGATAAATTACCGCAAATAATAAAATCAAATTGCAAGGTAGTAGATCTTAGTGCGGACTATCGATTAAAAGATGCTGATGCTTACCCGAAATGGTACGCGCTGACTCACACACATCCTGAGTTATTATCTCAGACTGTATATGGTCTTTCAGAATTACACCGCGAAAAAATCAAAAGTACACAGGTGGTCGCTAACCCAGGCTGCTACCCTACCAGTGTGATTCTTGCTCTCGCACCATTGATGAAAACCGATTGGGTAGATTTAAACAGCATTATCTCTGACAGTAAATCGGGTGTTTCAGGTGCAGGGCGAAAACTATCTACAACAACTCATTTTTCTGAAGCAAATGAAGGTGTGACCCCTTATGGCTTGGCCGGCCATCGTCATACCCCCGAAATGGAACAGGAACTTTCAGGTCTAGCCGGAAAACCTATTAAAATAAGTTTTTCTCCTCACCTAATTCCAATGAGTCGAGGAATGCTGAGCACGGTTTACATTAATTTAAAAAAGAAATTAAATGAAGACGATCTAATCGAGCATTATCAAAAGTTTTATGGCAATGAATACTTTATTCGAATCCTAAGCAAAGGCAAGCTTGCCAGCACTCATCCTGTTTCCCATTCCAATTTCTGTGACATTGGGATCAAAGTAGATACGCGGGTGGGTAGGCTGATCATTACAAGTGCCCTAGATAACCTTGTAAAGGGTGCTTCTGGTCAAGCCATTCAAAATATGAACATCATGCAAGGGTTTGAAGAAAAACTAGGTCTTCAATCACCCGGAATTTTCCCATAAAAAATCATGAAGATATTAAAAAACCGAAATCCTTCAGTACCGGGCTTTAAAGCAACAGGGCTACATTGTGGAATAAAGGACAAAAATATCAAAGACCTCGCTCTCATAGTATCCGAGGTTCCCGCGACGGCTGCAGCTGTGTTTACCAAAAACCGAGTTGTCTCTCCGGCTGTCATCTGGAGTCGTAAAGCACTCGCAAAGTCAGGTAGCTGCCGCGCTGTTATCGTTAATAGTGGCAATGCAAATACGGTGACCGGTCCAAAAGGGTTAAAAGATTGCGATAAGATCACTAAAAAAGTGGCGGAAGAACTTGGCATTCTACAAAAAGAAGTTTTCATTGCTTCCACCGGGATTATTGGTATACCTCTTCCCTCAGAAAAAATTATAAAGGCCACTCCAAACCTGATTGCAAAATTAGGAGGGACAGCTAAAAATTGGACCGATGCATCCGAGGCCATCATAACCACCGATCTGATACCCAAATCAGACTACATTAAATATTCCTTTAAAAGGAAAAACATTGCCATTGGAGGGATTACCAAAGGTTCGGGAATGATCCACCCCAATATGGCAACCATGCTTGGGTTTTTATTCACCGATGCAGTCATTGACGCAAAAACCCTAAAAATAGCCCTGAAAGAAGCAATAGACCGCTCCTTCAACCGCATCACAGTAGATGGAGATAACAGCACCAACGACTGCGTTGCAATCCTTGCCAATGGAAAAGCAAAAAACCCAGCCATAAAACTAAATACTCCTGCCTATCGAGTATTTTTAAAAGCTTTGATGAAACTGAGCAAAAACCTAGCCTCCAAAATTGTTCTCGATGGAGAAGGAGCAACCAAGTTCGTCACGGTACGGGTTCAGGGAGGAAAAACACGTAAACAGGCATACCTTATTGCCAACTCTGTTGCTACCTCATCTCTTGTTAAAACAGCATTATTTGGAGAAGATCCAAACTGGGGACGTATTTTTTGTGCCGTAGGAAATGCCGGTGTACCCTTTAATCCTGATAAAGTAGATATTTTATTAAATAAAAATTTGCTATTAAAAAATGGAAATCCGACTAATCTGCCTCAAAAAATACTAGAAAAAGCAATGCAAAAATATGAAATTAATATCATCATTGATTTAAAATGTGGCAAAGAATGGGAGGAAGTTTTAACCTGCGACCTATCCTACAATTATGTAAAAATAAATGCAGAATATACCACCTAGCTTGATAGAATTTATCAAAATACATCTTTAAATAAACAAATATAAAAATGGCACTAAGACCCATCAAAAATTGCTTCGATCCAGTTTTAAGAAAACAATGTGAAATCGTTAAAAATATTGATGGAGAGCTGATCACCCTTTCTAAGGATATGATTGAGACCACCTTGGCTGCCCCGGGAATTGGTTTGGCAGCAAACCAGATTGGAGTTCCTTGGAGAGTTTTTGTAGTTAATATGGGAGTCGAAACAGATACCGATAATTTGATCACTCTCATCAACCCAGAAATCACCGCTATGGAGGGTAGCGAATCTGGCGAAGAAGGTTGCCTAAGCATTCCTGATGTGGTTGTCGAAGTGAATCGCGCAACGCAAATTGAAATAAAAGCTGTTGACCTTAATGGCAAGGATATTCGCTATGAAGCCAGCGGCATTCTCGCCCGAGCCTTACAGCACGAAATGGATCATTTAAACGGTATTTTATTTTGGGACAGCCTGGGAAAAATAAAGCGAGATATTCTAAAGAGAAAATTTAAAAAGAAACTTAAAGAGCAGGAAGAATGAATATAGTGTTTATGGGAACCCCTGAGTTTGCGCTTCCTACATTAAGAAAAATCTACAATTCTTCCCATTCTATTATATCTGTAGTAACCCAACCCGATCGACCCAAAGGCCGCGGGCAAATAAAGGTCGCGTCTCCTATTAAAAATTTTGCCATTGAAAATAATATTCCTTTGCTACAACCTGAAAATGTCAACGCTGAAAATTTTATTCAATTTCTTTTAGAAAAGCGACCAGATTACATCATCGTGGTCGCTTTCGGACAGATACTCCACGAAGCCCTACTCAAAGTTCCCAAACAGTTTTGCATCAATTTACATTCTTCTCTCTTACCAAAATATCGGGGGGCTGCTCCTATTAACCGTGCCATCATTAATGGAGATGCCCGCTCGGGGGTTACTACGATGATAATGGACAAAGGAATGGATACAGGAGACATATTACTCATTAGAGAAACCTCAATAGAGAAAGATGACGATGCAAAATCCTTACATGACAAACTAGCCGAGCAGGGTGGAAAATTAGTTCTTGAGACCCTTACTCTTTTAGAAAAGAATAATCTTTTACCTATACCTCAGGATTCTGATTTAGTTAGTTATGCTCCAAAATTAAAAAAGGAAGAAAGCCTGATCGATTGGAAAATACCTGCTAATAATATCTTAAACAAAATTCGAGGCCTGACCCCATGGCCAGGAACACATACTTTGTTTAACGGAAAAAGGCTTTGTATCTTAAAGAGCGAAGTTATTAAAGGTGAACCTTCAGATCGCCCTGGTTATATTGAACGTATCACCGATTCCGGTATTGAAGTTGGCACAGGGGAAAAGCGATTAAAAATTACTGAGCTTAAACCCGAAGGGAAAAAGGCAATGCCAGTAAAAAGTTTTCTCTCAGGTTATAAAATTAATCCCGGTGACAAATTGGGGTAAATTTTTACTATTAGAAAATTCAAGGAGTCAATATGCCAAGAACTTTGGTTACAGGTGGGGCAGGGTTTTTAGGATCCCATTTATGCGAATACCTACTTGATAAAGGCCACGAAGTGATCTGCATGGATAATTTGATCACGGGGTCGAAACAAAATATTTCCGGCTTCAAAAGTGGTAACTTTCGTTTCGTCAATCATAATGTATCCGAATTTATTAAATTGGATGGAAATCTGGACTATATTCTCCATTTCGCATCTCCCGCAAGTCCCGTAGACTATCTGGAGTTACCAATACAAACATTAAAAGTTGGGGCACTGGGAACCCATAACGCGTTAGGCCTTGCAAAGGCAAAAAAAGCTGTGTTTCTGCTGGCCTCGACCTCCGAAGTTTATGGTGATCCTTTAGTTCATCCCCAGCCAGAAGAATATTGGGGAAATGTTAATCCAATAGGCCCGCGAGGCGTTTATGATGAAGCAAAAAGATTTGCGGAAGCCATTACCATGGCCTACCACAGGGTGCACGGCATCAATACTAAAATTGTTCGTATATTTAATACCTACGGGCCAAGAATGCGCATCAATGATGGTCGTGCAATACCCAACTTTCTTAAACAAGCGTTGACAGGCAAAGACTTGACGGTATACGGCAATGGTTCGCAAACACGTAGTTTTTGTTTTGTTTCAGATCTTATAGAAGGCATTTGTCGATTACTGATATCCGAGCAAAACGAGCCAGTTAACATTGGCAACCCTAATGAAATGGCAATCCGAAATTTGGCCGATAAAATTTTGCAAGCAACCGGAAGCAAGAGTAAAATCGTACAAGTTCCTTTGCCAGAGGATGATCCTAAAACGCGTCAACCAAACATAACTCTTGCAAAAATTTTACTAAACTGGGAACCCAAAGTTAGCTTGGATGAAGGATTGGAGCCTACGCTAAAATATTTTAAAGAACAGCTCAGCTCTTCCTGATTATCATCGGGAAAATATTTTTTCAGCTTTGCAGATAAAGGGCCTCTATAAATACAAAAAACCATTTATTTGAACAGAAAATTGGATATGGAACGCGTAAAAAATCTACTCAATATAAGCGCTGATTTAAAAAAAACAGTAGCTGAAACTCTTTCTTCTGAAATCCTGGATGCCGCCCAGAAAATTCAAGGCCGCCTGGAGGCTGGAGGCAAGCTATTGTTGATGGGCAATGGTGGCAGCGCAGGAGATGCCCAACATATTGCTGCTGAACTGGTGGGTCGGTTTAAAAAAGAAAGAAAAGCCATGCCTGCGCTGGCTTTAACTGTCGACACCTCTTCTTTAACTGCCCTCGGCAATGATTATGGATTCGATACTATATTCGAAAGACAGGTTGAAGCCCTTGCCAATAAAAACGATACGGTTATAGGTATCAGCACCAGTGGAAATTCTGAAAATGTTGTACGGGCTATCAATAAGGCCAATTCTATAGGTGCTTTCACTATTGGACTTCTTGGTAACGATGGTGGAAAATTAAAAGATGCTGTAAACCTTCCTATTATTATTCCTTCAAACGATACGGCTCGAATCCAGGAAGTTCACATTACCATCGGTCATATCATCTGTGAAATTATAGAAGAAGACTTTTAAATGAGAGAACGTTTCAAAAAATTCTTTGACCAAAAAGAACGACCTAAAATTTTAGTGGTCGGCGATCTTATACTGGATGAGTATATATGGGGTGGAATCAATCGGATATCTCCTGAAGCTCCTGTTCCCATTCTTGAAACTCGATCAGAAACCCTGGCTCTGGGGGGTGCTGCCAACGTTGCCAACAATCTGGTGGCATTAGGTTGCGAAGTCCATCTTTGTGGTGCTATTGGACAGGATGAAAAAGGCGACAAACTTTTACAAACTATCCATAACCGATCTATCCAAACTGAAGGAATATTTAGGTTTGTGCATCGTCCCACCACATCGAAAATGAGAATTATTGCGCATAACCAACAGGTTCTTAGAATCGATAAGGAGGATAACCGACCCATTACGACAGAGACCGAAAAAAAACTTCTTCAATATATTAACCAAATGCTTCCAAGCATGGATGGTGTTATTTGCTCCGATTATCAAAAGGGAATCCTTACTAAAAAAGTGATTCATGCGATCATGCATAAAGCTAAGAAAACTAAAAAGTCTGTAATTGTTGACCCAAAAAGTTCAGACTTTTCGCTTTATAAAGATGCAACTGTCATCACACCAAATTTGAAAGAAGTTGCTCGATCTGTGCCCATAAAAATAACCAACAAGGAAAACCTTGATCGTGCAGCGGAATACCTTTTAAATCTTACTCGCTCGGAAGCTATCCTCATCACTCAAGGAAAAGATGGTATGACTCTTTTTCAGAATAAAGCAAAACCCATTTCCATTCAAACAGAGACAAAAGAAGTTTTCGATGTTACAGGCGCGGGAGATACAGTAATTAGTGTTTTTAGCATAGCGGTATTTGTAGGTTTCAATTTTAAAGAGGCCGCATGGCTTTCCAATATGGCAGCTAGTATCGTGGTAGGGAAAGTAGGAACTGCTGTGGTCACTCTAAACGAAATCAACGAATTTCTTTATAAAGAGATGCTTCGAACTTCTCACACGGTTCTGGGAATTGATGAATTAAAAAAGATCATTGGTTTAGCAAAAAGTACCGAAAAAAAGGTTGTTTTTACCAATGGCTGTTTTGACATCATTCATGGAGGCCATATCGAGTTTTTGCAAAAAGCCAAATCCTTGGGCGATATTTTAGTGGTTGGACTCAATACAGATAATTCTGTAAGAAATTTAAAGGGAGAGGGGCGACCCATTAAAACCGAAAAGGAGCGCGCCGATATTCTTTCAGCGCTGAGGTTTATTGATTACATCACCCTATTCAATGAAGCCACACCAGAAAAACTAATTAGGGAAATAAGACCGGATATTCTGGTTAAAGGCGACGACTATAAAATAGATGACGTAGTCGGCAGAGAGATAGTTGAAGGTTATGGGGCCCATGTGGAACTCATCCCCATTGTAAAGGGGCACTCCACAACTATGACACTGGAAAAAATTCTTGCGAACCATCGCCCTTCAGGAGATAGCAAAGGAAATTAGAAGCACTGCCTTTAATAAAAATCCCAACTGTTTTATGTAGCACATGAGCCTAAATGCTTATCGAGGATTAAGTATTGTCCAACATAATCTGCAATACCCTCTTCCAAAGACATTACCAGATCCGAGTAACCAGAATTAAGAATTTTTTGGGTTTCTGAGCAGGTATGATATTGATACTGGTTTATAAGCGCCGAAGGCATATCAATATATTCAATATTTTCTTTCTTATTCATAGCTGAAAAAATGGCCTTTGCTAAATCATTCCAGTTTCTTGCTTTTCCTGAGCCCACATTAAAAATTCCTCCAAGATTAGGCCGATCTAAAAAATATAAGGTCATGGAAACAGCATCTTTGATGTATAAAAAATCCCTTTCCTGATCACCGTCAGCATATTCTGGTTTGTAGGATTTGAACAAGCGCAATTTGCCTGTATCCCGCACTTGAAGAAATCCTTTTCGCACCATACTTTGCATTTCCTGTTTATGGTATTCATTGGGACCGTACACATTGAAATACTTCAAGCCTACTATTTCTTTTAATGCCCCTTGAGCTTGAGCCCATAAGTCGAACTTTTGTTTGCTGTCACCATACAAGTTTAAGGGTTGCAATAATTTGAGCCTAGATTCATTATCATAATAACCATTTTCGCCTGCACCATATGTTGCCGCACTGGAGGCATAAATAAATCGAACCCCTTTTTCTAAACAGAAGCTCGCCAAGTGTCGAGTATATTCATAATTGTTTTCATTCAAAAACGACTCATTAGTTTCGGTTGTTGAAGAACAAGCACCCATATGAAAGATTGCATCACAATTTGGAAGTTTTTTTTCTAAAACATCATTTAAAAAAGCATCCTTGTCGACCAGTTTATCAAAAACAAGAGGATTCAAATTCTTCTGTTTTTCAGGATGGTCCACCTGATCAACAACCCAGATCTCTTTTACACCCTTATTATTTAATCCATGGATCAGGGCACTTCCTATAAAACCTGCTCCACCAGTAACTACGATCATTATTTATCTGCTCCGATGTTCTAATTTTTTAGATATGAAAATTTAATAACTGAACATTTCTTTTATAATTTTTGCATTTCCATTTTAGGGAGATGCATATCCAATAAAGAAATAGTACTCGTTCCTAATGATAATGAAATTGAAGGATTTCTGATAACAAATCTAATTAAAATCCCAGAATTCCAGCAAAAATGGATCCTATCAATATTAATAAAGCTAAGAAAAGTTAAAATAATAGTCTACTCATACATAAATCAATAATAAAAAATATACTTAAATACCGTAGCACAAAACCAATGCTCCCGACCATAACAGTTTGATTTTTAAGTGTAAATTTAAATTTGGTTGCGATAAAATATCGGATTTTCAATAAAATTGTGGACGGATCGGTCAACCTCAAAAGCGGGGATTTTTGCTCTTGTTCCCTTTTGACGACATAGGCAACAACTTTGAACCTATTCGGAAACTAGTTTTTCGATAAATCTACTTTTCAATTGGACTGGGGAATCAAGAAAAATTAAGTTATAATTCCTCATCCTCAGCTTATCGGATCAATAAACTCCCGAATGAAATGAAATATTTAGTAGTGATTGCAGCGGGCTTGACAGACAGACCCATTGCAGAAAAAGATAATAAAACACCTTTGCAACTTGCAGAGACCCCAAATTTAGACGCGCTAGTACAAAAGGGAAAATATGGGCCAGTGCAAACCATTCCAGACAATCTTCACCCTGGCAACGAAGTTTCTGGATTAGGTCTTTTCGGCTACGATCCAGAAAAATATAAAGCCGGGCATGCTACTTTGGATGCAGTCGGACTCGGAATAAAACCTGGAGATGATGAAATTACTTTATGTTGCGACCTGATAACCCTTCAAGCCACCCATGACGATATGATAATGAAGGACTATACCGGAGGGAATTTATCTTCAGAAGACTCGGAACTTTTAATAAATGCATTAAACGAACAAGTGATGGATGCAACTGTCAAGTTCTACCATGGAAAGGGATATCATAATCTCGCAGTAATTAAAAATCCCACGATACATGAAAGATTGATCCCGCCAAATGAATTGATCGGCGAAGGAATCCGGAAGTTTATGCCAGAAGGAAAAGAAGTGCGCGATCTTATTTTTGTAATGAACCAAGCACAAATAATTTTGCATAATCTGCCTTACAATCAAAAACGTACCCAAGAAAAAAAAGATCCGGTTAACAGCATCTGGCTTTGGGGCAACGGCGAACCTCCATCATTACCAACATTTCAGGATCGATTTGGAAAATCTGCAGCAGTAATAACAGCATCATCCATGATTAAAGGAATTGCCAAACTTACTGGAATAGATGTTTTAGACATAGAAGGAGCAACTGGTTTTTTTAATACCGACTATTCCAACAAGGTAAAAATCACTTTGGAAGAATTGGAAAAGAAAGATGTCGTCTTTCTTCATATTGCTGCAGGGGAAGAAGTTTCTCTTAAAGGCAATATTGATGACAAAATACTTGCTATTGAAGATTTTGATTCAGAGGTGGTTAAACCCATTGCCCAAACTCTTGAAACGCATGAAGACGTAAAGTTGCTGATTGTTGTCAATCATGTTGCTTCTGTAGCTCTAATGAAATACGACCGTGCCCCAGTACCTTATCTGGTTTACTCTTCTAAGTCTTTAGAGAAAACTTCTAATTTAAATAAATATGACGAAAAGATTTTAGAAGTTGGTAAAAAATTTAGTTCTGCTCCTGATCTGATTGAATCATTTCTAAATAATGAATTATGAATATGCCTCTAATAGTACAAAAATACGGTGGTACATCTGTCGGTAGCATAGATCGCATAAAGTACGTTGCCAAAAGAATTGCTCGCATTCGAAAAACAGGAACTCAGGTAGTTGTCGTTGTTTCAGCGATGGCTGGAGAAACTGATAAGCTGGTAAAAATGGCGGACCAAATTTATCAAAATCCGGAAAAAAGAGAAATGGATCTTTTACTCTCATCAGGTGAAAGAATTTCAAGTGCGCTGTTGACCATAGCTCTTCAATCTCAAGGTGTTTCTGCTATCTCTATGACAGGAAGACAAATTGGATTACAAACGGACAATGTGCATACCCGTGCACGGATAAAACAAATCGATGCAAAAAGAGCTCGACAAGCATTAAAAGATAATAACGTTATCGTGGTTGCTGGTTTTCAGGGCATTAATGAACAAGGCGATGTGACAACTCTCGGACGAGGAGGTTCAGATACCTCTGCTGTCGCTCTTGCTGTAGCACTTGGCGCCTCTCAATGCGAAATATATACAGATGTTGACGGTGTTTATACTGCAGATCCAAGGATTGTGCAAAAAGCAAGAAAACTAGATATGATATCGTATGATGAAATGCTGGAGATGGCTAGCCTGGGCGCTAAAGTTCTACAAATACGGTGCGTTGAATTTGCCCATAAGTTCCAAATGCCATTAGTTGTGAAGCCCTCCTATAATGAAGGAGGTAAAGGAACGTTGATCTGTGAGGAGGATTTAAATATGGAGCAGCCGGTGGTTTCAGGAATTATGTACGATAAAAATCAAGCTAAAATTACCTTGAAGGAAGTCCCCGATCAGCCTGGTATAGCAGCAAATATTTTCGAACCCATTGCGGCAGCCGGTCTTTCTGTAGACATGATCATTCAGAATATCAGCGCTGAGGGCCATACGGATTTATCTTTTACTCTGGCCCGTGAAGAGCTAAATGAAACGATGATCATAATGGAAAATGTGGCTAAAAAGATTCATGCTGTAAATGTCAGCGCCGATTCAAAAATTGCTAAAATTTCTATAGTCGGAGCAGGAATGAGAAGTCACTCTGGAGTAGCAGCAAAAATTTTTAAATCGCTTTCCAAGGAAAAGATTAATATTCTGATGATCAGTACTTCAGAAATTAAGGTCTCATGTATTATAGAGCAAAAACATACTAAATTAGCTGTTAATGCGCTACACAAGGCATTCGGCCTAGAAAAAAAAGCCAACAGCAAAAAATATATTACAAAAAAAGCGGCTCGTAAAAAATCTACAACAAAGAAAAAATGAATTCTATAAAAATATACGACACTACACTTCGCGACGGTTCACAAGCCGAAGGAATTTCATTCACTGTAGAAGATAAAATTCGTATCGCACAGAAGCTTGATGAGATGGGGGCTCATTATGTCGAAGGAGGTTGGCCTGGATCCAATCCACGAGATATTGATTTTTTTTCTAAAGTAAATCACATAAAATTTTTGCAAACGAAAATCACTGCGTTCGGTAGCACCCGCTATCCAAATAAAAAAGTAGAAGATGACATAGTAATTCAGGCGCTTTTGAGAACAGAAACCGAAGTGGTCACCATATTCGGAAAAACATGGGACCTGCATGTTAGAGACGCTTTATCTACCAGTCTCGATGAAAATCTGCGAATGGTTTTTGAAAGCATCAACTATTTGAAAAAGCATCGGACCGAAGTTTTGTTCGATGCCGAACATTTTTTTGATGGTTACAAAAATAATCCCGAATATGCAATTAAAACAATCAAAGAAGCAGAATCAGGAGGAGCAGACTGGATTGTACTCTGCGATACTAATGGCGGGTCGCTCCCTGATGAAGTTTATTCAATTTTTTCTGAAGTTAAAAATTCTATTAACATCAGATTAGGAATCCACGCCCACAACGACTCTGAAGTGGCAGTAGCAAACTCACTTCGTGCTGTAGAGGCCGGAGCTCAACAAGTACAAGGAACCATCAACGGCATAGGCGAAAGATGCGGTAACACAAATTTGATCTCGGTCATCCCTAATTTAAAAATTAAGATGGGGCTTGACTGTGTTTCAAATGAGCAACTTAAAAAATTAAAAGATGTCTCGGCATTTGTAGATGAATTAGCAAATAAAGCTCATTGGAATCAGCAACCTTTTGTCGGTAAAAGTGCTTTTGCTCATAAAGGAGGCATTCATGTGAGCGCGGTTCGAAAAAATTCAGAAACATACGAACATATTAAACCTGAAGTTGTTGGCAACAGCCAACGTATCCTAATATCTGATCTTTCAGGAAAAAGCAATGTGCTTCATAAAGCAAAAGAGTTTGGCATTGATGTAGAGGCTGGGGAGCCTAAAATTCAAAAAATCCTTAAAATCCTAAAAGAATCTGAAAATCTTGGATTTCAGTATGAAGGGGCTGAAGCTTCTTTCGAGTTATTAATGAGAGATGCATTAGGTGAAAAAGAAGTTTTCTTCGACTTCATCAGCTTTCGGGTCATTGTTGAAAAACAGCAGGAAGATGAAGAGCCGGTTTCTGAAGCAACCGTCAAACTAAAAGTAAACGGTGTGCAAGAAGTATCTACAGAAGAGGGAATAGGCCCTGTAAATGCTTTGGATAAAGCAATAAAAAAGGCCCTAGTAAAATTTTACCCAGAATTAGAAAAAGTGGATTTATACGACTACAAAGTACGCATTCTGGAAGAAAAAAAAGGTACGCGCGCTAAAACTCGCGTACTGATTGAATCTGGGGATGAGCATACAAAATGGGGAACTGTTGGTGTATCAGAAAATATTATTGAAGCCAGCTGGCAAGCCTTGATCGACAGCATTGCTTTTAAGTTAAATGCTTTTTCAAAATCTTCCGATAAAAAAATTAAATAAAATTTTGACTACCCCTGGATCATACTAAGTTATTATCAGAAACGGGTCCGCGCCCGGTACGCAACAATTGACCAACGGTTTCGCGATAATATCCCCGCATTTGTGTAGTATGTTTTTCATAATCACTTAGTAACGCATTTGCAAGAGTATCCTCATCATCACCGCTATAAGATAATAGGCGGGCTAATTGCGCCAATTCAATTATTTTCTTCGGTAAAGTATTGGTGGGAGTCTGGCGAATAATCCTCAATGCACATTCCAGTTTTCTTAAAAATAGATAATTCTCTTTAGCCAGATCTGCTTTAACCTGATCAATCATTCCATGTGTCACGAGCATATTTATTGATTGAATAGTATTGGTTTGTCGTAGGCGAGGATTTTTTCTTCCGTGTATCAATTGTAGGATTTGCACCGTGAACTCAATATCAGCAATACCACCATAACCAAGCTTTACATTTTTTCCTTTTGTTTTTTCTTTAGCTAATTCTAATTCCATTCGTTCCCGCAACCGTGAAATTTCTATAAGGGCACTGTATTCAAATTTATCCTGAAAAACAAAATCGTGTACTGCGCTCATAAATTTTTTACCAACATCTTTATTCCCAGCAACAACACGCGCCCTTACCATTGCCTGCTGTTCCCAAATTCTAGCGCGAGATTTAAAATATTTCTCATACCCCTTTACTGATAGAACCAAGACCCCTGCCTCTCCTTCAGGTCTAAGTTCGGTATCAATCTTATAGGCGAAACCCGCAGAGGTCATTTCTGAAGTCAGTTTATATATTAATTGTGAAATAGCATGATGCTGGATTCCTTCCAAACTATTTTCTTCAGACCCATCATAAACAAAAATAATATCAAGATCAGAGCCAAAGTTTAATTCTCCCCCACCATACTTACCCAAACCAACGATACAAAGTTTTTCAGGTATCGTATGACCGTTCTTCCTACTTACTTCCTCAAAGGCTAATTTGAAAACAGCCTGCAAAAAAACATCAGCAAGATTTGAAAGATCGAAAAGCGTACCTTCTAAATCTGTTTCTTTAATCAAATACCTCACTCCAATCCGTAATTCTTCATAAAGTTTGAATCGACGCAGAATAAGGGATTTTTTATCTAATGAATCACCCGTCATTAAAAATTTATCCAAACCTTCAGAAATTTTTTCTGGGGTTTTAAATCGATAAATCTCATCCATATCTGAAAGTAAATCTACAAATTCAGGTCTCTTAATTAGTATTTGTGAAAGCAGCCCACTACTACCAAACAAAATTATTAAAAATTCAAGAAACTTTTCATTCTCCTGAAACAGCTTTAAAAAAGAGTCTCTAGCACCCGTGGCTTCAACAAATTTACATAGGTTTTCAATAGCTTTACCGGGGCTTGGAATTTTTTTGCATTGATGGATAATCTTGGGAAGGATTAAGCTAAATTCGTGAATACTTTTTTCGGAGGGGTCTGAAAATGATGAACCATCTCGAAATACTTTTAAAAAACGAAACGCTTGTTTAGGGTTAAGAATTAATGGAATGGAAGCCAGTGTTTCTTCCGAAAACAGTTTTTCTCCTTCGCGAGACCATTTCCATTCATTCGAAATCGCTGCTGCTGCTTCTCTTTTTTCTTCTTCTGCAAACTGTTCGGAAAACATTTTCCCAACAAAAGAAGTATGCGATTCATAAACACTCATCAAGTTTTTTGAAAGCTCCTCAACCGTCTTGCCTTTAATACGCATCTTTCTAGCAAGGACGACTCTATCCACATTACTATCAGGGATCTGGTGTGTTTGCATACCAAAAGTTATTTGCACTCTATTTTCAAGATGCCTTAAAAATATATAAGCTTCCGATAAACGTAAAAAATCTTCTTCATTAATAATATTTTTTTCTTTTAAAGCTTCCAGGGCTCTCAGGGAACCTCTAATTCGCAACTCTTTATTTCTACCACCAAATAAGAGTTGATAGGCTTGGATTATAAATTCAACTTCCCTTATGCCTCCAAATCCAAGCTTTATATTTGTCTTACCCAGATTTTTGTCTTTCAGGCTTTTGTTAATACGGTTTTTCATGGATTTGATTTTTTCTATAGCTTCAAAATCTAGGCTTCGTCTGTATATAAATGGTTCCATCATGGAAAAAAATTGTCTTCCCAGCGCTTCACTTCCTGCCGAAACTCTGGCTTTAATCATGGCCTGTCTTTCCCAAGTTTTTCCCCAAGATTGATAATATGTTTCGCAACTAGCCAAAGAACTTGCTATTTCTCCACTAGGGCCATCGGGCCTAAGGTCCAAGTCGACCCGGAAAACGTTACCTTCATCAGTAATTTCATTTATGTACTTGGTAATTTGCTGTGCTAGCTTGGAAAAATATTCGTGATTGGTTATTGTAATAACCTCGTTTCCCTTAAAAGGTTCGGGACGTGTTTCCCCATGACTTGAAGTGTAAATATAAATAAGGTCGATATCTGAGCTGTAGTTTAGCTCCTGTCCTCCCAGTTTTCCCATTCCAATGACAGCAAACTCCGAGATTTGTAAATTTCCATCTGTATCTTTATATGAGGGAATACCGTGTTTTTTTTGCAAATCTCTATCCGCTTTTTCATAAGCAATTTGTAAACAAACATCTGCGAGATTTGAGATATCTCCCACGGTCTCCATTAGCTCTGCGGTTCCCAGTAAATCTCGTAATCCTATTCGTATATACTCCCTTTTCTTAAATTTTCTTAGCAATTTCGAAGTTTCACTTTTATGAAAATCCTCTCCTGCCATTTCATAAAAATCTCTCATCAAAATGTCTTTAGATTTTGATTCTGTAAGTACCTCTGGTTGGCCTAACCAATTTATATGGGAGGGTTCACTTAAAAGAGAGTCTGTTAAAATTTGGCTTCCTGAAAATAAATAAACCAGTGATTTTAACAGGCTTTTTGATTCTGAGAGTTGTGTAAAAAGATGCTCTTTTTCTTTAAATTTTTCAACAAAGCGTTCCAGATTATGTAACACCAAATCCGCATTGTGAGAACGAGCTGACAAGTCTAATAAACTTGAAAAAAAATTGGGGTATAGTTTATTGAAATCTGTACATTTGGCTAGAGAAATAAAATCTTTCCAGCTCTTAGAAGGTTCCTGAAATCCAAATATAACTAAACTGCTTGCCAATCCTGGTTCCCAAGGCACACAGTTATGTATTTTCTCTACCAAGACTTCTTTGGAGTTCATTATTCAATATTTAAAATCAAGCATTAAAGCAAAAAAAAACCCCTGGGTGAACCCAGGGGGTTTTCGAATAAAATCGTTACTCTCCGGCATTCACCTAATCAGCAATCGTAATACATTTGGAATTCAAGCGGATGCGGACGCAATCTCAATGGATCGACTTCATTTTCTTTTTTGTAGTCTATCCATGTATCTATTACATCTTGGGTAAACACATCGCCTTTGAGCATGAATGTATGGTCCTCCTCTAGAGCCTGCAGGGCTTCATCCAGAGAATGCGGTAAGGTCGGAATATTTGCCAATTCTTCCGGCCCAAGAGAATAAATATTTTTATCCAGTGGTTCACCCGGATCAATTTTATTTTCAATTCCGTCAAGCCCCGCCATAAGCATTACTGCAAAGGTTAAATATCCGTTACAGGAAGGATCTGGGAATCGAATTTCCAATCGTTTTGCTTTAGGGCTTGGTGAGTACATGGGAATTCTGATTGAAGCACTTCGATTTCGACTTGAGTATGCAAGATTAACCGGCGCTTCAAATCCCGGCACTAATCGTTTATATGAATTGGTTGTTGGTGCTGCAAACGCACAAATGGTTTTTGCGTGCTTTAAAATTCCGCCAATATAATGCATTCCCAACTCACTAAATCCTGCATAACCATTTCCAGCCATTAGGGGTTTACCACCTTTCCAGATACTCTGGTGCGTGTGCATCCCGGTTCCGTTGTCTCCATACATTGGCTTTGGCATAAATGTAGCAGTTTTACCGTGCGCTCGGGCCACGTTTTTAACAATGTACTTATACCACATAAGGCTATCAGCACAATTTACAAGGGGGGCAAATCGCATATCAATTTCACACTGGCCGCCTGTTGCAACTTCATGATGGTGGCATTCCATAGTAATACCCACCTGCTCCATGAGTAACATCATTTCCGACCGTATATCCTGAAGTGTATCGGATGGTGAAACTGGGAAATAACCTTCTTTGTGACGCGGTTTATGCCCCAAGTTTGGGGCTTCGTCACTACCTGTATTCCAGGTCCCTTCTTCTGAATCAATGGAATAAAACGATTCGTTCGCTGTTGAATCGTACTGAACATTATCAAAGATGAAAAATTCAGCCTCAGGACCAAAGTAAGCTGTATCTCCAATTCCTGTGGATTTAAGATATGCTTCTGCCTTTTGCGCTATGTTCCTGGGATCACGACTGTATTTTTCTTTGGTAATAGGATCAAATATATTACAGATCATGCTGACTGTGGCATCTTTCATAAACGGATCCATTACAGTGGTGCCGGGATCTGGTATAACAATCATATCGCTATTGTTAATTGCCTGCCAACCTCGAATGCTGGAGCCATCAAATCCTAATCCATCTTCAAAAATACTTTCTTCTAATTCTCCGATGGGCACTGAAAAATGCTGCCATGAACCTACAAAATCCATAAACTTCAAATCAAGGATTCGAGCATTATTTTTCTTAGCAAAATCTACTGCCTCTTTGGGGGTCATTAATGTATCTCCTGCAAAAATTAATTAAATGGGAATAACTAAAAAACACAATAGCCCCGCATCGCATAGCAAATGCTGAACCAAAACCAATAATTTATTAACCTAAATTAAATCAACTTATACTTATACATATGGGCTCAAGATCAAACAGCGTCTTCCCCTCGTTCTCCGGTGCGAATACGAACGGCTTCCTGAAGGTCAATTACAAAAATTTTCCCGTCACCAATTCTACCCGTCTGCGCTGCCTGCATAATGGTGGTGATCACGTCTTCCACCTGATTATCACTGATAACGACCTCCATTTTTATCTTTGGAAGAAAATCTACAACATATTCTGCCCCACGGTATAGTTCTGTGTGGCCTTTCTGCCGGCCAAACCCTTTTACCTCACTAACCGTTATGCCTTTTATTCCAATTTGGTTGAGTTTATCTTTTACTTCATCTAGTTTGAAAGGCTTAATTATAGCCTCAACCTTTTTCATAAATAACCTCTAGCTAATTTGTTCAGAATAGATCAGGGCTTGGTGACGATTTCGCTATCAGGTTTTTTTATACTGCAACCTTGAGTGATTCGCTTAATAACTTCCTTAAAAAACATCATTTACCCTAAAAGACTTCAATTTTCATGCCAACCGTATGGGCCAGCACATCCAAGGGCGCCCAGCTAAAAGTCTATAAATTTAAAGGAGTTTGAAAAGCGAAAAAACTATACCATACCCCCCCCTCAAATTCAAACACGAACCCGTGCCTAATTTTTAAACAATTAACCTATATAAATGTTTAACTTTTAAGCATTTTTAAGCAGTGTCACTTTCTTTATCTAGTTGCTTCAAGCTGGATTCTAATTCAAGACGTTTTTCTTCTATCAGCTCTTCTGAAGAACCTGAGGTAAGATAAATTGGAGGTCCAAAATTTATATTGCAACGGGTAAAGGGAAGAGGAAGGATAAAACGATCCCAAGTATTTAAAATTATCTTGTTTTTTGACCCAAAATTCATTGGAAATAAAGGTAGCCTAGTAATTCCTGCTAATTGTACCGAGCCAGATTGGGCAATACAACGTGGACCTCTGGAACCATCTGCAATAATTATAATTCTTTGCTCATCACGTAATACGCGAATCAGTGAACGGGCAGCAGGAACTGTATTTTTAAAGGTAGACCCGCGAATTACAGAATAACCCATCAAACGCGCAAGCTTTGCCAGAAGATCTCCGTCTACGCTGGGACTGATCAATAAAAAATAATCCGGACGATTTCTTAAATAATAAAATAGATAAAAAATTCTACCATGCCATAAAGTTAGAATATAAGGCCCAGTCAAATTTTTTATTCGATCTTCCGCTTCGCTGTTCAGGTTCTTCATACGCAGTGTCACACACCATAGATAAACCACTCCGTATAGAAGATAGGGTAATACGTAATTAAAAAAAAATTTTTTCATGTTAAGGTATTTTTGATAACGAATCCACCATGCTTGCCGCAACGGCTTTCATCACTCCCGGCCTACCCAGATTTTTTCGAACGAGCAACAACCGATTCTGTACTTCCTGACAATATTCAGGGTTTTTTAAAAATTTTAATATTTCTGCAGCAATATTCTCTGCGTTTGCCTTACTCTGGATTAATTCTGGAACAACGCTTTCTCCTGCGACGATGTTGATCAACCCATAATAAGGAGTATTTATAAGCATGAGGGCCAACCAATAAGTCAATGGACTCAATTTATAAATAATCACCATAGGACAACCTATTATTCCAGCCTCAAGAGTTGCCGAACCCGAAGCTATAATCAGAGCATCGCAGGTGTTCATCACATTGTAAGTTTCACCTTTTAGAATTTTTATATCCAATGGATTAGAACCTAGTTTTTTCTGAATCAAAACTGGGTCAATTGTATCGGCAACAGGAAGCAAGAATTGACATTCGCCCATCTCTCTCTTTACTTTTTCTGCCGCCAATAACATTTCATCCAAAAGAGAAGTTATTTCATTCATTCGGCTTCCCGGAAGGAGACCTACTATTTTTTTATGCGAGTCCAATGCAAACTTTTCCAAGTTATCTCCACGGGTTCGAGTCGAGTGCACCACATCAATAAAAGGGTGGCCTAAAAATTCCGCATCGACGCCGGCTTCTTGATACATCTTCTCTTCAAAAGGCAAGACAACAAACATCTTATGCACAGATTTACGGATATCTTTTATTCTGCCCTTTCTCCATGCCCAAATCTGAGGGCTAATAAAATAATAGACAGGGCAACTATGTTTTCGGCTGTGTTTCGCTAGCCTGAGATTCAAGGTGGGATAATCAATTAATATCACTGCAGTGTATTTAAGCGATGCTATTTCTTTCATCAACGCGCGATAGACACCAAAATAATGGCCCAAGTCGGAGAAGATTTCTACCAATCCTACAGCCCCCATGCGTTCAATTCCAAACAGGGTATTGACCCCAGCATCACGCATGCGTCCTCCCCCCATTCCTGTAAACCGAGCTTTAGGGTATGCATCCAATAAAGCTTGTACTAATTTAGCCCCATGCAAATCGCCGGACGCTTCACCGGCTATTATCAAGAAATGAGGTTCTTCTTTATTCATAACTCCCATCGGCTATTTAGTGAAGCATTAAATAAATGCCACAACCACCTTTGCTTCATCGGCCATTTTCAGAACCTGCTCCTGCTCTACTGCCATAACACGTTCGGCCTCTAAAGCCAGAACAGAAGCCCCGCCTGCTATCAAAGTTTTTATCGTCTGTGGGCCAATACCAGGGCTATCGTATCGATAATCCTGATTTGTTCTACTGACTTTTATAACCACGCAATTTCCCTTTGCCAGTTCACATCCCCGCTGAATTGCTTTATCCGTGCCTTCAAAAGCTTCAACAGCAATTACCGATTTGTTTTTGATAATCAAAGTTTGACCAATTTCCATATCCGCTAGTTTTCTAGCAATTGGAAAACCAAACTTAATGTCCTCCAATTCTTTTGGTGAGGGTTTTCGGTGAGTAAGAACACCTTTTTTCGGATAGATTTCAGACAAAAAATCTTTCTGACTCAGAACGCGAATTCCCTCTTTTTCGAGTTCCTCTATCATCCCTAAAAGTAAAACTTTATCTTCATGTGAAATATTATTTTTTAAAAACTTTATAAATTTTAAGTCGGGTAATTGAAGTTTATAGATAACGCTCTTATCTACCTTTCCTAATATCAATAAATCTTTAACGTCATTTTTTTTCAATGTATCGAGAATTTTGTTCGGCTGGCCGATACCAAACGAATAACATTTTTCTGAATAGGGGAAAAGGCTAGATTGAATTTCATCCGAAAATCCGATACTTATTAGTCGGGTTCCATTCAGGCTGGCTTTCCTAGCGAAATAAATTGGAATTTCCCCAGCCCCAGCAATCAATCCGATTTTTTTTGTAGGGTTGGAAAGCATAATAAAAACGCGGGTAGAAGTTAAGAGGGCCTGTAAAAATATTCTTGTAGAGCCTGAACCTCGATTTAGAGATTACTTTTAAACTGGCTAAGAATATTTAGGGCAACCTCCAAAGAATACAACTCATTATCAATAGCTACTTTCCTAGGACTTCCATTCGTTACGCAATCCAGAAAATGCTTGAGTTCTAATTTAAGAGGATTATCTTTATGAACGAATATGCGCTCGACAAGCGATTCCTGCTTATACCTTAAAGAGTCTTTGCTCAGCTTATGCTCCGAAGAGGATTGTCTATGGACATAAATTTCCTGATCCGTGTAATCCAGAACTACAAAGGAATCTTTTTGAGTAACAGAAAGGGTTCTTATCTGATTCTGCGAGACCCGACTGGCTATAATATTTGCAATACATCCATTTTCAAATTCAAGCTGTGCATTTACAAGGTCATCTTTTGTAGAAAAAATAGAAGCCCCTAATACAAAGGTTTTGGTTACCCTAGATTGAATCAAATTTAAAATAATATCAATATCATGAATCATAATATCAAGAACAACGCCATCATCTTTAATCCGATCTGTAAAAGGCCCCATACGTTTGCACTCTACAAAAACTGGAGAATCAACAATTTTATGCAACTCCTGAACCGCTCCATTAAAACGTTCCACATGACCTACATGTAAAATCAAAGCCTTGTCCTCGGCAATTTGAAAAAGTTCGCGAGCGTGATCGAGATTGTTGGCGCAGGGTTTTTCAAGAAGCACATGTATACCTGCATTCAACAAATCTTTAGCAATAGGAAAATGTGATCCAGTAGGGACAGCTACCACGGCAGCATCGACCTTACCATAAATATCTTTATAATTTTCGAAACTAGGAGTGCCATAATTCTCCTCGATAACCTTTCGGCTCTTAGAGTCAATATCTACAACCGTAGTAAGTTCTACTTCTGGTAACTCGGAAAGAATACCCACATGATATTTCCCCATTCTTCCAACACCAATAACTCCAACTTTAACCTTACTCACTACTTTGTCACTCCTCTGGTGGAGTTTTTAATAAAATTTAAAAGATAATTAATTTCATCACACATTTTAATCTCTGAACTTATTTTTTTCAAAGCCTGACTGGTATTCAGATCGGGGCTAGAAATTATTTTAAAAGCTTTCTTTATGGCAGCCCGGACGGTTGGTTTAAAGTTGGCTCTCTTCAACCCTATTGCATTGACACTCAATAAGCGAGCGGGCGTTCCTTCGACTATTGAAAACGGTAAAACATCCTGATTTACTCCGGCCATCCCTCCTACCATTGCATTCCTGCCAATTCGAACAAATTGATGGATTCCAACTAGACCTGAAATGAAAGCCTGATCTTCAACAATTACATGACCGGATAAACCCGTGCCATTTACAATGACAACCTGCTCGCCCAATTCACAATCATGGCCCAAATGAGAATATGCCATGAGCAGGCAATTTTTCCCAACTGTTGTTACACCATCTTTAAATCCCGATCGATGAATGGTTGCATACTCACGAACCACCGTTCCATCACCGATCTCTACGGATGAAGAAACATCCTTAAAGTTCATAATTTGCGGTTCACCGCCGATAGATGCTCCATTAAAAATTTTACAGTTTTTGCCGATGACTGTGTTAGCTTCTATTAACACATGCGAGCCAATGACCGTTCCTTTACCAATCTTTACATTCGAACCAATAATGGAAAAAGGTCCGACTGTAACACCCTTTGCCAGCTCTGAGTCTGGGTCAATGATTGAACTTGAATGAATGGTCAAGGTTAAGAAAGGAATTAAAAATTCAAAATAGGTTTAGCTTCTTAAAAACCGAATAAAATCTTAAAACAATTATTGGTAACAGATCAATTTTTACCCATCATGGCTTGAATGGTACACTCGGTCGCCAGTTCATCTTCAATAAAGGCCTTCCCTTCAAATCGAAAAATAGATTTACGCTGTTTTATCTTTGTTAGTTCCAAGCGTAACTGGTCTCCTGGGACTACAGGTTTTCTGAATTTAGCCCCATCAATGCCTGTGAAAAACACAGAACCCTGTCCCTCCAGCTTAAGAATCTTCAATCCCAGGATACAAGCTGTCTGAGCTAGGGCTTCAATAATAAGAACTCCGGGCATAACTGGGAATTCCGGGAAATGACCTTGAAAAAACGGCTCATCAGCCGTGACATTTTTAATACCTACGATGCGAGAATCAAAATCACATTCGATAATTCGATCTACAAGAAGAAACGGATACCGATGAGGAATGATTTTTTTTATTTCATTGATATCCATCATAAGAGACGTTTCCCTTAAACAAACTTCTTAATATTGCATATTTTTTAAAATGAAATTACGAGATTACGTAACAAAATTGATTGGAGAGGTTACTTGTTGCTTCGATCGTAGGCCTTAGTTACCAAAGTAGTTAAATCATTGCCTCGGTCATGGTAAAGAACGGCTTTCTCCTCAAGAATCATTGTATATTTTTTTTCTTTTCCAAGTTTTTGAATTACTTTCATCATTTTTAATAGAATTTTTTGCGTTACTTCCTTTTCACTTTTACTAAACTCAGTATTTTGATCCTGAAGATATCTTTCAAATGCTACTTTTTCTTTGCGGTACCTATCTTCCTTCTTTTTCTTTAACGCAGGGTCAAGAACGAAGCTTTGCTTGTTCAAATCTTCCAGCATTTTTTTAATTCTGTTTTCCCTGGCCTTTATTTTCTTTTTCTCTTTTTCAAAATTTTTCTTGAAAATCTCAAAATTTTTCTTCCATTCTTTTGTACCGAGAACTGCTTTTTGAATATTCACGAAACCTATGCGACTCTCAGCTGCAAAGGAGGATATTGCCAAAGGTCCAAAAAAGACCAGCCCAATTAACAAACAGCAAGATACTTTGTGTGCTGTAAAAGAAAATAACTGCATAAGCCAAATCCTTAATTTGTGGTTTAAATTAAAATGCGTTGCCAGCTGAAAAATGAAATTGTCCGGTTGTTTCTCCGGTTCTACGATCAAGTTTGACGCCGTAAGCAAAACCAAGCGGGCCCATGGGGCTGAGAAAACGAAATCCAGCTCCAATACTATGTCTCATTTTTCCTAGGTTAAAATTTTCTGAAGTAGAACTCAAGTCGTTGCCCGTTCCATAGACATTACCCCTATCATAAAAGGCAAAACCTCGTATCGCTTTTGTAAAGGGATATTGCAATTCCAAATTTAGAAGCAGCGATTCACTACCTCCCAAGGGATCTCCATCGGCAGCTTTTGGTCCTATATCCTGAATAGTAAAGCCTCTCAATGAATTAGGCCCACCCATGAAATACCTTTCGAAAGAGAGTAGTGTATCACCCCCATAGCCGTCAGCAAAACGACCCACTGCATGCGCTGCGCCCACCAACTTTCCTATTAGTGGGCGGTAATAGGTAATTTCGTATGCAGATTTAGTAAATTTCTGCCCCCCCAACCCAGCAAATTCAAATCCTACCACATGCCTCCAGCCCTGGGAAGGGTTTAAAAAATTGTCCCTACTATCATAAATATAATTTGAAATAAGACGACTGGTCGTACGTCTGCCATTTGTCATGAATGCGGTCTCATCGGCTGCCAAAACCCCTCTGACTCTAACTGAATTGTATCTATAACCAAAAAAGATAGATTCATATTCTGTAATGTTTTTCCCAAGTCTAAATCCTGCTCCAGATGTCTTTGAACTAAAACTCAAGAAATCTTGATCAGTATTGAACGCATCTAATCCAAGCGATATTGTAGAATCGAATAAACGTGGCTCTGTAACACTAACATTAAAATTTGTCCTTATAGAAGATAAAGAAGCCGTGACGTTAGCCTGGCGACCACTTCCAAATAGATTATTCTGAGTAATGGAGGTAGTAAAAATTATATTCTCAACTGAACTAAAACCGGCTCCGACATTAAATGTCCCAGTCGGTCTTTCGGTTACAGTAGCGAGGATATCTATGAGGTCCGGATCTTCTCCTCTTTGAGTATCGATTTTTACATCTTCAAAAAAACCCAGATTATTAATTCTTTGCTTACTTCGTTTTAGCTTAGTACCATCAAATACCTCGCCCTCTTTTAATCTAAATTCGCGCCGGATAACATTATCTTTGGTTTTAATATTACCCAGCATATTGATTTCCCCCACATAAACCTTTTTGCCCTTATCAATATCTATAGAAAGGTCAACCGCATGAATTTGATCATCAATTGTTGTTATGGGGTTGACGTCTGCATAGGCAAAACCCTTTGAAGAATACATATCTGTTACTGTTACAAGATCCTGGCGAAGCTGCGATACGTTGTAGACATCGCCTTTTTTGGTGAGAATACGCTTCTTAATTTCATCATGTGGAATCGTATTATCTCCCTTTACTTCTAGAGAGTTAATGCGGAATTGTGGGCCTTCCTCTATGGGAATGGTGATGTGAATTTGTCGAGTTTTTTTATTTATATCAATCTTGGGCTCCAAAACCTTGGCTCTTAGATAACCGCCATCCTGATAAAACCCTTCTATCCTAAATAAATCTAATTTCAGAACATCTTTTTGATATACACCAGAATCATCAAGAAAATTCCACCAAGTCTTTTTTTCAGTTTCCATAGCCTCGGCAAGTTCCTTATCCTCAAAAGCCTTATTTCCTGAAAAACGAATCTCTTTAATTTGTACCTTTTTCCCTTCATGAATTCTTATCACAACATCAATCAGGTTTTCCGATCTCCTGTTGGTTTGGATACGCGTTACAGCGAAAAAGTAACCCTTTTCTCTATAAATTTTTAGTATTTCTTCTTTGCTCTCTTGAATAAGGTGCTCATTAAAAGTGGCGCCACGTCTTAATCCAATTTTTTCACGTATATCATTGGTATCTACTTTGGCGTTACCAGTAATTTCCACATCCCCAATGGATGGAATCTCTTCAACAATAAACTGCAACTCAAGCCCTTCTATGCCATTCTGGGTATTCACTTGAATATCTTTAAATTGCCCAAGGCTAAATATTTGCTCAATATCTTTGCCAATTTTTGATTTAGAAAGTACAGTACCTGGCTTGGATTGGATGTAGTATAAGATGGTGGATTCATCAATCCTTTTATTGCCCACAATTTTTAAGGATTGGATAATTTCACCCTCCTGCGCAGACAAAGGTGAAGCCCCTATCATAAAAACCAGCGCCATAATGGCGACAGAAATTAAGTATAAAAATTTTGCCATTCTGCCAGAACTATCTGAAATTTGATGAGTTATATAGATAAGTTTGTATCCCGAGTTTTAGCCAAAAAAAAGTACCAAGCATCATCGGGGCAACCCTTTGAAACTTAATACTTTATTTTATTCCATTTACTGACGCTTTTTAAGCGAAAAATTAATTTTTAGCCAACTTTCACAGCATCCGTCTTCTCTACAAATACCAGGTTATCATCTTGCAGACTAACCTCGATGAGACCCCCATTTTTAAAACGGCCTTTGAGCATTTCATCAGACAGCACATCTTCGAGATACTTTTGAATAGCCCGCTTCAAAGGTCTAGCTCCAAAGTTGGGATCAAAACCTTTTTCAGCGATCCACTGTTTTGCACTTGATGTCACATCCAAGGTAAGACCTTGCTGAATCAATTGCTCATTCAAGGCTTGTAATTGAACATCTAAAATTTCAACGATATTATTTAACTCCAGCGGCCGAAAAACAACTGTCTCACTTAACCGATTCAAGAACTCTGGGTTGAATGTCTTTTTCAGGTCCTGTTTCAGTTCCTTCTGCATCTTATCGTAATTCAGCTCGTTATCATCCTTGTGAAATCCGAGGCTAGTGCCCTTTTCCAGCATCCTTGAGCTGATATTGGATGTAAGAATGATAACTGTATTTTTGAAATCTACAACGCGGCCGTAACTGTCTGTCAAGCGACCATCATCCATAATTTGTAATAAAAGATGATAGATGTCTGGGTTTGCTTTTTCAATTTCATCAAAAAGAATTACCGAGTAAGGTTTACGGCGAACTTTTTCTGTCAACTGACCGCCCTCTTCGTAACCAACATATCCTGGAGGTGCCCCCGTCAGACGAGACACATTGAATTTTTCCATGTACTCGGACATATCCAAGCGAATCAGAGAATCTCTATCGCCAAACATAAATTCTGACAATACTTTCGCAAGCTCGGTTTTCCCAACTCCTGTAGGACCGAGAAAAAGAAAGGTACCAATAGGTCGCTTCATATCTTTTAATCCAGATCGCGAACGACGAATTGCTTTGGTCAAAACTTTAATAGCCTCTCCCTGACCGACAACTTTCTCCGATAACTCTTCCTCCATATTCATCAGGCGAATACTTTCTTTTTCTTCAATTCGAGAAAGAGGAATCCCCGTCATACTTGAAACAACATCGGCAATATCATCTTCTGTGACACTAGGCTCACTAGTGTCCCGCTGCTTATCCCATTCTGCTTTAACTTGATCCAGTTTTTCAATCAGCGCCTCTTCTTTATCACGCAACTCGACTGCTTTTTCAAACTCTTGGTTTTCGATACAAACTTTCTTATCGCGGACAATGAGATCCATTTCCTTTTGAATTTTCTTCATATCTGGAGATTGAGTTATTTCTCGCAAACGAACCCTAGAGCCCGCCTCATCAATAACGTCAATTGCTTTATCTGGAAGAAAACGGTCGGTAATATAGCGCTCTGCAAAACGGACCGCAGTGACAATAGCATCATCAGAAATTTTAGCTCTGTGGTGAAGCTCATAAGGAACTTTAAGACCTTTTATGATCTCAATAGTCTCTTCTACCGTCGGAGGGTTCACAATGATGGGTTGAAAACGTCTCTCCAAAGCACCATTTTTTTCAATATATTTTCGATATTCTTCCAGAGTTGTTGCACCGATACACTGTATTTCACCGCGGGAAAGGGCAGGCTTCAACATATTGGATGCGTCTACAGAGCCCTCTGCCGCACCTGCACCCACCAGGGTATGCAACTCATCCACAAAAAGAATGACACTTTCATTTTGCATTATTTCTTTCATAATGCCTTTTAGGCGCGCTTCAAACTGGCCTCGATATTTGGTCCCAGCAATCAGCGAACCCAAGTCAAGAGATACTACTCGTTTTTCAAAAAGAGTATCTGGAACTTCGCGCTCAATAATTAGTTGCGCTAAACCTTCTACGATCGCGGTTTTTCCAACACCTGGCTCACCAATCAAAACCGGATTATTCTTAGTACGACGGCTTAGTATCTGGATCACGCGCTCAATTTCTTTTGCGCGACCAATAATCGGATCAAGCTTACCGTCCAACGCCATCTTTGTTAGGTCGCGGCTGAACTCATCTAAAGTTGGGGTTTTACCGACTTCGCGATTGGTTGCGGTCGGTTCTTTGAACATCTCGACAATTTTCTCACGGACGTCATCAAAGAACATTCCAAAACTATTTAGCACCCTACAAGCAACCCCCTCCTTCTCTTTCAAAAGACCTAAGAGAAGATGCTCGGTACCGATGTAGTTATGATTAAGTGACCGTGCTTCTTCGACCGCGAATTCAAGTACTTTTTTAGCCCTGGAAGTAAATGGAATATCGCCGATGATCAGAGAGTTTGAGCTTCGAGGCAAGCTCTTCTCCAGTTCTTTTTTCAACTGGGTCAAATCTACTCCGCTTTTTTGCACGATAGCAACAGCTATACCGCCACCATCTTTGATTACACCTTGTAAAATGTGTTCTGTACCTAAATATTCATGACGGTAAAGTTCTGCTTCCTCGCGGGCAAGGATAATAACTCTACGCGCTCTTTCAGTGAATCGCTTAAACATGATTCAATTTTCCTTAAAAAAAAGCGGATTTATAATGTGAAGGAGGCCTGCATTTGTATCCAATGCTAAGCTTCATTCTTTTGTATATTTTGGTTTACGCCGCCTGTATGTTAGCAAATGATTTCGATTATATAAAGGTTTTATTTAGCGCTAGGTCCTAACCCATAAAATACCAAAAATAAAAGGGTTATTACTATTCAAATGACTTTTTCGAAACTTGATAATGTGTCTTTTAGTAACCTATTTATCGGCATGTTTTTCTCATTACTAAAGCCAAACCTGAATTAGCACCCGGAAGACAGAATGCTAGTTATATCAATTATAACCAGCATCTTTATGAAAACAGATGACAGCAGCCGTGGTACTAGGTGGAAAAAACTCATTTGCAACCGTCAAAGTCACTCCTAAATCTTCTGCTCCAAGAGCATTCCAGATAATGTGATTTCCCTTTAGGTTTGTCAAGGCTGGGTAACCCGGGCTGTATCGCTGCCCACGATTTTCTTTTTTATACCCAGCTCTCGTTCGCAATAGCTGGTGAATGTACTCCGCCATATCTTCAGCTACTCTGTCGCTTAAACCCTGTAAATACAAGGAAGATTCGCTTTCATTTTGTTCTTTTAAAGATTTAATGCCCTCCTCAACTCCGGCACCGGCAGTGGTAATTTGTAGGCCAATCGCATCTATCTGCCCCGACTCAACCGAATGGAAATATTGACCTATAGAGAACTTATCTTTCCTTCCCTTGCCAACACACAGGTCAAAATCAAATCGGCCGAGCTCTTTATCCCTTGATTCGGATTCATAAACGATCACCTCATCACCATCGGCTTGGGCTGGGAAAAGCCCGAAGCGAGCCTTAGGAATAATCCATTGATTCTGTTCAGCTTTTTCAATCCATTCTTTTTCCAGACTTTGTAATTGCTCCAGCGTGATGCCTTTTTGCAGCCAACTTGATTTTTTGCCAAACTTCCAGTTTAGAGAGTAAAGACTTTTTCTATCCAAAGAAAGTTTATGGAGTTTAAATTCGACTTTTTGGATTCCATAGCCTTCTGCAGGAACTTCATGATGACGAAAACTTATTTTTCTTCTAGGCAGAGTTTCCAACAGCTTGTGCTTCTCTTCTTGAATGCCTTTGGCCTTCTGGTATTGAAAGAGCAATGCCTCTTGGTTTTCCTTTAATAGGGCGGGACGTTTTTCTTTATCCATCAACAGCCCCATCGTGTTAACCCCGTCCATACCACTGTCACAATAAAAAACATTGTCTAGAATAGCGTCTGTATCATCGCCGCCCTTCATTGCAACATAACCCGCGTGCCTACGATTAACGGGAGCTCCGCCAATGAGAACGGGGATAGAAAATTTTTCCTCGACTAACATACGAGCCACAGTGATCATGTGATTTGAGGTTTGAACCAAAAGAGCACTCATGCCAATGGCATCCGCTTTTTCGGTACGAGCCGTTTCAATAAACTTTTCTAAAGGCACTTGGACTCCGAGATCGATTACCCGGTACCCGTAATTTTCGAGAAGAGTTTTAGCCAGATCTTTACCTATGCTATGCACATCCTGATAAACCGTACCTATAACCACCACGCCCTTATAGTCGATGACTGCGTCAGGCTCGACACCACTTTGAAAACGCATGAAACTTTCAAGGAACTGCATGACATGACGCATCACATCTGCACTTTTCAACAAATGCGGCAAACTTACCTCTCCTCGACCAAACGCATCACCCAATTCGCGCATGGCTGTCATCAGATATCCACTGATAAAACTTAACGGTTCATGTTTATTAATAATCTTTGCGACGTCGACCACAATTTTGTCTTTATAAGGAAATTCTCCACCCTCTTTTTTAATAATCCCTTCCTGCTTTTGTTTAAATCCATCTTTTATTTTCTGACAAATACCTTCTTCTAAAGAAAGATCGTCGTAATCTATTTTTTTTGCCTGAAAGCCGGTTTTTTTTGTCTGTGCGATTTGCTCCAGTTCTTCAAATGCCGTCATGTCGCGATCAAGAATGACTTTTCTTGCCAGCTCAACATCACTTTTTATCAGGCTTTCCAAAGGAACATAATGGTTCGGATTCAAAATGGCGCAATCGAGCCCCGCCTTTCTCGCTTCATCAAGAAAAACGCTTGTCAGAACTTTCCGCATATAAGGTTTCGAAGCCAGACCATTTGTCAGGTTGCCGATTCCAATGCTGGTTTTCAAATCAGGGTGAATCGCTTTGATTCGCGGCAAGCATTTTAAGGTTTCCGCGCAGAAATTTAGTCCTTCCACCGATTCTGATCCGATAGGGTAAGCGTTTACATCCATAAGAATCTGGTTGGGCATTACGTTATGCTTTTCCTTGGCCTGCTTTACAATTTCAGCAGCCAAATCATATTTTTCATCCGCCGTTTGTCCGGGTCCTTCGGGTCCATTTACTAATGCCACATAAACCGGGCTATGTTGGCGGGTTTGCGACAACACCGCATCCAACTTACTTACTCCCTTTTTGTATTCTTCAAGACTAATAGAATTAATGATGGGTCTCCCGGGATAAGACTCTATGGCTGTTTGCAACGCTTCGACCGAAAATGAATCGATGCACATGACTCCATTGAAGTTACTGGTTAATTCATAAATCGCTTGTGGCAAGACCTTTTCTGTTTCGACGATATTACTGTCCATACAAACATCAATGATGTCGATACCTAAGTCTTTTACCTGCTCTTCAACAACCTCCTCCAAAACCTCCATCTGAATTTCATCGTCACATTCCACCGCTTCGCGGACTTTTTTACTACCACGCACGTTTAACCTTTCACCTATTCGAATCAAAGATTCGGAACTGTCTATGGGGATGGCCTCTTGCGGGCCAGAAACAAAAACCTTTTTTTCTATTTCTTTCCTGACGGGCGCTACACCTTTCAACCGCTTAGATATCGAACGAATATGTTCCGGCGTTGTTCCACAACAACCACCTATAATTGATACCCCAAAATCTTTAACGAAATGCTCTACATAGTCCGCCATATCTTCTGGTTCGAGCTTGTAACAAGTCTTGCCATCTTCTGAAACGGGTTGACCCGCATTGGGGACAATTGAAATTGGCAAACTGCAAACTCGGCTCAGTTTTTCCACGGTCTTTTCCATTAGCTCCGGGCCCGTGTTGCAGTTGATTCCAAAAGCGGAAATACCCATACCCTCAACAGCTACGAGAGCTGCGTGAATGTCAGTATTGAATATTTGCATCTTTGAGAACCCGTCTACCGTGACCTGGGTAATAGTAGGAATTTTTTTACCTGTTTCTTCAAACGCCTTGTTCGCCCCGACTATTGAAGCCTTTAATTCTAAAATGTCTTGTTGTGTTTCGAATAGTAAGACATCAGCGCCACCTTCTATCATTCCTTTCACTTGTTGAAAATTGTTATCAACAATCTGGTCCCAGGTCGCTTTATTTAGATCGGCTTCAGTTTTAGAAATAACATAATTCGATGGGCCAATAGACCCGGCAACGAACAAAGGTCGATCATCGTATTCTGGTTCGCTTTTATATTGATCAATGGCTTTTTTAGCAATCCGACAACCTTGCACATTCAAATGGTGCGTGATGGCTGTGTAATCCGATTCTTTTAAGTCCAGATCCTGCGGAATTGCCCTGATATCGGTCAGGTCGATTTGAGTAAAATCAAATTCTTGCAACCGCAAAGGCGACGCACCGAAGGTATCGGTTTCGATTAGGTTGGCGCCTGCTCGCAAATATTTAAGGTGAATCCCTTCCAGATCATCGGGTCGCGAAAAAATCAATAAATCCGTTAGCATCTTAAAAGCTGCACCGCCGAAGGCGGCATCGTCTAAATCCAGATTCTGCACCATGGTACCCATCGCACCATCGAGAATAAGAACCTGCTTTCCTAAAACATCCTCAAATTTCATATTCAACCCATCTTATGATTTAAAAAGGACAAACGAAGGGGAACAGCTTACTGAAAATCAAATTACTAGGAAATCGATAGGTTTTCAATGACATTATTTTAAATTTTCTTACTCGTGGGAAGAAGGGTTAGGGCAGGTTAAACTTATACCTCTGCTTTTTTTTGTTCTGACGGTTTAACACCAAAAATCCGTTCCATAAAACCCGGTCGGTCTTTAACGCAACGGAAGCCAATATCCTTCTTATTTGCAAGAGGGTTAAGGTGCTCGCGAAAAGAAGCCCGGGATTTCATAGCCACCACCTTTTGAAAATCTTTTTTATTAAAGTGTCCTACACCCATGTAGGACATCCCACGCACGATATAATGTTTTTTTTCGAAAGCTACTGATTTAAATTTACTGTTCGGGTAAGGCAAATAATAATCCCAAACCCATTCCCAAATATTACCGACCATGTCATGCACTCCATAAGGGCTCACGGCCTCGGGAAAACTTCCCACAGGCATTAATCCCCTCCCGGTTTTATTTCTTGGTGAAGTCGCCAAGTTGGCAATACCTATTTTAAAGTCATCACCCCAGGGATAAATAAATCCAGCCCGTCCCCGTGCAGCCTTTTCCCATTCCGTTTCGTTTGGTAGCCGTTTTCCTGCCCATTTTGTATAAGCCGCAGCATCGAAAAAACTGACATGTGTAACGGGAAAATTATCTTCGCCTTCAGGAAATTTTTGCCCCCGCCAGTTCCTAGGTGATTTATGATCGGTCGCCTGGCAAAAAATATAGTATTGTAAATTTGTCACCTCGTAGCGGTCGATATAAAAACCGGGGATATCTATCCGCCTCTCAGGAGACTCATCAGCATACCAGGGTTTGTCGAGCCCTAAAGAAAGTGCGTGGTTTTTCGAGTCCTCTTCATTCGTGCCAATGGTAAACTCACCTGACGGAATATAAACCATTCCCTCGGGCACATTTTCAAAACACCCCGGCAAAAACAACGGGAGAAGAATTAAAAATAAATAAACTTTTAATAGGTTTTTAGCTTTTTTAAACATGAATTCTGAAACTCTAACACAAGTCCTTATAAGCGATTTAGATCGGGAAACCAGGTTGACCGATTTTTCTCTTAATCACGATAGTTGCCCGGCAAAACTCATGGACTCCGTAAAAGAGATCGGCATACGCCATCCTATAAGCATTTGCTTTGCTAATAAACCTTATAAAATTATCAGCGGCCATAAACGAGTGCTGGCAGCCATAAAAGCAGGTCTTACTAGCATTCCTGCATTTTTATTCCCAACCATGGATGGTGCTCTAGTGCTAAATTTAAAAGAAAATTTTTCACTAAGACATTATAGCGATATTGAAAAGGGATGCATTCTCAACAAACTTCTTGCAGAAGGAATTCAAGAAGACACCATCATAGATTTATATATGCCTTTACTGGAACTGGAACGTAGCAAAAAGATTTTTCAAGATCTTATTTTAGTTAATAAAATAATTCCTAAATTACAAAAACTTCTACACCGGTTAAGCGTTCCCATCAAGGTTTTTCAAGTTTTTTTCGCTTGGGACCATGAAAATCAGGAAGCCGCAGAAAAAATTTTTGCTGCTACCCGACCTGGCGTTAACAAATGCAGACACCTGCTTGAGCTAGTAGAAGAAATTACTAAACGCGATAATATAAGTCCTAAAGAAATTTTTTCTACCCCCGCCACAATAGTTACCCTGGGAAACAAAAATCTCACGCCATCACAAAAATACGATCGGATTCATGAAGCTATACAGATAACAAGGTATCCCATTTTATCCGATTTAAAAAAACAAGTTGCGCGTGCGCTTGATGAAATAAAACTGGATGATAAAACCCGATTTAAATATCAAGAAGCTTTTGAAAGCGATGAAATGAAACTAGAACTTAAGTTCCGCGATGAAAGAGAACTATCACAACAGGTCGAAAAAATATTTCAGGCTCTGCAATCTGGTTCTATCGAAAAACTTATAAAAATAATAAAGGGATAAAGCATAATAGGACTAAAACTTTACTCTTGAAGCTTAAGTATGAGGTTAACTATTTAGTCTTTTTCCGGATTTTGCACAGATAGTATCCTTTCTGCTAAAAGTTGTGTTATTCCCGGCAGAACCACTAATGCCTCCAGCGATGCTTTTTGAATATTTTCCAGGCTTCCGAATTTTTTTAAAAGCATTAAACGACGTTTTTTCCCAATTCCCGGGATTAATTCCAGAGGTGATTCCAAAGTTTTCTTTCCGCGCAACTTGCGGTGGTAAGAAATTGCAAATCTATGCGCTTCATCACGGATACGTTGCATTAAAAACCGTGAGGGAGAATTTTCGTGAAAAAGCACAGGTTTTTTCTGTTGCGGCAAATAAACTTCATCGGTAACCAGGTTGTTACGAAATTTCCCTTTTGCAATACAAGCCAGATCCAACCGGTCCAAAAGGTTAAGGGCTTGCAAAACATCGTGACCCGTATTTAAATGGCCTTTACCTCCATCAATAAGTATGAGATTTGGCAAGGGAGCATTTTCTTCAAGCAAGCGGCTGTAGCGTCGGGTCATCACTTCTCTTAACATGGCATAATCATCTACGCCTTTCACTGTGGAGATTTTATAGCGACGGTATCTGGATTTTTCGGCTAAGGCGTTCTCGAAGACCACCATTGATCCAACCGCATGCGACCCAGAGATATTTGACAAATCAAATCCCTCAATGACCCTGGGAAAATGTTTCAAATTCAAAGCAGTTTGTAATTCTTCCAGGGAACGTGTTCCTACTTCTCCTTTATCACTTTCCATTCTCATTGCGAAACTAGCGTTTTCCTCTGCCATTCTTATCAGGTCGCGCTTTTTCCCTATTACAGGCACTTCTATACGCACGCACGCGCCTTTTTTTTCAGATAACCAGCTAGCAATTAAATCGGCATCTTTTATAGGATGCGGCAACAAAACTTCTGCTGGCAGTATGCTCTCGTCAGCATAATATTGTTTTAGGAATGAAGAAAGTGTCTCATCTCCCTCCATTTCGTTGAGCGATTTTAATTTAAATATCTTTTCTCCCAACATTTTCCCCGAACGAATGATTAATACTTGCACCATGGCTTGATCTTTTTCCGAGCAATAAGCAATCACATCTTGATCTTCCAATGAGGTAGAAATTATTTTCTGCTTATCGATTACCGTTTGTACCGCAGATATTTTATCTCGGAGAACAGCGGCCTCTTCATATCTTGTTTCAACGGATGCTGCTTCCATCTTTGCCTTCAGACCTTTTAGTAAAGTTGTATTTTTGCCTTTAAGAAATAGTGAAACATCCTGCACTATTTCTGAATAGTCCTTCGAAGAAACTAAACCCGCGCAGGGCGCAAGACATCTTCCCATCTGATGATTGAGGCAGGGGCGACGCAAAGGGCTACCATCTAATTTGTCTTTACTCTGCCGAAGAGGAAAGATTTTATAAATCAGTCGAATGGTTTCGCGAACTTCCTTCACCATAGTGTAAGGCCCAAAATAAGTCGCTTTGTCTTTTTTGACGCGACGCACCACTTCTAATCGAGGAAACTTTTCCTGCGTAGTCAAACGTAAATAAGGGTAATGTTTATCATCTTTAAGTAGTACATTGTATTTCGGTTGATGTTTTTTTATGAAATTGCTTTCAAGTATCAGTGCCTCCGCCTCTGTTTTTGTTGTCAAAAACTTGATATCATCGACCTTGCCTAAAAACATCCGCGTTCGGGGATGAAAGTTCCGAGAATTTTGAAAATAAGAGCGCACGCGGTTTCTTAAAACTTTGGCCTTACCTATATAAAGAATTTCCGACCGGCGATCCTTCATGATATAAATTCCGGGTAGCTTGGGAATACTCTCTATAATATCTTTGAATTTTTTTTCCAAGGGAAACCTCACGTATGACTTTCATCCATTACCTTAAAAATATACTCCGAATTGCATGAAGACCGAAAACAATAATCAACGCGGATTCTGGGGCAGTCGATTTGGATTCATTCTAGCTGCGTCCGGCTCCGCAATCGGGCTTGGTAATATCTGGAAGTTTCCTTATATAGTAGGTGAGAATGGGGGTGGCGCATTCGTACTCATTTATCTCATTTGTATATTTATTATTGGCACTCCTATTATGTTGGCAGAATTTACCCTGGGCCGAAAGACCAATCTAAACCCTGTCGGCGCATTCAATTCTCTCAAACCGAACTCTGCATTTACCAGTATCGGATATATGGGGGTATTGGCCGGATTTCTTATTCTCTCTTTTTATGGAGTTGTGGGCGGTTGGACATTTGCGTATGTGGTCAAATCTGTGACCGGAAGCGTGTTGTCATTCACGTCTCCTAAAGAAGCAGGGGTTTTTTTCGGAAATTTTATCGGTAATACAGGAGAAACAATTCTTTACCATGCCTTGTTCATGGGTCTATGCATTGCCATTGTGCTCCGGGGAGTGCATGGTGGCATTGAAAAAGCTTGTGAAATTTTAATGCCCACCTTGGTTCTTTTCCTATTTCTCCTGATGATTCGTTCGCTCACTCTCGATGGCGCAATGGAAGGAGTAGGGTTTTATTTGAATCCTGACTTCAGCAAAATAAGCGTCAATACCGTACTTATCGCTTTAGGGCAGGCATTTTTTTCTCTTAGTCTAGGTATGGGATGTATGATCACCTACGGCAGTTACCTTTCTGAAAAAGAAAACCTAACCTCTTCCACCGTTTATGTGGTGATGTTCGATACCCTCATCGCCCTATTAGTCGGAATGGTAATTTTCCCCGCAGTATTCGCGATGGGACTAGAACCGACAGAGGGGCCAAGCCTGGTGTTCAGTGTGTTGCCCGCTGTTTTTACCAGTATGCCAATGGGCCATGCGGTATCTATAATATTTTTTACTCTGCTGGCAATTGCTGCCATAACATCGGGCATTTCTTTGTTAGAAGTTGTTGTTGCCTATTTCATCGATCAACGTGGATGGCAGCGAAAAAAAGCCGTGATCATTGTCGGTTTGTCCATTTTCGCATTTGGGATACCCAGCGGTTTATCTTTTGGTGCCATGGCAGAATTAAAACTCGTGGGCATGACATTCTTTGATCATGTCGATAATATTGCCTCCAACTATCTGCTGCCATTAGGAGGAATGTTAACAGCGATCTTTGTAGGCTGGGTCTGGGGAACCAATAATGCACATGTAGAAATTGAAAAACATAAAAATAAGTTTGATTTTCCTTGGGCGCAATGCTGGGAGTTTTTGATCCGTTACATAACTCCCGTAGCCGTCGGTATCGTTTTTCTCGCGAAGGTTTTGCCTTAAAGCAAATTTGGTTTGCCCTGGGCTTTTTGCAAACCTTTCAATTTTTACACTCTTTTGCTTTCTGGAAGAGTCTTTGTGCCCATTCCTTATCACCCAGGATTTCACATAAACTTTCAGCAAGGCAAGAGAAGTCGACACTATCTTCAGCTCTGATCTCCGCCTGTTTATAGACACGGCCTGCCCCCTCTCCATCCCCCAATTTTTGTATAAAACACTCCGCCAGAGTGATAAGGTCGCAACAGTCCTCTGCCTTACCCTCAGCTTTATGGTATAACTCGCTGGCCCATTCTTCGTTGCCTAATTTTGCGAAAACGTTATCTGCAAGTTCATAATACTCCGAAAACTCTTTCGCCTCCTTCTCAGCTTTTTTATAAACTTTAAATTGCCATTCTTTATCTTCAAGAATCTCTGATACGCTTTCAGCAAGGTCACACAACTCACGAATATTTTCCGGTTGAGTTTCTGCCTTTTGAAATAATTTCTTGGCCCATTCCTGATCGCCTAATGCTTCAAAAATACTGTAAGCCAACCAATTCAAGTCCAGACTGTTCTCTGCCTTATCCTCGGCCTCCTTATAAATTTTTATAGCCCAGTTTTTATCATTGAGTGCAGAGGCAATACTGTAGGCCAGCCAATTCAAATCCAGGCAATCTTCTACCTTTTCCTCCGCTTTTTTGTAAACACGCCTGGCCCATTCGGTCTCACCCGCTTCTGCCAGTTGATCTGCAACCTGTTTGAGATCACAAGCATCCTTAGCATTGACCTCTGAAGTTTTGAATTTCTGAGTTAGATATTCATCCCTATTTGTTGGCTCTTTGAAAGTCGACGTTTCTTCTTTTTTAGGTTTCTCTTCGTTGCCAACCAACTTGTAATATTCTAGATAATTTATTTTTTCTCCAGCATAGATAAAACTTTTTTCGTATTTTGATTTAGGAAGGTGCCTTCTCTCATAAAAAATGCCGTTTATGTTTTGAAGTAAAGATTCGGTATTGAAATACCCCAGTATCTCATTTGCATAGGTTTGACTGTCTGTAGCAAGATATACTTTTCCCTGGGGAGCCAACTTTTGTGTAATTTGCTTTACCAGCTCGGGTTTAATTAGTCTACGTTTAATATGTCGTTTCTTAGGCCAAGGATCGGGGAGATTGATATATATCGAATGTAATTCTTCGGCATGAAACAGGTTCGAGAGTTTTTCCCGGGCATCTCCAAAAACAACGCGTATATTTTTTAACTGAAAGGAGTGAATACGCGCTAGTAATTTTTGGATACCGTCCTGGGAGAAGTCAATTCCAACGAAATTACTGTCCGGCTCCCTCTTAGCCATGGCGATTAAAAAATCCCCCATACCAAAACCAATCTCTAGGTTTAAAGGATTGTTGCTTCCAAATTGGCGTTGCCAATCCGGAGCCTCTCTAATATCAAGAAAGTAAGGGTCTTCCACCACAAAAGTGGTAGAAGAGGGTCTGGCCGTCAGTAGTCCCATGGCAAAAATGTACCAAATTATTTATTTACCTAATTAATCATATGCCTTCTCAGCAGTATCCTCGGGGGCTTCATTTAATTTTTTCCTGCTTTTTATGCCGGTCCTTTTTTTTCACACCCAAAGATTCCGATTACAGAAATAACTAAAACCAATACGATCATAAAATATTTATTACTCTCCAATATACAAAAACGCTGTTTATTCAGCTCTCTTATTGAAGAAAATAGTTATTTAGATTTTATTCTGTTCCCTTTAAAAATGAAATCTAAATATTATGATAAGGTGTGCCATGATAAATTTATTGATAAATAATTATGAATAAAATCCCACAACTTCTGCCTGCTCTACTACTCATTCTCACAGCAACTTTCGCCCATGCTCACGGCATGTCAGAAGTTGAAAAACAAAGCATTTTGCAAGGAGGTAACCTTCAATATCTGAAAATTGGTGCCACCCATATGCTGACCGGATATGATCATCTTCTTTTTGTTTTTGGTGTTGTGTTTTTCCTGACCACTTTTTTCGATATCGTAAAATACATCACCGCCTTTACCATCGGTCATAGCATCACTCTCATAACTGCTACATTAATAGGGGTGACTGTGAACTATTATCTGATCGATGCGGTGATTGCTCTCAGCGTTTGCTATATCGGTTATGAAAATCTGGGTGGATTTAAAAAGATTTTTAAAAAAGCCCCGAGCTTGATCTGGGCGATCTTTATATTTGGGCTCATTCATGGACTAGGGCTTTCGACTCGATTGCAACAACTCCCTCTTGGAGAAGAAGGCATTGTCTTGCGGATTCTTTCCTTCAACCTGGGAATAGAACTGGGACAGGTTGCCGCTTTATGTTTGATGGTCGCACTTCTTTTTAAGTGGAGGGGTGCTCTTTCTTTCCAGAAGTTCAGTAGCCTTGCCAATAACGCGCTTATTTATGCGGGCGCATTTTTGTTTTTATTTCAAATGCATGGCTACTCCCATACCCTTAATCCCGATGAGTTTCCATTCCCAGAAGACAACCATTTCCACGCCCACGAGAAAATGGATACACTTACGCCGGTTCCGGGTAGCGAGTACTTAAAAACTCCCGAGCAAAGTACCCCAGATCCGCTGGGCCTTTAAAGTTTATTCAATTCAAAGAATACTTTTTATTTTTTCTCACTAATTGCAGAGCTTTACTCAAGTCTTCAGTGGGAAACTTACAGATATTATTTTCACAGACGTAAACAATCGTCCGTCCATCGATAGTGGTTTTGTTTTCGAACACCGGAAAGGATGACTTTGTGTCTGGAGCAATATAGCCCAAGGTTTTATTGGGTATGAATTCATCACGCAACATTTGAATGATTGCATCTTTGTCTTTAGATAATTTTGGTCCCACCACAACCACTTCTTTCGATCTATCTAAATAAAAATCTAAAGCGATGAACATCTGCGCGAAAGCGTTATGGGCACGGCCCATCATTTCTCCTGCTAGAGTAAAAATGGTTTTGGCTTTTTCCCTATATGGTTGGTGCAGTGTGAAATTGAACAGCCTTAATAGATTGAGTGCTGATACTGCGTTACTGTTCGGGCGGGCATTATCATCAAATCGTTTATTTCGGCCAGGCAACAAACTCCCTTCTTCCGAAAAATAATAGCCCCCAGTTTCTTTATCCCAAAAAATCTCGTCTTGCTTCTTCTGTAATTCATTCGCCCAGCTCAACCATTGTTCATCAAAATCTGATTCGTAAAGATCAATCAAACCTTGAATCAGGTAAGCATAATCATCGAGACTGGCAGTGAACTTGGCCTCACTGTCTCGAAACCTTCGCCCCAGCCTTCCTTTCTCATAAAGATTCTCTTTAATAAACTGTGCTGAATTTTGTGCGGCTTTTAGATATTTTTCATCCTGTAATACTTGCGCGGCTTTCGCCAGAGCGCTTATCATTAGTCCGTTCCAGGCAGTGAGAACTTTATCATCTTTAAACGGGCGTTCCCGTTTTTCCCGAATTCTTAATAATTTATCTTTAAGAGTTTTTACATCTGCACTATTACTTGTTTCCCAACTTATTTCTTTGTTGAGGTGGAGTATATTTTTTCCAGTTTCTTCAAAATTACCACCGGAGGTTATGCCAAATATTTTATAGGCCTGTTGATACTCTTCCAGTGTCAGGAGGTTTCTAAGCTCTGCCTCCGACCAGACATAATACGTCCCCTCCTCTCCTTCACTATCTGCATCTTCAGCCGAGTAAAACCCGCCTTTTGGACCGGTCATATCTTTTAAAACATAATCAAGAACACCACGTACTACAGATTTGAAAACTTCGTTTCCTGTAACCTGATAACCTTCAAGATAAACCATTGTCAGAGCTGCCTGGTCGTAGAGCATCTTTTCAAAATGCGGAACCAGCCAGATAGCGTCTGTTGAATAGCGGTGGAATCCACCAGCAAGATGATCGTAAATTCCTCCTCGCGCCATATGCTTTAGCGTGGAGGCCATCATTTTAACCGCGTGCTTGTCCCCCGTACGCTGGGCGATGCGTAACAAGAGGCGTAATTTCATCGTTGGTGGGAATTTGGGAGCTAGGCCAAAACCCCCATTTACTTCGTCGTAACTGATGAGAAATTTTTTATAAAAATCTTTCATCATTGTCTCGTCCAAAGTAACCGTTTGTGTAGAAATACGATCTCCTGCCTCAATAAATTTTCTAACAGTACTGCCCACTACTTTTATTTTTTCCGGTTGATCCTTCCATGCAGAACCCAATGCATCAATAATTTTAATCAGTTGGGCTTTGGGAAAGTAAGTACCTCCGAAGACAGGAATTTTTTCCGGGGTCATTATTACAGTTAAGGGCCAGCCTCCTGTTCCCGTCATTGCCTGCACTACGTTAATATAAAACTGATCGACATCGGGATGCTCTTCCCGGTCTACTTTTATGCATATGAAATTCTCGTTCAACAGCGCGGCGACTTTCTCATCTTCAAACGACTCTTTTTCCAGTACATGGCACCAGTGACAAGTGGAGTAGCCTATGCTCAAAAAAATGGGCTTGTTTTGATCCTTAGAAGCTTGGAGTGCCTCTTTACCCCATGCGTACCAATGGATAGGGTTGTTCTTGTGTTGCAGTAGGTAAGGGCTTTTCTCATGGATAAGGCGATTGTATGATTTTTCAGGAAAGGCCTCACCATAAAAAAAGAAGACCATTATTGCCATCAAGATTGGAATCAGTAGAAAGAAAAAACGCTGCATTAATAATGCCTAAAAAATATAGTTGATAAGAATCAGGTTAGCACAAATAAAACGTGAATTGAAAGGGAGGTATTATTAGAGATCTACGCTTAACTCTGTCAGGAATAATTTTTCATAATCGGTCAAGGTTGTTCCGAGGCTGGGCATGACGAAAATATGAATGAAGCAGAAATTTCAAAACCAAACACAAAAGAGTTGGCTAGGTAAACCGACTGCCTTTCCCGGTGAGTTGTTTTTGCGGAAGAAAAACTTCTGTGCCCTGACAACCTTCTACCTGACCAATCACCTGACAAGGGAGGTTGTAGGTTTTACAAATTTTAGTGATGGCCTCCACCTCATTCGCACTTTCGACGACTAGACAAAAACCTGTACCCATATTAAAGACTTCAAACATTTCCGCTTCGCTCACTCCACCCCTATCTTGAATGAGATTGAAAATTTTATGCACAGGCTGCGGGGTATCTATGACAAATCTAATATCATCAGATTCCACACGATTGAGATTGCAAAATCCACCACTGGTTATATGAACCATGGCTTTAAGATCGATTCCTGAGTCCAGCATTTCCATAACTGGTTTTACATAGATTTTTGTAGGCTCCAGCAATGCCTCGCCCAAAGTCTGGCCAAGAAATTGATCGTGTTCATTGATACGAGATTTTTGTTCTTCGATGGTTTCACCCAACAAAACGCGGCGGGCCAATGTCAGACCATTAGAATGAATCCCACTTGAAGCCAACCCGACAATTAGGTTGCCAGGTTTTATATCTTTTCCTGTATTGACCTTATTGAGAGAAACATGGCCGATGCAGGCACCAATAAGGTCTATCCCAGAGATAATTTCTTTGATCTGGGAAATTTCCCCACCGGAAATACTGATGTTTGATTGCCGTGCACCTTCTGCCAAACCCTGGCCTAGTTGGTTAAAAACTTCAGGATTGGTATGCGAACAGGCAATGTAGTCCACCATACTGACGGGTCGCGCACCCACACAAATGACATCGTTCACATTCATTGCCACACAATCAATACCAATGGTGTCATACCGATTGAGAAGCTCAGCAACCATTATCTTTGTTCCCACACCATCTGTGCCAAAGGCAATGCCTTCACCGTTACCAAGGTCGATGACATTGGCAAAATAACCTATATCAGCAGCAAGGGGATAGCGATTACTAAACCTACGCGTTGGCAAAACATGTTTGAGCAAACCAGAAAGTGCCGTCTCCGCTCCCTGACTGGAAACACCGCTCTGATCGTATTGAGATTTTGTAGATTCCGACATTAATCTATAAAATTTTTAACGAATTCATTTTTGACGGCTATCATACCTTCTCCAGATCATGTTTGATACATTTTTGTTTTCTATCAATCTCATCAAAAGGTTCGGCTGTTTTTTACCATACCCAAAAAACAAATAGTCAGGTTTACAGCCAACCCTATGATCCCTGAATGGATGCCGCTAACGCTGCTCCAATCCAATACAATCAATATCATTGTTACCGCAAGACCCATTAACAGACCCGTTATTACCGTTCTGGCATTTAACGATTTGCTATGAACGCCTAGATATATTGCCGGCACACATTGAACTAATAATTCAAACTTGATCTTTAGTAGTTGTATGAGATTCCCCTCATAAGCCAATGCAGCCCAAACTAGTGGAAACATAAAAACCCATGTTATGTATTTTCCGACTCGGGTTAAGTGCGCTTGATCAGCATCAGGTCGAAAAGTTTTCCCATAAATATCGTGAGTAATCATAGAACTGATACTGAGTAAAGCAGAATCAGCTGTCGACATTACTGCCGCTAATAAAGATGCAAAGATGGTCACCACCAACCAATAGCCGAAGGCAGACTGTTGCATGAGTTCCAAACACATTTGGGTTAATACCGTTTCGGAAGGGATGAGCCCGCTGCCCAAAAATTTATTTTCTAAACCAGGCAGATGGGCTGCCATGAGTAGTCCTATCATCACGGAAACTAGAGCGGTGATCAAAGGCATGAAAGCCATTGTTGCCAATGAGCGCTTTAGAATACCGGCATTTCTAGCAGCATAAACCCTCTGGATCGCCTGCGGATAAATAGCAGCACCCAACCCTACCAATAAAACAAAACTGATCCAGTTTCGGGCTCCTTCTGCATCAGGAGGTCTTATTTTATGCAGAGTTTCAGGGTGACTCGCCAACTTATTAATCGCGTCGGTAATACTACCAAATTGAGAAAAGGACAAACCCATCAGGATAATGAATCCAACAAGTAACATGCCACCCTGAATAGCATCGGTCCAAGCAACGCTTCGCATGCCCCCCAAAGACTCATAGATAAGCATAACCAGCGCTAGACCGATCACTCCTGCCCATACGGGAACTCTTCCCTGTGAGATTCCTGCAAACGCGGTTCCCAGTGTTCGCATTTGTGCCAGAGTAAAGTTTGCCAGCGCATAAACCATAATCAACGTCACCAGGATTCTCAAAACCTGACTTTGGTATCGATGATAAATAAAATCGCCGGGGGTCAGAAACTGGTTTTCACGACTCAAGCGATAAAGTTGTGGAGCAAAAAATAAATAGCAAACAACAATTGCGGTCATGAAATGAACACAAACCAAAAAGCTCAATCCATTTCGGTAGGTCGCTCCGCTGAATCCTAATAAAGTATTTCCGCTGTATTGGGTGGCGTATAGGGTGAGAAAAAGAATTGTAAAACCAAGGTTGCGCCCTGCCAAAAAAAAATCCTGCATATCGTCTTTTTGTCTTTGCTTGTGGGCATAAAAACCAATACCAAGAAGACTTAAAACGTAAGCGGCGACAACGACCAACGCACCAGGACCAAAAGGGAGGGCTTCAGTCATTATGTTCTCCTTGGTCATCCGGGTCCTGCCAAACTCGAAGGATAACAACAGCAACAAAGAGGCTGGTAAGGATGCTAACTAAAAGAGCGAATACTGCCCATGCGGGAACTCCAAACCAGTTTCCTGTTATTGGCCAGATGGGGGTCATTGCAAGAAGCAGAGCTAAAATCCCTATTCCCACCCAAGGGACCCGACTAGGATCTTTAAAACTATCTTGATATTTCATTTGAAAAACTTAATTGATTATAAAAAACAACAAAAATACTTTTGTTCGATTTATCGATACGCTTAAATACGATCGATACCATTCAACTCCCTAACACTCTTAGTTTTCTCCACTGTAATACCAGACCTACATTTCACCATCTCATCTATAGCCGACACAGAAACCCAGTCTCCTCATTGAAAATAGGCTCCAATATACCAGATAGCCTCTCCTCCCAAGCAAAACAATAGTTTATTATCACCCCAGATTTGGCCTAACCCTTATGTTTCTCACCCGCTTGCCTGTTCCAGATTTCGGTGGCACAATGATCGAATGAAAATATTTTATCTTTTTCCGATTATCGTTTTGTTTCTTATCGCAACCGCACCTGTTTGGTCTGACGAACCAAAAACTTTTGGGTCAAAAAACGCAAAAGCTTTGTATGATTTGAAAAAAATAACTATGCCGGAAATACCAGTTGCCAATGCGACAATCCAGCAACTTTACAAAGCCATAGAATCTGGGGATTTGGAAAATACGAAACGTTTACAAACAGGTATCGATATTAATTATCAAGACAAACGTGGTATCACACCTCTTTATCATTCTATTTTTTATAAACAAACTAAACTTGTTCCTTTCTTTTTAATGCACCAGGCGGATGTGAATTTAGCCGACCATGAAGGCCTGGCACCGCTTCATATCTCAGCTCTGGAAAATTTACCTGAAATGGTAAGTCTTCTTATTGATTACGGTGCAAAAATAAACGCAGTCGATAAATATGGCTATACCCCGCTACACTTAGCAATGGACCAAAACAGTTTCAATACTGCAGACGAATTGCTATCAGCCAACGCCCAAGTTAATACCCATGCGGAATGGGGACATACTCCACTCCACACAGCCGTGGCATCGGGAAGCATGCGCATGGTTAAAATTTTTCTGAGTAAAGGCGCAGAAATTAATGCACAAGATAGGTTGGGGCGTACTCCTTTACACTGGGCTGCCGAGAAAGGATATCTGCGTATCGCAAAAATTTTGATTGCAAGAGGCTCGGATATTAATGCTCCCGATAATGAAGGTGAAACACCCATGCATGATGCTGCGCAATGGGACAAAAAAGATATTGTCGAACTACTTATATCAAAAAAAGCAAACGTAAATGTAAAAGGATCAGATGGTCGTGCACCACTTCATTTAGCAATTGCCAATGGAAACATCGACATTGCTGATCTATTAAAAACTAACGGCGCCATTTTATAATTATCTTTTTTAAGCAATGCTACAGATCGTTAAACTTTTAACTATATTTTTTGTTGTATCAACATCGGCTTTGTTGTTTATGAAGGGTATTCTTTGGACGCTTTTTCAATGGGGAGCAAAATTTGCTCTTCCTTTGGCTCTTATCCTATGCGCGATTTATGTATGGAGTTTCTTTTTAGTCAAATCAAGTGAGGGCATCAACATTCCTAAATTAGCCTTAGTCTGGATTTGGGCAATCGGTTTTAGTGAAATTTTATTTCTTGGGGGGCTTTACCATTTGACGCCACAAAATTTTCCTTCTTTTGTTGGCGAATTTTTTTTCAACTAATTTAAGACAAAATGATACTTAAAAGAAACTAATTATTTTTAACAGGAGATTTGGGTCCCCCAGTTTTTGGTTTAACTTTAGAAACATTGAAAGTGTGTTCAAAATTATCCCAGTATTGTCGACTCAACTGTTCACCAGTAATTATTTTTTTTAATTTATTTTTTCGATCTAGCAAGCGAACTTCATTAAACATAGTGCACCTCAATCTAAAAATTTATTTTATAGGTCTAAAATAAAGGATTGAGGATTAAATTATTGTTAACTTTACGTTAAGTAATTTTAATACTAGACACAGCATTTCGATTCGATAGAGGCTATTTGGTCTAAACTCCAAATCTCTTTTCAACTGGCATTGACCTAGAATTATTAAAAAATATGAACTTTTATAAAGTTTCTTATATGATGGGTAACTATAAAGTCGCTTCAATTTAGACTGGAGATTATGCAATGAGTGAGGCAGGGGAAAAGAGTTATCATTTTAACTCAAATACTCGTTTGAATTCCGGCTCAAAAGCCAGCATGGCAAATAATGAAGATCCGTTCATTCGTGCCCTAGAAATTCAAGAGCGGAAGAGAGAAATCCGTGAACAAGAATTAGAAAGACAAAGAAAATTACAAGAATTAGAAAATCCCACTCCACCAGCTGCTGATGAAAATACAGAGGCACAAGAAGAACAGCCAGTCGCCGTTGAAGAAACTACCACCACTGAGGCCGAGCAGTCTGCTCCAAATGTAGAAGAAGTCCCTGCGGCACCAGAAGCTCCCAAACCTACTCCCGTTGTTGAAGCTTCTTCTGGTCCAAAAGTTCCAGGCCCCACACCCAGAAAAGATTTTAGCTCTGAGGAAAAAGCTGCGATGTTAAAAAGAGCCAGGGCCCATGCTGCCGAGGTTGCTAAAAGAAAAGGTTAATATCCGACTAACCCCCCCCCTCCTCTGTGATCAATACCTATTGAACGCTAATTTGGTAATTCTCATTACCTCTTCCAGTATCACTTTGATAAAAGAATAAATATAAGTCAGGAAAAATGCCCCTCCAAAAATATAGGA